>VMHT01144932.1_pt1 | contig 22667 bp, 42 predicted proteins | sample 4693611 | NCBI WGS metagenome assembly VMHT01 (sample SAMN12280063, study PRJNA550983) | marine metagenome | isolation source: seawater sampled from same location over 5 years 0.02-0.2 micron viral filtrate | place: USA: collected off the coast of southern California halfway between the port... ...
AATATACTCTGTAAACTATCATCAAATACTTTAACACCATCTTTAGAATCTTTTATAATTCTTTGCGCCCATGGATCTCCTTGTTCTGCAAGCCTATCAATTCCTCTTTTCATTTTAAAATTTACTTCATCATGAGTAACACCTAATATTTTACTAGCTTTATTAGATGCTCCTGCACCTATCATTCCAAGTCCAAAAGCAGCTAGACCACCAGTCATTACTTCTCCTTGAATACGAGGAAGATCTAGTTCACCTGTTTCTGATAGTTGTTGAATAGTACTGTAAGTTGCAAGTGTTGGAGTAGCAGCTGCAGCAGTTAGTGTACCTTTAGTAATTCTTGGTATAACAGATGAAACTTGCATACCTATTTTAGTAGCTTGTGCAGCTTTAACTGCCCATCCACCCCAAAACCAAGGTATTAATAAATAAGGATCAGCTACTAAAGAATTCACCATTTCACCAGCAAACATAGCTGGATTAGATTGTATACCTTCTTTTACTGCTTCAAATGAAAATGGTTGTGTAGATAGTGAATAACCATATCTTTGATACATAGCTGTATGATAATCATATTCATCACCAGATTTAATATCTGGGTTTGATTGTAACCAGTCAAATGATTCTTGAGCTTGTTTACCTTTAGTTTCACCGCTAGCTATTTGATATGCTGCTACAGGTAAACTATTATATCTCCATAGTTCGAAAGGACTTTTAAGTGTTTCTAGAAATCCTTGTTTATCTGGTTCTTGTGTAGCTCTGTTATATTCATCAGTTAAACTAAAATCAGTAACAAATGTAAATGGTTTTGTTCCTAGATCTTCATTAATACTTAAAGTACTAGATGTAGCAGGAGCTAGTTTAGTTGCAGTACTTGCAATATTTTTAGGATATACAAACTTAAAAGCCATTACATATTTTTGTTAGCGTTAATTAATTTCATAATTTCTGCAACAACTTGATCTCTTGACATCTCAGGGTTAGCTTTCATATTAGCTTCTATTAATTGTTCTAATGGATCTGATTGCGAACCAGCAGATAAATCAATAGTTGGTCTAGCAGGTATAGCTGGTCCATCAAAGAATCCTTGACCAGATGCTGGTATTTCTGTAAAAGATCCACCTGCTTCATATTTATTTACAACAGATGCTATAGCTTTATTAATACCCATGTCTTTAATTAATGGAGCAACTTCATTAGCAATTCTATCTGACATAGTATTTAATTGACTATTTAATTCTATTTTTTCACTTAAATCTTGTCCTGGAAAGTATTCTCCTTTTATGTAGTTTTTAACACTTTTAGTTACATTAGATAAATTAAAGTCTTTTGGAAATGGTCCTTCATCAGTTGCAGTTTTTTCAGTAGTTGGTTTCTCTTGTCCTGGAAAAACTCTTTCATAACTACCATCAGCTTTTAAAAAGTATTTAAGACCATCATCACCTGTAACTATTTTATCAGCAGTTGTTTTTGTTTCTGGATTATTTAATTGTTCTAATCTTGTTTTATTAAGATCTGTTCCTGTTTGTATTCGTTCTAAATTAGCATTATTATAAGCTGCTTTAAATAATCTATCTTGAGTTTGTTGCCTTACTTTAATTCCTGAAAGTAATACATCAGTAAAGTCTCCACCATTTTTAGCTGTTTGATGCATAACTAATGCTTCATAAAAACCTGGTGATGACATATTATCTGAAAAGTTTTGAGCTATACCAGTTAGTTTTCCAAAGAAAGAATCATCTTTAGTTTTGTTAGTTTCTAATGTTGATGATAAATCTAAACTTAAATCACTAATTTGTTGATTGCCAGTAGTACCAATAAGAGAACTAATATCAGATTGTGTAGGTTTAACTTGTTTAGTTATTTTTCTTTGAGGAGCATTCATTTGTTGAGTTAAAATATTTTGATTATCATCAGAAGTCATTTGACCTGTAGCTCTTCTATATTCTTGTGTTGGTCCTAGATCTGTAAATCTAGATGATTGAAAAGGTAAGTTAGTAGAAAAACTACCTACTGGTGAATTGTGTCCAGGTTTGTGTACCATATAATCTCCTATCCTAATATTCCGCCTAATGCACCAATAGCCATACCAGCTGGATGACCACCAAACATTTGTGATCCCATGTATGCACCAGTCAATCCTGATAGTAATGGATTAGCAGATGGTCCAGTTGTATATTGAGATGTACCTCTACCTGCAATTGGATTAATTAAACTAGCGTATTGTTGTAATCTCATAAATGGAGATTGTTGTTCATAATCAAATCTAGCTATCTGATCTTGTAATTGTCTACCAGCTAAATCTTCATAAGCAGCACCAACTCCACCAAGTCCAGATATACCCATGTTAATTCTTTCATCCATACCACCTTGTAATCCTGGTAACATACTAGCTCCTGACATTCTTCTTCTAAACATAGCTTCAGTTGCATCTTGTCCACGACCTATATCGGCTTGACTAGCTCCATACAATCTTCTTTGTTGAGCTTCTAATGCTTGTTGTTCTCTTCCTATTTGAGATTGATCAGCTCTAAATTGTCTACCAATTGCTCTCTCACCAGATTGTAATTGTCTTGTTCTTTCAGTCTCAGCAGCACTTTGGGCAATAGGTGCATATGCTTGAGTAAAGGCTCTACTAGCAGCAGCTTGAGCAGCAGGACTAGTTCCTGTTCTACCCATAGCACCAAATTGAGATTGAATATCTCCCATAACATCACTACTAATTGCACTTCTTACATCACTTAAATAATCAGCTTGTGGTGTAAGTTGATTATAAGCATTATCTAAACCACCAGATTGTCTATTCATAAAACTAGATCCAATACCGATACCAAGATTTGGTCCTCCATAAGAAGTTCCCATAGCTCCAGTTGCAGCATCAGTAGCTGTGCCTACAGCTGTATTATAAATTGATGATGGACCCATTAGGTCATAAGCTCTAGCTCTTTGTAAGTCCAAAGCAGCAGCTGTATCTGGTGCAAATGGTACTACAGTTGAACCTGGAAAATATGATTTACCTGCATCACTTTGATAAATGTTTTCCGCTTCTGACATTATATCTTTTAGATATGGTTCAGATGGTTCATATGGTTTTTCAGTAGTAACCTGTGTGTTTCCTCCGCCAGATGACATATATTATTCCTCCAATTTTTTCTCTAGTATATAGTGTGTTATTTTATAATTTTGGTTTTTTAAAAGTTTAGACCAACCAGGTCTAGCATATGTTTCAATATGTGTACAACCTTGTTGTTTAGCATAATCTTCAACAACAGTCATTTTATCTTGCCATTGTTTTCTGTTACGACCAGTAACAATAAAAACATTCAATGCTTTTGAGTTTGTTCTTTGAAGAATCTTAGTAACTCCACAACCTTGAAAGTTTTGTTTTTTATTTACATTCCATAGGATCCATAGTTGCATTTCACCTTTAGTTAATGAATCATAAATATCTTCTACATTAAAATGATTACCTGAATATTTTAATGCTTTATCAATAGAATCTTTACACATAGGAAAAACTTCATTGATATTTTCAGTAGGTATAAATACAGGTTCTGTCATGTAATTTCTAAATAACTGATTACCACATGAAGATCATTAGCATTTTCTGCTTGAAATTTTAAATCTTCATCTGTGTTCATTACTAGTGGACTAGTTAATAATTCTTCAGTTGTTTTAGCTGTTATGTTCTTTTGTTTAAATAAACTAAATACATCATTTGCAGTATTCAATAATGTTACTGTTACATGAGATGCATTACTTGTATCATCATTAGATACTAAAATAGATTTAATAATAGAAGTTGTATCTTCTGGTACTACATATAATGAAGTATCATCAGTAGTTGTTAAATCAACTTTACTATTCTTGTATGTGTGAGCCATCTTCTACTCTTTTCCAAAATTCATCAAGTGCATTTTCGTGTTCGCAGTTAGAACATTTGCATACAGCACATTGTCCATTATTGCTACAATGACATTCGTGATTACAGTTTACGCAAGAAACCATGATACTACCTCCTGGTTTTCAGAGTTATGATATCTTACTAATTGATTAGTAATATCTTCTGATACTAATTGATATTCATATGTAGATAACAATATACCCTGTAAAGTATATGCAGGATAGTTATAAACATATTCTAAATTTTGTTTACTAGCCATTAATATCTTCCAGCTCCACCACGTCTACCACCAGTGCCACCAGTGGTTCCTGCATCTGTACCTGGTCCTGCGGTGTCTCCGCCGAAGCCTCCGCCTCCGCCTCCACCACCTTCTCCTGCGCTGTCATTATCAGGTTTAGTTTTTGTTTTTACTTTATCATCTTCAGTTGTAGTAGAAATTTCACCTATTGGAGTTCCAGCTTGGAAGTTTCCTTGACTATTAATAAATCCAGGAGTGTTTCCTACTGTAACTTTATCACCTGGTTGTAAACCAGAAGATAATACACCAGATGGTGCATAACCAGTTCTATAACTTTCTTGCACTGTAGCTGCAATTTCGTTTGCTATTGCATTTCCATATTGACTTCTTATACGATCTAGTTGATTGCCATAAGAGTTACTACCCAATAAACCACTTAACATTCCTGCTGGAGTAAATTGTGATAAAGCACTATAATCTGTTAAGAAATTTGACGCTAAAGAATTAGGATCAAGAACTTCTATTCTACCAGATACTGGATTTATTTTAAGGTTCATTCCACCAATACGTTCTAGACCTGATTGTGTACCAGCCATATCTCTTTCTTGTCCTGCTCCACCACCACTTCTGTTTTTTGCAACTTGTCCAGTTTCAGTTTCAATAGGATCCATACTTCCATCAAAATTAGTACCACCAAATCTTTTAGCATATCCTGGATCACCATAATCAATACTAGAATCATATACCCCTGTGTTATCACTAAGTTGTCCTCCTGGTGTTCCAAAGATTATTTGGCCAGTATTAGGATCTACTCTAAATCTATTTTGTGCAACTTTTCCTGATGGTGTATCTATAAAATTCATTTCATCTTCTGGTATAGTTTCAAAATAATTACCTGTGCCTGGTATCATTTGAGTTCCTAGTAATCCATTATTTTGTGATATAACATTTTGTAATGCTGATGGATTATTTGCAGTTAATCTGCCATAACTAAGATTTCTATATTTTGCTACAAGTTGATCAAATGTTGACATTATCTATATCCTTCTTTTATTGCTTCTACATCTAAACCTTGTGCATCAGTCCAAGTAGATGCAGCTGGTATTTGTAAGTTAAATTTAAAATATCGTGCTGATTTATGAAATGGTATAGTTCCTGTACTATGCATAGTATTTTGAGATGTATTACTTTGAGTATCTGCTATTCTATTTCTAAATGATGCAGAACAAGTAGCAGAATTTGTATCTACAATAGGTCTAACATGAGTTAGTAATGCACGATTATTTTTGACTAACTCAGTTTCACCTGTACCAATTTCTGCTGCTAAAGTATCACCTTCAAAAGAACCTAATTTATGATCTGTATTAAATGCACCTACACTTCTAAGTCCACCTATAAACAATGCATTATCTAATGAAACAGTTATAGCATCAATATCATTTGTTCCTGCGCTTGGATAATCATCTAGTTCTTCTAATGTATAACCAGGTGATAAGTAATCAATAATACATTCATGATCTAATTCTACGACAGACCATCTATCACTAGCAATATGATATATTAATATCTTATCATTTTGTGTACCTGAGTTAGCTCCAGTAGAAGATGGGTAAGACCACATAACTAATTTATTTTGGTGATCATAAGATGCTCTAATTCTTTCTCTTAAGTGAAACTTTAAATCATTATAGAAAAAACGATCAACTTTATTAGCTCCTATAGGTCTTGATGCAGATCCATCAGTAACATAAAATCCATCTTCAGATAAATAGTATACAAGGTTTCCAACTTGGATTACATTTTTACCTTGAACAGCACCTCTATTATCTTCTATTCTTCTAAAAGAAAATACAACATTACCACCTCTATAATCCATTCTAGTAATACGAGATTCTTGAAATATCAATCCATATTGTCCACCAGTAACTCCAGTAATAACACCACCTTCAGGTAATGTTTCTGAATCAGATTGATTAGTTCCAGCAGTCCAGGATGTAGGACTATTAAAACTAGACCATTGTACTTTGTTTTGTGCAGTTGGTTGATATCCTGTAACAACAAAGTTACCTACAACAGCAGCATGTCTAAATGCAGGAGGTGATCCTGAAAGAGCAGCAAAGTCAGTTGATCCATCAAGTGTCCAGGCTTGTGGTGCATCATCACCATTAAAAGCAATAACTACCTCACCGAATCTAATAAAATCCCAATAAGAATCAGCAGGAAAACTAAATGTAGTTCCACCACTTTCATCTACAAATGAATTAGATGTTAGTTTATATAGTTTAGTAGCATCACCTGCAAATATAGAAACTACACCACTATCTGATTTAAATGCTTTTGCACCTTGGCATCTTGCAGTAGTTCCGTTACTAGATGTTGCAGTAATTTCTTTAAATGGTCTGTAACTATTTACAGCAGGAAATACATTCAATGCTTGTGTTGAACCTGGATTCACATGATTTGGTAAATCTGGTAACCATTCTCCAAAAGGTAATTGCATTAGTCTACGTTATCTAAATTATTAATATTAATATCTGATCTTTGTACTAATGGAGTTCCATTGTATTTATCAAGATCATCTGCATCTTCTACTTGTTTTATAGCAGCTTCATACTGTGTTTTAAATTGTACAACAGTTCCCTGATCCATACCTCTAATAAATGTAGATGCAAAATATAATGCACCAAATAAGTAAACATCAGGATGATTTGTAAGAATATGATTAGTAGTAGTTGTACTACTTAAACTGTCAAAGGCTTTATAAAATGTTAACCTCGCTGTTGCAGCTGTATCAGGAACAGGACTAAATCTAAAATTAGAACCTTCAATAGAGTATACTCTTGGTGTACCTGAATTATTAAATCCTTGTGTATTAGCTTGATGAAATGGTGTCATTACTTGTAAAGCTCTATCTGGTGTAGGACTTGTAAGAACAAAACTTCTTACTTGTAAGAAACCAGTTGGTAATGCTTCTGTTTCTGCGTCAATAGTAAATGAACTATCTACTGTTTCCATTGATCTAATTCTTAATCTACGATTAAAATCAGCTTCTGTTAAATCTATAAAGTCATCTATCTCAGATGTTAAATCATCTCTAGCTAGGAAATTAGCTATTGCTATTTTTAAATTTGCATAATTATTTAAAGCCATTATAACTTCTTACTCCCAATTCTAAAGTTTTGAAATTCGTTACTGTTTACCATTTTCTTAATTACATCACTTTGTTGATCTTTATCTAATTTGTACCAGTTAGAGTGACCATGTAATTCTTTTGTTTTTATTTGTAGAGCAATCAATGGTATTTGTGCAATCCTTTGAAAGTCACCTTTTTGTGCTTCAGGTATATGATTTCTAAATATTTTGTTTTCTTCAAGAATTGGTGTTACATCCTGTGTCTTTTTTACAACAAGTTTGTGTTCACTTCTATCTACATAAATATCTTGATTAGGATTGTAAATATCTTCCATATTATAGCTCCGTTACATCAACATCATAAGCATCAACTAGAACTCTCCAACCATAAGTATCATTGTAGAATACTAAACCAATACCAGTATTTTGAGTTGTTATGGTTAAGTCGTTAGTAGCTCCTTGTATTTTCTTTGAGTTGCGACCTACTGTCAAGTTATTGGAATCAAAAGATGCAGTTGCATCAAGTACATGAACTTCATCACCAGCACTTGGACTGGCAGGAAGCGTAATTGTAAATGCACCACCTGAAGTATCGCATAATATTTTATCACCAGCAACAGCGGTATAGTTTGCTGTTTTAGTTAAATTGTAATTTATATGTGATTTAGTATTTAACTGTGTTTGTATTGCTGAGGTTACGCCATTAACATAACCAATCTCTGTTGAAGTTGTAGTTGCCACTGAAACATCACCACTACCATCCGATACTAATGCTCTTGATGCTGTAAGGTTCTCCATCTTGCTAAATACAATAGCAGCACTAGATTTAATATCAGCATTTACAATATTTGTAATTGTATTATTATCTGAGTCTATTGATTTGTTTGTTAGTGTATCTGATGAACTAGCAGTTATACCACCAATATCTGATAACACTTCAGATGCAGAACGACCTTCTACAGTTGTTCCAGCTATTCTTAAAAAATCATCATCAACTACACCAGATGTAAATTTGGGTACATTTGTATTAGCTATACCAAATGTAAGTGTTGCTTGTTTTGCATCAAGTTGATCTTGAATAGCACTAGTAACACCATCAACATAATTTAATTCAGTAGTAGAAAGAGTAGCTCCATCTAGTATTTCTAATTCTGTTTCATCAATAGATGCACTACCAATAATAAATCCTGTAGCAGTAACTGTAGAATTAAATGCAGCAGCTCCAGCTTCTGACATATCTAATGTTAATGCTGTAATATCTGAAGTGTTATCTGTTCCTTTAAATATAATATCAGTATCACCAGCTTGCGCGTCAATAGTAATGTTTCCAGAACTTGTTGCTATAGTAACAGCAGCATCACCAGTTGTTATATTATCAGCAGCAATACTTGTAGCAACAGAAGATATAGCTGTATTTAAATTTGAAAATGTTATTCTTTTTGTTGAACCTGCATCCGTATCGACTACGACAAATTCATCATCATTAGCTGGTGAGCTTAATGCTGTTAATGCTGAAATCTTACTATCTGCCATTTATAATCCTTTATTTAATCTTTTGTGTTTATTCATAGAACTAGTTTTTAGTTTTGTTTTATTAGGATTTCCAATAGATGTTCTCTTTGCTATCCTTATATGAGCTTCGTAGCTCTTTGCTTTTTTAGCCATTAGCTAGGAATAGGTCTGCCACTAAATACAGTACCAACTGCCTGTTCTAATTTAATATTGTCACCAGCTTCTAGTAAAATATATGTACCATCTTCTAACTGTAAGTTATCATTTGGTGTATCTGTTCTTCTATCTCTATATCTATCTTGTCCTCTTTTCGAGAATCTAGAAAGTAGTGTCATTGTGATAATTCAGTTACTCTTGATGTTCCATCAGTAGAACCAACTCTTAGTACTGCAACTTTTGTACCTGGTGTAACTCTAAAATATTCAGGTGTAAATGCAGGAACAATAATACTAGATGAACTAGCGGTAGGAGATGTTGCATTCATTTCAACATAAGCATCTACAGTAGTTACAATTCTTATTTCTCTTGTTTGTGCAGAGAATGCATTTGATGTAGCAGCTGATGAATTTCCAACAGCAACTGTTTGTGTTGTTCCTAATTTAAAAGTAGTTGGTGATTTATAATCAGTCATAGTTACTCCGTTAATTCTGAAATGTATAATGAGCCATCACTTGATGCTCTGATTGCTGAGATAATATTTCCTTCAGTAACTTTAAATACTTCATAATCTTTTGCAGCTATTGGTGTTGCAGCACTAGTTGCTGTAACAGCTGGATTACTTATAGTGATAAAACAATCTGTAGTTGCATACAATCTCACATATCTTACATGAGCAGATATAGCAGAACTATTTGCAGCTGTGCCTGTATAGTCTACTTTTTTAACTACTCCACTTAATTTATAATACATAATTTTTCCTTAAAATAAAGGGGGGAGCCGAAGCTCCCACCCTAATTATTATTATTGGTTAATGTCTAAAATGATACCGTGTGCGGCTTCATTTCTCATTTCCAATGTCCACTCAACTAGGAGTTGTTTCTTCTCAGAATCACCAGTCTTTGCAAGATCAGCAATTTGGAAGTCTCTTAGATAAGCAGCAGCAGCCATATCAGATTGTAGCATTAGACATAGACTTTCACTAGTCGTAGCCATAACTCTATTTGGTACTAACTTAATATCACCAAAGTCTGAGCTATATACATCAATAGCAGCATATTCTGTTCTAGATTCTGCTGGACCAAAACGAGTTGTATTCGCATTAAATCCAGAGATAACTTGTTTAACAGATGGCGGAACAACTAGAAGATCTAGGTCTCCACCAGATTCATAAACCTCTTTGATAACAGTCTTTAAGATTGTTTCAGTAAGGTCTCTGTCTGTACCTGAGTTAGGTAAGTCAGTTCCAGAACCAGTAGAAAGGGAACCTGAAGTTCCTGCATCACCATTAGTTGCTATCCATGTTGGAATAGAACCCATAGCTCTTGCAGCAGTAGCAGATCCTACAGCTTGAACTTGTCCTTTAATAAGAGCAAATTCCATGTCTTTCTTTAGTTCTTTTGATTTTTTAGCAATTTGATATGCCATTTCGTCAGCTCTACCAGCAGCATTAACTGCACTTTGAGTTCCTGATAATGCAATAGCTTTATCTTGAATCTGTGTGAAGTTAAATGCTCTAGTTGTAGCAACCATAGCATCAATTGTTACGTCATCACCTTCGATAACTGAGTTAGCAGCAGGTGCAGCAAGTGCATCTAGTTGCCATTCGTGCTTTGTTGAAGCAGCAGTTGTTCTAGGGATGGCAGAAAGTATAGGGGTATCTTCAGGGGATATTGAATAAATCACATCCACTAAATCTTCCCTTATACCAGTAGTATCGTACGTATCGTACAAGTTGGTCGGTTGTGCCATAAGGCCTCCTTATTTAAAGTAAGTCTCTGAAAAGTTTTGCAGCGTCTTTTACCTCGCCAGTTTTTCTGAGACGATTTAGTTTATTAGCTTTAAGTTTTGCATCAATCTCTGCTTTTCTTTTTGATGTTCCAGACTTAATAACTTTAGGAGCATTAACAACTTTCTTTTTAACTTTGGGATTTGCTTTACGAATCTTATCATAAGCAAGAGCATCTTTAATAAGTAATACTTGTCTATGATCATAAACAGTATTTATCTCTTGTTCATTAAATCCATATTTAGATAAAAGGTTTTTCATTTCACCTTTCATAACAGAACTCTTTTGAGGGTTTGCAAAGTCAGGTATAAGTTGAACAACTTTACGCTGTTCATTTTCTATATGCTTTTTAAGCTCTACACTTTGAGCTTGCATAGTCTCATATTGAATTCGTTCCAAGTTTTCAGCTCTCTTACGCATTTTGTGTTCGAGCTTACTTGCTTCGACTGGATCATCTTCGTATAGTTGTTCAAAGTCTATGTTGCCATACTCAGCATTAAGCTGTGATTGAGCAGCAGAAGTTAATTCATTTAACTTACTTAGCTTTTGATTTATCTCTGTTTGAGATTCTTTTAACAAATCATTATACCTTGATCTCTCTAAGGATAAGTCTTGTTTACTTCTAGTATAATCAGCTTCTCGTTGGTATCCCTGAAGTAGTTCATCAAGGGTGACCTCAAGTTCTTGTCCTTGGACTTTCACTCTATAAAAAGGTTCCTCTGAACTTTCATCAATATCTTGTTCAGCTTCATTCTCCGTAGCAGTTTCTATATTTTCATCAGGAGTTTCTTCCTGGTTCATATATGGAACATCACTAGGATTTACAGTATCATCATCTTGATCTTCTTTAGTATCAATTTGATTTTCTTCAACTGCTTCAGCAGGTGCTTCAGTTTGTTCTGTAGCAGGTGCTTCTTCAGTTGTTTGATTGCTCATAAGACCAGCAATGGTTTTACCAGCATCTATTACATTCATAGCTTCATCAGCCATAGTACACTCCTTATTGGTTGGTGTTTATATTACACTCCCTGAATGGGTTGGTGTTTATTTCTTGCGAAGTTCTTCTAGTTGTTTACCTGCAAGTTTTCCAGTTTCCATAATAGTACGGAAATGGTTTTCAACTTTTCCTAAAATTTGATATGCCAGGTATATTTTTAATCTAGCATCATCATCTTTTGGAGCAGTTTGAAATATTGCTTCTTCGTATGAATTCTTTAATGAGTCAAAGGTTTCTTGGAAGAGACTATCTTCAAGTATTGCTTTGGCTCTAGTACCTCTATCAACTTCTTTCTGTAGGTTCGACATTTAATTCTATAGATGTATTACTTGGTTGAGGTTGTAATAATTGTTTTGTTGCAGCATCTAACATTTGTTTATTGCTTTCAGATATTCCTTTAAGTGTCATAGCTTCTCGCTTGATTGCTTTCTCATCAATATCTGACTCGTACTTCATCTCAAGTTCTTTGATTTTTGCTTCAAAGTCAAGCATCATTTTTTGGTACTTCATCTCAATCTCACGCATTCTATTTTCATATTGCATTTGAGCAGCTGCAGCTTTTTGTTGTGTTTGTATTTGTGATACTTTTTCAAACTCAGTAGGTTGAGGCGGTTGTTGCGGTGGCATATTTCTCATACCAGTTTGTGGATCTGTAAAGTATGAACCAACATCTTTAAGTCCTGCATTCTCTATTATCTTAGATAGAGTATTATATATATTATTCATATTAACTATTGGACCAGCTGGTGAGCCTTGTAATTTAATAGCTTCAACTTGTTGTCTAAGTATTTGATTCAAGATACCAAGTTGTTGATCTCTTGATCCTGTACCTAATCCAACTTGAATACTTACATTACAACGATCTCTCCACTCCATAGGATTCATTGGAACAAAGTTATTTCTAATTTTAACAATTCTTTCTTTATCTTGAAATTTAACAACTAATTCAAATATCTTTTTGAATATTTCTTTTACACCAGTTTCAGCAAAGATTCTTGCAATCAATTCAATTCTCATTTGTGATTGTGATAGAATAGTATTTATACCTGATGCAGTTTTATTTAATGAATCAGTATCCATTCCCTGGTTGTATTTAGTAACACCACTTCTATTTTCTTTTACAGTATCTAAATATTCAAGTAATGGAAATGCTTGTTGATTAATAGTTTGTGTCTGCATAGGCATCATAACTTGTCCTGGTGCAGTTTTAGTTCTTACAATTCCGCCTGGTCTATTTGTCAATAGATCATCAAGATTAACCTGACCATCCATAACAGCAACTCTGTTATTGTTTGTTAGGTACATATTATCTAACAACTGTCTCATAACAGTAGATTTAATTAATTGAATATCTTCTACTAACTCTGATACTGATCTACCATAAAATCTATGTGGTACAATAATAGGTGTAATAGAACAGAAAGGAACTGAATCAACAATTACATCATCCAAGATTGTGTAGTTATTATCGCCTGCGCTTGTGATCTTTCTAAGTTCTGCAATACCATCACCATCTTCATCTATCTTCATATATGATTCAAGCACTACTACTTCTTGTGTAGATTCATCACCTACTGATCTATCAAAGTCATCATCAAGATTTCTGTGTCTTGTTACTTTTTCTTCATTGTATCTTTGTGAATTATTTTCAGATAAACTATAAACCAGGTCAGCATCAAAACCCATTTCAACAAGTTCACTTCTTGTCTTAGTTGTTCTATGAGATACAAAACTAGCATCTTCAATAGACTTAGCTCTGCGTTCAATTAAGAATTCTTCTGGTGGTACAGCTTCTATTTTAACTCTACCAAATGATTCTGTTCTTGTAATAACTACATCATGTAAATTAGGAACTGGTATGTCATCTATTTGATCTATGATCATTGAACTTTGTGTATCTTCTATAGGAGCTGCGTTCTCAATTTGTTCCTTAATGTTCTTTTTTTGTTTAGCAGCTGTTTCGTCTTTGTACTCTGTATGTTCTTTTACTTCTACACCATCTTCATCAAGCAACATTGTAAACTCTGCTTCAGATAATCTTTCATAAGATTCTTGTTTAGTATTTTCTGAATCATTCCAGTATACTTTTACAATACCATTCTTTTGAATAAGGGCATCTTTGAACATACAATACAAAGTTTCAAAGCCATTATTATCTTTATTGAAAATATGATTTAAATAATCAGTTGCTTGTTTTGCAATCTGTACATCTTCTTCTGTTACAGGATCAACCTTTACAATGTTATCACTAGCAGTAAATATTCTAAGTAATGATGGTAGTATAGATTCAATAGTATCAGCTACATCAGTTGAAACAACTTGTGATCTTCCTTCTTGTTCATTACCAAATGCTTCACCAAAATAATATTCAGTTGCTTTTCTTCTTGAGTCAGTAAGCTCTGTATCAAAGTATCCATATGAATTATTAATATGTTCACTTAATATTGCTTTGATTTCAAAATCTGATAGTGGTTTTCCTTTAGCCATTTTATTCCTATACTATATATCTTACATCAATTGGCATTGGCTTTAACCAATCAGTCCTGGTTGGTCCATCTACAGAACAACCATATCTAAATGCATCAGCTCCATGTGATGCCCAATCATGTAAGGGTTTATTTTTAAATGTTTGCATTCGATCATCAAACTGTTTTCTGTATTGTCGCAAACAATCAATACCATATTTACATCTGTTCTTATCAAACCAACAGTTATCTAAATTATTTCTCACAGCTTCGATACCATGATCTACTTCTAACCTAGGACATACTTCAAAGTCTAGTCCTAATTCATAAGCTACTTCTAACCTGGACTTACCAGTACCAAGTTCTCTAGTTGTTATATCATGTGGTGCAACATGGCGACCATAGTTATAACCTTTATCTGATAAAACATTTACATAGTGTGCAAGTGATTCACCAGATGTTTCATAGTAATCAATTAATCTTATCTCGGTTCCAACTCTTTGTGCAAACCAGATACTAGTTGAGTCTCCTATACCAAGATCCCACCAAGTTTCAACATCAACACTAGGATCATAATCCACATCACATATACGATTATCTTTCTCTGCTTGTTGGATTTGTTTTCCATAATAGGCCCCAGAAACGGCAGCTTGAAAAGAACACTCAAACTCCTGTTCATACTGGTCTGATGGCATTGTAAGACGAGCTTCTTCCAATTCCTCAGGGGGTATAACTTCTGTTTCACTAGCTCTATGTAATTGTGCATACCAATCTTCTCCTCTTCGTTTTGCTAAATCATAAACATCCCAGAACTGATTATGCCCCATGGGTGTTCCAATAAATATAACATAGCCAATTTTATCTGCAATAGCAGGTCTGACTACTTCAGTCCATACTCTTGGAGACATTAAAGCATATTCATCCAGGACTACACCATCAAAGCCTAAACCTCGAAGTGAGTCTGGATTATCTGCACCGAATATTTGAATTCTAGATTTATTCCAGAGATCAACTTTCAGTTCTGTTTCGTGACGTTTGCCACCAAGTTTCATTAAGGGATCTGTATATTCTTTTAAATAGTCGTAAGCGACTGCCTTTCCCTGGCGATAAGTTGGTGCGATATACGCCAATCTTGCTTCTTGCTTTTCACATGCAGTCATAATTAAATGATTGATTGCAAATACGGTCTTACCGAATCTGCGATGACAGCAAATAACATTAAATCTTTTTAGTTCGTTATGAATCTTTTCCTGTAAAGGGCGAGGTTCATACGGAATTACTATGTCCATTAGTTTTTCTTTTTACGCCATCCTATTTGAACAGTTAATGGTTTATCTTCATCACCTGATATAGTTTTATTTACAGATGATAGTTTAGAATGAACATATGGAGCAGACTCTTTTGCTGCCCACATCTTTTTTTCAACAGAAACTTTTGGGTTATTCAATAGGTTCAACATATATTTTAATGGTGTTGTTTGACCCATACCTAATTCAGCAGCTAATCGTTCTGCCTTTGTTCCAGCAGTTATACCTTTAGGTCTGCCAGCTCCTTTACGTTTTCCTCCGTGACTCATGATATCAATCCTAATTTATTCATTGTTGCTAGTTTAAGTAAGTTACCTTGGTTTGCATCTATTCTATTTCTACCTGGCATTGTATTCATAGGCTGCGCTGGCATAGTATCAGGCATTCTTTGAGGTGCATTCATAGGCATACTTGGTGGATTCATAGGTTGTTGTGGCATAAACTTTCTTTTTTCTCTTTCTATAAAGTCTAATGGAAACTCTCCTTGTGCAGCTTCCATGATTCTTCTAGCTTCTTCTCCACGAATATTGCCTTTAAATACTTCAATCATAGCTCTGTATAATTCTTGTTCACCAGAATCACCCATAGATAAATCATTGTTTCCAAGATCATAGTCCTGGAAGTCAAATGCTTCATTGATGTTTTTTTCATTAGCTATCATTCCATCAAACTTAGAACCTTCAGCTACAATTTTATTATTCTTAAAAAATGCATTAGGTATACCATCACTTGTTAGAAACTTTAGTGGTGATTCTACATCTTTGAATACTGATTTTACCATATTAATAGATTCCTTATATTGTTAACAGTTCCAGGCTCTAAGAGATTTATTAATTCTAGAGTTTGGATCTCTTGCTGTTTTCTTTGAAGTTAATTTCTTCTTCATACCTTTCATTCTAGCACAGAAGGATGCTCTTCTTGGATTACCCACCTTCTTACTTGGAGCTTTCAGATTCCGTTTCTTACCAGTCTTTGTTTTTCCCTTATTGTAAGATGCACGACCTTTGGCATTCAAACCCCCCTTAGGGTTCTTGCCTTCTTTTCTGGTCCATGCAGGAGACTTAGCCATTACTTACCTACTTTTTTCTGAGCCATTTTGTGTGCTTGAGTAAATGTTTTACCAGCAAGCATAGCTTTCTTCATCATAGCCATATGTTTTGCAGTATGATGTACCTTATGTTTCTTCATAAGAGCTTTTTGTTTTGGTGTTAGCATTTTCATTTCTGTTTTCTCCTCTTACCAGATGCAGTAACAGACCAGCTTACTCTTTTCGGTCCAGTCTTTTTAGCTGCTTCTTTCTTTGTTATTCGTTTAGCTACCTTCTTGGGTCTACAAGCAGGATATGGTCGGCCTTTATCTTTCTTTCCAGAACGACCACACTTCTTTCCTGTCTTAACATCACGCCAGTCCTCCTTAAACCACTTGCGTAATCCCCCCTTATAAGCCATTAGTACTTGCCACCACGCTTCTTATACGTTTTGACAAGCCATGCGTTAGCATAAGCACTAGGATATACCTTGAACTTCTTCTTTGCCTCTGCTTTTACCCTAGAGTATAGGGCTTTATTCTTAGGTTTAGGTGATGCCATTATTTCATAAACTTTCCGTTTTTTTCTTGTAGATATTTTTGATAAAGTTTTGCTCTTTGTGATTTAGAAAGATCTGCTTCGTCAATTCCTTTTACATAAAGATAATCTTCAAAATTCTCAACACTTGTCTCTCCAACACTTACATTTGCACTCATTGGTCCAGTCATTACTTAGTTCCCTTACCTTTTTTCTTCTTTTTTTTCTTTTTCTTTTTAGCTTTTGCAGCTGCAGCCATACCTGATTTAGAGTATGAATACGACTTACCATTTACATTAGGCATATATCTCTCCTGTTATAGTGTTTAAATTGATTTTAAGGTATCAAACAGACGAAAATGCATCTACTTGGTCTTTGGGTACCATATTAAGGTTCCCTGCTACTGTACGCCTCTCTCCGTTGCCTTCATATGGGTATACACAATGCTGGCACCAAGAGGGAAACATCAGTAACTTTCCGACTTCAGGCTTTATAGTCCTTGAAAAGGGTGGTCTTAGCTCTTCCAACCCCCTGGAACTCGTCTGTCCAAAGTGAAATTGTAAGAATCCGTCACTACATCCACTAGAATTGAATAGATTATCAGAGGAATAGTCCTCTCGATCTGCTATTTGTGGCGGAATCTTAGTCCATGTGGTAAATGAGATGCCCATAATGGTATCCGTACCATGATCATGAACTGGATTATAGTCTCTTTCGTAAGAATGTACCGACCATAGGCTATGCATATGGGGTATTCTTTGTAAAGGTTCTGCTCCAATCGTCTTGCAGAACTGATTTACGTAATTCTGTGATAAATTTGCAACAATCTTAGTAAATGGATAGACCAGTTTATCTTCTGAATCAATCTTTAATTGTTCTCCGTGGGATATTTGACCTACTAGTTTGTGTGAGAAGTCCTCACCTTGTTTTTTGTGGCGTTTATCCAGGTATTGGTTCAAACCCCCTATGACCTTTTCAGGTAATCGTGTCTCTAAAAACAATACAGCTGGTGCTGCCTGGAACTTTAATGTTAATTCTGTCATATTTAGTGTGGGAGTTCGAAAGGATTAAAACCCCCACGCCTTGAATATATTGTTATTCGTGTGTGTGTGTCAAGTCTGAGACTTATTTAACATGACTCCTTTTTGTATTAGCACATGCCACAGTATGTCATACGCATGGTCGGTCTGCCAAACCCCCCTTCGTCTTGAATTATGTCTCTACTAGACCTAGACATTGTGGTTTCCGTTGTTGTGTCTGGTGTGTCAGTCCACACGATTACAACACCTTCCGACAGCTTGTCTCTCCTCTACACAGTATGACCAACCATGCAGTAATACAAACAATCAATATGGGTATCATCACAAATTCTCTCTGCATCCAGAATGACAAGAAGAATGACAAGTGGCATGACTGATTCAAGTTCTGATCACAGCAATATCGTACATGACGATCTTTAGGATTACATTACGCATCCATTCGTACTTGTCGTTGGGGAAAAGAATCTTCCTACAACGGGGTGAAGGAAGATTTTTTCCTTCGCAACGACGACGAAAGGATACGCAATGAAACCTCTAAAGATTACGTCACTTAACGACATCCAAGCTGTGACCAAGAACTTCCTCGAATCAGCACAAGCCTTCGAAGATATGTTCGCAAAGATACAGAAGGATGAGAATGTTGTGAAACCCAACGATAGTAATTGGGTTTATATAATGAATAACATTACAGTTGGTGTCTTTCAAAGATTGTTTGAGAGAACAGATTGGCATGCTGAACAAAGAAACAAGTTCAAACAGCAAGCTGAGAAGGTTGTTGAGCAATCAGGTAGTTCTGGATTTCCAGCAGAGATGGCTCAAAAGAACAGAGTTCTGCACCAGACATACCACGAAGCTTACAAGCTGGTTGAAGAATTCATCAAAACAAATGGTTACTACAAATCATGGGATGATATTCCGTCAAGTAAAGATAACTCGAAAGTTCAACCAGAACATATCAAACAATACAATGAGTCTCTAGGTTTATAGCCTAGAGATTCTATCAGGTAGCTGTCAACACCAGGCAGTTACCTGGCCAGAAGAAAGGTAAGTTATGACATACGAGACATGGAACCTGAAAGATAGACAGCCGATAGTGAGAAGATTTACATCTGGTCCTTGGGAATGTTTCTCAGTAAGAATCAGATGGTCAAATAAACTAGGCTTAGAGTATCATGTAGAGTTCGATGATGAGGATAGTGCTGAGCATGTAAGACTTGCTACAGTTAATAATGGTAAAATTAATACCAAAGAATGGCGTACTGTATTCTATCCAGGTAAGAGATGGTTAGATCATTACGCTGATTAGAAAGGATAATTATGAAAAATTTAATAGCTTTATATGTTATTGCAACAGTAGTTATGTTGTTTACATTCAATGCAATTGCAGAACCAATCAATGATATACAAGTCCAAGAATGGGATGATGTATATATAATTACTAATGGCAACAATGAAATTATTGTAGATTGTGTACCAGATGTAGGAACTACAGAAGATATTGAAGGCTTTTGTAATGTAATGTCATCAACATATTGGGATATGTATGAGTAATTTATATAGGATAATTATGATAATTCTATTAATATGTATTGTATGGATAAACTATAGATACATACAGATAGGATGGTGTGAATCAGAGATAGATATAATTAGGTTACAGTTAGATGAAATTCATACCTCTTTAATAAAAGATTAACAACAACAGAAAGGATAGATCTATGAAAAGTATAGTTGTTATATTTGCTTTGTTGCTAAGTACAGTAGCATATGCAGATGATAATCAGTATGCACCAACACAAAATGATAGGATTGTTTTGTATCAGGTGACATCTGAAAACGAGAATGCACCTAAGTACTCTGGATATTACAGAGATTCTAATGGTGTAGTACACCGAGTAGCACTATGGTCAGGAAGAAGTGACAGATACCTAGAAGGTCCAGTTACTTTACCTCAAGTAGAGACTCAATAATAATGGAGGAGGAGAGATAGTTGATGTTTAGTCGGCTTAAAATCTCTCCTCACCAATTTACAAAGGAAAGTAAATTATGAAAGATAAAACTAGAATAGAAGTTTCTAATGATTATAGCAAGTTTAAATTTGTTTCTGGTAATAGACCAGTTGACGATAGACATGTAAACAAACTTGTAAATTCAATGAAACAACATTTCATACCAACACCTATCATTGTAAATTCAAAGAATGAAATTGTAGATGGACAGCATAGATGCCTGGCATGTAAGAAACTAGGGCTTGATGTTTATTACTACAAGAATGATATCAAGTTGGATGGCTTAAGAACTATTAACCAGAATATGAAGAACTGGACACTTGATGATTTCTTGGAATCTTATTATGCATTAGAGTTCAAGAAAGATAAAGTTGGTCCATATACAATCTTTAAACATTTCAAAAAGACAACTAAGTTTCCAAATGCTATTTGTCTTATGATGTTAACTGGTGTTAGAGCTAGACCAACTGATGATTTCAAACAAGGTAACTTTGAGATACCATCAGGTCAATATGAGATAGCACAGAAACAAGCAAAGATGATTATAGAAATTGGTATGTATTATCCAGGTTATAAACGTAGATCATTTATTGTAGCTATGTTAATATTGTTTGATGATCCAGAGTTCAAGTTTAGAAAGTTCATCAAGAAACTAAACTTCAATCGTAGTAAATTATTTCATTGCACAAATACAAATGATTATCTTGATGCAATTGAGAAGTTATACAATTGGGGTAATAAAATTAAATTAAGATTTAGGAGATAACTATGAATAAATTTAAAGTAAAAGTAATAAAAAGTGATGGTGATGTAATCGACACAATAGTTGAAGGTACTGATGGTCCAGAGTTTAATGGAGACAATGGTATGTATAAATTGCTTGATTGTAGTACAATTGAAATAACTGGTGCCAGGTACAAAAATAAAAATTATGATTTGTACATTGATGAAGAAGGAAGATTTAAAAATCCACCTTTTTTAAATGTATCAGCTACTGAGTATTTTCTTGATTGGTTAGATCATGAAGGTCGTATGACAATGATACCAAATATTGTGGGACATGCAGCTCTTGTAGATATGGAGCCAATTAATGAATAAAATAGCTGAACTTAAAGTTAACAAAGGATCTAATCCTAAGTATCATATACTAAGTGAAGGTAATACTAATCCAGTATTATCTACACATAATTTAGAAACAGCAAGAATGGTAAGAGATCAATTAGAAGATGCACACACTTTGTATTTAAATGAATTAGGAATGGGTAATCCTATAGCTAATAGATACTCTATTGTAGTAAACTGAAAGGACAACAAATGCCAAACCATTGGATGGATCAAATAATGACATTGTATGATAAGTATTACAATGATGAACTAACTAACATGCAACTACTAAACAAAGTTGAACAAGTCATGGCTAACTATCGTGCAGAATTCAAAAAGTATGATGAAGCTGTGACAGCTGAAATGAATGAAAGGGCAGAACATGGGCCGAGTTAAAGATTATGCTGTTGATTTAGCAGACGAGTTGATTGATGCAGCAGTACAGAAAGTAAAGAAAGGTTATGATAGATCTAAAGCAATCAAAGATTTATTGAATGATCCAGCTGTGAGAACATTCTTTGATGAAGTAGATATTGATCAAATTATGGACTTTGAATTGGAGACACCTACAGATAACAAAACAGTACAATGAAAGATGAAGAAAAAGAATTGTATCAGTTAGAGGTAGAATGGCGAAGCAAAGAAATCGAAGATCTCAAATGGCAGTTACATCAGCACCGAATGGAGTTGGCGAAACTTAAAAAGCCAAAAGATTATTTGAAGATCTTTGGTTTCAGCTTTGTATTCATAGCTTTTAGTTTGATACCAGGTTGGAACTATGGGCGTAACCTATGGCAGACAATAGCATATTACTTAAATAAAACACTCTGGTCTAACAAAGACTGGTGGTATTGAAAGGAATATCAATGGATGAATTATTAAAAAAGATTACAGGTATTATATCAGATATACATGATAGACAATCTAATCATAGTACAGAAATATTAAAATCTAGGTATGAAATGCTAGAGTTGTTAAAAATACTTAAAGAAAAAAATATAATTGATGGCAGTGAAATCAACAGAATTTATGAGAAAGGAGAAATGTATGAACAATCCAGCAATGAATCCAGAAGATCAGCAGGAGATATACATCAAGGCGTACCCAAAAGTTAAATGGTTAAACCAAGATGGTAAATATATACCTGATGGTATTGAAGGTTATGTACCTATACAGGTAACTAATAGCTTGATGATTGAGATCAATAAGTTAATTGATTATGAATCAGCACAAGCATTGGTTGATAACCCAAGAGTTGCGTTTAGTGTAGTAGCTAAACCATCTTATATAAAATAGAGTTTCTCCCCTGAGAAATGGGTGGTAGGTTTTCCTATATCCTACCACCTACATTAGAAAGGTTCTAAACTATGAGTTTTAAATTAGATCAGTTCATGGATTACATGGCACAAGTAAAAGATAAAGATTGGTTGGATGAACATCTAATCATTGATGG
>VMHT01009382.1_pt1 | contig 22660 bp, 27 predicted proteins | sample 4693611 | NCBI WGS metagenome assembly VMHT01 (sample SAMN12280063, study PRJNA550983) | marine metagenome | isolation source: seawater sampled from same location over 5 years 0.02-0.2 micron viral filtrate | place: USA: collected off the coast of southern California halfway between the port... ...
CGGCTTACCCCAAGATGTTGGAGGTGTTTTAGACTTTGTAATCTGGTCTGCTACTTTGCCCTCTACGCGAGTGCATTCGTCTGAGCCTAATGTTTCTTTGACCCATCCGACCACTGTAGACTCGTCAAGCGAATCCCAAGCTACATAGCCCTCTGCACTAGAATCTGGCGTATAGGACTCCATGCCCGATACTGTGCCTGTGTGGTCGCCATCAGTCTCTGATGCAGACCAAGCCGCATGAACCACGCCCTTGTCAGAGTCGTTGGTATATTCCATGTTTGTGATTGTCCAAGTTACTGCCATTTTATTTCTCCTAAGTTATGCGTTTTCCAACGCGGTTATTCGTGATCGTAAGGTTTGTATTTCTTTAACAAGCATTGGGACTAGCTTGCTGTAGTCCACACCCATCATTTCGTCTGGGTTTTCTGGGGCTGATACTGCTTCTGGTGCAACGGTCTGTAACTCTTGAGCAACCATGCCGTAATCTTGGTGAGAGCCGTCTGCTTTCCAATCAAACTGTCTGACTTGGATAGCGTCTATCTTGCTTCCTGCGTCATCAGCGTCTGCAATGTTTTCTTTTAGGCGTTGGTCTGATGAGGTGTTGTATAAAGTTGCTGATGTTCCGTGTTGAGTAATAGAGCCAACGGTAGATTGGTTATACTTGAAAGTGGCATAAGCGACGCCTGAACCTGTTCCGCTTGCATGGTTTATTTCAATTTTAGTTTCGTCTTCCAACGCTGTAAATCTAATTCCACTTGTAGGAATAGTGCTAGCAGTTCCAAAATTAACACTGCCCTGACCAGCATCAACAAATAAAGCATGAGTGTTGCTGTCAGACTCAACGCGGAAGTCGTAGTCAGCAGAAAGATCGTTAAATACTACTTCTCCAGTGGATTTGAAATTTGCTCGCTCAGTTGCATTAGTATGTATCGTTGTGCCATATCCGGCATATCCGTAGATTTCAAACTGTCCATGTGAGCTATCTACCCAAATAGCACCTTTAGGAGAACCATTATGTTGCCAATACTGTTGAGTAAATCTCTCCCCAGAATTATCTAATTTTAGTTGGTCGCCATTACCTCCTAATATATCAAGTTTTACACCTACAGGAGCTCGTCCAATACCAACCCGATCATTACCACCATCAACAAACAGCATGTTAGCGTTGTTGTTAGACTCAACGCGGAAGTCAGCGTCAGCACCACCTTCGTTAAATACTGCTCCCGTACTCTTTAACTCAAGGAAATTAACAGAACTATTTGCTGAATTAAAATCGTGTATAGCTGTGTTATATTGCAAAGAAGTGTTAGCGGAATCAGTACCTATAGAGCCGTAAGTTGTGCCTCCATCATTTGATTTCCATTGAATATAAAAGTTGTTGTCTGAAGAACGACCTTGCAGTCTAAGACCTGTAGTTATACCGCTTGGCTTGAGAATAACCGCTCCATCGGCTTGGATTCGCATCTTCTCTACTTGAGCCGCCCCAGTAGCACCAGTGTCAAAAGTCATGTGACCGCCATCATCTGTTGAGATGGCTCCTACTCCATTTGAACCGCCGTTTACTAGCATTGAATAGCCAGCGTTAGAAGTAGAGGAAGATTTTGCTACAATAAAAGGATTAGAAGCTGAAACGACAAAAGTGCCAAATGAAGAGGGGCTTGATTCTCCAATACCTACCGCATTATTACCACCATCCACAAACAGCATATTAGCGTTGCCGTCTGACTCAACACGGAAGTCTCTATCTGCTCCATCTTCATTGAAAACAGTTGAAGTCGCTCTAAATCTTAACTGGTCAGAAATTGCACCTGCACCAGTTGTACCATAGCCTAATATAAGGTCTGCACTGTTGTTACTACAAAGGGCAGTATAAAAAGCACCATTGTTTCTCATTGAAAATAAGCTAGTACCTGCTCTTGAAAGAGAAAAAATTGTGTCGCCATTTGAGTTAATTCGCATTACGTTGCCATTCGCAGGTGCGCTAGAGCTATTACCTACATCAAGCAAATAAGAAGGGGAGCTTGTATCAATACCGACTACATTGTTTCCACCATCCACAAATAAAGCATGTGTGTGACCGTCAGACTCAACGCGGAAGTCGTAGTCGTTGCTATCCTGATTAAATGTTACTCCACCACTACGACCAAAGCTTGCAACTTTTCCACTTAGGTCACTACTTATATCAAAAGTGCCTGTAGAATTGTCAAAATCTAAAGCAAAAATTTCGCCACTAGCACTGTTTTGAAAGTTAATAGATGCTTTATTTGCTCCAGAATTACCTGAACCCATTCTAAATGTTTGAATTGCATCAGTGCCTGTTCCTGCAATTATGTTAGAAGATGTACTTGTTACACTACTTGCAACAGCTAAAGTGCTTGCAACAGTTAAAGTACTCGCCATATCCACAGCACCATCAATGTCCACGACATCAAGGTTAGTTGTGCCGTCTACGTCTATGTTGCCTGAGATGTCTAGAGAGGGAGCTACTATCTGACCTGTAAATGTAGCACCTGATAATTCGGCCTTATCTGTATTTAAATTAATTTGATTTTGATCTAGTTCGGCTGAAGTCAATGGACTGCCCTTCCCAGATCTTGTTACGATTGTCGCCATTGTATTCTCCGAAATTTAGATGAAAAAAAACCGCCAATAAAGACGGTTACTAGAAAGGGCATAAAAACTATGATGCTGTAAGAGTAATTGTCCAAGTGACAGACATAGTGTCATCTGCTGCTTTATTGACTACAGCAAAGACTGTTCTGCAAAGCATTGTAGCGCCAGAAGAACCGTTAAAGATTCCTGCCTCTGTAACCGCACCTGTCGCATCACCTGCCTCAAACGAACTTTGATAGGTAATGGTATTGCTTGAGGCGTTAGTGCTGTCTAACGCTTCCCTAGAGCCTAGAATCGATACTAAATCAGTTTGCCCTGCTGATGCGGCTGTTGTACCAGACCCTAACCCCATGTGAGACATCACTCCGGCAGAAGTCCCTGCCATTCTTGAACAGATATATTCTAGCCCGGATGATACGACAAGATTATTTATCTCTCTTTTTTCTTTAACATTACCGTTCTTGTCTTTTAAGACAATGGCAACATCACCGCGTAATTTCAATTTATCATTTAACATTTAACACCTCGTTTAAAAAGTTCGGCTCTCGCCAACATAGTCTTCAGAAAAATAGTCAAAAGCGACATACCCTTGACTGCGTAGCGAACCGACATCAGTTACAGCAGATGAATCTGCTAATATCCTGACTGAGTTCAATAAAATCGATATAAGATCAGTCATCGATGCAGAATCAGATCTCACCTTTAAAAAAGTCATATTTTGTTCGTCATCTGTACTGGCCTGACCATCAAGATCATCAGTTGCAAAAAATGTTTCATTAATAGTTTTAGAAAACGCTTTTGCTTGGGCCTCTGTCAAAGCAATAGGATCGTTTGGATTTTTGCCAAAGGCTAAAGTCTCATCATCAGTAAACGCTGATCTATCAGATAAAACCTTGCCAGGCTCGATGCTTTGCGTATCACTAAGACTTGCACCATCACTAAATGGTTTTGTTAAGCCTTTTAATTCACTATCATTTACAGATGAAATATCAGATAAAGGTTTTGTTGATGCTTTGGTTGCCTGGTCAGTTGTTGCAGCCGAATCATAAAAAAAACGCCATAATGTAAAAATACCAAATGAGATTTTTGCAAGAGCTTTCTTAAAGGCAACGGTAACTTTAATCATTAGAAATCAGACCTAATATAGAAGTTTAGAATTTTAAAAATGGTCTCTTTGCTTGAGTCAGCATAAGTTATTTCAATCTCACCCTCGTAGTATCCCTGTGCAATGGTTGCAAGATCATTTGTTGCAAAGGCAAAGGTTGCGATACCACTAGAAAATGACCCTGTTGATGAGACAAGCGTAAACAGAGTTGTTGTTGTGCCTTTCTTTCTAAAGTACATCCTTACCGTTGCACCTGTTAAATTGACAACTGCACCAGTATCATCACGAGTTATGGTTGCTTGTATCTGTGGAGCTGTATCACCACTAACTAATTCGTATGTCATTAGAGCCTCTTAGTTGTCAATAAAAGCGTATCGATCCCAGACGCTTTCTGTAATTTGTATTTCTAAATAAAAACAATTAACGCTTGCATCACTTGCTTTATCTTCTGCAAGCAAAGCAATAGATTCATTGGCTAGTTTTGCATTAGCAACCGTTTCATGCGTAACGCTACTGCCGTCTGTAGTTTCATAGCCAACGCGAATCAAGATACATTCTCCATCGTTCCAACTATTCGTTTTATAATGTATGTAATGCCAGATTGAGCGTTTGACGTGTTAGCCATGACTCGATAGTCAGATGCAGTTGATGTTCTTCCATAACTCATTTTAAAAGGTAGAACAATTGTCTGTCTTCCAACGCCTGACAAAGCAGTTGTCGCTGTAACATAACCAACGTCTGAGTCTATTGGGGTCGGAGCATGAATAACGTCTGTAAGACTTGGACTTACCCACGTTCCAGAGCTTGCAAATTTATCTTCGTCATAATAAAGATCATCGCCTGTAGTAAATACATCCTGATAAGCCGCGACTTGTATAAACGTTTTATTAGCTGTTGCATCGTAATAAAGGCCATATATCGATGCAGGTTCATAAGTGCCAGATGCATCATCGTTGGCCGCTACTCCACCAACCAAATCTATTTTGTCAATTTGATTGCCTGTCAAACTTATTAGCTGTTGATACTGTATTGACTCAGACTCAACAACAACCTTGTTGCCAGAGCTACTAACTTCTGTCGCGTTTTGCCCTTTGCTTTTTTTCTGGATTGTAAACGAGATTGCCGCTCTCGCTCCCTGTATTTGATTCTGATTTGTTATTTCAAATACAACGTTGACATCAATCTTATTGCGCTTTGGTACAGATAGTTCTGATGCAGGTAAGCTAAACACTCCCATCTGGGTCAATGTGCTTGTTAGTGTTGTCTCATAATATTGTCTTATGGGGTAAACTTCAGTGACATCACCTGTAAGTTTATTAACAGCAATCGTATCAGTAGTAATTAAACCACCGTCAATTGTTGTTATGTTTCCACCTGTGTTGGCTAAAGCTGTATTTAAACTTGTAAAGGTGACTAAGCCACTAAAGGTACTTGATGCAAATACACTGCCTAAAGTTACAGATTCAGTTCCACCATAGCTTGCTTCTGTAACGTAATAATTAATTGCCCAATATTTTGCATCTCCGCTTGTAACATCTGGCGGTGTTTTAGACCAAGTGCCAGTGTCGCCACCGTTAGAGCTTATGTTAGAAAATACCCCTGTTGTGTAATTGTATCCGCTTACTGTTGGCGCAGATGGCGAAGTAGCTGATGACAAAGAATAATACAAATAACCGTTTGCATTTCTAACACCTGCCGCTCCGTCATCGCCATTAGTTCCATTAGTTCCGTTAGAAGAAAATAAACGTGCGGGAGACCAATCACTTACAATAACTTCATCTGTAGTTTGTCGGCTTTTTGCAACCGCACTGCAAACATATAAGTCATCTGTTCCTGTAGGTATTAAACCTGTAAAGCTGTTGCCTAAATCATTGTTGTTCCATGTTCCGCTTGAAAAAGTCCAAGTTCTCGCTGTGCTAGGCTGATCAGTAACCGCAGTTGATGATCTTTTATAAGCATATACATTAGCTGTATTAAAACCATCTTCGCCATCAATTGCTGCTGCATCTGTCGTGGCATTTACAGGAGTTTGTGCGTTAAAGTCAGAGTCAGATGTTTTATTGCCTGTTAAATCAACAGACTTAAACTCGTAATAAAACGCAGTTGCATCTGCTAGGCCACCATCTAAATGTTCAGCCTTTGCACCAAATCCACCTGCAACATTAGATACCTCTGCATAAGTACCGCTAGAGCTTGTCGATCTCCAAATCTCTACATTATTAAAATCTTTCTGGCTTGGATTAGTCCACGCTAAACTAATTGACTTGTAACCTGCTGTTGCCGTGATCGATGTTGGTAACGATGGTGCTGTTGTATCTGTTGCCGCAGTTGGCGTTGCAGAAACATAGGCGCTAGAAACACCAATCTCATTAACTGCTTTCACCCGGACGTTGTATTGCTGACTGTTTCTAAGCCCTACTATTGTAAACGGACTGCTATTTGTCTGTTGTGCAATATATTCTGATGCTGTGGTTAGCTTATGCTCAACGATGTAATGATCTGTAAAGGCATCATCAGCATTTGTCCAAGCAACATTAAAAGCGGTGTTAAATGCTCCATCAGCAGTGAGAAAAGAGTCACCAGTAACAACAAGATTAGTAGGTGCTGCGGCTGTTGTTCCATCATAAATACTTACCTCTCCCCCGCCTAAGAAAACCTCTTGATCCGAGGCTGACCAATCCCATATAGATGATGCTGTCTCTATAGCCTCAACATTGACAACCATTTGATTAGCACTAAAGGCCATCGAGTAACCGACAACCTCAAATACTTTACCTGAGTAACCTAGTCGGGTATTCGTAACGCTTATATTGTCCCCAATCTTGAATTTAAGCGCAGTTAGATTACAAGGTATGGTTATGGCTTCTTGTTGCCTAGAACGGAACAGAGCGAGCTTTGCGAGCCTCTGAGCGCGTACATTGTTAATGGTGTAAGGCAAGGGCATATCAAGGTAGATAGGATCGCCATCTTGCGCGGCATAAGTGCTTGATATTTGTGCAGGGTAGTCAGCAACAACATAGTTATCTTCTTCGCTAACAAAGACCCCTTTAACACCGTTGTATGCGTTTCGTCTTGACTGCTTAGTTTGTACGCTGATCTCGCCTATAATCATAGACTCATCAATCGTAACGCTAGGCGCTACATACTCACCTGCATGAATTTCAAACTTACCGCCAGAATAAACTAAACGTCCGGCCATGGAGCCGATCATGGTTTCGATGTTTGACTTGATGGAGTTAGCGGTATCGACAACACCGTCTATTGTGTATCGAACCTGACTTCCAGTTCCTGAAAGATTTATAGACTGATTAGATACACCTTTAGCTGTAGTAACTGAGCTTGTCAAAATATTAGATTCAGTCTCGCCCAGACCGTATTTTGTATCGCGTAAATAGTCATAAATACACAGTGCAGGGTTTTGCGACCACTCTATGATAAATACTGTGCCTGATCCTGACGTTGTGCCAGTAGCGTTAAAAACTGTGCCAACGGTGTTTGCAGTTGCACCAATAGCAGTAAAGTCTGTATCTCCGGCAGTAACAATTCGATATCTTTTGCCAGAAACAATTTGATCTGCGGCAATGCTAGTTGGATCAAGTACCTTTTTGCCGCGAATAACCGTAGATATGTTCGGCAGACCTTGAGCAAACTTCTCTTGGTCATAGGTAAGCTTGACAACCATATACGCTGTATCAAGTAGCTTATGGTCGGTTGTCCACTTGTTTGATGCGGCAACTAAGCCTGAATCTGCTGCTGTCTGATCGCCTTTATAGAATGTTATTGCGACATAGCTACCGTAATTATTTAGGTAATTAGTGCCGTCCCAAATCTTTTCATCGTTAAACCAGACTTCCTCATAGGCATCGATCTCATGCCCTGCAATGGCAGTCACTAAGTATAAATACTTATTATCAGTCCCACTTGACTCAAGAAAAACAACATTGCCACCAATACGCGCTCGACCATAAACGATCTTGCGAGAGTGGGCCGCCTCTCTTGTCATAACAGAGCGACCACCCATTTGAGTGCCTAAATCTAGCTTTGGCGCAAGAGCGCGAGAGACTAGCGATAGACCTGCACCAATTGCAAAAGCGGCAAATCCAGTTACGCTAAACAGTGTTGTAAAAAACAATCCTGTCCCTGCTGCTAACGCTACACCTGTCGCAGAGGCTATGCCCGCTAATACTGCTGTTGCCATTTTATTATCCTAAAAAACACTTGTGATAAACGCGCTCAAGCAAATTAAATCCCATGCGTAGCATTAAGTTATCAAAGGGAAATTCTGTTTTCATGTTTAACGTCATAAGAGAAACACCTTGCTCAATACAGTGTTCTTCAGCATATTTAATGAGGTCTGATCCTGTTTTGCTTTGTCGGTACTCTGGCTTGATATAAATAACGTCTGTCGATGCAAACGTGTGATCTTTGTGATGAATGCTTTTAGAAATCATTACTACGCAATAACCCACTAATTCTTTATCATCCCTTGCGGTAAAGACCCGCAATATCCCGGCTTGATCTAACAGCGCGTACTGTTCCCAATCAGGATTAAGTGCAATTGTTTGTTGATTTGGCTCTGTCTCTTGCCAGTGCTTGTCAAGTAAAGGCTTAATATCTTCTTTAACATTAGCAAGGCATTCGTGCCTTATAATCATGCAATATTACCAATGTTATTATTGCCAGCACCACCTTGATGACCATTATTACCGCCACCTTGCGCTGTACCTGTCGGCCTTCCCCATAGGATCTGTTTTTCAACAATAGCCGTTACATACTCAAAGCCTTTGTCAGTAGGATGATCTATCTTTTGATCCTCTGAGGTGTACCGTCTGACTCTTGATCGCTCAAAGGCAACAAGCTTATTCTCTACAGAAATGGTAATCGTGGAGTATTCACCTGCCTCTGCAATCGTCATTGTGTCCATGAACCCAGAGAAGATAATTACCGGATCAGCAATTAACGATCCAGAGTCATCAAATGCCCCTAGTCGAACTGTCAACTCTCGACCTTGATATTCGTGGTTCTTAGCCACAGCAATGAGCGATGATTTAACACCTGTTAGGCTGACATTGATCCCTGTTGCACTAACATCAGAGGTTTCTTTAATCTCGCTTATTGATAGGAGATCACCTAACCCTGTATAGGTTTCACTGTCATAGGTAAGATCGCCCATGCCTGTCCAGACATTTAGCTCGTTTGGGCTTTCTGCGTTATCAAATACCATGCGAACAAGAAAGATAGGGCGCGAGACTTTGGCTGCTGCCATTGTCTGCATAGCACTGGTAAGCGTTCTACTCATAGGGCTTCACAACAAGCGAACGTAAAACCGTACATGCTGGCTTCGTTTATCGACCAACCAATTTCATTAGAGGTCATGCGCCAAGTGCTTTTTGGTAAGCTAAAATCCACAGGTTGATTTGAGGTAATAGCAATACGCAAAGGCGGCTGGAAGTTTAACGTAGTCGATCCACTTGCCTTGTCCTCAGTCGTTATATAGAGATAGTTATTAATCTCAAAGTAAGTCCCTGCCGGAATAGCCTGTGCGCCTGATGTAAGCGTTAATGATTCAGCTCTTATGCTTGCAGAATCACAACCGTTATTCGACACAGTGCCTGTATGTAAAGGATTGCCAAAATAGAAAGTACCAGATTGTCCTTTAAGAGCAATAATGAATGCCTCAACACTTCTAGCCTCCGCATGACTTAATGGCGGCAAAGATACCTCTGCTTCCCATTTAGCTCCCTGGTGTACGTGTGTTTGCGTATCTAAAGTAAAAGGTGACTCAGAAACAGAAACAACTCTGCGGAGTCGCATTGACATATTCTGAATGCCAACAGAGGGAAAGGTTAAAGGCATTGGTTACGCTCCCGCCATTGCTTTAGAGAAGTTACCACCGCGCAATCTAGCATCTGCAACAGCGCCTTTAGCCGCTTGAGCTATCTGAGGCATTAGTTGGACGATCTCAGCACGTACGGTTTGCTGTACGCCTGTGGTTACGTTAATTGTTTGTTGAACAACAACACCAGATGACTGGCCCTTTGTATGGTCAATTACAGTCTCATTAGGATGAAGTATTGCAGGGAAACCGCCTTTTCCGTCTACGCCTCCAGATCGTGAGCCGTACCCGGTAAATCCACCACCGTCAAAACTACCCATTGGGTTTGATGAGTTTGTAGTTTCACTACCTCCACCAAAGAAACCTGTAATGCCATTAAATATGGATTGCGTTATATAATATTGAACTAGCATTTTGATAAGACTATCAATAACAGACTTTGCCATTGATCTCATAGCATCTGAAAACTTTTGAGCGCCAGTTATTGCATCAGTAAATGAATTTGTAAAAGTAGACATAGATCCGCTAACAAAAGAATCCATGCTTTTATTGAGATCAAACATGGTCGGTCTAACTCTTGCTGCTGCTTCGTTAAACAAGTCCATGCCTTGCCATAGCGGGGTGAACAATTTTCCCCACCAAGGTTGCTTGCCAAGAGCAACAACGTGGTTAGCTATATCATCTAATGAGTCTTGAGTCGCACTAGAGAAGTTTTCAACTGCATCTTGCGATTGTGTAAGTGATAAAAGCAAAGCATCAATGTTGATTGGTTCAATTAAGTTACTACCCTTGCCTTGCTCTTGTAGCTGTCGTAGCGATGCGACTATTTCTTTTTTCTTTTGCTCTAGTTCAGCATTGTTGTACCACTCAAAAATGCCATCATCACCCATAATCCTAAATCTGCCAAGATTACCGCCTCCGGTTTTAAGCAGATTATTTATGATGTCCAAATCTTTGTTTAGCGAATCAAAAGTGTCATCGCTAAACAGCCGGTTATATTCTGCCCTTGCGCGTTGCATGGAGTTATACATACCGATAACAGCATTACCAACTGATGCGCTTGCTCTGATTGCTGTTTTTGCACCTTCAATAAAGTCAATGGCTAGACTTCTACCAAACTGCTCAACTGAGCCACCTGCCTCATCAATTGCGCCTTTAAGCCTATTTGTAAATAGAGTAACAAGCGTTTCAATTGCGGGAGCTAAACCTGCTGTTAGCTGTTGAGTTACACCTTTAAACAGAGTCTTTAGCTTAGTGAGTGAATCAACCGCATCCTCAACACCGTCAGCCGCATCAGAGGACATAACAATGCCTAACGCTTTAGCCTCACCAAGCATTTCGGCAAGACCTTCTCTGCCTTGAGATAGGGTATTAACTAAAGCCGCGCCCTCACTATCAAACAGCTTAAACGCTAATCTGAGGCGGTCTGACTCATTTTTAACGCCACTAAACGCATCTGCAAGGACAAGCATTCTCTCATCCAAAGGCATATTGTTTAGTTCTGTCGCATCAATCCCTAGTTCACGAATTGCATCCTTGGCCTCACCTGTACCCTTTGCCGCCTCTGCTGTTCTACGTGTAAACCTTTGCAGAGCCATGTCCATCGTGGTCGTAGCAACGCCAGTTAGTTCAGCCGCAAAACGCAAACCGCTTAAAGCTTCAGTGGTTGTGCCTATTTTCGATGCAGTCTTAGCTAATGAGTCAATAGAGTTTAATGAGGATCGAACAAGTAAACCAAACCCAGCTGCACCTGCAACTCCAACTAACGCTGTACGCATACTAAATATAGACTTAGTTAAACCGCCTAAAGCGCGACCAACTGAACCAAAGCCTTTCTTGGTTTTATCAATCGCGCTAATCGTAATTTTTACGTTTTCAGCCATTGTTCTCACTCATTATTTTGAAATACGCCATCCATTCATTGAAATGGTTTACCGGCATTTGTTCAGCGTCAGAAATACTCATGTGCAAGCGATCAGCCAAAGACAAAAGATTCATCCTCGATTGATCGCGTCTTAGTTTTTTTCAGCTATCTCTGGACTTTCAATCTCTGCAAACATCTGGTTAGCAATCTCAGAGATCACCGTTGTCTCCTCACCCATCAGATCAATACGATCTTCAGCAGAGGTAAACAGCTTCTCACCAGACTCATCCATTGCCTTCATAAGAATTAGATCAACCATTGCTCCGACTGTCGTATTCTCAAGAAACTTAGGATGCTTTTTTTGCAACTCATTTAAGTCATAACAGCTAATAGAACCGCAATAGAGTTTGAACGGTACGCCTTTCTCATCAGACCAAGCCTCAACAACAACCTCGCGCAGAGGTATCGTCCTTCTTGATCTTAACTCCCTAGCCAAACCCATTAGTGAGCGCCTTCTGTAACCGCACCAGATGCCTGTATGCTAAAGCTTGCCTCAACCATGCCATCAAACGATGCATTGATTGACTTGCTTGTCACAACACCTGTACCAGAGTATTTCTTAGAACCTGATGCAGTACCTGATGGAGATACTTCAAAATCAACACTAGCGCGAGAGTCAAGAACTAACTGCTGTGCATCTGCCTGATCCCAATAGCACTCAATTGTGACAGTGCTTGCATCAAGACCTGCCTTGTAAGTGCGTGAAGTGTTACCCATTGAAGAATCTTCAATAGTGTCTGCGGTAGTCTCAATTGTGAACGAACGTATCTCTCCAACAACGGCAACTGCTTGCCCTGCTAGATTGAGCTTCACGACACCTGATTGACCTGTTACTGTTGCCATCTTGCCTTTCCTCTATGTTGTGCCGCGAGTGTATTGATACATCACGCGAACCGTTAAAATAACCCCACCGATGGGATCGATTTGACCTTCGTCAATTTCTATAGAAACAATCTGCGTATCTAACGCATGACCGCCTCTAGTTCTGTCAACATCCAGACCCTCTTCTATAGTCTCGATAATATTGTTTCTCGCCTGGTCTATTTCCTTGCCTTTTACAAAGCAAACCAGTTCATAGTTAATGGTTCCCATGCGCTTGCCGATTGAGCCGCCCACGGTAGAATCTTCACGATTCTCATCAGCCGTTCTAACTAGAACAGCCGGAAACTGTGCGTTGGATAATTTGTCAAAATCAAAAGGTTGCCGGGTTATGTATGACAACCGTATTGGTGTATGAACATCCTCTAGCGTTTGAACGATATTCTCAGCAATTAACTCTCGAACACTCATGCTAGGTTCCTCTCAAAGACGTTTCTTAAACGCTTTTCATCACGCCTGTTGAAGCCCATAAACGGACGGCTTTTATTGTTAAAGGCGGCTTTCTTGTTGGCGTTTGCGTTAGCAAAGAATATCTCTGCTCTACTGCTATTAGCTTTTGTAGTCAGTGAGCTAATCATTTGATTTGTTAGCTGTAGATTAGGAATTGGCGATGGTGGCCCAGCACTTAAATCTGCTCTGCCTAACTTCCAATCTCTGTACTTTTTGGTGTAGGGTTTAAACGATCCCTTGTAACCTTTCCCCTTATCTAAATTGTCGATAATAATAGGGATTCCGGCTTGAGCCGTTCTTGATAACGCTAACTTAATGCTGTTTCTTAATGCTCTGCCGCGCTTCTGAACGCGCTTGGCAATATCTTTAGGCTTTATCTGGACGTTAAATTGCATTACCTAACAAGCCGACCATCGTTAATAGGAGTTTTTTCATCCTCATCAATGGTTCCGTCATTGTCATCGTCATACTCAACACCGTCTTTAAAGACAGCCTCGATCTCCTCGCCATAACGTGACTTGTAGAAATCAATCATCCCTAAGAATCTATCGTTATCAACCCAATTAGTCAGTTGAGGTAAAGCATATTTCCAGAGAACCAGGTAGGCACTTGATCGAGTCCACTGTGAGTCTGTTAGATACTGTGGCTTTAGCTCGCCAGAAAAGCCTCTTTTATCCCACCAATTAGCTCGGATATGCCTTTCTATATCTGACTGCGCCTTTGCGTGTTCTGTAGAGAATGAATCAATACCAAGGCTCAATATGTCTGGAGCGATTGCCAGTAAATCTGCGTCTGATGAAAATGCCATTACCATTTAACCTTGTCAGCCCAATATGCTGCCGATGCTGTTTTGTCTTTACGACCCTTTGCAATTTGCTTTGCAAATCGTGCTTTAAATGATCGCCTTTTTGCTTTATCTGACTCGCTCTCGTTCTTTCTTGGCGGCTTGTTATCTGCGCCCTTCTGACCAAAGCGAATCAATTTAATTTTGTCACCCTGTTTTGCTAATACCGCATGGCTTTTTGATCCGTGGCTTGGTGTTCTCTTAGGCTTGTTATAGCCCTCAAACTTCTCGCCTCGATAGGTGATTGCCATAGTTACTCCAAATAAAAAGCCCCACCCCCGAAAGGATGAGGCTGATCTAGCTTACAAGGTTGCATCACCAAGGATTTCAACACCGTAAGAGTCATCTAGCTCTGCAACACCGTAAACGGCAGTTGCATTTAACTCTATGGCGCGTAGAGATGCGTCACGCTGTGGCTCAATGTTGAAGTCACGCTTCATTGCAATAGCAATTGCTTCTGGTGCAAATACAGCACCTTTACAGTCACCTGATCCGTCAACAGTGATATTTGCAGACTCATAAACATCAATCCCAGCAATTGTTCCAACGTATCCAGTTCGCATTGCTTCATTCTGAACATCACCACCGTTTGGATTAGCAAACGTGTTAGTTAGGCCAGACTTGATTGCAAACGCTTGGAAAGGATGCACAACGGCTGCCATTGGGCCAACAACTTTGTTAGCTCGCAAAGTAGCGGCTGCCTTAAACAGATCGGCAACAGAAGTCTCTGCACCGGCTGATCCAAATGAAGCTGAGAATCCATCAAACAGAGCGATTAAGTCCTGATCCATCTTGGTCGCAATAGCGTTACCAAGAACAGTTCCCAACTCAACAGCAGGGTTGCCAGCACCCATAGTTGCTACGTCTGTGAGAAGAACTTGCGCTCCAACCTCACCAACAGTAACAGAGACAGATGAAGTGCTAACAGTCGTTGATGACATGTCAGAACCTTCAGTCAAATCTGCTGCGGCTATTGCAGGGTACTTTGGTACTTGAATTGTTTTACCCGCCTCAGACCCAATGTTGTATTGAGTGACTAGGCCAAGCATGAGTGATTGCTCTTCTGCGGTAAACCGCGCCTGAGCGATGATATTGACAAAGAGATCGTCAAGAGTAGTACTGGTTGTTGCTGCCATGATTAATTACCTTTTCTATGGGCGAAAAAAAACCGCCAAATGGCGGTCTGTTTCGTGTGATTTAGATATTGCTATCGTTTATTAGAGGCTTGGAGTTTTGCGTAGGCATCTTTGCCCCACGTTGTCCAGTTCTCGTTCATTTCTGCCACAGTTGGAGGCTTCTGTGTAGAGCCACCTGCATTGCCCATACTTCCAGAGCCACCTTGAGTCGCTCTTACAAAATGCGGATTTGCAGTTAAAAATTCGGATACCGCTTCATTAACAGATAACAGATCGCCCTTATCGTTATACCGGGCAACAGAGTTGCTATCTAAAACCTCAACAGTTCCATCGTCTGACAACCTCACCTGATTTTTAAGTAGGGTTGAGACTTGATCTGGATTAACAGCGTTATTACTCGATGCGGCTGTCAACAAAGCACCGTCTACCAGTGTTTGATGCAACTTCGTCTTGTATGCGTTTATTTCCTGATCTTTCTTGCTTACTGTATCTTTAAGAATAGATTCAAATTCACCGCGCTCTTTTTGAGCTTGCAAGTTGGCCTCATCACGCTCTTTTAAAACCTGTCTGGCTTGATCTAAATCAATATCACCAATCTGGTTTTCAAACTTGCGGGATTGTCGTGCCAATCTATCAGCGATCATTTTGTCAACTTGAGATTGAGTAAACGTCTTATCCTGAGTTTCTACTGCCGCTGTCTCAGTTACAGCTTCTACTTCCATGATTTCATCGCTCATGTGTACGAACCTCTTTCGAGTAGTTAAAAAATCTTACTTCTTCATTTTCTTTTTTTTCTTTGGACGGCCAACTTTAGAGCCGTAAGTTCCTTTGCCTTTTGGCATGATTTAATCCTCAAACGTAGGTCTAAAATGATGACGGCAGTTGTAACCGCCTCTAACAATAAACGGATCACCTGCGGCTTTACCTGCCCAACTTTGCGACCACGTTTCTTGTATCTCTTCGTTTGTAAAAGTCTTACCAACGTGCTTTTTACAAAACTCCCTACTGTCTCTAATTAACGAGCCGTAATACTTCCATTTGGTAGCACCTGACTCTTTGCCTATCGCTGTATTTATCGAGGCATCAAATTGCATCAGGCTGTCTTGCATCATCTGAACGGAATAGCGTCTAAGGTTATTCCCTGCCCTATCTCTAGCGTAAAGCGTCCTTAGCTCTTCAACGGCTGCGGCTCTTTGTGCGGCTGTGCCATTAGCGGCTATGTCAACTAATCGATTAGCCTCTACAGAATCACTCTGTATATAGATGCCGTTAATACTTTGTCTTAGGTTCTTAACCGAGTCTTTAAACGCTCGCCCGGTTAGTGTTGACTGGTAAACCTCTGTGGCTAAAACATCCAAATACTCTGCGGCCATCGCCTCAAAGCCTTGGAAAGATAATCTTTGTAATTGTGTAATAACTGCGGCATCAACCTGAGTGAAGTCACCGTATGTCTTAAGCATGGCTAAAGCTGAGTTAGAGACATTCCTGTACTGGCTAACTGCCGCTTGTACCTCGGTTAGATAGACATCATCAATTAAACGTCTAAGCTCGGCTCTTGCAGAGATTGCCCACTCTAGGTCAAACAGTTGGCCATCGCGTATGGGTGCAGTTGCCATTAGTTCAGCAACGCGCTCCTCTAGCTCTTTTAGAGCTGTGACCATTCGCTCCTGGTGTTTGTCAGCTAACCGATCTAAGAGATCAGAGTATTCGCTCTCTGCTGACATTAGACTTCAATCTCATCATCCGTTTCGGTAAATTGACCAAGGACTTCTGTGTTTGTCACAATCTCTCTGTGAGCTAAGTCAAGCGCCTCATCATCAAGAACAAGATCAGCGATTTGCTTGTCGATGTTCTGCATTAACGTAACTGAGCGTATACCGCTTGCTCTTACACCCTGTAGGAACGCTAATTCTTTATCATAATCTCGAAGATCGAACGCATCAGGATAGGAAATCTCAACATCTGGGGTAACTTCTTGCCACTCACAGAACAAGGTAAACAATTGCTCTTCTGCAAGCTCTAATATGTCTGCCTTCTCGCTTAATTTAGCGTTTAACATCTGGAATTCTGTTTGCATAGCAACACCCGATTGAGTCATTGCCTGAGTACCGCGAACAGCGCCCATGTGGGACATTCTATTAATAGCCTCGACCTTATCGGTAATCGATGCTCTAACCGCATCTAAATTAGAACCACTTGGCTGCATTTGATAAGGCTTTAACCCCTGATCTATGTCATCAGGTAGATTAATGACCGCCCCTGCGCCCGCGCTTGCATCTGTGCCAAAGGTTTTAACTAGAGTTGGGTGATTAGATATTCTTATCAATTGCTCTATTTCTGAAAGCTCTTGGTATATAGCGCGTTGCATATAAGCAACATCAGAGAGATCAGATATGCCAATGCCTTTAGTCACTGATCGCTGTGCAGGTAGAAATACAGCGGGTATTTTGCCCAATGGATTATCCATCGTTTCAATCATGCGATCTTCATCTGCGACCACTTTCCAAGTCTCGATTCTATCTTCGCGCCAGACCCGGTAATAAACCTCTTTCTCTGTATCAGAGATATACTGAATGCTTTCCCTTACCTTAAGATAAGTTAGCTTAAATCGACCGCTAGGAGTTCTCTCCCACATCCAGTCAAACACGTTCTCTGGAGTAAATAGGGTAATATAAGGGCGTATATCTTGGGCTAACTCTTCAGCTCTTGTCCCTGCGTTTGACTTAGGCTTATCAAGCATCAGCCAGACATTACCGTAAACGCTCGCCCAGACTTGCGCCTCACGCATAAACGTATTCAATGAACGCCCTTCAAGATCACAATCCTGTAGGAACGGCTCTAGGGCTACGTTATTGGCTAAAGAATTAAACGCTCTTGTAGGCGGCACTCTCCAAAGAAAGCTTGAGTATATGTGTACGATGTTCTTGCTGTGGTTATCTAATGGCGTTAGATCAAGTCTACGGTTATAAGAATCCTTGTCCTCATTGACGTATTTAGTCAGGTAGGCTCCATCACGATACTGCTCGCCACCCATATAAGAGCGCAGATAAAATTCCCACTCGTCTTTGTGACGGTCATATTCTATGTGCGTATGTTCAATGTCTGCCATTTAAGTCCACCGCGTAGGCTGTTCTGTGTTGTAGTCTGTTCTTACCGGGAATAAGTATTCAACGAGATAACCCAAAGCATCGTTCATATGGTCATAGCCATCGTCTTTATTAGGTTGGCTAGTACCTTCCTTGTAGGTTTGCCGCTCTAGCGACTTAATCACTTGCTTGCATTTATCAGTAAAAAACAGATGTCTTTCCCCATTGCCTGACTTGAGCCGTGAATTAACCGCGTTAATACGATCACGAATAGCCGGATGGGATGATATAGCCTTTGTCATAAAGCCAGAGTTTTGTAATATAGATAGGTCTGTGCGACCCGCTGCTGATGTCTTTCTTTGCCGCGCTGCCGGATCAGGATAGATAATCGTCTGTCGATTGGGATAGCGTTGATGTATTTCTTTAGCCATCTCATCGGTGTTAGAACCGTAGATCACAATCTCATCAATGCAGATAAGCGTGTTGCCCTTACGTATAGCGACCACTGCGCTCATAGGATCAGTGTTAAAGTCCATGCCTATATGCAGAACACCGCCATCGTCTTTGTATTTAACAACTGAGGATGCGCGTTCAAAGTTGTAGTAGATTAGCCCTGCATAGGTAACAAACTCAGCGCAGTATTCTTGGTTAAAGGTGCGCTCATCAAGATCAGACTTCGCCTGGTCAATCTCATCCTCTGCGACATTACCGCCTTGAATGGTTGTATATTGAAAGCTTGCCCACTCATCAGCACCATCGATGCCTTTAGCCCATAAATCATAGAAATGATTACGGCCCTTTGGCGTTCCTATAAACAACGCTCTTGTTGGGCTGTCCTCACTATGTCGATCAGAGAGAGAAGGTCTTAAAACCTCATACCATGCCTCTGGACGCATATCAGCGAACTCATCCAGAACAACAAAGTCTAATGCTCGCCCTCTTAGATTATTAGGCTTCTCTGCACCCTTTAACGAAATCGTTGATCCGTTAATAAGTTTTATAGTGAGTGCTGTTTCATTGGTCTTTATAAGGTATTCATCAGGGATCATTGATAACAACATATCCCATTCGATTTCCTTGCTCATCCCATAGGTGGGCGCACAATAAAATACGTTTCTATTTTTACCTGAAATGGCTGCTTGTAATAGTTCGGTTGCCGCGAGATAGCTCTTGCCAAATCTTCGACCTGCAACGCAGACCCTAAAGCGACTGTTAGAGCAAAATATCTCACTCTGCGGTAGCGTTAGTTGCACGACTATCCACTACAATATTAATAGGAGGTATTTCTTGTGCCTCTGGCTGTTCCTCTTTCCATGATGCCTGCGTTTTTAAGAAGAAGATCGCGGCTGTCATGTTGCCTTTTTGTGCTTGGCTTAAAAGACTAGCGGCCACAGATGCTATTGCTTTACCTTTCCCCTTTTTATAAGCCTCAAGAACTTCGGGCTGTCTTGCCTCTATCGCCCTAAATGTATTCTCCGCTATACCAAAGTAATCACATAACTGGCCTTTGTTTAACAACGCGGCAAGCTTTTCTACTTGCTCAATTTGCGATTCGTCGAAGACTATTTTTTTAGCGCCACCACCTTCGCCTTGCTTTCCTTTTTTCATGCGGCTTCACTATATGTTTTTCCAGTTGATTCAAGCACAGCCTCTTTGCCTGTAAACTCCTCCCAACGCTTGACAATGACATCGGCATAATGGCAATCAAGTTCCATCATGTAACAGCTACGATTTGTTTTTTCGCAAGCAATCAGCGTGCTACCACTACCTCCAAATAAATCTAAAACGCTAGAAACGCTTTTAAAATAATCAAAAGCCCATTCAGCAAGCGCAACAGGTTTTTGAGTTGGATGGACTCTAGGCTGATTCCTTTCGCTATCTTTGTTAAACCCTTTCCATAAGTGACGAAATATTCTGACTGATGAAAACTCAGATTTAACCCACGCCATCTCACAATCAGATTGAGTGTCAGTCATTTTGTCTTGGACGCGTTTGTCCCATATAAACCAATTATTACTTTGGGGCAACGAATGGCAATAATAGTTAGCGCCCCACCACACTTGACGAGGTATGCAAAGCCCATCGCATAAATTATATGCATCGACGGCATATTGAATAGAATCGTCTTTAAAACTTTTAAAATTGTGGTTTTCCGCTAGACCTGTGTTTCTAGCCGATCTATCGCCTTTTTCATTTATTCCGTAAGGAGGATCAGTAAATACCATGTCGGCTTTGTTACCGTCCATTAGTTTATCTACTGCGTCAATACTGGTTGAGTCCCCACACATTAACCTGTGATTGCCCAATATCCAGACATCACCCTCAACCGTTACCGGGTTTTCAGGAGTATCAGGAACAGCGTCCTCATCGGTTAAACCCTCGGTAGGCTCATCGAGGAGCGATGATAAAAAGTCATCATCAAAACCAAGCAGATCAACATCAAAGTCCAACTCAGTTAGACGATCAATCTCAACCTTAAGCGAATCTAAATCCCACCCTGCGTTTAAGGCAAGTTGGTTATCAGCAATAACGTATGCTTTACGCTGTGCCTCTGACAGCCCCTCTAAGGTTATAGTGGGAACTTCATCCAGACCTAAAAGATCAGCCGCCAATAATCGACCATGCCCTGCAATTATTCCGTTATCTTCATCAATAAGAACAGGATTAGTAAACCCAAACTCTTTCATTGATGATGCGATTTGCTTGACTTGATTATTATCGTGCGTTCTTGAATTATTAACATAGGGAATCAAAGAATCCCTTTTTACATACGTAATTTTTAAGCTCATTTTTCCCTTAAATCAAAATATATTGATATTACCTTTTAATTAAATCCTGAACTGTTTTGCTTTCCCATATTCTTAGTCCCAACCATACGATTGTGAATAGAGATGCAATAGGAGGAAGCCATGCGGCTAGTGACATAATCCCTGTGCTTGCTGCTGCAATATCAACCATTTCTTTAGTATGCTCATCCATTGTCTTTCACCTTGCCATAATCTAACTGACTCGTATCAAACAGAGTTGCCTCTGCTTTTCTTCGTCTTGTTAGCCCTGCAAGAGCTTTTCCGTTGCTTTTATCCCATCGAATTAACTCTGAGGTTACTTTGTCTATCTCTCCTCGGTTAATCACTTGTAACATTGTCGATGATCTAAGATTTCCACAGCCTAAATTAAAGCACCAGGATATCAGCGCATCCCATTGATGCTGTTCTAAATCAACAGTCACCAATCGGGTTACGTGCGTTTCTACCATTTCAATATCTTCTTGCAGAAAAGCGGCTGCGATCTTCTTTGTAATCTTCTGACCTTCCTCAACGCCTCTGGTATGTCCATGCCCGATAGTCCATACATCGCCAGAGCATTGATAAGCCTCTAACTTACAGCCTTCAAAGTGTTTGATTAGGTCAACGCCATCGTTAGATGTTCGCATTAGAACCTCCAGAATAATTTAGCAGAACAGCAAGGGAGGGGTACTGCTCTGCAAGGCTGTCTTTCGACCACCTATAACGAAAAAAACCGCCAATTAAGGCGGTTAAATATGCGGAGAGCAATAGAATAAACTATTGGCTACTGTAGACAATTACAACAGGTTTTATGAGGACTGTCAATATATACAGTGTTTAAATATACAGTATATTATTCTCTTAGTCCACGATAGATCGAATCCTGTATATCGGACTCCATAATGGCGTAATCACTAAGCAAAATAGTCAGTCTTTGTTGCCATATTTTCCTAGCTCGCCATTCAGAAACATTAATTACCTTTGATAAGTTCATAACAGAAAGCTTTTTAATCCCCTCACCATTACACGATGGACAGGTGATAAATTCTGACTTAGATTTTATAACCCCAACGCCTTTGCATCTAGGGCATTTATTAGGCGATATTGCCAACCTTAAGGCTACTAGAGCAAGAAGATCAATAACGCGCTTAGACTCATTCTCTGTGCGTTTAAAGTTATGTTTCCGAGCCGCTTGTATGGCAAGCCAGTTTAGTTCTGTTTTTGATGAATTATCGAGTGAGAATTTAGCCAAACCAAACAGATAGGTGAAGCGATTACAGGTATGAAGACAAGCCGCAACATCAGAAGGGCTTATGGATTTTTGTGAACCACGAACACTTGTTATAGGCGGTGAACCTGCCGCCAACATCGCCATCAATTCAGACATTATTCGTCCTCTAAATATTCTCTGTGAGTTCGCCAATCAACTGGGTCAGGTAATGTCTCTGCATCTGCAATTAACGCCTCTGCTTGAGGCATCCACTGCTCTGTTAAATAAGCATCACTTGCACTTTTTGGCGCGGTTAAAACATCAACAATCTCAACTAAATGATCCTCTAACTGGTGATCGGCTAACCTCAACATTAATGCCTTTACATTTCTTAATATTTCTTCACTCATTTTTTGCCGCCTTGCGCTTGAGTAGCGCCTCTAAAAACTTCTTTAAGGATTGAATATCTTGCTCTGTCCAATCTGGTTTCACCGTGACACTTGCTGTCCGTGTACTCATGCCAAAATCACTCACTTCGCTCACCTTCTATACGATCTGGATTAATAATTACTCTGCTGTCCTCGCCATATTCTTCTGATAGAACGATGCAAGTCATTGACCGAGATGATCCAAAGCCAGAGCCAGAATGCCAAGCATCAGGACTTGCCAAGACGTTAAATTGCTCAAACATCATGCCTCCAATTTCTTTAGCTTCTTTGTGGTGTAAATGCCCTAGCCAACCATATCGATATTTAGAGCGACCCCACTCCACAGATAAGCGCCTAGTCACA
>VMHT01173989.1_pt1 | contig 22657 bp, 24 predicted proteins | sample 4693611 | NCBI WGS metagenome assembly VMHT01 (sample SAMN12280063, study PRJNA550983) | marine metagenome | isolation source: seawater sampled from same location over 5 years 0.02-0.2 micron viral filtrate | place: USA: collected off the coast of southern California halfway between the port... ...
ACTTTAAGAGGTGTTCTTGAGGGGCAGATTGGAGAGACAGCATCAGCTAGTTTGATTGCTCATATAAAGCTACATGACAAACTGCCGGACTTTGACAGAATTGTTAATGATCCGGATGGTACAGAGATACCGGAAGATCGTGGAGTTCTTTATGCCTTATGTGGTTCATTAGCTTTCAAGATGAACATGACCAACTGTGCAAGTATTCTTAAATACATTCAGAGAATACCGGAGCAAGAGTTCATGGCTTTCATGCTTAAAGATGCTGTAACAAGAAACAAAACTCTTGTCACCAACCAAGCTATGAAACAAGTTTTAGGATCTAAAGGTAATCTGAAAGATCTATTACTTTAAAACTAATACTCTAAGGCACGAGAGACCCATCGTGCCTTAGACAAAAACTTTACGTAAACTTTTTTTGGAGACTTTAATGCAAAACTTAAAATTAGAAGACAAGTTCTCAAAGGTTAGAATTCAATTACTATGGGATAAAGATGACAAAGGTCATGCCTTTTATGGGATCGTATTAGTTAAGATGAAGATCATTGAGAAAAATGAAATCGATACATTCGCAACTGATGGCAAAGATATTTTCTTTAATAGAGAATATGCTGACAGCTTATCCTTTGAGCAGTTAAAAGGTGTTATCGTTCATGAGGTAAAACATAGAGGTTTAAAGCATCATATAAGACAGCAAGAAAGAGATGCTGAGATATGGAACATCGCATGTGATCTGTCTATTAATCCTATTATTAAAACATCCGGCTTAACTTTACCGGATGGTGGGTTATTTGATCCTCAGTTTATAGGTTGGAGTAGTGAAAAAATTTACAATACTATTGCTCCACAGATCCAAGCTAAAAAGAAACAACAACAGCAACAAGGTCAAAGTGGAGATGGTCAGTCATCAGATGATGGAGACCCTACTTGGTTACAGCCTCAGTCATGGGGTAATATTGAAGACAATGTTACTGATGGCATGTCTCCGGCTGAACTAAAAGCTGAAGAGGCTGACGTAAATGAAGAGATCTTCCAAGCTGTAAGACAAGCTAAACAAAGAGGCACTATTCCGGCAGAGGTTAAGCAAATGGTCGAGGTCATGAAGAGATCTGAGATTAATTGGCAAGACATTATCGAGAGGCATGTTGAGGGCGATAATCCTCACGACTTTTCATATAGAAAAATGCACAGAAAGTTTTTCTACAGTCATGCAATAGTTGCACCTACCATAGAAAGTTATGGTGTTGGTCATGTTGTTGTTGGTGTGGACAGTTCCGGATCTGTATCAAATAGAGAGTTACAGTATTTTCTAGGTGGTCTTAATGCTTTGTCATTAGAACTAAAACCTAAGTCAGTAACTGTGATTACTTGCGACAGTAAAGTACAAAACGTCTACAAGCATGAGCAAGGAGATGAGATAACCAAAATCAGATGTAATGGGCGAGGTGGCACATGTGTAATGCCGGTGTTTGATTACATCAAAGAAAATGATCTTGAGGTAGACAGCTTTATTTATTTTACTGATATGGGGATCTTTGACTTTCCAAAAGAAGAAATGCCTTATCCGGTATTATGGGTAAGTACAGACCTACATGCTGACAAAGCACCTATAGGTCAAACAACATATCTGAAAGTGGCTTAATGCTACTTTTGGATAAATACGAGGCTCTAGGATGGTCACACAGAGGCGAAACAATATCGTCATGTGTGATTGTACCTAGTAATTTTAATCAAACTACTATCATTAATTGAGGAGACAAGAATGATATTTTTAAAAAAAGGATCTATTCAAGATCCAAAATCTGAACAAGTTACAGATCATAATGTGCTAACTAGTTATTTAAATTTTTTAGATGTTGGTTATAAATCATTTGGCTTAACAAAAAGTCAAAAGGTCAGCTTATTAGATCATGGCAAAAGTTCGCAACGTAATAGCGACTTAAATCAAAAGGAAAAAGAGAAATTAAGAACCTTTACTAGCCACAGAAAGCATTATGTAAATCATGGACTAGACAGCATTTACAACTGTGGGAAAGCTGTTAAAGAGTTACGAAAATTACGTAAGTTTAAGAGTGCCATTTATTCTAATAAACAAGATGGTAAAAAAGTATTTAGAAAAGAAAGAGAATACTCTCAAGGTTTCTATAATGGTCAAACTATTAACTCTAAATATTCTTACATATCTAAAATGTTTTCTAGTGAATGGTGGGATCAAAATCAATCAAGAACAAATGTAAAAATACAATGCAATGCATTAGCTAGAGAAACAACTATAGTGCCATCAGCAATGGCTAGGTCTGCAAGTTATTCATATTACAATCATCACAATGAGATAAACATATCTCCATCTTGGTTTAGAAATGTTTATATGAAAGGTTTGGCAACAACTGTATACAAAAGCAAAACAGCATTTGTTGCTAGTGCTAGACCTAATCCAATAGATAGATTAAAAGCTAGTGGCTTAGATGTTTACAAAGTAGATCTAATTACTTGTCACGATGGTTTAATTTCTTTGGAAAAAGATCTTTGGTACATAGTCTATGAAAACAAACCATTAAGTATGATTGAGGCTCATAATGATTTTGGTGGCAATGTTCCTATGAGAGGTGGGTCTGATGATGAAAAAGCGAGTTTAAAAAACAATGTTGTTTATCATCCGGCTGAGACTATCAACTGTGCCTCTGACAATTTCAGACGAGCAGAAAACGTCATGAATGGAAGAGTGCAGAAAAACTTACTTAATGCGATGGGAGTTTAATATGTTGCAAAGTAAAATGTTACACAATCGTATGGCTGATTATTTTAATAATCAAATAGTTAGATTAGTTCACAACTACTACCATGATGGATCTGTTAGGGTTCATCATGGAATAATAAAATACAATAAAAATCATGTAAGTGATGACATTGTAGAAATAACGAACATTAAAACTAAAATTGGTAGTGGGATCAGAATTGATCTTGGATCTATCAATATAACAAGTGGCAATAACAATGTTCATTTAACTTATGAAGATTATAAAAAATATGAAAGGGAGAATGTATATGCTTAATGAAAACTTTAATGTTGAAAAAATGTTTGGTTTAGATGCTTACGAGGAAAAGTATGGAGTTACACCTCAAGAGCAAACTGACGAAATATTATTTTATCAATTAGACGAGGTAGGTGCATTTATAAATAGAAATGCATCTACTGTTTCTGAAATTAATTACTTAATATTTTTTAAAATATTCCAAGAACTAAATGAAAGGGGAAAGTTAAATGCGAAATAATCCGGATGATATGGCTAATCAATTAGTCAACAAAATTAAGGTATGGCTAAGAGGAGAAATATCTGATGTTCATTCAAATCCACATGATGATGATGTGGACAGCAGAGAACTAGGTATTCTTGATGGCAGATACGAGTGTGCTAGATCCTTAATTACTCAAATAAAAAAATGGGAGAATGGCTATGAGTAGAATTGATGCCTTTTTATTATTTGTTTTAGGTCTGTGTGTAATAATGATGGCTATTGTCACATTGGCAGATCCTAATGGATATTACATGCAAACTGTAGGGAGAATTTTGTTTACTCTAGGAATAGGATCTATAGGATTAACTATGATCTTAGTTGGAGTTACGAAAATGATTTTTAACAAAACAGAATAGGGGGAAGAGATACTCCTTTCCGGTGGGTAAAAGTGGATGCCTAGAGTTTACTTATTTTCTCTCAGCCGAAATGCTATACATCCCTAAATAGTTGTTCCCCCAATAATTTTATAATTGAAACAGCTATCATGGGTAAAACCTTAATCTCTTTTAAATTATGGTGGGTTAATGTATGGAAAGCCACAAATAAAGGCTCTCACAGCCTTGTACAGAGGGGTTGGCAGACCTCTCTGTACGAATACTACCAATCAAATCAGTTGCTCTGTATCAAGAGTATACAATTACAAAAAGGAAATCTTATGAACAAAAGTAAAAAAGGTGGTCACACTAGTACTTATGAATTTTTAAATAAAGATGTCAGAATTGCACACAAAGATCTTGTGGAACGTAACAAAAAAATGACACCTCAAGAACTAGGTATGGATGAAAAGTTTGAAGATGTCTCCATAGAATTAGCAGAAAGAGACAAAGAATTTGGAAGAGTTTCAAAGATACCAACTGAAATATCTAGTGGTTATGCAAATTTAATATACAACAATAATAATGGAGACTGATAAAGTTATCCACAGGCGAAAGCCACAGAGTAAAACTTTACGTAAACTTTTAAAAGAAAAGAGCCGGATGAGGAGACAACCGGCTCTTAATGTGTAGCATAATAAGAGAAATTATGAGTTACTCTTAATGAACTACTAATCCCCCCTAGACTAATAGTCAACTATTTCCCCAAAATTTATAAAAATTTTCTACTTTACTACAAATAAAATCAAAGTTTCCGGATGTTTCTATCCAATTCATTTCCCATTTCGTGAAATCTTTATCGTGAATAACTTTTATTAAAATTTCATATGCTGTTTTGTTGCCAGTATCTTTTACGTATGTAAAACAACCTAACACTTTTTTTCTTAAAATCGCATATCTCTCATGCGATGGATCGTTTGTAGCCTCAACTCTAGGATTATAATTCGATGCCCTTATCCCTACAAAGCCGGACTTGCAAAAATCAGAATACATAATATCTAAAGTTTTATATTGATTTAACGATATACTATCATGCATGAGTAGCCGGTCTAAGCATGTTTGATCTATAACTCTAACTCTAACCTTGTTGCTGTTGCCTATGAACTCTGCTTTAAGTGTATTGCCACCACCAGAGGGTGCTAGGTCATAGTCTTTTTTTTTAGAATTTTTAGAATTTAATTTCGTCATAATCTTCTTTGTCATGCCAACTTTTAATTGTTTTTTTAGGAAAATTAACTTTTTTAGGTTTAAACATCTCTATTGCAGACGATAAATTTTCGTATCTAGACGTAAGTTTATCAAACTCTAACTCACACTCCCCAATAGAACCCACCCAAGAAAATCTACATTTCCAAACTAATATCTGACTAACATTTGACCCACTTGCATTAGGTCTGTGAACTGTTAGTCCAACATCTGATTTACTAAAAAAACTAGCTGATCCGGCAATGTCATAACCCTTTGGTGGTGGTACTGTTCCATCTTCTTTTCTAAACATTTTTTGAGGATGAGCAACAAACCAAATATGTATGCCATGTGCTTGGGCAAAAACTCTTAGCTTTGTAAGCATATCAGAGATCCAATCTGTCTCGTTTGTAGACATATCCTTTGCTATGTAGTTGTAAGGGTCTATTACACAGCCTCTTATGCCATATCTATAAACAGCAGTTTTCATTCTTTCCAAAATGCTATCTAACGTAGATAGCGATCCATCAGCTTGATATAAAAAACAAAAATTATCTGATACAAACTTTTTACCTTTTTCCAATTCAAGATTACTCATTCTCTCTGTACTGCCCTCAAAGAATGGCTTACCAATATATTTGCTTATTAACTTTGCAATATGTATTCTTGGTTCGTTTTCAAATGAACATATTCCAAATTTCCAACCTTTATCTTTAGCTATGTTTAACATTATCTGATCAACAAATTCAGATTTACCGGATGATGGATGACCGGTAACTACTGTTAACTGCCCCTCTACTACTGTGTATAAAGGGTCTACAGCCTTATATCCGGTGCTAGTGCCACTACCAATGCCATCTTTATAAATATCATCAACTTGATCATAAAAATGCTCTGCATCGTAAAGACCGGAAACCGGATAAGGTATAGGATTATCTGCAATTTCTTTTAATTTATCTTTACCATGCAACATTAAAACTTCATTGGCATCTTTGCAGTCATTAGGATAAACTAATTTGTAGCATTTATCTTTGCCAACTCTTCTAGCTATTTCTTCTTCCATAGCTTGACCGGCTAAATCATTATCCATAGCGATAATTACTTTTTTACAAGCATCTAATTTTTCTTTTGAGTTCCAAATGAATTTAAATTTGCTGTCTTCTCGTGGATCAATCTTGCCATCTTTAACTTTCATTACAGCACCATGAGGAATTGAAACAACATTTTTATGACCCACTTCCATAAATGATAGGCAGTCCATTTCGCCCTCACAAATTATCATGTCTTCTTCTTTTTTTATGTTTTCAATATTGTAAAAGTTTGATGCCTTTCCAAAACTTGAAAACCCTTTTTCCGGAAAAGATCTAACCTTTGCAAACTGAAATAATCCTTTTGTGTCTTTGTATGCAAAGACTAAACAAGGCAGTTCTTTTTGTGCTGTGCTAATATATTTTTTAGTGAATTTTACACCGGCTATGTCTGCTGTATCTTTAGAAATTCCTCTGCTTTCCAAGTATTGCAAACTGCCATTATCTTCTGCAATAACATTCCATTTTTCTGTTTCGTAACTAGACAAAGGATTGGATGTTTCTTGCATAGGCTCACTCCTTACGATCTTAAATTTACTATCGTTAAACTTAATGCCACCATCTTCTCCACAATGCCAACAATTATAAAATATTGCATCAGAATTAACTTTTAAAGACAATGTTTTTTGATTTTTTTTCTTTCTTGCATGAGAGCAAAAAGGACAGTTTACCTTATGCTGACCACTCCCAAGCCTCAAGGCTACATCCTTGATTGAGTAACTTGTTTCCATAATTTTCTCCTTACTACACAATTACTCATTATTCTAAAAATAATTATTCGTCAATAAGAAATAAAATTAATCATATATATTATTATTATATATTTATATTATTATTATATATTTATATTATTAATATATATTTATATATATAATATATATTTATATATGGAAAATCACATACTCAATGCTCTTGTCTGAATAACTTTCTTTAATCTTTCCCCTAAATATCTCGAAACAAGTGGTTTGCTAGTTAATATTTCTTTTATTAATTTTGACAATCTTTCTGAGTTTAAAGTTGCTAAATCACAAACAGAAACAAAATCATCTGACATAATCCATTCTCCAACAGAAAGTTTTTCTTTCTTGCTACCTAGATATGCATCAGAAATCGCTTGGCAGATCACATGTTTCCAAAGTCGAGACTCTGATGTGAGTTCGTGGTGTGTCTCTGTCCAAACCCCAATAAACAATTTTTTGTTTGACTTGTCTGTCATTAACATAAATTTTCCCTTGCATACAATCTAGAATGACACTCTCGTCTAAATCCGGTCTTCTCGATGCATAGTATACAATTAACTCTACTTTTACGTCATTTTCAATAATATTTTCTAAAGTTGGGCATTGTTTGGCAAATTCTTTTTCATAATTTCTAGCTTTATCAGATTTTATTGAGGCAAATCGTTTACCAAAATTGACTATTTTTCTAGAGTTTGCCTTACTTGCCGGTTCTCCGTAAATAATTAATGTTGTACTTTCTTGTAATTGTGTTGACATAGTTTTTCCTTGATGTATAAATAATTCAGCATAATAGGAGAATGACATGAAGATTACCAACAAATTTGGTATGCCACAACCATTTGTGGACTTTGCCATAAATGATAAATACAGTAAAGGGAAAGCAGACATATCTGTCACATCTTTGATAGATAGTCCTAAAGTTAGGATTATGAAAGATGTGCATAACGATGACATTGAAGTTGATGCTGTTGATATGGTTTGGGCATTGTTTGGTACTGCTGTACACTCTGTATTGGAAAGTTCAAACACCTACACTAGGATAGGTCATCCATCAGATAAAATTATTAACGAAGAAAGATTATATACAAACCTCAATGGTTGGGTTCTGTCCGGTGCAGTCGATAGACAAGAAATACAGAATGATATTCTGACTATAGTTGATTATAAAGTTACCTCAGTTTGGTCTGTGATATATGGGAAATCTGAGTGGGAAAAACAATTAAATTGCTATGCCTATCTTTGCAGACAAAAAAATAAATCAAGTAATATTAAATTAAACAGTTTAAAAATTTGTGCAATTTTGAGGGATTGGAACAGAAGAGATGCTGAAAGAAAAGAAAATTATCCACAAGCACCAATAGTTTTTGTAGACATTCCTATTTGGGAAGATAATGTCATTGACAAGTACATCTCTGATAGAATTTCTATGCATCAAGAGGCTCAAGTAAATTATGATTTAAATAAAGATTTGCCTTTATGCACAAACGAAGAAATGTGGAAAAAAAATGATACTTGGGCAGTTAAGAAAAAAGGTCAGAAGAGAGCATTAAGAGTTTTAGATAGTGAAGAAGAGGCTATCAAATATATGGAATGGCATAAAAAAACTGACAAAGCCTACGTTCAAAAAACAGATTTAGAATTAGAGTTTCGTGGTGGCGAGTACACACGATGTGGCAACTACTGTTCAGTTGCTGAATTTTGTCAACAATACAAAGAGAGGTTAATATGAAAGACAAAGTAAAAGTGCCTAAAAGGGTAGTAAGAAAAGTTAAGAAAAGTGGTTTAGTTAATCTTAAACCAAGAATTATGAGTGCTAGACCAAAAGATAGGTCTTTGATTGCAGAACATATTGCAGAGGCTACTAGTAAAGGTAAGACAAGTTATGTTTGTCTGCCTATTAGAATGTACATTGCTATTAGAGATAAAATAATAATGTGGTTAAAACAATGAGCGAAAGAATAGACCTTTGTTATTTGCCTACTAATGGTTTGTGTAAAATAAATGATGTCTTAGACGATAGTCACTTTCCAAGTAATAAAGAAAATATAATGTGCCAAGAATTAGTTACTTACGAGAGAACTGATGTAGGTATGAAAAAGACTACGTTTCAAAGAAACTTTACAAGTAAAAGCCATTACGACAGCACTAGAACTGAGATTTTTAGTTGGAGCAAGTAAATGGAAAATGCACTTGAAAAAAAAAGAGGAACTTATCTAGGTTTTTTTAAAGAGGGCATAGTTGATGTCTTCTTTAATAAAAATTTATATGAAGAAAAAAAGAGTTCTTATTATTATAAATTAGGATATCAGTTTGGTTCTTTTTTAGAAATTAAACTAAAGGAAAGAGAGGAAGAAAATGAAAGATGAAGTACCGGATAAGGTTAAGGAAACCTTAAAAGATATAGGTATGACACCACAACAAGCCGGTTGGAATTGTCATGGAACTTATGTTCTATTGCATAAAGCATTAGAAAAAGTAGCTGTTTATAAAAATATTGTTTTTGATGAGCCAAAGGTTTTAGAAAATAATTCTGAAAAGAAGATAGCAAGTCTTTTGGTTGTTGGGAAGATGGGAGATAAATCTGAATGGTCTATTGGAGAGGCATCCCCCTCAAACAATAAAAACAGCTATCCATATGCTATGGCTGAGAAAAGAGCCAAAGATCGTGTGATATTAAAATTAGTAGGTCTTCATGGAGATGTATATGCAGAAGATGAGGCAGATGCATTTAAAGAGGCTAGACCAAGTGATATCAAAGGTGGAACTGTAGATAATGGGATTAAAGAAGAAGAAAAGCCAATAGATCCCCCTAAAGAAAAAGCCATAGATATAAAAGATGTTAAGTCCGGTAAGGTAGAAAGCATACCTTTGAAAGAGGGTGTTGCTATTATAAAGCAAGTATTCCTATCTTTTATGCCGGAAGATAGCATAGAGGATCTGCGAGGGTTTAAGAACTCTAATGCAGAGGCTCTAAAGACGTTGAAAGAGTTAGATGCTATGGCATTTGGCGAGGTTTCAACAGCCTTTCTTGCAAGGGCAGATAAAATTAAAACAAATGAACTAGGAGAATAGAATGGAAACTGATTACCCACCAAGTGGAACCCTTTTTGAGGCTAAAGTTAGAAAGTCTGATAGGTCTCCGGATTACACCGGACAACTTGAACTACCAAAAGAGGTTGTTGATGATTTGGTCAAGCAAATCAAAGACGGAAGAACAAAGCCTAAGTTAAGTATTATAGGTTGGAAAAAGATTAGTGGCAAAAGTGGAAAGCCTTTTTTAAGTTTGAGAGGAAATGTTTTTGAGATTTATAATCCTAATGATCAAAATAGATCTACTCAAGATAAACCAATCACATCAAAAGATCATGATGCATTAGCTGATATATCATTTTAAGGGGGTTTCAAATGGAAGAAGTAAAAGCAAATACAGATGCTCTAGGTGTTCCTAGTGTTAACTTTGAGGCTGTCAAAACATCTATGATGCAAGACAAAAATGGAACTAACATTAGATTAACTATACATCCTAATGACGTTCCACCACAGTTGCATAAAGATTGGGTTGGCTCTAGATACATGGTTGTTATGGTCAAATTAAATGAAGATGGCACACCGGATGGGAGTGAAGACAATGACATTAAGGAAATCTGATAACGATGCAGATACTGAGGCAGATTTTCTTACCTTTGATGCTGTAGCAAAGTATCTTTCGATAAGTAGAATGTCTTTATATAACCTTATTAATAACGAGGAAATTATATTTCCTAAATCTTTTAGTGTTACCAAAGCTGAAAAAAGAAAGAAAAGACTTTGGGATAAAGAAGAGGTTAAAGATTGGGTTAAATCCCAACGTAACGAAAAAGTTACGTAAAGTTATGACTAGGGTAAAATACGAGACGCTAGAAAACCTCACAGAGGAAAAAAACATATTAGGATACATCTCACAAAAGTGGGATGTATCTTGTTCTAAAATGCCAATATCATACAAGTTAGATTATGCCATGTACAGAAACGAAGATTTAGTGGGTTTTGCTGAAGTTAAATCTCGTACTCATGCCTTCAGGACATTTGACACATACATAATTTCTTTATCTAAAGTTATGTCAGCTAGGCGAATTGCATCTGTAACCAATACTAAATCATTATTAATAGTAAATTGGCAAAATGTAATTGGTTGGATTGATTTCTTTTCTGATTTCTCTGTTAAACAAGGTGGTAGATCAGATAGAAACGATTGGCAAGATCAAGAGCCTATGTGTCACTTTGATATTGATGATTTTAAAATAATTTCGGACTCTGTTTCATCGGCAGCCGAAACAAAGGAGATAGAAGAATGAGATTAGCAGATGGATTTGATGATGCTTTTGTAGGAACAACTATAAGTGCATTTGGTAGAAAACAAGTTGCATTATATGATTATGATAAATGCATATTAATACTTATGCACGACAATCACATGAAAGAAGATGATGCTATTGAGTATTTTGATTACAATGTTATAGGTGCTTGGGTTGGAGAGGGTACTCCAATATTTATAAATCAACATAGTGTAAAAAACATACAAGATTATAAGGAGGATGATGATGAGTAAAAAAGATAATGTAAACAAGCCTAATCATTATAGAAAGGGTAATGTTGAATGTATTGATGCTATCAAGTCAGCCACAGGAGTAGGGTACGAGTATTATTTGCAAGGAAATATTCTCAAGTATGTTTGGAGGCACGAACATAAGAATGGATTAGAAGATCTTTTAAAAGCAGAGTGGTATCTCAAGGAACTAATAAAAACAAAAAAGAAAAAATAAAGCCGTCTTTCCCGTACCGGGGTCTAGTTGAACGATACTAAAAGTTTACGTAAACTTTTACTACTATCATGCATCGTATACAGATCTATCTTTCTTTAAGACCCACTTCCCTCATAAGCACAACACCTTTCCTCATGAGTTCTTGTATCTTTTCAGTTCTAAGTTTTATCAGCTTTGTTCTAGTTTCATCCGGTATTCTGAGGTTTCTTTCCAACTCTCTTATTTGCCTTAACATTCTATTTCTAGCATTGTCTATAGCTTTAAATCTTCCATATATCCTTAACTCATCTCCGTACTTAGCTCGAAGCCTACTCAGATCCTCTGCATCGCCTCTTCTGTTAGCTAAATCAAGTCTAGCGAATATTGTAAACAATCCTTTTCTATTTTCTAAATAAGTTTGTGTGTCCACTCTTTCAGACGGCTGGGCAATAACCTTACGTAAAAAAGGTATTCTTGATTCTATATTACCATCGAAGTCTCCGGTTATTATATCCGGTATAACTCCAAAAGCTAAATTTCCAGTTCTGTTAACTGTAGCACCGGCTCCACCTATTGCGAACTCAATCCAATATTCAATAACATCCGGAGACCAATCAATTATACCACTTTCAACTTCATCTCCACCGGTAAAACTATTTAACTGATCTACTATAAACTTAGGTATAGTTCCGGTATTTCCCCAATACTGTTGACTGTCCGGTCTAGGCGAAGATGCGTACATAGGACTTTCTTTGTATATAGGATCTCCTCTATAGTTTTTGTTTACAAATAATTCTATAAAAGGATCTGCTACTGTAGGAGTGGCATATGTCTCCCAATTTTCTATAGCACCAAATGGACTTAATGTTTCCATTGTTGTGTTGAATATAGAGCCACTTGCTTGACCAAATGTATACTCACCACGAGTGTAGCGACTTAATGATCTGCCTAAATTCACAGCCATGTTTAACCCGTAAGCCAATGGTATCTTAACAAACTTCTTATCTGACAATCCCATACTTGGAAATATTAAGTTATGTTCTAATGTGTAATCATCTAAATCGTCATATTGTTTAATGCCATTTTCATCTTCATCATCACTAACCATTGCCATAAGTTGGTCTTGGAGTAAGCCATAAGCAATCATACCTAACCATAGTTTTCTAACTCTAGGAGACCTTTTAGCCGCCATTAATAAAGCCATACTTCCTTGTAATGATGCATTATAAAATAAGTACAATGAATTCATTGCAACTTTATCTTCTCCACCTTTTGCAAAGTTTACTGTTACGTCTCTCGCTGCTTCGGCAGCCCTTGCATCAGAGAAGCCTCTTTTTTTCAAAGCTGTGAACGTAGCGACACGAACACCATTCTCAACTGCTGTATTGTAATCATCTAAAAACTTTAATAATTTTTTAAACCCAACTTTATGAAAACCTTGATTTTGTGTGCCACCAATGTCATTTAACAGCTTGCCCATATTTTCCATCTGGTCTTGTACACTAGACATCATGTTTGTAGCGTTCTTGCCACCGGCTTTAACAAACTTTAAATATTCCTGCGACCAAAAACTATCCGTATTTTCAGTTCTTAAAACATTTCTTATACCTAATATGGCTTTACCTGTTGATAATCCTATCTCTTTTGTAATGCCCTTTAAATCATATTGCTGGGCGTTAACAAGAGCAGTTTCTAAGTCTTTGGCTAAGTTAGGTAACACGAAAGCTGGGTTATATGTTGTATTAACATTTGAAAGCCATTTGTTTAATTTACCTAACATTCTAACAAGACCACTATTAGTTTGTGGCTCTGAGTGTAACTTTAATGATCTGGCTATTGATCCACTATAAATGTTTACGTAAACTTCTTGACCATTTTCCTTTACTGTAAATTGATTAGAGTTCATAGGGTCTTTAGTTGCTATATAAGCAATATTTTTTGACATATCTGATGCCAACTGATCGTTTGTAGCGACAGTTCCATCTTGACTTTCATTCTCTCCCCTTACTAACTTTAAAAAAGATATACCTACTTTATTTCTTTCACCTCTATCAATAGCACGCTGGTTTTGAGCAATAGCAGATGCCAATATATTTTCTGCATATTTAGTTCCTCTACCTTTTGCGCTTCTATCTTCATTACCCATAGCGCCAAATAGATTAACTGTTTTTCTCTGTCTATTTAATCTGTCGTCAGTAGCTTCATCAACTGCATCCATGTCTCCTCTAAGTGGGACATAATTTTTGTACTCTACTCTTTTATCATATGTTTCTTGTGTAATAAGACCTGACTCAAGTCTTTTAGCATTTGTGCTTTCTATTAAATTTTTTGTAAGATCAACTATATTATTAAATATAGTTTTATTTTCTGCATTTAATCCATCAAACCATTGCAATATTGCTGTAGCTTCTGCATTAGACATACCTGAACCAAGTGGTCTTTTATGATCTTGTATAATCTTTTTATTACGCTCTTTAGCATGTCTAGCGTATAATAATACATCAGCTAAAACTAAATTATTATCAACTCCAATTTCTAAAGCTGATTTTACAAAACCTTCTTGTTCTGTCTCTTTTGCGGCGGACTGAGAAAGAGCAGATAAATTGTTTATTTGATCATCAGTAACATTAACTTTTTGTATTTCTTCTAATATAGGTTTTACTATAGTTTCTTCTAAGTCAGTTAATTGTGCGCCAGTAGTTCCATGTGAATTCTTTTCTTTTAAATATGTATCAGCAACATCAGATATATTGTATCCCTTATCTCTGAGAGAATCCATCATGTCACCAATAGGTTGAAAAGAATCCTGAAACTTTGTTACTATTCTATTAGCGGCATCTCTTCTAGTCTTTCCCATCATAGGAAATGATTTGCCAAACTTATTTATTATACTTTGTGGAACTATTTTTAGTCCCTTTTCTATAATACCTGCTAAATTATTGTATCTTATATTTTGTTGTGCTTCTTCAATATGCACATCATTTTTTATAGCTGTTTGCTCTCTCTGAGTTGCTCCTGTAAGACTAGCCCTTATGGCTGATTTTCTAATCTCAGTTCCTCTGGGAGCGACTCCTCCAGTTCTGCCGTCATCGGTGGGATCCCCTCTGGATAAGCGAGATCTAGATAGTTCTCTCTGGTAACTGGAATCTCCAAGCTCTGCAGATACTGTATCAGACTGTCCTGACCACGCTGGCGCTTCAAATCCTGTTGTCGTTGCATCTAAAACCTCCTGTCTTGCTTCGTCTATGTTTATATTGCCTTCGGTATATCTATCCCAAATATTTTCTATTTGAGCTACTTTTTGATCATTTGATTTAAATGTATCTTTATATAATCCTCTTATTGCTTCCCATGTAATAGACTGCATTTGTCTAGGTAGTATGCCTTTTTCATTTGCGGCTCTTTCATAAGCCTCTGCTAATAAACCATAAGTACCATATGATCCTGAAACAGATGAATTTGGTATAATACCAAACTTTTCTGCTCTACCTTTCTTAGTATATAGCCCAAAATTATGGTCAACTTCTAAAGATTTACCACTTAATGGCTTTAAATGAGCAGCCGCAACTGCATGCGTGTCTATGGTAGAATGACCGTCTGTAGACATAGGAGTAATTATATTATTATAAAAACTTCTTATTTTATGTCTTTTGCCCATAACTATAGATATGTTTTCTAAAGATGGATCATCCATAACATCAATAGCTTTTGATATCTCAGATAAACTTCCCCATCCTGTTTTCTTAGGCTGACCATTCTTTGTTCTTGCATAATCTAAGAAATCACCTTCAGGTGTTACTATTCTGTGACCTCTGTCATTATATGTTTCATCGAATATTCTTATCCACATAGCTTTATGCATAGGTAATTCTAAGCTATTTAAGCTATTTGAGTTTCTTCTTGGATTACTTATATGATTTAAAGCGGCTTTATATTTATCTTTGCCAAATAATTTTCTAGCAGTCTGCATCATCTCCGGGGTGAACTGTATGTTACCAAAGTTTTTAGTTATGTCTAAAACTCTTTCAGCCAATGATACATTCATGTACCAATCTTTTTGTGGAGATTGAGCTGACATGACAGCTGCTATAACTTCAGGTCTATATCCATACTCTTGAGAAAATCTATCCACTATAGCTCTAGCACCATCATACCATCTAGAAGATCTGTCTCTTGTTTCTGGGTTTATTGAATCATATATAAATAAAAGATTGTCTTTTGCTGCTTCAATATAATCTTCTATTATTTCTAAATCTGAAAAGTTTGCGTAAAGTTTTGAGTTTTGAGATATATTATATCCCTTAATAAGGTTGGCTGCTTTTTTTGCAAGCTCTTTATCATTTCTAATTGCATCTCCATTAACAAACAACAAGCTCTGTAATGGATCATCTTTTCTTGATTGCGCTGTGGGAAACCTTGTACTTATAGTATGCTCTTGCCCCCGCGCTACAACAGCAGACCTCATTAATCTAGTAGCGTCATCTCCACGCTTTTGATTAACTTTATCTTTATATGCCTGATTATATTTTTGAGGTTGATATGTTTCTGCTATTTTTAAATCATTAAACATAGCTGCGGTAAAGCCACGACCTGCTGATTTAGCCCAGTAACCACTTGCACCAGACTCTTTTATCATGCGTTCCATCGCGGTTGTTATATAAGCTACTCTATTTGCACCTGATAAATTAGGCATTTCTTTTGTAGCCTCTGCATTTGCTAATGCGTTGTAACCATTTTCATCTTTTGCCCAATTATACATATCATTGTAAGGCACTTGTATTTCATAAATGTTTTCACCAACATTTGGTTCTGGATTATAACCATCAGGATCTGTAATATTTATGGCGTAATAACTTCTAGCAGGATATCCCGGAAAAGTTCTTCTCCTCTCTTCACCGCGCATGAATAGGTTAGATCTTTGTTTTTCTGGATCTACGCTTTGTAGGCCCTCAATAGGAGAGAAATGCGTAAGTGTTACTGTACCTTCCTGCGTAACTTCAGGTTCGCTCCTCTCTTGTAATGGTTTGCTCTTGCTAAGTACATCTGCTTGTCCTCCTCCTCTTCTCTCATATCTTCCTCTGTCGCCGGAGTCATCTCTAACTCTACTAAATTGTTGACTTCTTCTTTTAACTTGTTCATTGATTTCTCCTTCTATGTCATTTGCTAAACCATCTTCCATAACAAAATCTGATAATATTGTTACTTTTTGTTCAGCGTATTGTGTTTCTTCTGCTTTGTTTTTACTGTTTCTGTTTTGCTCACCTACAGCATCACTGTAGTTTACCCATGAGTTTTGACCTCTTGTTTCTGTAGTCATAGCTTTAGCGGCTAATGGGCTATACATTCTCACATGAGCCTGCCATGCGTTCTCTTCTCCTCTTGATGAGAAAGTAGCACCCTCTAATCCATGACCAAAGTAATCATGAACTATTCTAAACAAGTCATTATATCTTAAGTCTTGACCATCAACTATTTCTCCGGTCTTGGCTAACAATGGATTATTATCTATATCTTCCTGTGTGAAAGGCTCAGTGCCAAAGCCTGAGTCTGTTGGATACACCCACATATGATTATTATTATGAAGATCAGATAACATATCTTTTGATCCATTTGGATATGGCTCAGACTGACCATCTTTAATCATCTCTATTTTTACGCCTGTAGCCTTTACAAACTGCCATTGCTCAAATGTTTCATCGTTCATAGCTTTATAAGCTTCTTGGACATCAGGATTAAATGGATCATGAACAGCCATGTCAAAATCATTTGCAATTCTTTTTGCTAAATCAACATCAACAGATACATATTTATCTTGTCTTCTAGGGGCAATATTCTTTAAAGCTAAATAATCTGCTTTTGCTTTTTGCACTCTATCTAAGGGCCCTAATGAAGAAGAGAACAAACTAGGCAATCTATCCATACTATATTTGTAAATCACATCTGACGGCGCACCACCTTCAACTTTAGGAGCCTCTGATTCAAGCCAGTAATCAACCTCTCCGCCTTTACCATATACTTGATTGCCAATAAAAACTACTCTACCACCATTATACCCCTTAACCGCATAACCATCAGAGTCAGTAAATAAATGAGTACCATTTACTTGCGCTCTATTTTCATTACCCATAAATCCCGGATTAAACCCAATTATATGATCTGGGCTATCAACTATGTCTTGTATTTCTTCTCTTGTTAACTGTTGTATTTCACCTACACCAGATGCCATAGGATGTTTTGCAACTTTGCCATTATATATATCGGCTCGAGATGATTGTTTTATGTCAAACTTTACATCATTAGCTAATGCCACTGTATGATCATAACCAACAGCTTCACTATATTTAGTTCTGTCTTTTGTATTTACATTGTGTATTGATTGAGTAACTTGTTTCTTACCATTAGCAAGTGTAATAAAACCATTTAAATTAGGTCTTATTCCAACCAGTGTGCCATTTGGCATTGATCTGTTTTTAAATGTTTTAAGTTTAACATTCTTAGGCATAGCCTCATAATATTCTGTATCACCTAATACTTTTGGTATGTAAATTCTAGAATTCCTTACATCTTCTCTTTGATTAACATCTAGGTAATCTCTATCTGGCCGATCTTCCCTAGCTCTTCTGCCTATTTGTTTTTCTTGATCAGTTGTTTGTATATTATCAAATATAGCATCTATATCTTTAAAGCCTTCGTTATTATGAACCGTAAAAATGCCTTTAATAAAACTAATAATTTTATCAAATAATGATTTGGGCTTTCCACCAAGATTTAATTTACCAGATGCATAATCTCTATACATCTCTGCTATAGCTTCCTCTGCTATTTGATCTTGTGTAAGTCCTTGATTAGAGTACATACGGGTCGCTCTATCTAGATATGTGTACTCTCTTACTTGTTTCTTGCCTTTAACTACTTTTACATATTTTCTTTTAGCTACAGCTTTTTCTAAAGCTAGATATTCTTCATTAGTAAACAATCCTAAATTTTTAAGTGCATGTATAACTTCATGATTCATCACACCTGATAATTTTTTCTGCAACTCAAGATTGCTCATGCTTGGATCATATATCTCCATAGCTAAAGCTATTATCTTTTGCCCATCTTTAGTGGCTTCAAATGTTCCTTCTGTAATACCTATATCAGCTTCAGCAGCATTAATTGATCTTTCTAATTCAGTTTCATCAATTAAGTCTTTGCTACCAAAACGTATATCAGCAAGACCTATTCTTGTTAACTCTCTTCTTAATGCGCGTAACACTTGCTTTTGTTTTAATTTATATTCTTCTTTAAGCTGTAGCTCGGCACTATTATCAAATGCTTTCTTTGCTACATAGTTAGGAACTATGTTAGTTGCTTTAATTTTATCTTGTTTTTCATCTAGTCTTGTAGCTTTGTTCTCTAAATCAAAAGCCATTCTTTGTATGTCAGAATACTCTTTTCTTAATATTTCTAACTGCTGTCTATTAGTTTCTAGCTGTATAGCATCATCTTTATATTGCTCTTGAGCTTCTTCTAAAGTTTTTTGAGCTTCAATATTTCTTTTTGCTAATTCTGTTAAACCAGAAGCTTGACTCTCCATATCAGCACCTGACTCTTTTTCAATAACTCTAGAAGTATATTTACCAGCTTTAATTATCTTACCATTCTTTACAACAGGTGGTGTGTATTGCAATGCACCTTTAGCTAACAAATTATTTAATACATTGTCAGCTTCTTCATTAGACATCTTAGTGCCTGTAAGACTAAAGTTAGGAAATAACTTATTTATTCTAGCAGCTATACGTTTTACTTCTGCTCTATTAATAACTTTTGCTTTTAAAATTGTCTCTGTAAATTTATTAGCTACACTCTTAGCATCAACATCTTCTATCTCTGGAAAATAATCTTTCTTTTGTTGTTGCCCTGTCAATATAGGCTTTTGTGTTGCTCTTTCTCTATTAGCAGACTCAATACCAACAACTTCTTCTATCTCTTGCAATGTAGCTGGAGCATCAACTTCAATATTTTTACCAAAGTCAACTCTTGCTTTTCTAATCTTATAGGCTTCTTCCTGTGGCAACTTTCCTAGTTCAACAGGCAAAAATGGTGACTTTAATTCTTTTGATGCTTCAAGTGTTTGATTAATCTCTTCTTGTTTTTTTATTTCGTTTTGTAATTTTTTCTCATTATCTACAAAGTTCTCTGTGCTTTGATCGTTTGCAACATCACCAAAGTCAGATAGCTTTTGATCTTTATCAAATGTTTCGTCTACAATAGTGCTTTCTGGAGCAGGTAATTGTAATATTTGTTTTGATTTAATAAAATTAGCAGCATTTCTTAACTTTTCATTTGCTTCACTTGTTTCATCATTTTGATCTTCATCTAATTGTTGATACTTAGTGTCTAATTTTTTTAACTGTCTTCCTCTTATACTGTCTATTATAAGATTTAATGCAGCACCTGCACCACCACCATACACTGCATCATCATAAGCGCTTTGACCAACTTCTAAATCAGGATTATATAAATTCTTTTCTACTAAATCTTGTAATAAACCTGCTGCTAATTCTTGACCACCTTCAAATGTACCAGCAACCAAAGATCTTTTTAATTTACCACTTATTGTTCTTAATGCATCATCAACTTTATTTTTAGGAACCTTTTTTAATATCTTCATTGCTGTTCCTAAACTTCTGAACATATAAGATATTGGAGCGGCTTCTGATAAACCTATTACACCACTAAGAGCTATTGCATTTCTTTTTGTGTCTTCATCAATCTCTCCACCTTTTTCAATAAAATTTGCCATTCTATTCATTTGATCTTGAGATTGTAAAGCCGCACCTTGTGTAGCGGCTGTACCTAATGCAGAAAAACTAGCACCTTTTGATGTGGCACCCAATAAAGATGCACCTTTAGCCACCGCAGTAGAAGGTATGAGAAAAGAAAGCATAGAGCCAAATGCTTGACCTGACTTACTAGCAACACTTTCATTCATATCAAAAGTGTCTTGTATATATTCGGATGCATTATTTGAAAATGATTGAGCAGCTTTACCTATGCCGGTTGTACCTACATCTTCTCCAAGAACAGTTTCTCCTAAAGCGGCTAAACCACCGGGTATTTCTGTAAATGATCTGGCTACACCACCAACTGTAGACTTAGCAAAATCAATTAACCCACCTTGAGAATCGTCTTCTTCTTCAGGCGCAATAGCTAAAACACCATCTTCCCTATCTACATATTGTTGTATAAAGGCATCTTCTTGATCTGTAGGTTGATTACCAGCTATGGCTATAGGATAAGTATTACCAGTGCGCTTGCTTGTTACATTAATTGTACCCATTAAGAGTTATCCAGTTTTTTTGTCTGACAAAGTTGCGTCTATTATTGGTATACGTAAACCCTTTTTATTTAAATAATTAATTAAAAATCTTTCTTCTGCTTTAAATGCAGCAAGTTCTTCTGGTTTTAAATCTAACACCACAGAACCCATATCACCTTGTTTGCCATATAAACGCTCTCTTACGTCATTTAATTTATCATAGGCTTCTTTAGTCGTAAGTTGTGTTTTACCAACAGCAGTAGCTAACTTAGCTCTAGCATTAATTAAACTAGTAACTCCATCAGAGTATCTTTGTCTTGAATCTCCAAGTGTTTTAAGTCCAGCTCCAGCAGCTTCACCGTAACCCTTTTGATCCATTAAGTTTAAACCTACTTGTGCTAATGCCATATACTTATCAAAATCTCTGTCTTTTTTTAATTGAGCCATAAGATTTATAATTTCTTGTTCTGTATTTCCTACGCCTGCACTCTTAGATCCATCGCTGAATACATAATTAGATTCTGGTTTCTTTTCTTCTACTTTATTTTTTTCTTTAAATTTTTCAGTATCTTCTTTTTCTTTATTAAATTTTTCTTCTTGCAAAGCCTTATCAGCAAATATATTTTTCTTTTTCTCAGGCTCTTTTAACTCACCTTTTTTAATTTTGTCTTCTATATTTTTCTTAATAGTAGGGGATTTAATTGTATCTAAAATATTTAAGTTTGACTGCTCTCCATAACCATCACTATAAACATCTTGATTACTTCTTGCTGGTAAACCTTGCTTTTGTTTAAATCTATTTACAAATAAAGGATCTTGAAAAGCAGAAAACCCACCATCTACTCTATTATCTTTAAATCTATCTATATCATCTTTTATTGTAGGTTGATTTCCAAACATTTTTCCAATGATATTAGGATCGCTTTCACCGGTAACAAAATCTAATTCAGTTAAATTACCACTATCTTGAAGCATTTTTAATGTTTTTGGGTCTAATTTATCTGTAGCATCTTCTGCCATTAATTTATCGTCTAATGATTGTGCAGATTCAGTAGCTGCATTAGCATTAGATATGCCAAATATATTACTTAAATCTATACCTCTTGCACCCATGTTTCCTGCTGTAGGAAAAGATAGATCAGCTGTTAATTTTTCACCACCGCTTTTATCTCCAGACAAAGAATCAATACCAGATAATAACTCATTTACTTTTGTTGTGTCTTCTGTATCAGAAGCTGCTACAGCACTCTTAATAAGATTAGGCCCTAGATCACCTGTGTAGCCTTCAAAGTTAGCTATAGCAGGTATTAAAGCCTCTTTAACAGATGGTTTGCTAAAGTCAACAGGATCATCAACACCAACACCTAAAGAATCAGCTACCATTTTAGCATAGTTATCATTATTTTTATTATTATCAGATGGCGGAGCATATCTATTAATAAAATCTCTAACTGTTGTTATACCTTTATTAGCATATGTTCCTGATAATCTAGACATAGCTCTTAAACCAAACTCTGGAGATGCGTATCCTGCATAACCACCTTGACCATCTGTCTCACCCATAAAACCTGCTGGTCTAATATTACCCGGATTCATATTTCTATCTGCTAGTGATAAACCATTAGCAGCTTTAAGAACGCCACCTTCTGCCATAGCTTGAGGCTCTGCAGCTGGTGATTTTTTATTAAATATGTCTGCAAAAGCGCCTAATCCTGCTATTGTTGAGTCAGGTCTTCCATATGTTTTTCTACCGGGTCTTTGCGGACCCTTGCCACCAAACCCTAAAGGTTGCCCTCCCATAACTGAACCTGTGTTAAAAGGTGATCCACCAAAACCATTAAGAGGTCTTCTGTGTCGCATGTCTGTCATAATTGGATTAAAAGGTACA
>VMHT01204501.1_pt1 | contig 22657 bp, 24 predicted proteins | sample 4693611 | NCBI WGS metagenome assembly VMHT01 (sample SAMN12280063, study PRJNA550983) | marine metagenome | isolation source: seawater sampled from same location over 5 years 0.02-0.2 micron viral filtrate | place: USA: collected off the coast of southern California halfway between the port... ...
AGCCGGATTGTTGATTTCAGGCATTTCACTAATCGCATTTCCTTTTTTCGGCAATGAAATTTATGTCTATGTACTGATTGTAACATTCGCCACTGGTGGAGCAATTGTAACCCCTAACCTACTTTCAGCCGTTTCCTTACTTTCAAAAGAAAAGGCGGGCAGTAATATTTCTGTACAGACCTCGGCAAACAGTGTGGGACAAATTTTAGGTCCGGTTATAGGGACTTGGCTTATTACAGGTGGGTTTTATTTTCCCTTTATTATTGCCGGCATCATTATATTGACCGCCATTGGATTACTTTATTTTTATAAAAGCTTTAATAGTAAAACAACTAAAATAGGACAAGACAACAAAGTATCCTAAGAAAAGCAATAATCTTATTTCTTAAAAATATATTTAAATTTTTATTATCTCATAATCATTTAATTTTTTAAGGCAGTTCCAGAGCGCCATCAGCATCACTCTGATTGGTGAAATAAGTCCGTCCATCTGCTAAAAAATGTGATCCTAATTGGTCACCTACGTTTTTTGTGGTACAAACTTTTACTATTCTGATTTTAGCTATTTATATATATTGTAATATCACCCCAATTTCATAAGAATCAGTTCAATACTACGACGGAAAAGACTTCACAATTCCTCGCGCTCTATATTACGTATAGTAATACTATCCAGACGACCGTCTATAAGTTTCCGACTAATGAGCTGAGTGTCCATCCTGTCATTTGTGGTGTATTGCTCCTTTCCTTTACGGTCTGTATCAGCGGGATTCACTAATAGGGATTTCCCTCTAAAGGTCTCAAAGCTGCGATAGGCACAATAGAATAATCTTAATAATATCAATTAAAATATAAAGTTCATTCTGTAGTCACTTCACCACAATATTTGATAAAACGAAATAACCAAGTCTGGGCTATGGCGACCATATTTATCCCGGTTATCATAAGGTTTTATTCTGAATAATTTTAATTAATATTAAATTTCAGGGAATTCGGACTTTCAAAAAATGTTGTACCCAGTCCAAAAAAAAAGATTTCAATTTCTTGAAACCTTGTCAATGCCAGTAGAGGGACTTGGACTCGAGAGACCTTCTGGTTATAAACTTGGTATTACCAAATGTCAGATATTTATCAACGGTTGATTAACCATCATAAATCATGTTATTACAGACTTTTAATCCATATAAATTTAAAAATTAATAACTTCATCAAGTGCTTCATCAGCATCCCGGTGCATAAAATTAGCTTGATAATTCAAGGTAGTTTTTAAATCACTATGACGATAGAGCTTTTGTAACATTAATGGATGAATTCGATCGCCAGCAATATTACCAAAGCTATGCCTAGCAATGTGATTAGATAAGTTTTTTTCGATTCCACATTCCGTGGCAATTAGCTTTAAGCATTTATTAAAAACCTTCGTAGCACTTTTTGTTTTTATATAAATTTGTTCAGCATCCTTAGGATTGGTATTTCTTAAAAAGGGGAATACAAAACCTTTATTAAGGTGTTTCTCCTTTTTGTAATAATTTAAAATTTTTTCCGCTTTCAAAGGAATTTTAAGGCTGAGTGCTTTTTCATTTTTGTTCATCACATAATAAAGACGATCGTCCTTAAAATCAGACCACTTCATTTTAACCACATCGGAAATACGAATTCCTGCGAAATAAAAAGAAAATAACCATATGTTGTGCGTATGCCAGATAGAAGTATTTTCCTCCAATTTCAACTGTTCAATTTTCTCAACCTCTTCTACGCTAAGTCCTACTTTATTACCAGAACCAATTCTAATTTTTTCCTTATCTCCGGCAAAAGGATAATATTTTTGATCAATAATTCCTTGCTTAATTGCTAAATTAAACAGGGTTCTAATTAAAATAAGCTGATTAGTAATAGTTCTGGTTTTTTGTCCTAAATAAGAATAGCAAAAGGTTTTGTATTTATTAATGAATACTTCATCGATATCTCTAAAAGAAAGAGCTTTACTTTTTTTGAAATGCTCTACCCCATCCATCCATACATATTTATTACGACGAGCATTACTGATACGTTTCAATCTGCGTTCCTTTATATCCTCAATGATCGCTGACTTCCTTTTAGTCCTTTTAAAGTTTAAAAATTCTTCAATATTATACAGTATAGATAAATCACCTTTTGCAACTGAGAATATTCCCCTCTCATATTTTTCCATTATACGTTCAGCCGCTAATTCAAAAAATGATTTTTGCCCCCTGGCTCCCTTTAATTTTTGCTTGATCTGTTTTGGAGTAACACGATCTTCAGAGTGGAAAAATAGGTTATTAGCCTCAACCATTTTCTTCATTAAAAAAATGTTGAGCTGTTGCGAGTTTGGATGACTTTTCTTAGCCATTCCAGCATTGTTATCCCAATCTTTCTCAAAAACATATTGTCCGAGCCACTTGTAATTAGTTTTATAATTCTCACTAATTCTCAGTGCTAAAGGAATTCTTCCATCTTTTCGAATCATATTCTTCCTTAAAACTATCTTTATGCTAGCCATAACTATTTAATTTTGAACTTTATAAAGATAAATAATTAGTTTATAAACTAGTACAGAATAAGTACAGAATAAGTACAGAATCACTTGATTTTAACAGAATTCAATTGATTGCAAAAATTACGTATTTAACTGATAATCATATATTTTAACGGTTTTTAATCTATTTTGAATAACTACTTGTCGATGTTCATAACCCGGAGGTCCCGAGTTCAAATATCGGTCTCGCTACTAAAAATCCCTTCTTTTCAGAAGGGATTTTTTTATGCTTTTTATCTAAAGAAAACCTATCTTTCCTCTTCAAAATCTATTCTTTATGAAGCCGGAAATCATAATCTTTGATGTAAATGAGACCCTCTTAAACCTCTTTCCTTTAAAGGAAGAAATAAATGCAGCCCTGGAAAATGAGATGGGCTTTGAAGTATGGTTTCCAAAATTACTACATTACTCTTTGGTTGAAACTACTACGGGAAACTACAAGAATTTTACTGAAATAGCTGCTGCGACTTTTAAAATGACTGCGGGGAAATTTGATAAATCTTTTACCAATTCAGAAATAAAGAAAATACTTTCTGAGATCACTAAACTTCCTCCCTACCCTGATGTGAAACCCGGCCTGCAACAATTAAAAAACTCTGGCTATAAGCTTATCGCTTTTAGCAACGGTAAACCAGATGTATTAAAATCTCAACTTGAATTTGCCGAAATAGACTCTTTCTTTGATGGAATCCATAGTGTTGAAGAAATTGAAAAATACAAACCACACCCTAACAGCTATCAATATATCCTGGATAAATACGAAACTAAAGCTAAAAACGCTTTAATGGTCGCGGCTCACGCCTGGGATATTCTTGGTGCAAAAAGAGCAAATCTTAAAACCTGTTTTATTGAAAGACCAGGAAAAAGTTTTTATCATTTAGCCAAAAAACCAGACATGACAGTTTCCGGTATTGATGAGATTGCTGAAAATTTGAACTAAAAAACTTTGGGTTTTCACAATCAAAAGTTATTACAAAATCAACCTAATAGCCCTTTATTCCCCTGATAGTATTTTTTTCTTTTTTAGGCATTAAATGAATAAATACTTAACGATTAATTTACCTTAAATTAACCTTCCGCCAGTTCTTATTACTTAACTTATAAATTCCTGTTTAATTGAATACTAACAAGATAATCTGGTTAGAAAAGAATACTAAACCTCTTTAAAAATCAGGTTTTGAAGATTAAAGCGCATGAAAATAGTAGGAAAGATATTAATGACCCTGGGCGTTATATTAGGAAGTTTTGTACTTATTGGCTCCTTTACTTTTGAACTGGAAAATACCCTTGATGCTCCTCCAAAAATTTTCCCTATTGTTTTAGGCCTTGGAGCAGTCGCCGCTATTTTCGTGATATGGAGGAGAAAAAGTAGTGCTACCGAAGAATAAATGAGCTACTAATCGCCAACTTTCTAATTACTACTCGCAATTTCTATGTTTTATTAGCAACGTTAAATCTGTCCAAAACCTTAAATAGAATTCGCCTTTCTTAATTGTGATCATTAATTTTAGTAAAAATGCTAAAAAATGAAAACAGTTAAATTAGGAAAGTCAGGCTTAAAATCGGCACCAATTATCTTTGGTGGCAATGTTTTTGGCTGGACATTAGATGAAAAAGAATCGTTCAAGATGCTAGACGAGCTTTTTGAACGAGGTTTCACCACAATAGATACTGCCGATGTTTATTCCCGCTGGGCAGACGGCGTATCACACGGAACTTCAGAAAGAATTATTGGAAAATGGATGAAAGAGCGTAAGCTAAGAGATAAGATTACGCTTATTACTAAAGGTGGCTCTGGTTTACAGCCCGGAGGACCAAAAGATAACTCTCGAGATTACCTTACTGGCACGGTGCAGGATTCTCTTCTAAGACTTCAAACCGATTATATAGATCTTTATTTAACACATTTTGATGATGAAGAAACTCCAGTTGAAGAAGCATTGGAAGCGTATAAAAAATTTATGACCAGTGGTGAAATAAAGCATATTGGAGCTTCAAATTTTTCTGCAGAAAGATTGCAAAAATCCATAACTGTAGCTGCTGAAAAAGATTTACCGGCTTATGAAGTTTTTCAACCGGAATACAATTTAATGGTGCGAGACAAATTTGAAGGAAAAATTGAAAAAATTTGTTCTGAAAATAATTTAGGCGTTATTCCTTATTTCTCGCTCGCCAGTGGATTCCTTACCGGAAAATATCGTACAAAAGAAGATTTAGAAGGAAAAGATAGAAAGATGTTTACCGAGAAATTTTTAAATCAGCGTGGCGAAAAAGTTCTGAAGAGCCTGGATCAAATTTCTGAAAAGCATAATATTTCTCAGGCTGGGGTTGCTCTTGCGTGGTTAATGAAAAGACCCGGGGTGAGTGCGCCAATTGCCAGCGCCACTAAATCTTCTCACCTTAAATCGTTTGGCGAGGCCACTGAAGTTTCGCTTTCAAAAGAAGATATGGAAATTTTAAATAAGGCCAGTGAAACTGAATAGGTAAAATACCAAGAGGTTGCTTCAGCTAAAACTTTGCAATGGTAGAAAAACAAACTACACGTCGTTACAAAGCCGCTTTGTTCGGGGGCTGAAGCAATCTCATCTAATTTATCCAGAAAAAGATTGCCACGTTATAATCCTTCTAAAATCGAATTATTCCTTGCAGAGTCGAAATATTTCCAAGATTAAAAATTTTTAATCTAAAACCTTTATCAATTCAGCGAAATCAACTTTTTGCTGTTCGCCGGTTTTCATATTTTTCAGGGTAAATTTTTCAGCTTCCATTTCTTCCTCTCCAGCAAGAATAACAAATGGGATTTCGCGCTTGTTAGCATAATTCATTTGCTTTTTCATTTTGGCTGCATCGGGAAATAGTTCAGCAGTAACACTTTCGCTTCTCAATTTGTTTACGGCTTTTAGCGCATAAAGTGCTTCTTTATCACCAAAATTAATAAAAAGTGCTTTGGTATTTTGAGTAACAGCTTTAGGAAAAAGATCGAGTTCTTCTAAAACCAAATAAATACGATCTAAACCGAAAGAAATTCCCACGCCGCTCATATCTTTTAAACCAAAAATCCCGGTTAAGTCGTCATATCTACCGCCACCACCTATCGAGCCCATTTTTACATTTTCTGGCGCCGAAACTTCAAAAATAGCTCCTGTATAATAATTAAGTCCGCGAGCTAGAGTTACGTCAAGATCTAGCTTAGCTGTTTTTAATGGCATTTCTGCAATAGCTTTTTCAATAAATTCCAGCTCTTCAATACCTTCTTTTCCAGTTTCAGACGAAGCTAGAATTTCCTTAATCCCGGCAATTTTTTCAGTAAAAGATCCGGTTAAACTAAAAATTGGCTGGATTTTCTCAATGGCATCTTCAGAAATTCCTTTTTGCAGCATTTCCCTTTTAACTCCCTCTTCCCCTATCTTATCCAGTTTATCTAAAGCTACTGTAAAATCAATAAGTTTATCTTTTTCCCCAATCACTTCGGCGAAACCAGAAAGTACTTTTCGGTTATTAATTTTAATAGTAACACCTTCCAATTTTAAAGCTGAAAAAACTGCATCATATAACTGCACGAATTCTACTTCCTGCCAAAGGCTTTTACTCCCAACTACATCTGCATCACACTGAAAAAACTCTCTAAAACGGCCCTTTTGTGGTCTATCAGCTCGCCAAACCGGTTGAATTTGGTAGCGTTTAAACGGAAAATCTATTTCATTTTGATGCTGCACCACATAACGGGCAAAAGGTACCGTAAGATCGTATCGCAAAGCCTTTTCACTAATAGAAGAAGTAATCTTTAAGCTATCCCTATCTTCGTAAGCTTTGTCATCTGCTTTTTTAAGAAAATCACCTGAATTCAGAATTTTAAAAATCAATCGATCTCCTTCTTCCCCGTATTTACCCATCAGGGTATCAGAATTCTCAAAACTTGGCGTCTCGATAGGTTGAAAACCAAATTTTTTAAATTCAGTTTTAATTTGGTCGAAAATAAAATTTCTTTTAGCGACTTCGGCCGGATTAAAATCACGAGTTCCTTTTGGGATAGAAGGTTTTTGTGCCATAAAATATTTAGGGTATAAATACCATTTTTAGTTTAAAAATAAGCGCCACAAAGCGACTGAAACAGTGCTGCAAATATCTTAAATTTTAAATGAACCCAAACAAATTTCAGATTTTAAGTAACATTCTTCCACGAATGATGTCTAACTAGATAGCACTGAAAAAACTTTTTATGTTAGGGTTATTTAGAGAAAACATAAGCATTGCTTTTAATTCTATTAAAAGTCAGTTACTTAGAACCATACTTACCGTATTGATTATTGCTATTGGAATCACTGCACTAGTTGGAATTTTGAGTGCGGTAACCGCCTTAGAAAACACTATTAGTAGTGATTTTGCCTCTATGGGTGCAAATACCTTTAATATCCAACGCTATGAATTCAATTCACAACGCCAGGGCGGCGGAGAAGTTGAAAAGATAAATCCAATTATAAGTTATCGAGAAGTAAAGAAATTTGAAGATAATTATCAATATCCACAGGCGCAAACCGCAGTTTCTTTCACAGGAACTTCTGGAGCTGAAGTAAAATATATCAACGAAAAAACCGATCCCGAAGTAAGGGTGCTTGGCGTTAACGAAAATTTCCTTGAGAATTCTGGCCTTAACGTCGAAAAAGGTCGTGAATTCAACATTTTTGATATTCAGAATAATAATAACGTAGTCATATTAGGCTCTGATTTCGCTAAACCCGAAGGGCTTTTTAAAGGTGCTGACCCTATAGATAAGATTATTAGTATTAGAGGCGGAAAATTTAGGGTTATTGGAATCCTGGAATCTAAAGGCTCTACTTTTGGAAACAATCAGGATCTACGGGTTCTAATGCCAATTCAGGTAGCACGCTCTATGTTCACCCAGCCGCAAATTAACTACAACGTAAGCGTGAAAGTTGATGATAAAGAGTTATTGGAAGGCGCGCAGGATGAGGCTATTTTAACCTTTAGGAATATTAGAAAACTCAATCCTATAGAAGAAAATAATTTTGGACTGGAACGTAGCGACGATCTTATCAACCGAATTTTCTCCATCACCAGTTACCTAAATTATGCGGCCTGGATTATTTCTATCATTACGATTTTTGGTTCCTCAATAGCTTTAATGAATATTATGCTAGTAAGCGTAACCGAGAGAACACGTGAAATTGGGGTGCGAAAAGCCCTGGGAGCGAAACGAAAAACTATTGCTACCCAATTCTTTATGGAAACCCTTATTATTGGCCAACTAGGTGGTCTTTTAGGAATTATTCTTGGAATATTAATTGGAATAGCCGTTTCGGCCGCTGCCGATTTTGATTTCACCACTCCCTGGGTCGCGATACTCTGGGCTACCGCAATTACTATTTTAGTAGCTATTCTCGCCGGAAGTTACCCGGCAGCTAAAGCAGCAAAACAAGATCCTATAGAATCGCTTAGGTATGAGTAGTGAGTAGTGAGTAGTGAGTAGTGAGTAGTGAGTAGTGAGTAGTGAGTAGTGAGTAGTGAGTAGTGAGTAGTGAGTAGTGAGTAGTGAGTAGTGAAATTTACAGGTTTTTAGTTAGATTTAATACCGTTGAAGGCATTAATAGAAAAAATCAAAAGTTTCTACTATCACCCTTTTCCTATTTAATTTTAAAAATTGAATTTATTCTATCTCTTATTCCAAAAGTCTACAAAGCAATAATTCGTAATAGGTGTTAGCGCTTAGACTAAGTGCAGATATACAATAGAAGTGGAAAAAAGAACTAGAATAGATATTGATTTGGAAATTTAATTAGCCGAATTCTCAAAGACCTATTATAATCTTATTTACTTTCAACCATATTATCGAAATAGCGATAAAGCTCTCCTTTAGTAATATTTGCACCTTGCTTTATAAGCGCAAAAATATCTTTATTTCTATCTTCACTTAGGGCTTTAGAAGAGGTATAAATATTTACAGATTCGTCTAGCAAATTAGTTTGTAGCCAGCTGTAACCTTTTCTTGTGGTTAGATCTACTCCTTCGTGTTCAATTTTGATAGCAATAAGATGAATCGTGACTTCGGTTATATGAAAAAGGTAAATTTGATTGGCAGAAAAATGTTCCAGGTATTCCACTTTATTTAGAACGCCTTCCCAAATAAGATCGCTAAAAACATCAAGCTCCTGCTCTGCCGCCTTCGGTTGCTCTTTTTTTATTTTCTCCCATTCATCAGCGGTAATGGATTGTGAAGCAAGGAAATTAATAAATTCCTGCTTCATTTCTTCAAACTGTTCTTTGGTTAATCTGGAATATTTCATTTGCAATAAAAATTAAAAGAGTTCCCGAACTGCGTCGGGATTAGTTTGACCTACTAATCTATTGTATAGCTTCGCTATTTATAAATCAGGGTCTCACTAAAATAAGAAAAGCCCACTACTGGAGCGGGCTTTTAACTTTATAATAAATTATATTAAGCTTCAGATACTACATCAAAGTTGTAAGTAGTCACTACTTCACGGTGAAAACGTAAAGTTGCTTCGTACTGTCCTAATCTTTTGATGTTACCACCTGCGATGCTAATAAATTTCTTATCGATTTGAATTCCTTCTTTTGCGAAAGCTTCAGCTAAATCACCATTAGTGATAGATCCAAATAATTTGTCTCCAGCACCAGCTTTAGCAGTTAACTTAATCTCTACATTATTAAGTTTTTCTGCCTGCTTCTTAGCTTCATCGATATGTTTTTGTTCTTTATAGGCTCTTTGCTTCAGGGTTTCAGCTAAAACTTTTTTAGCCGAAGGAGTTGCAAGATGTGCATATCCCTGAGGAATAAGATAGTTTCTGCCATAACCGTTTTTTACGTTTACAACATCATCTTTAAAACCTAAATTATCTACGTCTTGTCTAAGTATCAATTCCATAATTGCCTCTTTTTATTTTAGTAAATCACCAACATATGGCATTAACGCAAGGTGACGCGCTCTTTTTACAGCAACAGCCACTTTTCTTTGGTACTTTAAAGAAGTTCCGGTTAAACGGCGAGGCAATAATTTTCCCTGTTCGTTTACGAAACTCATTAACCAATCTGGATCTTTGTAATCTACATACTTAATTCCAGACCTTTTAAAACGGCAATACTTTTTGGTTTTGCTGGTCTCTATATTAAGAGGAGTAAGATACCTGATCTCTCCGTCTTTTTTTCCTTTTGCTTGTTGTTCAATAGATGTAGCCATACTTACGCTTTTTCTTGTTGTCTTCTATTTCTTCTCTTCTCGGCCCATTCGATCGCGTGTTTATCTAACTTCACAGTTAGGTAACGCATCATGCGCTCGTCTCTTCTAAAAGCAAGTTCCAACGGCTCTATAGCCTCTCCTGGAGCTTTGAATTCAAACAGGTGGTAAAACCCGCTCTTTTTGTGTTGAACTGGGTAGGCTAATTTTCTAAGCCCCCAATCTTCTTTCGATACCATCTCGGCCCCTTTAGAAACAAGAAATTCTTCGTATTTCTGAACTGTCTCCTTTATCTGCTCATCAGATAAAACGGGATTCAAGATGAAAACAGTTTCATAAGTGTTCATAAAAATTTACTTTAAATTAAATTGAGTGCAAAAGTAGCTCAATTATTTCTATTTTCAAAGCATAAAAGTGAAGGAACTTTTATACTTAATATTTAAGTATTTTTCGCTATAGATCAAAGATTTCGACATTAATAAAAAAATATATAAAACTCGATTATTTAGTGGAGGATAAAGTTCAAATTAATCTGACGAATGTAAAGTTTATCTTGTAATTATGATATTTTATGTTTAATATTGTTATTACTTAACCTAACTACCGTGGAAGAAATTTTACTCAAATGTATTGTTGTTGACGATTCTAGCTTACAACGATTATCTATCGTCAAGTTAATTAGAGACCATGCGAACTTAAAGCTTGTTGCAGAGTATAATAATGCTATTGAAACTAAAAATGGGCTCCTCGATAATGAGATCGATTTAATATTTCTGGATATAGAAATGCCTGTTCTAACAGGTTTTGAACTTTTAGACGATCTTCCAAATAAACCACAAATTATCTTTGTAACCGGGAAAACTCAATATGCGTTTAAAGCTTTTGATTATGATGCGGTAGATTATATTCATAAGCCGGTAACTAAAGAGCGCTTTAATAATGCCGTAAGTAAAGCCATAAACCTCTATAAACTAAAACATCAAATTGCCGCGGCTCCAGAAGATGAAGACTATATTTTTGTAAAAAGCAACCTTAAAAACAGAAAGGTCTTTTTAAATAAATTAAAGTATATTCAGGCCTTAGGTGATTATGTGAAATTTGTAACTGAAAAAGAAAACTTTGTAGTCCTTGCCACTATGAAGTCTTTTGAAGAGCAATTACCCAATGATAAGTTTCTTAGAACGCATAAATCCTATATTGTAAACCTAGATAAAATTGAGCGCTACAACTCTAAGAACATTGAGATCGATAAGCAAAAGTTACCACTTAGCCGCCATAAGAAAACTAATCTGGTTGAAGCTTTAAGTGCTATTCAGTAATTTTTCAAAATATTTTGTAAGCAATTAGGGAATATTCCGTAAATCCTGTCTACCAATAATAGCCATAATTTCTATGGTTTTCTCTTCATTATTTATTCTGTAATAAATACTATCTGAACCACAAACGCAGCGTCTATAGCCTTCTCTTATATAATCTACAGCTTCAAAAGAATATGGTTCTTGGGCAATAATTTTAAAATATTCAAAAAACGATTCAAAATATTTATCGGCCTGTGCCATTCCAAATTTTTCAACTCCGTATTGGTGAATTCTTATCAAATCTCCCTTTGCTACCTCACTTAGCTTATATTCAGCCATTTAGTAGAGACTTTGACTGAGCTAATATTTGTTCTTTGGTATCATTAGAAAAGCCTCTGTTTTCTGCATTTTCCAATTTAGCACTTATCCAATTAATTTGCACCTGTTGTTTTCTGGCCTGCCTAATTAAGTCGTTCACTAATTCACTCTTACTGGAATATTCTTTATTTTCAACCTGATCTTTTAACCATTCATCATTAGGTTCTGTTAGGGAGATACTCTGCCTTGCCATAATTAGTTATTTTGATGCAAATTTACACCAAAATTACATCTATTTCAAGATTTTTTGTCAAATTTATTAGCTGAAGACTTTAAAGCTAAATAGGATCTACATTAATCACCACTTTTATACTCCTAAAAGCTCCAATAGCTTTAAAGCTTTCCATAATACGTTGAAGTATTTTTTTGGTCTTTCCTAATGATTGCTGCTGTGGAATTTTAAGCAGAATATTCTTATAATATTCATTCCTAATACGGGCAACTGGCGGAAATTCAGGCCCCAACACATTTTCCTTAAAAACGTTTTTCATTCCAGTTGCTAACCAGTCGGCACCCTCATTGGTTTTAGAGTAATCCCGGCATTTTAATGTAATTCTAATTAATCGATAAAATGGCGGATACTTATAATTATAGCGTTCTTCTAACTGATCTTTATACATCTCGGCATAATCTCCCATGGAAACCTGTTGAATGATCTGGTGATGCGGGTTGTAGCTTTGAATCAAGACTTTTCCTCGTTTCTTTGTCCTCCCTGCTCTACCTGCAACCTGCAGCATCAATTGAAAACTGCGTTCGTGTGCTCTAAAATCGGGGAAATTCAACAAATTATCGGCATTCATTATTCCTACCAGGTTTACCTTTCTAAAATCGAGTCCTTTGGTAAGCATTTGTGTACCAATCAAAATATCTATCTCCTGTTGTTCAAATGCAGTGATCAATTTTTCGTAAGCATATTTTCCGCGAGTCGTATCCTGATCCATTCTGGCGGTTTTATAATCTGGAAAAATAGCTTTTAACTCGGTTTCAATTTGCTCGGTTCCAAAACCTTTAGTGGTAATTTCGGGACTGTCACAAGCCATACATTTTTTTTGCATTGCAATGTGATAACCACAGTAATGACAACGCAACTGGTTGTTATGGCTATGATAAGTTAAACTTACATCACAATTAGGACATTGCGGAGAATGTCCGCAAGTATTACACTCCAGTACCGGGGAAAATCCTCTGCGATTTTGAAATAAGATCACCTGCTCTCCAACATCCAGCGTTTCTTTAATTTCAGCAAGCATTCTATCAGAAAAATGCCCTTTCATCTCCTTCTTCTTATACTTGGTTTTTATGTCAACAATTTCAATTTCGGGCTCCAAAACATTGCCATACCTTCGGTTTAATTCTACAAAAGCATATTTATGATGTTGGGCATTAAAATAGGATTCTAATGAAGGAGTCGCCGAACCCAAAACGGTTTTAGCTTTGAATAAATTGGCCAGAACTACAGCAGCGTCGCGTGCGTGATAGCGCGGTGCGGGATCAAATTGTTTAAACGAAGTTTCATGCTCCTCATCTACCACCACCAGACCTAAATTAGCAAACGGCAAAAATATTGAAGAACGTGCACCTATTACTATCCGGGCTTTTTCAGAATCTTCTAAAATATGCCGGTAAACCTCTACCCTTTCGTTTATCGAATATTTACTGTGATAAACCAAAACTTTATCACCAAAATAAGCTCGCAAACGTTCAATTAACTGGGTGGTTAAGGCAATTTCAGGCAAAACATAAAGTGCCTGTTGGCCATTCTCAATAACTTCTTCTATAAGTTTGATATAAATTTCAGTCTTTCCTGAAGAAGTAATGCCGTGGAATAAACAAACATCCTGTTCTTTGAGACCTGCCTTTATTTCTGAAAAAGCTTTCTGCTGAATTTCACTTAACTGAATCCCTGTTTCTGACGCATCGCCATTAAACGTAACTCTATCGGTTTTTTCGTAATATTCCTCGAGAATTTTCTTATTGATCAGGCTTTTTATAATCGCTGATGATACTCCCGATTTTTCGCTTAAATCTTTTACTTTTAAAAGCTTTTTATGCTGGGCTTTTATGCTGAAAAAACTTAATAAAGCTTCTTTCTGTTTTGGTGCTTTTTCTAAATCATCCAGAAGGCGGTGCATTTCGGTTTCATTATCATAAACCGGGTTCAATTTTACAAAGCGTATTTTTTTTGGCTTATACTGCTCATAAATTTCCTGGTTAAGAACCACCAAACCTTTTTCTACCAGGACATTTATTACCGGTAATACTGCTTTTTTATCCAGGATTTTCATCACTTCCTGAATTTTCACCGAAGACTGTCGCTGTAATGCTTCAATCACCAAAAACTCTTCATCTTTAAGCTGATTTTCATCAAATTCAGCATCTTTAATTAGCTGTACAATACTTTCACTTTCCAGTAAAAACGCGCCGGGTAAAGCAGCTTTAAGAACATCGCCTTCAGCACACATATAATAGGAAGCAATCCAGGCCCAGAATTTTAGTTGATGTGCTGTAACCAACGGACTTTTATCTAAAATCTGGTTAATAGGTTTAGCCTCGTAAACCTGCGGCGGATTTTGATGAATTTTCCCAACAATAGCGGTATATACTTTCGATTTTCCAAAGGGAACAGCAACTCGCATTCCTTCTTCCAAAAAATTTGCCTCTGCTTCAGATATAGCGTAAGTAAAACGCTTTTGCAGCGGTAACGGTAAAATAACATCTATAAAATAGGGCATATTTAAAGTTGAAAATTTCTAAATATTTTGCTGCAATAATCGCATTGTAAGTCTTACCCAGTAAACTTTAGAGTAAGCTCAAGATGCATTTAATTTAGATTATCGAGTAAAGTAAGTTTATTCAAAAATAAAAACCATCCTTAAATAAGAATGGTTTTAATGTTTTAAATTTTAGAAAGTTTTTATTCGGCTCTTTCCCAAACCTTAGTTTTGTAGAAAAAGGCGATATAACCTCTTACATTTAGTTTATCGGGATTGTTTTCATCAACCCAAATTTTACCTTTATATTCTTTCCCAGATTTTGGATCTATTAAGGTTCCATTTATATATTCGTCGCCATCTTTTTCAAAGTCACGAATTACATTTAGGCCTTCTATAGGTTTGTTTTTAAGCTCGCCAGGGCATTCGGTGCATTTTTGGTCACGATCTTCTTCTTTAGTAATTTTTATCACTTTACCGTGAACTGCATCGTCTTTTTCATAAATCTCTATTATAGAATTTACGCGCCCGGCATCGTTTACTACCTTCCATTTACCAAAAACCCCTTGCGCATGGATTCCTGAAGAAATCAGTAAAAATCCACAAATTAGTAGGTTAAGTAAGTTGAGTTTGGTTGTCATTCTATTCTTGTTTTATTGTTTACCCAGCATACCTTCTTTAAGGTCATCATCTGCGGGTTCATTAGAAAGCCATATTCCAAATAAAGCCTTTTTAAACTCCATTCCTTCAATTGAGCCACTTTCTTTTTCATTTTTATAAATTACTGAACCTCTTGATGGCAAATAAACGATATCAAAAACATCTTCTTTATTTATTTCATCTTTAAAAAAGCTGATGAACTTTTTTATTTCTGCTGAAATTGGGGCTGTATTTCCACCGGTTGAGCTTTCAAAACCTTCAGTAACCGCGTCAATCATTCGGTCGCTGGTAATCATTTTTGAAACTATGTGCAATCTTATTGCCATAGCTTCATCTTTATTCATTATTTCTGAAGCATTTCCAGATTTATTTTTAAGGTAAAGTCCGCCGGCATACATATCCATCCAAAACTTTTCTCTAACTCCGGCGCCATTCAGCGTCATTGTTTCAGAGCCATATTCTAAAGTAGCAGGTAAAGTAGCACCTCCAATTTCGGTTTGTGCTGAAGTTAAATTTAAGCCGAAAACGGCTACTAATACAACTAGTAATTTTTTCATTTCTAATGTGGTTTTAGGTTGTTAAGTTATTTAATTTTTTTCTTCATTTTTATTAAAGAAGCATTTAATTCAAATCCTAAGAGCAATATATTAGAATTTAACCAGATATACACCATTAAAATTAGCAATGCCCCAATAGAACCATATAATTCGTTATACGCTGAAAAGTTTTCTATATACAACCCAAAGAAATAAGTGGTTATAATTATTAATAAAGTAGTAAAAAAGGCTCCTATAGAAAAGAATCTTGCCTGCCTGGCTTCTTTAGTGCCAAAATAATATAACATGGCCACTACAATATAAATTAGTAAAACAAACCCAACATATTTTACAATGGCAGCGCCTCCATCTGTTGCCAGGCCTAACTCCTTTAAATCGTCCATTGCATAAGTTAAATAGACTACCAGTATAATGGTAAGAAGCAACAACAATGCCATAATAAGCGATATTCCCACGGCTACCAGGTATTGTCTAATTATAGACCTGTTGGCGTTAGTATGGTAAGAAAATTCAAACCCGGTAAAGATCGCGTTTATTCCATTGGTCATTAAAAATATAGAAACTATAAAAGCAATAGAAAGTAATCCACCTCGCGGAGTATTGGCAATATCCAACAAAATATCATTAAAATATTCCTGGGTGTCTGGAGGTAATAAAGATTCCATAAAAAGCAAGAATTGCAGCTGGAAGTCGTCTATAAACTGGATATAGGGAATTAAGTTAAGCATAAACAGCAAGAACGGAAACAGCGCCATAAAAAAACTAAATGCAATGGCACTTGCCCTGGTAGAAAAGGTTCCTTTAATAATTCCTCCCGAATAAATTTCCCAAAGATCGTATAGCGATAGGCCATCAAAGCCGGGCAAAATTATAGCCCTGGTCTTTCTCTCCCACCAATTTGAAAATTGTTCTAATTTAGACAGAAAGGCTTTTTTTGGAGCCATACCTTATATTGCTTTTAAGCTAAGATCTAAGTTATAAACCGAATGCGTTAACGCACCACTGGAAATATAATCTACGCCGCATTCTGCATATTTACGGGCCGTATCCAGGGTGATTCCGCCGCTGGATTCTGTTTGGCATTTACCATTAATAAGTTTTACCGCTCTACGGGTATCTTCATAATTAAAGTTGTCTATTAGAATACGGTGAACACCTTCGTTTTCTAAAATCTGTTCAATTTCCTTTAAATTCCTTGCTTCAACAATTATTTTAAGATCAAGTTTATTGTTTGTAAGGTAATCTTTAGTCTTGTTAATTGCCTTAGAAATTCCGCCGGCAAAATCTATATGATTGTCCTTTAACATGATCATATCATACAAAGCAAACCTATGATTCTCCCCTCCCCCAATTTTTACTGCCCATTTTTCCAGCGCTCTAATCCCTGGAGTGGTTTTTCGGGTATCCAAAATTTTAGTATTAGTTCCTTCCAGTTTTTGAACAAAAGTATTTGTTTTTGTAGCTATGGCGCTCATTCTTTGCATAGCGTTTAATACTAATCTTTCGGCTTTTAAAATTGATTGCGAACTCCCTTCAACAAAAAAAGCTACATCTCCCCTTTGTATAGTTTTACCGTCTTTAAGTAAAACTTCAACTTTTAACTCGGGGTCTACTTTATCAAAAACCTGCAGGGCAAAATCTACTCCTGCCAAAATTCCTTTATCTTTCACCAGGAGTTTAGCTTTTCCTATAGCATCTTCAGGAATACAGGCCAGAGAGCTATGATCACCTTCTCCAACGTCTTCTCTAAGCGCATTTTCAATAATTAGGTCTATTTCTTTTTCAAATTGTTCTTTTGAGATCATTTGCAATACTTATTTTTGTAAATGTAGCAAAGTCTGCGTTAAATATACCGAATGACCATAAAATTACTCTGCATAGGAAAGACTGATAACAGGGAGCTTAAACAGCTTATTGAAGTCTATAAAAAACGCCTTCAGTTTTATAATAAATTTGAAATTGATATTATTCCAGATCTTAAAAAGACTAAAAGCCTGGATGAAAATCAGCAAAAAGAAAAAGAAGGCGAATCGATTCTTGCTAAAATTCAGAATTCAGATTTTCTGGTGCTTTTAGATGAAAATGGAAAAGAGTTTTCTTCAGAAAAATTTTCAGCATACATTCAAAAGAGATTAAACAGTGGGCTTAAGCAACTTATTTTTGTAATTGGCGGGCCTTACGGATTTTCTGAAGCAGTTTACCAAAGAGCCGATTCTAAAGTTGCACTCTCCCAAATGACTTTCTCTCACCAAATGGTAAGACTTTTCTTTACCGAACAGCTTTACCGCGCTTTCACAATTTTAAAAAATGAACCCTACCACCACCGATAAAACATAGACTATGGAACTTGTATTCGCCACGCATAACAAAAATAAATTAATTGAAATAAAGGCGCTTCTGCCGCATTACATCAAACTTTTATCATTAGATGATATTGGTTGCGATGAGGAAATTGCGGAAACTGCAGACACCATAGAAGGTAATGCTATTTTAAAAGCAGAACACGTTAGGCATAGCTACGGTTATGATTGTTTTGCTGATGATACCGGTCTAGAAGTAGAGGCGTTGAATGGAGAGCCTGGTGTTTTATCTGCTCGTTATGCGGGCGCCGAGAAAAATGATAATTCTAATGTCACTAAATTACTAAAGAACTTAGAAGGCAAAGAAAATAGAAATGCACAATTTAAAACGGCCATCGCTCTAAACTTAAACGACAATCAGAATCTTTTTACAGGAATTTGCAAAGGAAAAATTATAAAGGAAAAACGTGGTGATCAGGGATTTGGTTACGATCCAATATTTGTTCCAGAAGGTTCCAAAGAGACATTTGCTGAAATGAGCTTGAGCGAAAAATCTGAAATTAGCCATCGCGGAAAAGCCTTCAAAGAGCTAATCGCCTATCTTTCAAAATAAAAGAAGTAGATAGGCATATATTGCTATCTAAGCCGTACCTTTGCCGCTTATTTAATTTTTTATATGAACAAATTTGAACAATTAGGTTTAAACCCTTCTATTCTTAAAGCAGTCGAAGAAATGGGTTTTACAAGCCCGAGTGAGATACAGGAAAAGGCGATTCCTGTTTTACTAAATGAAGATACCGATATGGTGGCATTAGCCCAAACCGGTACAGGAAAGACAGCTGCTTTTGGATTCCCGCTTATCCAGAAAATAAACGTAAGTAAAAAACATACCCAGGCATTAATTCTTTCACCAACACGTGAACTTTGCCTGCAAATTACTAATGAATTAAAGAACTACTCAAAATTCGAAAAAGGTCTTAACCCTGTTGCTATTTATGGTGGCGCAAGTATTACAGACCAAGCCAGACAAATTGAACGAGGCGCGCAAATTATAGTCGCTACTCCTGGACGTATGCAGGATATGATTAATCGTAATCTGGTAGATATTTCTAAAATAGAATATTGTGTTTTAGATGAAGCAGATGAGATGCTAAATATGGGCTTCTTTGAAGACATTAAAGCAATTCTGTCTCATACCCCAAAAGAAAAGCATACCTGGTTATTTTCTGCAACTATGCCTAAAGAGGTTGCAACGATCGCTAAAAAATTTATGCGTACTCCTATAGAAATTACTGTAGGATCTAAAAACCAGGGAACTTCTAATGTTTCGCACGAGTATTACCTTGTTAATTCTAGACAACGTTACGAAGCTTTAAAAAGACTGGCAGATGCCAATCCCGACATTTTTTCGGTAATTTTTTGCCGAACAAAAAGGGATACTCAAAAAGTAGCCGAAAAGCTTATTGAAGATGGTTATAGCGCCGCAGCTTTGCACGGTGATCTAAGCCAGAACCAAAGAGATTTGGTGATGAAAAGCTTTAGAAGCAAGCAAATTCAAATGCTAGTGGCAACAGATGTTGCTGCCCGCGGAATTGATGTAGACGATATTACTCACGTTATCAATTACCAGTTACCCGATGAAATTGAAACTTATACTCACCGTAGTGGCCGTACAGGTCGTGCAGGAAAGAGTGGTGTTTCTATGGTAATTGTTACCAAAAGTGAAATGCGTAAGATTAAAAGTATTGAGCGCATTATTCAGCAGAAATTTGAGCAGAAAGATATTCCTGACGGGATGGAGATTTGCCGGGTACAGCTGTTTCACTTAGCAAATGATATAAAGGAAACAAAGATTAATCACGAGATAGATGCTTATTTACCAAGCATCAACGAAGTTTTAGAAGATTTTACCAAAGAAGAGCTTATTAAAAAGTTCTTTTCTGTAGAATTTACTCGTTTCTTTAACTATTATAAAGATTCAAAAGGAATTAATTCTTCCTCAGCTTCTGTAGATGCCGGTGGCTCTGGAGACTCTACGCGTTATTTTATAAATGTTGGCGCTAAAGATGATTTTGACTGGATGAGCCTAAAAGACTTCCTTAAGGCTACTTTAGATCTTGGACGTGACGATGTTTATAAAGTTGACGTTAAGGATAGCTTCTCTTTCTTTAATACCGATGCTAAAAATACCGAGACGGTTTTAAGTACTTTCAAAGACTTTAAACACCAGGGTAGATTTATTAATGTTGAAGAAACTACCGATACCGGCGGACGTGGAAAACGCGGCGGCGGTGGTGGCGGAGGCCGAAAAGGCGGAAAGTTCAACAAAGGCGGCAAGAAACCTGATTTTAAAGGTGGTGGTCGCAGACGCTCAGACGATTTTAAAGGCGGTTCTGGAAAAGGAAAAAAATCTGGAAACCGAAGCAAAAACATCGAGAGCTCTATTAAAAGAAGACGCAACAAAAATTAAATTTACATCTGGCGCCTAAATTTTAAAGTATGGCATTGTTTTTTATAAGTATTTTATAATTTAGGCGCCAATTGTTATGAAGAAATTCCTTTTTACCCTTTTACTATTTTTTTTAACTCTTAATACATTTTCACAGGATGTTGTATCCGGCACCGTTATGAATGCTGCCAACGATAAACCTATTGAGAAAGTTCATATTGTGAACCTTAACCAGGTTAAAGGCGCCGTTAGTGAAGAAGATGGAAGTTTTAAATTACAGGCCACCGTTAACGATACGCTATATTTCTCTTACCTTGGTTTTAGACCTATAAAAGTTAGAGTTACAAACGACTGGCTTAAGTACGGAAGTGTAAAAGTAAAAATGACCGAGTTAGGAATTGCTTTGGAAGAAGTGGTTTTAAAACCGGTTACGCTTACCGGATATTTGGAGATCGATGCCAGGAATATTCCTATTTATGAGAATAATCGCTACAGCATTTCAGGCTTAAATGCCGGCTACGAAGGTGGAGATAATTCTGCCAGTGCGGTTTCCCGAACTTTGGGAGCAATCTTTAATCCCGCCGATTTAATGCATAATATCTTCGGAAAAAAACCGAGACAGATGCGAAAATTAAGGCAGATGAAAGAAGACGATGAGATTAGAAACCTGCTTAGAAATAAATTTGACCGGGAAACATTAATTGCCTTATTACCATTAAATGAAGTAGAACTTAATGAAATCCTGCAGCGATGTAGTTATTCTAAAGATTTTTTAAGGTCGGCCAACGATCTACAAATTCTTGATGCTTTAAGTGGATGTTATGAAGAATACCGGGTTTTACAACGAAATTAAACCTGTACTTTATTCTCCATTCTGGTTTTTAAATTAATCAGCCCCTTTTCGATATCCTTACCCATTAATTTATCTGGACTATAAAAAAGACTCATTACTGAGAGTGGGAAAGGTAAATTACCTCTTATTCCCCAAACTACTTTAGACTTGCCGGGTTCCAGTTCTTTTGCGGCAAAATAAGTAAGCATACTCACTTTTACCGGTTTTACAAAAAGCACTCGTGTTTCAAAAACTCTTGGATGCTTTACCTTTATAATCTTTTGAGTGCCTTCCCCTACTTCCTTATTTTCACCTTTCCAATAAATAGCAGCGCCAAGCTTTCCATCTTCTCCTTTATGTTTTAAAACGGTCTTTGGATATTTTGAAAACCAGGGCACCCAGAGGGGATGTTTTCTTAATTGTCTCACATAGCTAAACACCACATCACGAGGAGCATTAATCACCATCGTTCGACTAATATCATATCTTTTCTTAGCCCAGGCGTGTAGAAAAGCAATAAATGTAATAAATGCAATAAGTAGGTAGAAAAAGAGGGTCATTGGAGCAAATTATTCAACTAATTTAAGGATTTTCTGAATTGTATTGTGATATTATTGAATCTGAATTTTTAATACATTTTTTTAGCCACTCATATTTAAGGGTTTCCTTTTCATCTTCAGAAAGTTCCCAGCTGATTTTACTGCTTTTTAATTCTGAAGTAAGGTGCTGTAAAATAATAGCTGCTGAAACTGAAATATTAAGACTTTCAGTAAAACCTACCATTGGAATTCGAATTCTACAGTCGGCTTGATCCAGGATTTCCTCGCTTAATCCATCTTTTTCAGTTCCGAAGAAGATAGCTGAAGGTTTTTCAATACTAAAATCCTTGAGTTCTGTACTTTCTCCATAGGGCGTTGTGGCCACAATTTGATAACCTTTCGCTTTTAATTCTTTAATGCATTCTTTTGAAGTAGCATATCGATTTACGTCTACCCATTTTTGGGCTCCCATCGCAATCTCTCTATCTATTCGTTTAGGTTTGCGCTCTTCTATCACATGAATGTTCTGAATCCCAAAAACCTCGCAACTTCTAATTACAGCACTGGTATTATGTAGCTGGTAAACGTCTTGAGTGGCCACGGTAAAATGATTGGTTCGTTGCGCGATCACCTTATCAAACAAAGCAATACGCCTTGGAGTGAGAAAGGTTTCAAGATGAGCCAAAAGCTTGTTATTTTGCATAGGCTAAAATTATAAAACCCAACACGAAGTCGGGCTTTTTACCAAGGAATATTTAAAAAATTTTATCCTCACCATCTCAAAAGCTTATAGTTCTGATATTTTAATATTTTATATTTAATAGAAATACTCATATCCATCGCAGCAATATTTTCAAAATCTTAAAAGTGGTTTAAAATAGAAAAGATCTAAAAGTAAAAAGCCCGGCTTAATGCCGGGCTTAATAATTAAGAAATATTGTTAGAGATTACTCTTCAGAAGCATTAGCTCCCATATTTCCCTGTGCGGCAAGAACCTCTAGTTCTTCAGCACTTTTGTGTACATTTATGTAACCATCATAAGTTAGCAATTCTGTATAAGTAATTGCTTCACCTTCTGCATCAGCAGAACCATCGGTCATACTAACATTGGTCATACTCATACCGGTTGCTCCATTTACCGGAGTAAAAGTAATTGCGATAGC
>VMHT01031582.1_pt1 | contig 22648 bp, 23 predicted proteins | sample 4693611 | NCBI WGS metagenome assembly VMHT01 (sample SAMN12280063, study PRJNA550983) | marine metagenome | isolation source: seawater sampled from same location over 5 years 0.02-0.2 micron viral filtrate | place: USA: collected off the coast of southern California halfway between the port... ...
CAGCCGCAGTGTCGGGTAGCTAAGTATGGAAAAGATAACCGCTGAAAGCATCTAAGTGGGAAACTTACCTCAAAACTAGTTCTTCCTATAGAGCCGTAGTAGACCACTACGTTGATAGGCCGGGTGTGGAAGCGTGGCAACGCGTGCAGCTGACCGGTACTAATAGCTCAATTGGCTTGATTTATGCACTGAAAAAAATTTTCAGTTAAGCTAACACCAATATATTAATTGATATTATTATTTTACATTAAAAAGTGAAAAAGCCCGCGAGAAATTGCGGGCTTTTTTTTAACTTAATTCAAAATTTCATTTATTATTTTACTTATTTTTTGGTTCTTTGCATTATATTTCATTACACTTTTGGAAACTTCTGATCTTATCATATTCCAATTTTGCGGAGAAAAAGAAATTATACTTTTAACATGTTTATCAAACCTAATTTGATTTATTTTTCCAAATAAAAAAAATTTTTGGTTATTAATTTTTTTATTCCTCATTTTAATTAAAGGGAACCATTTTTTGTTTAAAACTAAAGCCTTCTTCGGAGGCAGTATAACCGTCTTATTGCCTCTTGATATACTTTCAAAACCTAAAGAAGAAAAAGATGTAATGACTAATTTTGATTTATCTAAAGTTTTGTAACCAATTTTCTTATTAGCTGAAAAATTCTTAAAATTTAAATTTTGTAGCTTAGTTGCATTTGTAATTATATTTTTAGTATTTGGACGTTTTATAAAAATTACAAATTTTAGTTTATTTTTTTTGCAAAAAGCATAAGCTAATTTTATTAGATGAATTTCTTGATTAAATATATCTTTTTGGTGAGCTTGAGCAAAATTTTTAGGATTTTTTTTTAGCGGTAAAGATGCTTGTTGAATATAAATGACTGTTTTTTCTTTTTTTTCATTTTTGTTTATTTTAAAACTATTGCAAAAAATATTGCCTATAGCGGTAATTTTAGCATCAAAAACTTTTATTAATTCATTTTTATCAACTTCACCAAGTGTAAAAATATAATCCATTTTTAATTTTTTACCTATTTTTTTGTTTTGTTTTTGTAAATTTAAATAATGTTTTTTTAATCTCATTCCATTTTGAACGCTTATAAAAATGTATTTTTTTAGTTTTTCTTTTAATAAATAAAAACCAATATTTGTATCGACGCTGGAAAATACTATTTTAGGATTTACAAAGCTAAGGTAAGTTTTTCTATAGTTAAAACTTAAATTATTTAAACCATATTTAATTATTGAGATTATAAAAACACTTAAATTTATTTCTTCCAATCTTGTGTGCATCACTTCAAAATTCATGTTTTTAAAAATAATTTTTGCAAATATTGAACTATGTGAGTCATATATAAGTATTTTATTTTTCTTAGGAAACAAAAAATTAAATTTTGAAAAAAAAATTATTTTTATTATTTGACTGAAATTAAAGATCATTTATTTAATTTAAAAAAAAATGTGTAAATTAGTATTTTAAATATTTTAAAGTTTGAGTTTAAAATATTTCCAATTCTTGGCTTATCAAGTCTTTTATTAGTCTTGATATTAAAGTTTCTAATTTTATATTTTTTCTTAACCGCGTTAGTTATAATATCTACTAAAAAGTTATTTTTATTAGAGTGTTTTAAAATTTTTTTTAATAGATTGGTTTTATAAATTTTTAAGCCAGATATAGGATCTTTAATATTATATTTAAATTTAAAGTAAGAATTTAGTATAACTTCCGTAATTCTATTTTTTTGAACTCTAGATCCTACAATTATATCTGCATTTTCTATTTTAATTTTATTATAAGCTTTTATTATATCTGATAATTTAAACTGTAAATCTGCATCAAAGGTAATGATGTATTTTTTCTTTTTTAAGAAATATTTTATTCCTTTAACAATTGTTGCTTCATAGCCAAGTTGTTTTACATTATTAATATGTTTGATTCTGTTTTTTTTTAAAAAATCTAAAGTTCCATCTTTAGAAAAATCATTAATTACGCATATATCAGCTAGTAACGCAGTTTTTCTTGTTACATCATCAATAGTATCTAATTCATTATGCGCAGGTATTACTATTCCTAAATCTTTAATTTTTTTTATTTTCATTTTTTAATTTTTGTATTATGAAATACTTTTTAGAGTAATCACATCACCTTTAAGAATATTTTTTTTTGCTTTTTTTTTGAGCACTAATCGCTTTTTAAAAGGAGGTAAAGAATTTTTTGGGCAAGGTCTTAAACATATTATATCTTTTGACTCAATCTTATGCCCTTTTTTTATAAATTTCTTAGCTCTAATTGATCTTCTCTGCACGATTACACTTTGTTTTTCATTTAATTCAATTCTTTTTACACCATCACCTAAACATCGTTCTAAATTTCTTGTTTCCAAAACCATATCGTTCCAAGTTTTTGGATTCATCGAAAATGGATGATCGGGACCAATTCTAGAATTATCATCAGTGAAATGTTTTTCAATTACTCGTGCGCCTAGTGTAACAGCAGCCAATACAGAGGTGTGACCGTCAGTATGATCGCTAAGTCCTAAAATAGCCTTATCTCTAAAAATTTTTTTAAAGGTTTTTAGAACATTAATGTTTAGAAAATTAAAATTATTTTTTTCACCAGTATAATTTGTATTACATTGCATTAAGCAAATTTTTTTATTTTTTTTGTATAATACGTTAAATGCTTTTTTAACTTCATCAATCTCACTTGCACCAGTTGCTAAAAAAACTGGTTTTTTCTTTTTTGCAATCTTTTCAATAATTTCGTGCCAACTGACATCCCCTGATCCAATCTTAAACGCTTGCATGTGCTGATTTAATTGGTCAACATAATTTAAATCATAAGGCGCACTAAAAAAATCAATATTATATTTTTTACACTCATTTTTTAGTTCTGCAGTCCATTTAAAGTTTATACTTGCATCTTTATAGACTTGGTAAACTGATTTTTTCCATTTATTTTGATGGGTTAGTTTCCCAATTTTTTTAAACCCAAAATCGCTGACAATAGTTTCAGCTCTAAAATGTTGAAATTTTGCAGCATTTGCGCCTGAATCTGCACATAATTTTATTAATTTCTTAGCTCTAGATAATGAGCCATCATGATTAGCAGATATATCGGCAATAAAATAAGTAGGATAATTATCTCCAATATAATTTTTGTTAATTTTAAATCTCATTTAGTTTAATCTATAAAAACCTTGAAAGGCTTGTTTTAAGTTAATTTTTCTTTTTTTTAAATCTTTAATATCTGCAATAATTTTGAATACTTTATCTAAAGCTTTTTCGTATTTTTTTAAAATATTATCAGTATGACAAATGGAAATCATAATAGAATTTCCAGCTAAGAATCCTAGCTTCAACATTTCAAAAGTTAGAATACTTTTAAAATAGTTGTTTTTTTTATATTCAAAATTAAATCCACAAATTGAGTCGATGCCATATATTGAAATTTTTAGTCCATATTTTTTTGAAATTTTATTCCATATAAATTTAACTTTTTTTCCTTGATTTTTAACTGTTAACCAGGATTTACTACTTTTCATAATTTTGATAGTCTCTAAAGCCGCAGTTGGGCCAGACCTCTCAGACCAGAATGTACTAGATATGAAAGAACCTTCTGCCTTTGCCATAACTTTTTTTTTACCCAAAATTGCTGTAATAGCATAACCATTACCAATCGCTTTTCCAAATATCACCATGTCCGGTGTAACCTTAAAATACTTGTGTATTCCGCCATAGGATTGCCGAAAACCTGTTGTACATTCGTCAAAAATTAAAACAGAATTATATTTATTTGCTAATTTTCTTACTTTTTTTAAAAAATTATTTTTAGGTTGTACGTTCCTAATTACTTCCATTTTGATGATTTTTATTTTTTTTTCTTTCAAAAGATATTCAAGACGATCAAGATTATTATATTCAAAAGTAAACACAGTATTTTTTAATTCTTGAGGTATTCCATCATTTTTTAAACCTTTTAATAGAAATTTTTTCATAGCATTTTTTTTGTTAAGATTTGCTGATAGATACCAATCATGCCATCCATGATAACCACATATAGCTATTTTTGATTGCTTGGTAAATGCTCTAGCAATTCTTATAGCTATCGCATTCGCCTCCCCGCCGGTCCTTGCAAATTTCACTTTTGAGGCCCAGGGATGTATAGATTTTAATTTTTTTGCTAGAAAAACCTCTTCTGGGCAGTTAAGTGTTGTCATATTCCCTTTTTTTAAATTTCTAATAACCGCATCATCCACTTTTTTATTAGCATACCCTAGTACATTTGTTCCTATACCCATCAATGACATATCTATATATTTTTTATTTGTAAGATCCCAAACATAACATCCTTTAGCTTTTGAAAAATAAGCAGGCCAAAAAAAAGGAAGAAAATTTTCTGGTCTTTTAGAAAAAAGTCCGTTGCCACCAAGAATTATCTTTTTTGCTTCGGTCCAAAGCAAATTATTTTTATTTTTTTTTATTTTTTCCATTTATACATAGACTTATAACCCTTAGAACAAAAAGGTTTAATTAATTTTTTTAAATCTGGTTTTTTATCAATAAATTTAATAATATTATATAAATCATAATATTTATTCTTAAATTTTCTATACACCTTCTTACACAGGATCAAATCTTCAGGATTATCAACAGTTAACCTAATGTCGATTCTAAAAAGATTTTTTGGAGGGAATAATCTCTTAATATTGAACTTTTGAACATTTTCTCTCATAAATAACGTACATAGTTCAGACTTATGTTTCGAAATTCCTAGACGGTAAGATTTTTTAAGAGATTCAGTTTTTAGTATTTCATAACCACATCCATCAACCACATTATCAAAAAAGGTAGCATCAAAATTATTTTTTTTATGTAACAACCAATATTTCTCTAAATTTTTAAGATAAGGAAACGGAGACTCTGATGTAATTCTTAAAACATCAGTTGCTTTAAAAGTTTTTGCGCACTTAATTAACCTTGACAGAACATCCTTGTCATCACCAAGCACATAACCAATCTTATATTTTTTTGCTATATCTATGTACTCTTTATTTTCAGGTTTATTTGAAATAGCTAAAGCTATTTGATCTAACACTTTGTGTTTTTTTAGATTCTTAATCAAAAAATCTATAATTGTAACCTTTCCATTTTGATCAAGATTTTGCAAAGGTTTTGCATAAAGTCTGTTACTTTTGTTCCTACAGGCTAAAATAGCAATAAATCTCCTCTTCATTTAAGATGTTCTCTTGTTAAGACTGAATTTTTATTAAGATCTTTTTTTAATTTTTTATTATGAACTTCAGATAGATTTTTTATTGCTTTTTTATTTGGTGATCTTATAAATATAAAATATTCTTGTTTTAATTTAATTCCTTTTTTTAAAAACTTTTTTGAAATAAAATTTCTCTCAACGTTGGATCTATATTTTTTTTCTTCATTACTGATAAAAATTTCTTTATTTTTTGAATTATCAATTAATCCATAGGCTTCGACAGCGATGTCCATACTCATTTTGAGAATTTTGAATTCAGCCGGATAATAAGCGGACTCATGATCTTCTAGTTTTCTGTAATAAGGAATTGTTAAATGCTTTTCTATATATTTTGCTCCAGCACCTAAGGACAATAACATAGGTATATTATTGTTTTGAGTTTTTGGTAAAGAATGATCAGCAAATCCAAAATTTAAATTTTTAAAATTAAATTTTTTTTGCAAAAAGGAAAGTCGAGAAATTTGATTAGAATAGATGGGTGTTGGATAAACTTGAAAACCAGTAAGTAATATTATTTCATTCTGATTTTTAAAATATTTTATTAATTTATCAATTTCTTTTAGTGTTGCGCCACCAATACCAATAAAAACTTTTTTAAAGTTGAACAAAGAAATAGATTTAAATAATTCATAATTATTCAGATCAGTAGGGTGTATTTTAATACCATCAGCATTAATTTTTTTTGCATACAATAAACTTTTTGGTCCAAATATATCGACATAAAAATTTAATTTTTTTTTTTTTGAAAAGTCCCTTATTTCCTTCCACTGACTTAAATTTAATTCTAAATTTTTAAAAATTTTAAAATCTTTGTAATCTTTTGTGCAAATTTCGTCAGCAAAAACTAATTGAAATTTTACAGCATCGGCTTTACCCTTCACAGATCCCTTGATAAGTTTTTTTGCTAAATTTACACTTCCTTCAAACCCTTGAGCTAATTCAGCTATTAGTTCAACTTTCTGCTTTTTCATATTATTTTCTCCAATTACTGGGGTTTACAAATTTTTCGTCATTTATTGGTTTAATTTCTTTCAAAATCCTTTTATTTAATTTTTTAATACTATTGAAAAATTTTGTTATTTCCTCTTCAAACTTAAAACCAATAATTATACCGTCAATGAATTTATTTTTATAAACATAGTTAAAACAAATATTATAAATAGCTTGATCACTTTTATTTTCATTAAAATTATTTATTTTTTTTTTCCACTTATTAAAATATTTTGACAAGTTTCGTGTATTTTTGAAAACTAAACCTTGTAAAAAAATTGATCTAGCATGAACTAAGATTTTTAATTTTTTAAGTTTTTTTAACATTCCTGTTTTTTCAAATCTGTTATCAAATATGTTAAAAGGTAATTGTATTATATCAGGCTTATAAGGTTTAAAATTATTTAAAATCAGGTTTATTTCTTCAGGGTTGTAGACTGACACACCTAACTTTCTAATAATTTTTTTCTTTTTATACTCTAGTAAAATTTTAATGGCCTCTCTTATCTTTTTAAGTTTAAAATCTTTACTATCATGGAACAAAATACAAAAAATAAAATCTGTTTTAAAAATAGACAAATTTTTTTTTATCTCCAAATCAATAAACTTTCTGAGCTTTATTTTTGATATTTTTTTTATTGATGGAAGTTTAGATATTACTTTAAATCTAGCATCTGCAATTAGTTTAAGTGTTTTTTTATCAGCAATATATTTAGGAGCAAAATCTATGGTTTTTATTTTTTTCTTTTGTGCAAAAGCTAAAACCTTTTCCGAGTCGTTTAATAAATTGTTATTAATTAACCCATATTTTTTATTAAAGTTAGCGGCACCTAAAATTATTTTATTTAACATATTCGTCTAAATATCGTGCATATTTTAAATCTTTTTTACTGTTTATTTCAAAAGCCTCTTTTTCATTGATCTGAAAACCGGCGCAAAATTTTATATCAACTATAAAATTATCATAATTTTCTTTTTTTGAAAGTTGATCAAGATATGTATATTTAGAAATTCTTAACGCACATGATGAATAACTTACTAGCGGCAAATCACTTGTCTTTTCTGTTTTTGAAAATTCTATGTTTTTAAATTTAACAACATCAAATTTTATTAAATTGTTTTTTTTTTCAATTATTTTGCAGGGGTGTAGATTAGAAGAATTATAGTAAGTGTTTAAAGAATTAATTTTTTTTGTAGTAATAATTTTTTTACAAGCACTAATAATAGATTTACTTTCAAGAAATACATTTTGCATTGGTGAAACTGCTACGTAATCATTGTTTGAAATTTCATTATTTATTTTTTTTAGAGCCATTGATATTGAGTAGAGCATCGTACTTTTTTTTGATTTACTAGAATCTTTTATAAATATGCTTTTAGCGTTAGTAGATTTAATAATTTTTAATATTTTTTTTGAATTGGTTACAACATAAACAGATCCTAATTTTGTTTTTAAAAGAGAATTAATTTTATGAATTAGCAAATATTTTCTATTGTACTTAATAAAATTTTTTTGGTCTTGTTTATTTGAAATTCTGGCTGGAATTAAGAAAAATATTTTGCTCTTCATACTATTTTACTTTGTTTAAAAAATATTCTGAAAATTTCCATTGCTTAGACATATTAATCGGTCCTAGAAAAAAATTGTAAAATGTCTTGTTTTTAAGTTTTTTTAATTTTTTTGAAATTTCAAGTTTAAATAAATTTATAAATTTAATATCTGGGTAAAAAACTTTTCTAGTAATCTTTGAATCTAGTATATCAATCTCATTCTTATTAATAGCTGGATATACTTTTCTTATTTCTTTAAAAAATTTATCTTTCAGATTAATTTTTTTCAATTCTTTTGGTTCAGACAAAATTAATTCTGCTTGGAGCAACTGATCATTATTTTTAATAAAATAATTAGTATTTGTTATTCGACCTAAAGATGGAAAATTTGGTGAACAAAAAATAATTTCTGTAAATTTTTTAGTTTTATATTTTTTAGGAAGTTTTATTAGTACATTAGCTAAAAATTTATAATTTTGTGTAATTTTTTTTTTAAGTTTATTTCCAGCTAAAAAGAAAGGAGGTAAACAAATAAAAATTTTTCCTGCCTTCAAGGTGTCTTTATTTTCACTACTTATTGTTTTTAATTTATTACTTTCCGCAAAAATTCCTGTGTTCAAAGCTAATTTGACATTCTTTTTTTTTTTAAAAAAAATATTAAAATTCTTACGTAAATTTTCTACTCTACCAGATGATGGGATCGCATAAGTTGGAATTAGTTTTCCAGATCTAACTTTATTTCTAAAAACCTCCCCTTCATCAGGTGAACTAAAAATATATTCTTTTGGAAAAAACCAAGGAATAAAAAAATGGGCCACATTTTTGAAATCTGTATTATATCTTTTGGCAACTCTAAGAATAGTTTTTCTAAAATCTGGACTAATGCTCTTTAAAAATTTATCATAATATTTTGTTTTTAATTTTTTTTTTTAAAAAAATTTTTCAAATCTTTTGGATAATTTACTAAGGACTCATGTTCATTTATGTAATAATTTTGAATAACCTGTTTTCTGATATTTGGAAATAATTTAATCTTAACTTTAATTTTATTCTTTAAAAAATTTACTAGTTGTGCCGCACGAGGCAATTCGATTGAATGAAAACCATTATTTACAAAATATTTTTCCAATTTTATGCTTTCAAAGGACTGTAAAATTTTTGACCCAGCATCATAGACTGTTATTTTTTTATTTGGAAATTTTATAGAAAGTTTTGCAGCAGTTAAGCAACCGTACAAATTTGCACCAATAATTGCTATTGAGTCGTTATTTCCATTCATAAATATTTTGATAAGTGCAGTTTTTACAAATAGCTAATTTATCAGCTTCATTTGTGATTTGTTTTTTTCTTACTACGTCTATTTCTTTTCCAAGCCATATATCTTCAAGTCCTTGAACTTCTTGTTTTAAATTAGGATTATAATTTTCTGGCATTTTAGCTTTGCTCATTAGCTCGAAACCTTTTTTTTGTTTTTGAATTCTTTCAAATATCTGTTCATAGTCTTTATTATTTTTAAACCCTTTACTATTTACGTAACCCACAGGATGTTTTGCCCCCCAATCCATACAGCACATTGCAACCTTGCCCTCGTATGTAACCATTAATCTTTGGTAAGGTTGTTCACAAGGCAGTCTTTTCTTTGATACTTTGATATCCCCTTCAATATTTCTCGAGTAAGGAGTATTATCAGGTAAATTATACTTTTTAATTTTTTCATTATATATGCTTTTTTCTTTATTTGATAACTTATCGAAATCTCCACCTCTTTCTGTGTAAGAAATAACACTAACATCATCAACTATTGAATTAAACATATTAAAAAAACTGCTTACTTCATTTACTGTCTCATGAGTAATAATCATTTGAATTTTTGTGTAAGGAAATTTTGAGTTTAGTTTTTCTTTCGCTTCCTTAAATTTTTTAATATTAGCAAAAATAGTATCAAAATTATTTTTTTTAAATCTACCTGGTCTCATTTTTTCATATGTTTTCTTTGTACCTCCATCAAAAGAGTAAATTATATAGTCAAGCCCAGATTTTATTAGTTCTTCTGATTTTTTTGCGGTTAGATGAGTTGCATTGGTGTTAATTATTGTATCAATGATACCTTTTTTTTTAGCATAACTAATAAAATTTGAAATTTTTGGATGTAGCAAAGGCTCGCCTCTCCAATTAAACTTAATACTTGGTACTTCCATTTCAGCAGCTTGATCTATTAATTTATAGCAAAATTGTTCATCTATTATTTTATCAGGAGTTACTATTGCCTCTCTAAAACAAAATGGACAAGCAAGATCACAAAAAGCAGATACTTCAATATCTATAGATAACGGGCTAATATTTTTCTTTTTTAAATCGTTTGATAGCAACTTTTTTTTAACACATCCATTTGGTTGATCATTCCATTTATCTCTATAATTTTTGAATTTCGAAAGAAAGTATTCAATATCTTTTCCTTTATTAAATACAAATGCCTTATTATCTTTCATATTTTCTTTCATAAAAGAAATTCTATCAACAAAGTTCTTGTTTTTTCTTAGTATAGTCGAATTTTTTAAGGCCTGATTAATTTCTTTAATTAGTTTTTCATCTTGGCTCATGAGTTGTAATCGAGTTTTTTAATTTGTTTAATTGTTAAAAAATTCTTATTGTTTTCTGAGGAATATTCAAAACCTTCTTTAACTCTTACGCCTATTTCTCCGGATTTATCTTTATATTTATAATTATTACTTTTTGGATTTTTATAAATTACATAATGATTCTTAAACTCAAAAGTTTGTAAACATGTCTCTTTTGGGGTCATTATTTCGTGTATTTTTTCTCCAGGTCTTATCCCAATTATCTTGAATGGTTTTTTCGAGTCTAGAGCTTTTGCTAGATCAATAATTTTTGTAGATGGAAGTTTAGGAACAAAAATTTCAGAACCTTCCATAATTTTCATCATTCTTAAAACAAAATTTACCCCCTGATCTAATGTAATCCAAAATCTTGTCATATCTTTATGTGTTATTGGAAAAAACTTTTTATTTTTGGCGATTATATCTTTAAAAAGTGGAACCACCGATCCTCTAGAGCCTATCACATTTCCATATCTCACTACTGAAAAAATTGTTTTTTGCCTTTTGCCTAGGTTAAAGCCAGTTATGTTATTCGCTGATGTAAATATTTTATCAGATACTAATTTTGTAGATCCATATAAATTTATAGGATTAGCAGCTTTATCTGTCGATAATACTATAACTTTTTTTACTTTATTTTCTATAGCGGCAGCAACAACATTCTCTGCACCATGTACATTTGTTTTTATAAATTCCATTGGATTGTATTCTGCAGCTGGTACCTGTTTTAATGCAGCTGCATGTATTACATAATCTATGTCTCGTAAAGCTTGAGTCAATCTGACGTTATCTCTTACATCGCCAAGAATGTATCTTAAGCAAGAGTATTTTTTTTCATCAAATATCTCTCGCATTTGATATTGTTTAAATTCATCTCTTGAAAATATAACAAGTTTTGCAGGGTTGTATTTCTTTAATACTATATCTACAAATTTTTTCCCAAATGAGCCTGTGCCACCTGTGATAAGTATTCTTTTTTTGTTAAACATAATTAGATATTAGTTCAATTATTGAACACATTCAATAAATTTTATTAAATTAAGAAAGCAAAATTATTTCAATAAATCCAGTATTCTGCCTTTCGCTTTTCTTTTTAAATGAAGTTCTCCAAGATGACACACAACACTGCCACCCGTATTTGACCTTGTTTTGTAAAGAATGATGTTTTTTTCCTTATTTTTAAATTTGTATTTAGTATGTGTACAAAGCAGTGGTTCGTTAGTTAAATCTTTTGTTAACCATAATTTCATTTTTTCTAAAAATTTATATTTATTAATTTTTACTGAGTCTTTTAATTCTTCATGAACAGGCAAGACGCCAGCTAAAGATAAAATAGAATGATAAGGCCCGGTCATTTTTTTATCTTCATGACTTTTTAAATTTAAATAGAAAGAATTTACTGTATTAGTTGCGTTAATATTGTAAGCGATAAAACTAGCACCAGTAAAACCAAATAAACCTTTACATGAACTATAGGCTAGCACATCTGAATAATGATGCCCTTTTTCTAGTCCTATAGATGCTGTAGCGTCCAAAGCAAGTTTTGCTTTAGTTCTTTTTTTTAATTTATACAAGTCTAAGATTGGAATTTTGAGACCTATACTTGTTTCCGTAGGACATCCGATAATCCAGTCAAATTTTTCATTAATTTCAGATATCTTGTTCCAAGAAATAGACTTAACAGTTCGAATATTTTTAAAATTTTTTTTTGATTGTTTGCAAAGAAGCTCTAATCTATCAGAATAGTATCCTGTTGAAACCACAAGAACTTTTCCAAAAATAAAATTATTAATTAATATTTCTAAGGCAAGACTAGCTGAACCTTGCAGGCGAACAATTTTTTTATGGCCAGATATAGCTTTTAACTTTTTCAAAACATTGTTTTCTATTTTTTCGTAACTATCATCATTTCTACCAAAACACGGCTCTTGATGAATTAAATTTTCAACTGTCAAACTTCCAGGACCTGGCGTAAATAAATATTTTTTTTTATTTTTTTTATTAACAAAATTTTTAAAAGTTTTAATATTATCTCTCATTATATACTCCCTAAGTTTTTCATAAATTGTTTTTTGTTAAAAATAGGTGGCTCACCTGGTCTTAATAAATTATTACGATGACCGGTACCACAAATAATTTCTATGAAAGAATTATTTTTTGATTTTAAAGATTCTTTAATAATCTTTGGTAATTTGTTCAATTTACTAATTTTAAAAACTTTTGCATAACCAACTGATTTAGCAATTTTACTGAAATTCAAATTATCTCCAGCAGTCATTTGCCCACCAACAGAATCATGTGAATTATTATTAAATAAGATATGAATCATATTTTTACATTTTGCAGCAGTCACTAAGGATCCCATGTGCATTATTACAGACCCATCTCCATCTAAACATATAACTTTTTTTTTTGATGTTTTGGCAACTCCAACTGCAATCGAAGATGCATGACCCATACCCCCCACACACATAAATGTGTTATGAGATTTTTTATTAAATTTATTTATCTCATATAGTTCTCTTGACAACATGCCAGTAGTGGATATTTTTGGCAGACTTTTTGGCAAGTGCTTGCATATTTCTTTTAAAAAATATTCTCTTGATAATCTATTAGATGTATTTTTTAAAAAATTTTTATCAAAAGAATTTTTACGCACTAAAAGTGCAATAGGTTGAGATTTCTTAATAGCTAAATATTTAGCTTTTTTAATTAAATCTTTTATATTAGTTTTATAGTCAACTTTAATATGAGAGATGCCAAGAAGTTCTAGTTGTTTTACAGTAATTTTCCCTTGGTAAGAGTGTTGAGGTTCATCTTTAATTTGTTTTTTTCCTTTAACCTCACCTCTCCATCCAATTAATAACAGCATAGGTATCTTGTAGATATTTTTATTGACCAGAGAAATTAAGGGATTCATAGCATTTCCAATCCCAGAGTTTTGAAAATACACTAAAGGAACCCTATTTGTTGCCAAATGATATCCAACTGCTAATCCAATTGCAGCTCCCTCATTTGCAGCTGAGATGTGACTCTTTTTTTGAATTTTTTTTTCAAATGTAAAGCAGACACTTTTAAACATAGAGTCAGGAACACCAGTGATAAAATTAATTTGATTTTTTTTTAAGACTTTTAATAGTAAATCCGGATTTATCATTTAAATTGTACCAGGTATTAGTTTTAATATTTCTTTTATACTTATAATTTTTTTTTCTTGCTCAAAAGATCTTTGATATCTCAGTATACCTTCTGCTACACTTAACATCGAAGGATAGCTGGCCCTTAAAAGTTGATTGGCATAAATAATTATATTAAATCCATTGTCAATAAATTCTACTTCTTTAACTTTATTAAAAGTTGATGGAACAACGACAAGTGGAATACTATTATCAATTTTGTTCCTAAACTTTTTAGCAAAATCAAATATTTCTTTAGCGTTAGTTTCTTTACTATGTATCATTATTCCGCTTGCTCCTGCGTTAAGATATGCATAAGCTCTTTTCAATGCATCATTAACACCTTTATTAAAAATTAAACTTTCTACTCTTGCAAACAACATTACATCGTTAGATTTACAAGCTTTATTTCCAATTTTAATTTTTTTACAAAAATTTTTTATACTCTCTTGCTCTTGTTTAACACTTGTTCCCAACAATGAATTTTTTTTCAATCCTTTTTTATCTTCAATTATTACTGCTGAAACACCAACGCGTTCTATTGACCTCATGTTAATTTCAAAATGTTCTAATTTGCCACCTGTGTCAGCATCCATTATTAATGGTTTTGAAGTTACGTCAAATATATCATTAATATTCTGAAGTCTCAGATTAACATCTAAAACTTCAATATCAGGTTTACCTTTTAAAGTTGAGTCAGTTAATGAACTTGACCAGAATCCATCAAACTCTCTTATCATACCATTTTTCTTATATTGCGCGTTTTCTGCAACTAAAGCAGATAATGGACTGTGAGCTTCAATAAATCTACAAATAGGTTTTACAGTCAACAATCTTCTTAACATATTTCTTCTGCTAAGTGGGGTGTTTGTTTTTTTTATAATTTTATTTTTAATATCTGAAATTGAGATATTTTTTGTATAAGGAATTTCAATCAATTTTCCGCCATATTGATTTAGAGCTTTAATTACACTAGATCTTAATTTTTTGTCGGAGAATTTCCAATCATCGCCGTGGATTACAAAATTTGGTTTAATTTTTGATATATTGATTGCATCATCCCATTCATTTTGAATTATCACTTTTTTAACTCCATTAATGTTTTGTAAAATTTTTTTTCTTTGTTCCCAATTTAATAATGGTAAGCTTTTATTTTCTGTTATTGCTTTATCGGTAAGTAATCCTACTATTAAACTTCCATATTTTTGTGCTTTTTGTATTAAATTAATGTGGCCATGATGAATCATCTCACCTGAAAGAGTTAAGTATACAATTTTACTATTTTTCATTTTTATATTTTCTTTTTTTTATTATTTTTCTAATTTTACTACTGCTAATTCCTTTAGTTCTTGAAAAAATAAGTGTTTTTATAGAAAATTTTTCATTTTTGTAATCATATCCCCTCACAAATAGATCAAACTTATTTTTTTTGAGATAAACATTATCTACTTTATAATTACAAGGAATAACTTTTTCCACATATTTAATTGCTTTGAGTATTTCTTTTCTAAAAGCAAACTTTAATTCAGGTGTATATCCCTTATGTTTTTTTATTTCTTTGTCTGTGGTTAATCCAACAGTTACTTTACCTAATCTACTAGCTTTTTTTAACAAACGAATATGTCCATGGTGAATAAGTGTACACGATAGATCAACAAATACTTTACTATTTTTCATTTTATTTATTTTCAATTAATTTTTGATTTTCTAATTTATAAACTTTATCAAAATATTTAAGGGTATTCATTCTATGAGTTATTACTATAATTGTTTTATTTCCTCTTAATTTATTAATTCTTTCTACAATTGTATTTTCAGATTTTTCATCTAAAGAACTTGTTGCTTCATCCATTATTATTATATCTTTTGAGTGATAAAATGATCTAGCTAAGGCCAACCTCTGTTCCTGGCCACCAGATAATCTCACCCCATTTTCACCTATCTGAGTTTTATCTCCTTTATTAAGAGATTGTATAAACTGGTTTAAGTCAGCATTAATAATAGATTCATTTAATTTTTTATAATCAACTTTTTTTAAATCATTTTCTAAGCTAATATTTTCAACAATAGACCTTTCCAAAATAGCAGGACTTTGGGTTAAATAAGAAGTAAAATTTGATAGATTGTAATTTGTTTCACCTGACTCTTTATTATTTATTTTTACAATGCCACCTGTTGGCTTAATTAAACCAAGTAAGATATCAATAAGAGTGGTTTTTCCAGAACCAGATGGACCAATGATGCCAATACAATCACGTGACTTAATTAGAAGATTTAAATTTTTTAGAATAAATTGATCAGAAGAAGGATATTTAAAGCTAATATTTTTTAGCTCTAAACTAGTAAAATTATTTTCAATTTGTTCTTTTAAATTATTTTTCTCAAGTTGCTTTAAACTATTTATATCTGAATAAATTACTTCAATAGAGGGTTTAAAAAAGCCAAGGTTAAGTATATTCGCAGAAATACTATTTGCTGTGGGCATTAATCTCAATCCAGCAACGGCAAATACACTTAATGTAGATAAATATTTTTCTGTTTCAGTGTTTGTGTATATATTTATTAGTAAATAACCAACTATAAAAATAATTAATCCTATTTCTAAAAGATGTTTTGGTATTAATGAAAATAAAGTGTTTTTTGTTTTATTTTTGTAAACATCATGGGCAGAGTCTTTTAAATTTTTTAAAAAAAATTCTTGTTTTTTAATTACCTTGATTTCTTTGAAACCATTAACTGTTTCGGAAATATTTTTATAAATATTTTTTACCGCTAGGTTTGCATTTTGACCATATTTAATACTTAATGGCCGTAAAAATAAAATTGAAATAGTGTAGATAAATATTATTAGAAAAAATAATACTGATAGACTCTGATAATCTACAGTAAATAAATAAATCAATATTATAGTAAGTACAATTAAATCTGAAATAGTTAAAAGAGATTTTTCTAAAGCATCAATGCAAGCTTTGCATAATTCGTTTATATTTCTTATGTAAACAGTTTTCTGTCTTTTGATGAATTCTAAATAATCCATATTTTGATAGAGTGAAGTTACTTTAGTTTGCAGAATTGCATACTGTTTATAAGCAAACCTTGTAATTAACCACTTTGTTGTAATTGAAATTATATTTTTAATAATAAACATCACAACTAAACCAAATGTTAGAAAATAAAGATATTTACTGTAACTAAATTCCCCAATTAATGGATTTAAAAATGATGCCAAATCACTAATTAAAGCGCTTTCAGGATTAGTAATTATAACTATAATTGGAGCAACTAAACCAAGGCTTATAATATCAATCATTCCTGAAATTAAAAAAAGCATAATCAGCGGAAACATGCTCAAAAATTTTTTATCTACGACAAATAGTATTTTTTTAAAAATATCTATAAAGAAAAACATAATACATATTATACTCAAATTGTTCAATTTTTGAACAAAATAATTAAAAAATCAGTTTACAGTTCAAAAAATGAACAATATAATAGAAATGTATGAAAAACGAGCATTTTGAAATACTAAGAAAACTTAACAAAGACTCTTCATTATCTCAAAGAGATCTAGCAAAAAAACTAGGTCTGAGTTTAGGAAAAGTCAATTACTGCTTAATTGCTTTAAAAGAAAAAGGTTTAATAAAAATAAATAATTTTAAAAATAAAAAAAATAAATCTAGTTATCTTTACATACTTACTCCTAGAGGTATAGCTGAAAAAACTAAAATTACATTAAGATTTATGAAACAAAAAATTCAAGAGTATGACGAGTTACAAAAAGAGCTTGAAAAGAAATAATTTGTTTATAAATGAAAAAAAATTATACAAACCTATTTCAATCAGTATTTAAAAGGTCGTATCCTCTTTACCATTATAAACATGAAGCAATAACGATTTATTTAATGGCAATAGTATCTTTTATTGTAACTCCATTATTTATTATTTCAAAACTTTCAGCTAACTCAATTACTATTATTAATTTTTTTGTAGCTTCTCTATCCTTATGTTTAATATTTTCTTTAAATTCTAACTTATATATTTATGGAATAATTTTATTTTATATTAATAGAATTTTAGATTTTTGCGATGGAAATGTTGCGAGATTTAAAAAAGAGTCTACTTTTTATGGAAGGTTTTTGGATGCTATAGTAGACATTTTTTTTGAGTCATTATTGTTATTTTCTATACATTATTTTTGTTATAAAATTTATTCAAATGAAACCTTGTTTATATTTGGTTCAATAAGTTCATTCTTTTGTGTTTACGGGTCATGCATCGCTGACAAATATTCTTCACTAGCCAGATGGAGTAATGATATTAACAAAAAAAAAATCAAACCATATTTGAGAAAAAGTATTAACCCTAGAATTAATTACAGTCTGTATGATTTTTATTATTTATGTTTAATAGCTACGCCTTTTTTTGTTAATGACAAAGATAAATTTTTGTTAGCTGTTTTGTTTTTAACTGTAGCAACATTTGTATTTAATATATTGAATATAATAATTCACATTTTTTACGCAAGTAAACATCTAAATAAATTTGCTGGAGATAAATAATGCTAGTAGCAATTATTTCAGATATTCATGGAAATTTACCAGCTTTAACTAAAGCAGTAGAAATATCACAAAAAAAATTTAAAGTTGATAAATATATTTGCCTAGGGGATGTTGTTGGATATGGGCCATGGAGTAATGAATGCGTAGATATAATTAAAGATTTAAAAAATGTTACGAAAATTTTAGGGAATCATGAAGAGTACTTTATTAACGGTGATTGTCTGAGTAAAAATCCGTTAACAAAATTATTTTTTAGACACAGTTTTACTGATTTCAAAAATTTTGATGAAATAAAAACTTATAAAAAAGAGGTTAAATTTAATAAAATAAAATTTACTCATACAATAGAAAATAGATATATTTTTAGTGATACAGAATTTAGTCATTCACAAAATTTAGTTGTAGGACACTCACACCAGCAATTTAAAAAAAAAATAATAAATTTTGGATAATAAATCCAGGTAGTCTTGGTCAAAATAGAAAAAATATTAATCAAATGGATTTTGCTATCCTTGATACAGAAAGTTTAGAAGTTAAATTTATTTCAGAAATTGTCGACATTAAATTTCTTATTAATGAAATGAAAACTAAAAATTACCCTACCCAATGTATTCAGTATTATGAAAGCAAAATTATATGAAAAAGATTTTAGTTAGTGGTTGCGGTTCCTTGTTAGGACAAGGAATCATTAAGACCATCTTATCTAGCAAGAAAAACTACACAGTATTTGGAACAGAATATATCGGAGAAAGTGTAGGACTTTACTGGGTTAAAAAAGGATATATTTTGCCGGATATTTTGAAAAAAAAGGTTTCGGTTAATAACTGGTATTTGAAACTTTTGAAAATAATTAAACAGCATAAAATAAACTATCTAATTCCAGGTCTAGATTTTGAGCTTCCCATTTTTTGTAAACTCAAATCAAAAATTGAAAAAAATAGTAATTGCAAAATAATAATTAGTAATAAAAAAATAATTAATATATGCAAAGACAAATGGAAAACTGTTGAATTTTTGAGAAAAAATAATTTTGTTTATCCGAGGTCGTGTTTACCTAAAAATCTCAAATTTTTTTTAAAAAAAAATAAATTTCCGTTAATTGTAAAACCTCGGGTAGGCTCAACTTCAAGAAATGTCTTTTTAGTTAAAAATAGAAAAGAACTCAAAAGTGCTTTGCAAAAATGCTCAAAACCTATAATTCAAGAATATTTATTTAAAAATAATAATGAATATACCTGCGGGGTTATATTTGATCCTGATAAAAATATTTGTTTGAGTTCAATTGTTCTAAATAGAAAATTAAAAAATGGAAATACAATTAAAGCCACTTTAATAAAAGATGAAAAAAGTAAAAAAATTAATAAATTTATTATTAATGTAACGAAAAAAATAAGACCATTAGGTCCATTAAACTTTCAATTATGTTTAACAAAAAAAGGTCCAACTATATTTGAAATTAATCCTAGGTTTTCAGGCACGACGCCACTTAGAAATATATTTGGATTAAATGAGATTCAAGTTCTTTTAAATTCACTAGAAAATAAAAGATTAAATAAAATTCAGTTAAAAACTGGAACAATCTACCGTTATTTTAATGATTATTTTTTGAAAAAAGAAATTAGATACATATGAAAATTTTATTAACAGGCTCCTCTGGTTTTTTTTCAAAAGAATTAATTAAAAATATATCACTAAATAAAAAAAATAAATTATTTTGCTTAACAAGGAAAAAAAAATATATAAAAAACATAAAATTTTGGTGTCTGGATTTATCGAAAAAAAAATTAAACACCATGCCAAAAAAATTAAATTTTGATATCATTATTCATTCAGCATTTGTAAGACATAAAAAAAATTTAAATTACAAAACATTGGAATTAAATTACAATATCACTAAAAATTTAATTTCAATTATAAAAGCAAATAGATTTAAAAAATTTATTAATCTTTCTTCTGCTTCCTTATATCCAAATAAAGATGGTAAATATTCAGAAACAAGTGAACTAAATTTTTTTCAAAATAGCGATAAAATTTATGGAATTTCAAAATATTTTTCTGAATTAATGTTTAATTTACACTTGAATAAAAAGAAAATACTGCATTTAAGAATTGGAAATATTATTGGAAATGATACAGATAATTCAATAGTATCACAAATGAAAAAAGATTTAAAAAAAAAAAATATAATAGAAATATATGGTAACGGGCAAAGAGTTTTAAATTTAATACATATACAAAAATTAATTAAATATATTTTTCTTATTACAAGAAATAACACGCAAGGAATTTTTAATTTATGTGATTATTCCATAAACACTAAACAGATTGCAAAATTTATTAAAATTAAATATGGACAGAAAAATAGTAAAATTAAGTTAAATAATTTACATAAAAAAAACCCAAAATTCTATCTCAACACTAATAAGTTTTTTAATTTAGTGAAAATTCAAAGGCCTAATAATAAGGAACTATTAAATGAAATTTAAATTACCAGTTTGGAATGGGGTTAAGCAATCCCCCTTCAAACAAAAAATACAAAATATTGAAATAAAATCCTCAAAAATTCCAGGAATTTATATAAGAAAAGATCGTAATTTCATCAATTATCAAGATGATTATTCTCATATGACACCACTTAAATGGAAAGGTTATATTAAAAAAATTAGAGAAAATAAAACTAGTTTTATAAAAGAAAATATAAATTTTGCCGGAAGCTGCTTAGAGGTTGGTGCTGGTGATGATTTTAATATTAAAACCCTTAAGTGGAATAACTATACTATCTGCGATCCTTTCATTGAACCTTACAAAAAAAAAAAATTGGAATTTATAAAAAATTTTTATGAGAAAATAAGTTTTAAAAAAAAATTTGATACTATTATTATGTTTTCAGTTTTAGAACATACAAATAATTTTATAGAATTTATAGGTAAAACAAAAAAAATTCTAAAAAAAATGGCCGATTTTTTTTAGAAATACCTATTATAGATGACCAATTTTTAAATGGTGATTTAAATTGCCTGTTGCATGAACATGTTAATTATTTTTCCAAAAAAGGAATTTTTAATCTTTTAAATCAATTTAATCTTGAGATTGAAAATTTTTATTTTAAAAATGACACCGGATTTTTTTGCATTAAACACAATACTAAAAAAAAACAATTTATATTTAAAAAAAATTTACCAAATTTAAAAAAATGCAAAGATATCTTTAATAAGAAAATTTTAAATTTTATAAATTTCTTAAAAGATAATGATAAAAATAAAATAATTTTTTATGGAGCTAACAATGGGCTAAATAATTTACTTTATGCGGCTTCGCAAAAATTTACAATCAATACCAATAGGCTATTTATTGTGGATTCAGACAGCAACAAATGGGGTAGATATATTGGCTCTCTAAAAAATTCAATAAAAAAACCAAATATTATAAAAAGAACAGATCTAATTTGTGTAGCTTCTTTAAGTTTTTACGATGAAATTGTTTTAAATTTAAAAAAAAATAATCAAATTATTAATTTGAATGATATTTAAAAAATAAAAGATATGAGTAAAATTGAAATTATTGCTGAAGCTGGAGTAAATCATAATGGTTCATTAAAAAAAGCGTTAGAATTAGTGAGGGTGGCAAAAAAAGTAAATGCCGACTATGTAAAATTTCAAATATTTAAAGCTGAAAATGTTGTTACAAGAAAGGCTGTAAAATCTAATTATCAAAAAAAAAGCACTAGTGATAGAGAAACTCAATATCAAATGATAAAAAAATTTGAACTTTCTTTCGATAAATTTAAAATTATTAAAAAAGAATGTAAAAAAAATAAAATAAAATTTTTATGTTCTCCTTTTGATAAAGAAAGTCTTAAGTATCTAAATTATCTTAAAGAAAAAATTATAAAGATTCCCTCAGGAGAAATTACAAATTTTCCTTTAATTCAAGCTATTGGTAAAATGAACATAAAAATAATTATGTCTACAGGAATGTGTGATTATAAAGAAATAAATAATGCAATTAAATTACTTATTAAAAATGGGACGAAGAAAAAAAATATTTCCCTTCTTCATTGCAATACGGCGTATCCCACTCCTCCAGTTGATGTAAATTTATCTGCTTTGAAAGTAATAAAAAATTTGTTTGGTGTTAATATTGGATATTCCGATCATACAATGGGCATTGAAATGCCAATAGCAGCAGTATGTTTTGGGGCAAAAATTATAGAAAAACATATCACGCTAAATAAAAATCTTCCGGGACCTGATCACAAAAGTAGTTTAAATCCAATAGAGTTTGCATCGATGGTTAAATCTATAAGAAATATTGAAAAAGCGTTAAAGCCCTTCAAAAAATCTATTAGACCAAGTGAAAAACCTAATCTCAAAGTGGTAAGGAAATCTATAATTGCAAAGGTAAATATAACAAAAGGTGAAATTTTCAATGAAAAAAATTTAACAACTAAGAGACCAGGAACAGGAATAAATCC
>VMHT01096853.1_pt1 | contig 22646 bp, 36 predicted proteins | sample 4693611 | NCBI WGS metagenome assembly VMHT01 (sample SAMN12280063, study PRJNA550983) | marine metagenome | isolation source: seawater sampled from same location over 5 years 0.02-0.2 micron viral filtrate | place: USA: collected off the coast of southern California halfway between the port... ...
AGAGGGTTGTCTTAATATATTATGTTCTTCATCATCTGGTTCTTGTAGCTGAACATTTATTGTTGTGTGGAATGGTAGTAATTTTTGATAATAAATATTTAATACATCCTGAACATCTAAGTCTTCTGGTAGGGGTTGTGCTAATTTTAATATGGTTGAATTTGGAGTGCCATATTTATCTCTTTTCCATGCAACAACCATACACTCATATGTTGCATTAAACCAAGCTATAGCTGTTTCTTGTACAATATCATTTGATACTACCTCGCCCTTATCAGACCAATCTCTAAAAGCTTCTGCTACTTTTTCATTATCAGTATATGCTAATTCTACTCTTATTTCTGTTCTGTCTGAGCTTATTTCTGTTAGCACAAGTGATGCATCTATGTCAAATATTCTTTGATAAAAATTACCTACTACTGCAAACTCACCATGAGTAATTTGAAAGTGTTCAGTGACAAGACCATACATATCTATTTTGAATTTATTTTCTGAAAATGCTGTATATATCTCTTCAGCGTCTCCTGTATAGATATATTCTATATTGTTATTTTGATAAAATTTTAATATGAAAAAGTCATTTGTTTTTGGGCCTAAAATTAACGACTCATCTGAAAACCTCGAAAGTGTTTGTATCCAAGTTTTTGCAGGTAGATGTACAACCCTTTCATCAAAGGTGTATCTACTGTTATCTTTCATCCCATTATCTAAAAAAAGCTTCATTATTGTGGCTCCTTATAGTCCCAAAATTCTGCAACAATCCCGGCATTCTTAGAGAAGTGAATTTCATTTTCAAATACCTTGAATGGTATATTAACTTTTCTTATAGTATTTGTATTAGGTATAACTATTGGGTGTGCTCCAGACGTATAGTTTTCAGTAGGTCTTCCAGCTGCTGTTCTTCCAATCTTAGTTAGATTAAGTGTTGGAGGATTAGCTGGGTCTGCCCAACATGAAAACTTTCTTTCGTGTAAGTCCCTTAGTGTCATTATTCTTTTTCTTATTCTATAATCTGCACCCGATGCATCTGTAGTAGAATTTAATGTTGCATAGTTGTTTGTAGTCTTGCCGAATTCATAGGCAAATAATTCTATTTCTATATTCCAATTGTCCTTAAAATAATCTGGTATGTCTTTCCAATTTCTGCATTCAAAGTGTAACAAAAACATTTTATGTTCAAATGTACCCGAATGAGCAAACCCCAATCGTCGATTTTGTCTATCTATACAAAATAAGCCTCCGTGCCTTGTTCGGGGCCTTAGTATTAAATCATCCCATGCCCAATAATAGCCCGTTTGATGTCTATTGGATGAGTATGTATCATCTACATAAAATGTAGCATTTACTGTTTTACTTCCAAATTCATTATACACTTCTGCAGTTATTGTTTGTATTGCAGAATCACTTACGCCAACATTGAACAATTGTATATATTCATCTACACCATAGTCACCCTCCTTAATTAAATCACCATCATGATAAAATTTATACTTTAAACCCTTTGATACTGGAAGCTTTGAATCTAAATCATAATAATTAACAGCATCAAAAATAAAAAATAAAGGGTTACTGTCTTGGGGAAAATAATAATCAAAATTCATTGCATTTTCTGATGTTGGAGATGGAGAGTCTGGAAATTGCCACCAATCTGCATCTGGTATCTTTTGCCCCCCAATATTTCTAATGTCCTTGAAGTTTCTTGCACCCAATTTTATACCTACTGGTCCTGCATCTGGCAGTGGATTTGTTGCTAATAGTTCCTCTGAGAATTCACAATCAACTTTATCTCTAAATGTTTGTGATTCATATTGAATATTTTTTGGTGGTACTTCTATAATTGGATAGCCATCCAAGTCTTTATCTATTAAAAACCTTCCATTACTATCAAATTTATATACAATACTATTGTCATCTTCATATAGTGTTGGTATAGCAGAAAAATCAGATAGATTAAGAAATTGTGGCATAGTTGCAGTTTGTGATTGCAAATTTTGTATTGCAGTATCTCTCAAATTTCCACCAGTTGTATTTAGTCTTGCACTTTGAAGTTCATTAGCTGCTATTGAGTCTATCTCGTTTAGTACTGAGAATTCATCTACGGGAACCATTGCCATTCCTGAACTACCAAAAACTAAATTACCCCATTCATCTAGACCTACAGTTCCTGTTCCACCTGTTGGATTTTCATCATGTATGCTTACAACTTCGGCCATATTATACTACCTCAAAATAATCTTTATTATCAAAATACTCATAATTATTAGTTGTTACTCTATCAACAACCCTTATAACTGGTTTATATATTCTACCTATCTCAAATGAATTCATTTTTACATCAAAATACATACCACTACTATCGGCACAAACACGTGTAAATGTGTCATCAAACCTTATTATTTCTTCGTCTGTCTTTTCATCAATAATTGAATATACAGCCTTTGCTGCAGTAAATGTTCTTATTGTATCTGCTACTGAAGCTGTTCCATAAGAAGCAGTTGGAAAAGTTTCTCTAACTACTGGTCTAAATCTTACAGTAGACTTTTTATCATATTTACCAGAATTACCTTTGTAGTATACTGTTGCCTGTTCTGTCCCTATAGTTGTTTGTGATGTTGACCATGTATAGTCATCATATTTTAATTCTAGTCTTGGATAATAAATTGTATTTGTATTATTAGAAAAATACTTCATTGAACCAAATGTACTTGTTGAAGCTTCATTACTAATCTTTATTACTAATCCGTTCTCCATTAAGCTACCAGTGACAAGATTATAATAGTTTGTTATATCGAAGTTTACATCGAATAAAGAACTGTCGTGGTCTACACCCTCTGTTGTTGTTTGGTATGTTGTACTACCGCTATTACTTCCAGTTAAATATGTTGTACCTCCAATTACGTATTGAGAGCTACTAGCTTCACCATCTGCTGCTGTTGGGTCTGTCCATGCCGTTTGAGATGATAAGCTACTGTATCTCCATGTTGCACCATCTGTGCTGGTTATTGGATTGTCGTAGTATTTTCCGTAGCCTTCTTCCCAGCTATCTTTTACTGGAGAAACAATTGCATTAAATGCCGATTTATGTCCTTCTACATTAGAAGCAAATAGTCTTATACTTGCACTATGATAGCTATCTGTATATTTTGCAATGCCTAATATTATTCTACTAGCTTGATTAGTAGTCATCCCCCAATCTGTAGCATTCCTTACTGTTAGTTCTAGTTGCTCGTCTTTGCCAGAATTTAAGTCCTTATTCCATTCATATATAGATGTTGCCTTATTTATTTTCTTTACTGTTATCATAGTCTATTCCTAGTAATTTACTACTCTTCCAATTATGTCTTTCTTAGGGTATTTTATTTCAAATACACTTGGGTCTAATGATGGATATATCATATCCTGTCTTGTTGCCTCCTCCATATCATATTTGTTTCCAGAGTATCCATCGCTTGCCTTCCACTTATTTTCATATCTTACATCAATTACAGATTGTACTCCACTAATACCTGCTAAGTCTAATATTATATCTTTTTTAATTATAGGTTTACCAAAGTGTGACTTTTCTGTTAAGAATCTTTCTTGTAGTCTATCTATACATCTTAATAGCACATCATTTGAGTTATATGTAGGTAAAACAACAACATCAAAAAATATACCAAAGTTTATTATAAAACCATCTTTAATGTTTACTGCATCTGTTAGCATTCTGTATTGTGATAAATAGTTTCTAAGATTTAACTTTGTTGCAGCATTTATTTGTGTTAAGTACCCATTTTCATTTTCGCCTAATACATATAGATTAACTGCAAGTGGGTTTATTATTTCTTCTTTTGATTGTGCATTTAATTGTTGGTCTTGAATTACATATGCCTTAGATATATGCCCAAACCTTTGGGGCATAGACATAGCCCTTAACATATAATCATCTTTAGTTACTATTCTTTTTTGTGCAGAGAAGTGTGCTAATGCATTTCTTTTTGTATCTTCAACTCTTTCTGCACCTGCACCACCAGTTGCTGGTTCATCATTTATAACAGCTAAAGAGTCTTTTACTATATCTACTGTAGCTGTTACTAGGCCTTGTTCATCTAGTTGTTTTGTTGCAGAGGAAATATTTACAATTTCTTTTGAGGGTACATTACTTGAGACTCCCTTTCCAACTCTATAGCTTACTGTTAGTGTTGTGTTTGCTGGAGCTAGTCCATAGGTTCTAGAATATAAAAAGTTTGAAGGGTCAAATGCTTTATCTATTTTTGATTTTTCACCCGGCAGTGCTGTTCCAAGATTATTTGCATCAGGTAATATCTTTTCATCATTATAAGATGACACTCCAGAACCAAAACTTATCTTGTGTCGATTTTGATTCGTTATAGATGTCTTAAATCTTCTTGGTGTTGTTAACATACTTAGAATTTTAGGAGTTTGAGTTTTATAAGCTGATAGTTGTGGGTCAAAGTCCCATTCATTTATATCTTCTTTAAATATAGTATCTTGTGCAAGATTATCAACCTCATACCAAATATTATCCTCAGAGTCTACTATACTATCTATTGCAATTACTTTTTCATCTACTATTGTCACTGAGTCATTTGGCTTTGCAGTACTAAATTCAAAAGCTACTGTTCTTGCTTCACCATGTTCTGCATCAACAGTCTTTTTTAATAAGTAATATTCAGGTGCACCAGTTGTTTGATTGATTTGATATACACTAATATTAGTAGGGCTTGCAGAACTAGATGCTGCAAAGTCAACTTGTGTTGATGTTGAGAATTCTATACTGTTGTCTGTTCTTAGTATTGCTCCATCATTAATTATCATACAGTAGGCAAAATCTGGTCTTGAAGATGCACCAGAATTGATTGATGGTATTAGTTGGTATATAGATATTCTTGCTGATGATGGTGTAGTTACTCTTGGTTTATATCCAAATGTTTGTGCAATTGCATATACGTTTTTAGTTTCTTGAGCTCTATCTAATAATGCCTCCTTCATTGAATAGTCGGTGTACATTGATAATACATCACCTACATATGCAGCCATTTCTACAAACATCATTCCAGGTGAAGCTTCACTAAAGTCATTATATGTATTTGGAAAATATGTTTTTGCAAATTCTATTAAAGACTTCTTATACGAATCAAAATCCTTTGTTAAATAATTTATTGTTTTTTGTGCCATTATGAAACTCCACTTGTTATTTCAATTATTTCAAATATATTATATTCTTTAACAGAAAATCCTAACATTATATGAATTAGATGCTCATCTTGTGTGATTTGCAGGTCTTCTATTTTTGCTAATGGTATATACCTCTTAAATGCACCTTCTATACTTTCTCTTATTTGTTCATCAAGTTCTGGCATATTATTTTCAAATAATAGATGATATATATCTGTACCAAATTCTGGGTTCATAATTCTTTCACCCTTATTAGTTAATATTAAATTTCTAATGTTACTAATTAATTGGTCTTTTGTAAGATAAGATAACTTAAAAAGTGTATTTCCCTCTGTTCCTGGCTTTGTTCCTGCAGGAATACCTTCAGTACTTGTATGTGTCCTAGAATACCCAGTATCTGTTATAGCTTCTGAACCAAATGGTAGTAGCACCCCAATTGCTCTGTCTTCTTCGAGGTCTATAGGGTTAATCAGCTGTGTTTCTGGTATCTGCGTTCTTTTTGCAAATCTTGCATGAACTGAGGTTGCCCCTGTGTATGTACTTTGTTCTAGTCCTGGTTTTTGCATTTTTTACTTTTTCTTAAATCTTTTTACTAATTCTGTATAGTCTCTTGTTAGTGCTTTTTCTGTTGCCTTATCTACTGTTTTATTTGCTAAATCTTGCGGTATCATACTTTCAACCGTTGGTTTTCCTCCGTCACCTTGCATTTGCATAAATTGACTTCTAGCATCTGCAGAATCATACTTTTTCATTGTTTTATAACCCTCATCATTTGCAGTTGCATTTAATGCCTCGTTTAATGATGCGTCCTTTGTATAACTTGTATTAGTTGCAGAAAAACTATCTAACATTTCGTTTTGAGCCTTCTGCAGACTAGGACCTTCTTTATCACCAAATATTTCAATAAGTTGTTTCTCAACCTCTTGTTGAACTATTTCTTTAATGATATTTGATAACTTCTTTTTAGCGTTGGCCATGTTTTACTCCTTATTCATATATAAATATAAACTTTATTGTTTTATTGTTTTAACTTCTTGATGTCTTGTGATATTTTTGCTGTTAGTACAGAGTTCGTTGCTGCACCAGTTGGCCCTACTCCAGTTGAGAATGTTGCTTGTGCCTTTGTTAGTGCTGTTAATTCTTTTGATAGCCTCTCTACTACGTCCATTAATTTATCAATGTCTACCTTCCACTTCTTTGTTGATATTCCCACCTTGTCTGCAGATGATAGTATTATTTGGTCCCTTTTTGAGCTCAAAATTAATCTATCAGACCTAACTACTATTTGATTGCCTTCATAATCATCTACCTTTTGATAACTTTTATCAATATTAGATTCAAGCTTTAATGTCTTGAGAGGAGTTTCTGAGCATAAATATATTGAATTATTATCTGTTAATATGTCCTCATTCCCCAAGCCCTCCTCTTCATCATTGTGGCACGTTATCATCATGACAGGTTTATTCTCAGACTTACCACCAAATAATTTTTTTAAAAAACTTTCCTCTGATGTTGATGTAAATCTTATACTTTGCCCCGCCCTTCCTTCGAGCATGACGTCACCCTCTGTTGGGTCCATCTTTTTTGTTGGTCTTGGCTTACCAAATAAACCAAAGAAAAAATCTGTTGCATCTGGTAACCATGCTGCTCCCTTAGGTGGAATATTATCTCCCAGCTGACCTCTATAGTTTATTATTGATGAATAATAATATCTATCTCCCGCACCCTTCATTACCATCACTTGTTCGCCCGGCATAGGTATGCACTTAAAATAGGGATTCAAGGGATTTGCATTAAAGGACTTAGGCTTAGAACCTAACACTGGTTCTAGTCCTGCTATTTCAGAAACTTGTATTGAATCTATACCCTTAAAGCCTTCAATTTCTCTTCCAGTTGTTGCATCACTTACTGTTGCTGGAAATATTGCTGGTGTCTCTCCTCCAGCTGGTGTAGTCTCAGATTGTTGCCAAAGAGCATAAAATGGAGACTTAGTATTTCCCCCCTTAATCTTTGACATTATTAATATCCTTTTCTGACTTAGCGAAGTCTTCAACAGCTTCTAATAGCTGCTTTTTTTCATCTTCTGACAACAAAGGTGAGTCACTATTTTTGTTTTCGGGTCTTGCCATTGCTCTTTGTACAATAGCTGCCATCTTAACAAGGTGTTCATCATTTTTGACCGAAGCTTCTAAGTATTCTTTTATAAGAGGTACTATTATAGTAGCATCCCCTGAGTTCTTAATTAGGGGTTGTAAGTCTGCAATTAGAAGTTTTATCTGTCTATCTTTTGTTTTAGAATTGACGTATATGTCCTCTAACAGGCCTGAGAAGGTTTTTCCCTTAAATATTTCTTGATTTCCATCCATATATAATAAATATCAAATAGCCTAAAATCTACCGACCTTTTGGTATTCAATAAATTTCTGTTTGAACTTTTCTTTTACTATATTAACAACCCTTGTTATATATTGAGTCTTTACGTCAGACATTTCTCTAATCATAATATATATTGCCTTTTTATTAAAATTTTCAATATCTTCTCTTCTTTTAAAAATTTCTACAATTGATTGTAATATCTTTATGTCTCGCTCCTTTGTAACCAAATCTTCCGGGTGGCGTTCCAAATAATTTGTAAATTTGTCCATAAACTCAGATAACTCTGATTGTTCCTTGTCCTTTATGACTTCATTTGTTACATTTCTTGTCCTATCGATCATGTCAACAGAACGCTTTTGAATCATCTTTTTATAGTTGTTATTATTGTGTAATATTAGCCAATTCTTTGCAACTATACTAAAATATGAAAATGCCTTACCCTTATCTGCAGTAAATTTATCTAGTTTTTCTAAAAGGTGTACTATAACTTCGTGTTGGACTTCTCTTGTTGGATAATCAAAATAATAAAACTTAAATCTATGAATCAAGTTTTCTGTAAGCTTCATAAACGGATAGTTTATATACTCTTCATAGACCCTATTTCTCTTATTATAGTCTGGTTCGTTGTTGTATGCTATTATTGCTGCCTGAGTGTCTTCAGTGAAGTATTGCTTTTTTGAGCGGGGTCGTCCCCTCTTTCTCTTTTGGGGGCCCAATTCTGCTAGCCTTAATTGTTCTATTTTTTTATGTTGGAGGTCTATATAAAATTGGTCTACGGAACTTAATTTTGGCAATTATATTCTCCCATCTAGCTTTTCAAGGACTTCAACCAATTGTTGAAATGTTTGTCCCACCTCATCATCTGATTCAAATATATTTTTTGAATCTATTTTTTTCATATCATTATATGTAGTTCGTATGGCCTTTTTTAAGTCTGCATTGTCGTCTTCTAGGTCTAATACTGCATCAACTTGAAGTTCAATCTTTCTTAAAACATTCCAAATTATGAAGCCCATAATTGTTATTATAATACCTAATAGTATATATATGTATATATGTATGTCCATTATTTATCTCCAAAAAGTTCATCAAACAACTTTGTTTTATCATTTTTGGGTTTAACTTCTTTTTTATATTGCCACTTTTCAAATTCAATCCTAGATGCCATGTGGTCTGCATGGTGCATAACTATTGGTAGATTTGTCCTTAGACTTCTTTCTGGTAGATATGACTTTAAATATGTAGTATTTGCTTCGTCATATACTCCGTCATGAGTAAGAATGCCTATCATCTCATTTTGAGATACTTTAACTTCGAATTCTTGAAGTAACCAAAGACTTCTATGTGGTACAGACATATGAACTATATCTGGATTGTTAGTATAAATTTTACCCTGATTCTTTCTATGCCATTCACTTGGATTTGGAATATAATACTCATTGTCTAAATCTCCAACCTTTCCCAGGTCATGATTAAGTGCTACAAACATTAACTCCTCGTGGCTATAATTATCCATATAAGCACCCATAACCTTCCACTGCTCATATAGTATGCCTGCACACTTCATAACATTTAATACATGGTCAACATATCCTCCAATAAATGAATTGTGAAAGTGTTCTATACCAGATGCTGGTGCCATCATTATTTGGTCTTGTAACTTTGAGTATAACTTAATTAACTGGTCTTTTCTTTCACCTGAAAAATTATTATTTATTTTAGCTAGTAAATTATCCCAATTCTCTTTTAATTGTTCTGCTGTTAAATCTATAGTGTGCATTTGTTTTCCCTTATCCATTTTGTTGCTATCCATTTTTCACCACTTAACACAGGTAGACCTGAGTGATATGATGCTTTATTTTCTATTAATTTTCTTTTACCAAATACCATTTGTTCTAGTAGGTTATGCCATATAACACACCTTCCCTTTTTTGGTACTATATTAAGCTCATCACACATTATAAATTGTGTTTCACCACCCCCAAAATTATCATTAAGATAAAATAGTGCAGTTGCTATTCTATTTCCCCCAGATTGTAGCATTCTATTATAATGGGGAGACTCTTTATTAAAAAAATCATTATGGGGTTTATATTCCTGACCTTCTTGATATCTAATTATAGATGTACTTTCAAAGTTTTCCCTATTAATTTTTGTTAGATATTCAGCTGCGGTATCTAGGTCATTTACAATATCTGAATCTTTTTGTAAAAAGCACTGATTGCTAGTTCTATAATTTTTACTATAGTGGCCTTTTGGTGCACTATCTAGGGGCTGCTTAAATAATAAACCAGTTGAAAAGTCAATTAATTTATCACAATATTCCCCTGACAATACGTTGTCATATACCTTAAACCAATTTGATTCTAAAACTAATTCCATATTAACCTATTATATCTATCAAACCAAGCTTAAGTGCTTCTTCTGCAGTTAAGAACAAATCTGTTCTTGTATTTTCTTTCCACCAAGCCGAATCTTTTTTTGTAGATTCTTCTAGTAGTGATAAACAATTTTCTTCCATCTTTTTATATTGTTTTGCAGAAGCTTGTATATCTGAGCTTTTTCCAATTTGTTTTGCGGAAGCTTCATGAAGCATAATTGTTGAATGTTTGCTACAAATTCTAGAACCTGTTGTGCATCCTAAAATTACTGCAGCTGCACTCATTGCTTGCCCTCTAACAATAACATTTACCTTTACCTTTAATGACTTTATATAGTCTATAATACCAAACATCTCAAACATACATCCCCCACTAGAATTTATAACTATTGTTATTGGTTCCTTTGCCTTTTCTTTTGGTCTTTCTCTTAATATTATTCTACATCTTGTCACTAAGTCGTATAGTGTAAACTCACCAATTTCACCTATCATATAAATTATACTATCATTAATATTCATGCTATTAAATATTTCTGAATATTGGTCCTTTGCTGTGTCTTGTACAGTAGTCTCTGGGGTAGCTATTGCCCTTTCGGGTTTATCATCATATACTTTTTTCATATTAGTCAAATAAAAGCTTTAATTGTCTTTTGTCTTCTTCGTGTTTGTTGTCTTTTGGTTTTGGAAATGCATTTTTAACACTACTATCTGCATAGCCTAGTGACTTAGCCATCCTTACACAGATATTTCTAAATTCAAATGCTGTTAAGTTATTTCCAATTTCAAAATTTATCTTTTGAGGCTCCTTTGTGCCGTCTCCTCTTATGTAAGTCAATTTATCCATATTATAGTCTCCTACTAGATTTGTTTAATTAAGTTTAATATAATAAAAATTTATGAAACTAGAAAATTTCCTTCGCGGTATTTTTGAATTATTTCTTGAGATATCTTTCCATTTATTATTCTACTATAGAATTTAATCTCTTTCATTATAACCTTTTTGTCTTTTTTCCATCTAGCCTTTGCAAGTTGCTTTTTAAGCCTATGTACTTGAACGCTAGCTCTTCTTTTTATATCTTCTTTTTGTTTTGGTTTTAATCTAAGTCTTTCTTTTACTTTGGTTGGTGAGAGTGTACCTTTAAGCTTAACTTGTTCTATGCCCTTATAAAATACCCTACCATCTTTGTGTACAAATTCCTTCATCCACCTCCAACCCCTATGAAAACCAGAGGGACCCTTTGTCTGACTTTCGGGGCCTCCAAATTGTGCATTCATAGATTCACCAATACAATCTGAACATGTTATGGCTGTTGTTTCTTCACCAGCCTCTGTCATCTGGCCGCACAACCTACACTCCATATACCTATATAGTGAATCTTTATTTTGATTCCACTTAGAACCTTTTCTAAATTCTGTTGAGTATTCTATTTTATTTTCATTTTTCAAAGCCTGTATCACCTCTAAATATATCTTTGCCGTGCTTATCTTTTGTCATACCTTTAGCTATCCATTCTTCTATTTTTTTTACTCTACCCTCACCATAAATATCTGATTTATCTACTGATGTATCTACTGATGTATCTTCCTCTACATTATTTTCTTTATTGGACACAATATTGGTTGGGGGTTTGGCATCATGAGTTCGTAGTGTTGGTTCTTTTTTATTTATCTTTATTTTTCGCGGTCTTAAATCTGGTCTTTTTATTTGAGAAAAAGCCATATTAGTAGCTACTACAAGTGCTATAGCGAGTGGGTCAAATACAAATACAATTAAAAGCAAAAAATAATTAACAACTTTGTCCATAGACCAACCAGTTGTCTTTGCCAGGTACTTAAGTGGACCTAATTCTCTTTGGTCTTCATTAGATATTTCTTTTTCTAGTAAAGCTATATCAGTTGTTGTAATTGAATCTAATATAGCTTCTAATTTTATACTAAGATTATCCCTATCTGCAATTGTAGTTTTTAGTTCTGCTTGTAACGCTCTTCTTGCTGAGCTGGATGATGATGTGATTACTGTTTCAGAATTTTTATCATACCATGATACTGAATGTGGGTTAGATAATGATGTTCTTAAATCTGAGATTGATTGATTTATTTGAGTCTTCTCAAGTGTTAAGTCTTCTTTCGTTTCTTGAAACCTAATTTGTTTTTGGCTAAGGATTGCAAGTGACTTGTCAAGTAGTTCCGACTGAGTTGCAGTTGATTGATAAGCTCCAGATAAAAATCCATATATGCCCCCTGATGTTATTATCATTAAAACAAAACATGCAACACCTAAATAAAATCTTAAGAACTTATTTATAGTATCCCAATATTGATATAATAAAGATGCTACTACTAATTTAGCAAACTCTAATGAGCCAGCCATTATTATCACCTCTGTACTGGCTCCTGCAAATAACTTACTTAAGCCAAATACTGAATAGAAGGCTGCAGATGCTGACACTAAAAGTGCCGATACTAAAATCAACAAGGGAAATAATATTCTTTTCATTTATCTTTCTAAGCCAATATAGTATCTTATTTTCTCATTGATGTTGTGAATCTTATTTAATTCTTTTCTAATATCACTTACGTGAATTTTATCTGCTGCAGACCTTACCATCATCTCTTCAACCTTTTTAACTTGCATTTCTAGGTTCTTTGAAAGTTGAGTAACTTCATCTTTATATTTCATTGCTGTCCATACTTGTGCCATAACTAATTCTCTCCAATTCTTTCATACATTAGTGTATGAATTTTCTTTTTATTATAGGGATTTTCTATTATTCTATAAGCAATATCTTCTATCCCCTCATTACTTAATTTTTCTTTTATTTTTTCTATACTTGTAAGATGATATGAGCTTAATACTACTGTTCCTGTCTTTGGTAATACAGAAACCTTAATAGAATCAAATAAATCATTATCAGAATGATTATAGTATATTGTATTAATAATATTATATATATTACGCATGTCTTCTTTATTTTCAGCTATCGGACTCATTAGGTCTTCTAGTGTTGATAAAAAATCAGACTTTTCATTAACAGACATAGAAAGTAAGCCAGTAATAAAGTCATCTAATATATTATCAAATCTTCTCTCTGTTATAAAGTCTTGATAATTAGATACGTCTACGCCCTTTCCAGTTGGCCATACTCCATCCGTACGACCACTATTTCTTTTTTTGTAGTTTGTTTTTATCCACTTGTCGTAGTCCATGTTAAATATATTGCCAACTGGACTTTTCATGGTGAGCCTTTCATTTACACCATGAGCGTAACTAAGTATATGCTTTCTAAGTATCTTATCTTTAATCAAGTAAGAATTTTTTAAAAAGTCCTTTATATTACATAAAAATAGCTTTTTCTTATTAGTCATATCTTATTCCTTTAAAATTTACCAACCATCCTCCGGGCTTTTACGACAAAGGCCCCATTATACCGTCCGGGTCAAGGAGCCTAAGCTGCCATCGCCATTTCAACTGATTCGCCAGTTACACGTGACCTCCCTATACCCTTATCTTGCTGTCAATTCCAAAACACCCCCATATCGTAAATATGTTTTAGTGGAGGTGACGGGATTCGAACCCGTGTCCAAACAAGCAGCTAATATAAGTCTAACGGCCATTTTTCTTTAGTTTAACTAATATAGCACATCTTTCATACCATTCCATTTCTGTATAGTGTTCAATTAGTGTGTCAATTACTTCAGTGAAGTTTACATTTTCACTATATGGGTTAAATGGTAATGCAACTCTATTAGCATCTTCTTCAAATAGTGATTCAAATGTATCACTGCCCGTAAGAATGTTATATGCATTCTCCATTGCATTATTTACTAATTCAAGTTCATTAGTTTCAAATTTACTATTTTCAAATAGGCTATCCATTCCTTCCATATTATTATCCTTTATTATAAATATTACTTATTACTTAATAATTTACTTATTCTCTTATGCTTATTAAAAATTTTATTAATGTCCTTCAAAGCATCTTTGGCTGGTTTTATACCAGTTGATAAATATTTTGACTTTATATTAAAAATTTTATTTTTGTCATCTTTGTATTCTTCAATGTCAAAATTAGAATGTCCAGCTGACAACTTTATATTAATTTTAATTAAATCTAATACCTTATCTAATTTGACTAATATTACATTGTCCTTACCACTAATATCTGTGGCTGCATCAAGTGCAGACTTTACATTGTCAAATATCTTATCTAGATTATAATCTCTATCTTTTCCCAGATTCTTTAGCTTTTTTGTTTGTTGGTCTTTTTTTATAAGACTTCCACCCATTTGAGCTAGTTTTTTTCTTACCTCTTTGTCCATTTCTACTTTTTTCTAATTCCTCTTTTAATAGCCTATTCTTTAGTTGGCTATCAAAAAGAGATTGTTCTAGGTTAGCTAACCTCTTTTCGCTTCTAATTATTAGCGCTGTATAAATTCCTAGCGCTATAATAAATAATATACTACTTACTATCATACATTTAACTCCTTCTTTTAATCGGCATAATGAGTGCCTATGTTTTTCCCAATCATGCCTAATCTTGATGATACATTAAATGTGTGTTTTGCATCATTTAGTGTATCAATAATTCTATTGGCTTCAGTAAAGGTAATTTCATGTCTTTTACCTCCAATAAGTAAAAACCCCATAGTCGTTTGTGTAGCTGGTGGAATGATATTTTCATTGTCTGTCATTCTAAATTCTATGCCAGACCAAAGCTTACCATACTTTTCAGCATTAAAGGGTTTGTGTTGATTGTGAATTGTTTTTTTTACTTGGTGACTTCCTTTCCAAGGTTTTTTATTGTACTTTGACATTTTTTTTATTTTAATGTTTATTAATAAATTCTTTTTGTTTCTCTATTGCCTTATCAAGCTCAGATTTATCTGTTATTCTAGTATAATCATTTGTTGCTTTATAATAGCATCTATCCATTGCGTAATGATGAAAATTTGCATTACCTTTTTCTACTTCCTTACCAATTTTTACTAGTGACTTAGAATCACTAATTTCTGCTGATAAAAATCCATTTGTGTATTTCATATAATTTTTTATTTATTTTAATATAATCATTTTTTCTTAATAATAAAAACTTTTATTCAATTATTTTTGTAATAAGTCCCACCTTTCAAAATAGTTATCTACATTATCTCTCCACTGAATGTGGGGAGATGGAAGGTCCTTATATTCTTTTGCTTCTAGTCTTCGCATATGATTAGCAATATATTGCTTTATAATCTTAGACGGTACAACATAAAAGTCTGGTCTATATCCTGGCTTTTTTAGTTTTACAAATATATAAAACAAATTCTTTAAGCTATTTTCTCTGCATCTTTCAGCACCAATACTCCAAGAGCTATATCCGGGCCTACTACACTTTACTTGAAAAAGCTTTGATTCATTTTTGTTGTCATCATAAGCCATTATATCATATACGGGATTGTTTTTTAAGCATCTTAGTGCATTAAGGCCTAGACCTGCTAATTCTGCTAGTGCATAAAATTCACCTGCAATACCTACCTGCCCTTTATCTAGCTTATACGTTTCTTCCATTTTCAAATATGTGTTTTATTACTGGGAATCTTAAAGAAAATTCTCCATTTTGATTTTTACTTTCTTCAAAGTATTGTACTGTAATAGTTTTACCTAAAATTTTATTATGGTCATTTCCAAATTCTTTTCTTTGTTCTAAAGAGAATCCAGAACCTACACCAACATCAGTACCTTTATGTTTTATTGTTATATTACTTAGACAATTTATAGTCTTTTCTTTTCCTTCTTCTACTATTCTAATGTCTCCATTAGTAGCTCCAATGACTATATATTCTGCATCTTGCATTTTCTTAACCTTTAGGAGATTTCTATTTCTTTTGCCTTGATATTCACAATCTTTTCTTAGCATAACCCCTTCGTATCCACTTTCTTCTGATGCATTAACTATTTCTAATAGTTCTTCATTGTCTGATATTTTTACTTGCTTTAATGTTTGTACGTATTTTCCATTAAAATTACAAGCTGTTCTTTCTGAAAGCTTTCTTTTACTGGTTTTTGAGTTAAATTCTTCTAGCTTTAGTTGGTCAAACACAACAAATCGTGGTGACTTTATTGTATGGTCTTTGCGTCTAATTTCTTTCATTATTCCTTGAAAGTCTTCATTGCCATCTTCATCAACCATACAAACCTCACCATCATAAACAGTGTTAGGTTCCATCAAAGAAAATGTAGTCCCTATTAAATCTTTTCTTATGTTATCTAGTGTTTCAAATTCTTTGCCTTGACGTGAATAAAATTTTATATCACCATCAATATTTATAGCCAAACATCTAACACCATCCAACTTACGACTAGCATACCAGTCTTCATTTTCGAAGTCACAATAGTTTGGTTTATATTTTTCAGCTAATGCCACATCAAATGTAGGAATACAATTTGGTATTACTTTGTTTATTGTAGAAGTATTAGCTCTTAATTTTAAATCTTTATCGAGAATGCAAAATATTAAATCTTTATAATCAATATTTTTTACTATAAAACCATTAACAAGTCTAATTGCATCATGGCCAGTTACTGTTCTACTAGATAGCATTTCAAGAATATCAAATAAGTCATGATGAATGGGCATAACTAAGTCAGCCCTCTTCTTACATTGATTACTTGTTACTCCAAATTGTTTGTGGGGACTGTAAGTGTAGTGTAGGGCTAGATGAATTATAGATGCATCATGATATAGTCCTAAAATACTTTTCTTTTCATTAGTACTTGTTGTTGATTGCATTTCAAGTTGAAATTGCTTTAACATCTCTAAGTAATGTGGGTTTATTAATCTTGCCATATCTATTTATTTAATGCGTTTATTGTTGTCATAGTTTCCATAATATATTTCCAATCCATTCCATTTTTACCAAAATGAAACCATGTACCCTTAAATTTGGGCTGTCCTCTATAGCTTGTATCATCAATAAGAATGTCTCCCCTGAGTAAATCTTTCCTATGTGTTAAAAACATTTTCCTTGCCAACATTGGTACATGTTCTATTACCCAATCTCTTTTTTGAGCCCAAGCTTCTGGATGGCTCCAGGGTGGAGTGGTTGCAATAAATACATCATGACCCATATCAATTAATTTTTTAACAGAGTCTATTGCATCTGGCATTGGTTCAAACTTTGAAAAGTCTAATACTAAATCTGGTCTGAAACCCCTCTTTTTAGAGTATTCGTGTGAGTCAGCTGCCTTTTTGAAGTTGCAAAGTACCCCATCCATATCTATAAATATTGTTAATTTACCTTCCATAATTATATTGATTCATTTGCCATTTTATTATCTAATTCTTTTGAACAAGGAACTTCTAGTTCTAATTCTCTATGATAGTTTTTGAATTTAACTGACCACCAATATAAAATAATTGGTCTTCCACCATCACCTTCTCCATCATCATCTTCATAACAATCAACATAAGCATCAACATCATTACAATTTAGTGCGAATGCTAATGATTCTGCCTCCTGTTCATTTGAACACTTTATAGATGGTTCCTTCCATTGTCTTCCATCTCCATTAGTACAGCTAATCCAGCTTAATTTATCACCAGCAATTTGTTTGATTCTATCAATCTTACTTCTAGTGTCTACTAGTGAATCTGTATAATAAACATAAAATGGAACTTTATGCCCAACCATACCTTGTTTGATTTTAGGTACAAGGCCTTGATGACAAGCATCTGAATATGTTTCATGTAGTTGCCAATTAGCCATATTCTCTAGTTCATTTATAAATTCATCATTAACATCTTGAATGGTATATCCTGAACCATAACCTGACCAACAAATTCCTCTTTGAAGTTTAACAAGTTTAGAATCATCACTAATTTCCTCCCATTCTTGTTCCATCACATCCTCATTAAAGGTGTAATTGGTTTTTAAGTCTGAAATTAGCTCTTTCCAAGATTTAAGGATATTACCTTTCATTTCCTCAGCAATCTTTTCATTGTGAGTGTACATTTCTTTTGAGTGTGGTTTTGTGATTTGAATACCGAAGTGGTATTGTGTTACTTTTTTAGTTTTTGTCATTTTTATATATAGTTTAATTATAAGTTATTAATTATTAATATCATTTATTTATTAATTATATATAAATATAATAAAAATACCGCAGGAAAAAAAACTTCTAACGTACTCATTTCAGAAAGTTATTAACAATCTTAAAGCAATCCAAGTGTGAACACAGCAGCCATTATTAAGATGTACAGAGCTACAGACATATCGTATTGTTTTGTTTCCATATAAATAAGTATTTCATTGTTTGTATTATCATATTAACTAAGTGTTAATTGTTTGTTAATTTTTCGCGGGTATAATTCTAACATTTTCTCTGGCGCGTATGGCGATTTTTTAACAATGTGCTATTAGAATCATTATTACAACACTTATAATAATACATACTATCCCACCAAAAGCAGCTTTTTCAGCAAATTCTATTTGGTCTTTTCTTTTACCTTGTCTATTCATTTTCTTCTATATACTTTTTATAAGCCCATTGGTAAATATTTACCTTACTCATTTCCCAAAAGCCTATTCTTGTTTCAGCAAGTTCTTTAACTTCTTGTCTTAAGCCATAAGCATTAGCCTCTAGTAAAATTTCTTCTATTTGTTGTTCCTCGCTCATAATTCTCTTATAAAAGTTCCATCAACCGTTTTGCCTTTACGGTCTTTAATTTCATTCCAAGCTTCTTGCAAGCAATCTTTTGGCTCCAATCCAAGTTGGTAGCAAAGAATTATTAATGTAACAAAACTATCACCCAATCCATCTATAACTTCATGGTTATTTTTCTTAAGCATAGCTCCAGCAGTTTCACCTACTTCTTCTATAACCTTTAGCATTTGAGCTTGACTATTCTCTTCTACTAAGAGACCTTTAGCATCTGCCCAAGCTTTTACATTGTTAATTAATTCATCCATTATTTTTTCCTTTTGTTATTGCAGGAATGTCTCTTTATATTTTTATCAATTCCTTTTTCTATTTGACTTGATATGTACATACCTCCTGCAAAGCCCATAGCTCCAGTTACTACCATTATAATTAACCAATCCCAATTTATCTGAGATACTTCACTAACTAATTCCATATATTTCCTTTTTATTTAATTTAACTATATTGTCTAATATTTCAAGACCAGACATGTCTCTATTTCCTTCTAAGTATACTATCCGCTTTATGCCAGATTGCAATATAAGTTTAGCACATTCTTTGCAAGGTGCTAATGTTACATAGAGTGTAGCACCTTCACAGCTAGTACCATGTCTAGCACACTTTAATATTGCATTGGCTTCTGCGTGTATAACTTTCCAATCTGTTTTTCCTTCTACTTCACACTTGTTATCAAACCCAGAAGGCATCCCATTATAGCCATCGGATATAATCATTTTACCCTTTACTATAAGTGCTCCTACTTTAGCTCTATTACAATGAGATAATTTGGCCCATTCAAGTGCCATCTTCATGTAAGCTATATTATATCTGTATTGTTTAGCTGGATGCATTCTTGCTGTAATGATTGTATTGTTTATGAAAGCCATTTAACTGCTGAAGGTAATAGGGAGGGGGAGTATAGTTAACATCAGTATTACAGTGTTCTATACATGTATGTAAGTCACTAAAGACTTCCTGATTAATATGTTCACCATCAACCTCTGTATTTACATAGCTTAATAGCTCTAGTAATATTTCTAGTCTACGTATAAATTTATTCCTTTGCATTATCTAATCTTAATTTTCTGTGTGTCTTGCCTACACCTAATTCTTGAGGCTTTAATTTGTAGTCCCAATCCATTCCATCTATTCTTATAATAATGTTTTCTGAATTGTAAGGTATGTTAGTTACTATACCTCTCTTCTCTTCATAGCCGTATTTCATTAGTGGCCCTTTCCAGCTACTTCTTGGATTGCCATCATCATCTAACATGGGAGTGTTGAGTCCATATATATCAACTATTATTCTATCTCCAACTTTTAATTTTTTTCTTGCCATTTGTCATTTTTTAAATTATTAATATTTTCTAGTAGTTTTTTATCTTGCTTCCCAGGTCTACTAACTGAGATAAATATGTATTCCACTATTGTCCACCCTATACATATCATTATTATTCCTACGAATCCTAAACCTACTATCTGTATTATAATTTCCATATAGTTAATATAACAATTTTCTGTGAATTACTTAAACTTTTAATCAATTATTTTTGCTTCTTCTATCTTATTACAAAAATAGAAGTTTCCTTCTGCCCTTAAGACTGTGTCGCAATGAAACCATTGCTTCAATATCTTCATATCTGGGTTTTTAAGCTGTGCTTCTGGTATAACTCTTTTGATAACATAAGCTTCACCCCCATTAGTATACTGTATGTAACTAACTCCTATCATTAAACTCTAACAAATTTAGTGAATAACGTATTTGTTTCATATTGCTTCCACCATATATTATACTTTTTTAGTCTGTATGCTGGTAATTTATAGTTTGAATTAGACTTACATAATCTTATAGCTTCATCTAGGTCTTCTCTATTTGAACCACAAATCTCCCATTCAACCTCTGTACAAGCTTTTCCAAGTTGTTTCCATTCTCCCATTCTATCCATTAAAGCTTCTAGTCTTGGTAAATAAGGGTGCTTGGAATCTTTTACTGCCCAAACCCGTCTGTAATATCCGTTAGGACCTTTTGTTATGTAGTCTTTTCTACCACGAGCGGGATTCTTAGCACATATCCAGATACCACTAGTTCCCCAACCTCTATGAGTTGATGATGGGTCGTATTTCCCTCCATCGCATAGTTCTTCTACTATAAATTTTTGTATATCTGTCCAAGTACAAGGGCCTTTAGTCCCTACATAGTCTATTATTCGTTGTGTTTTCGTCATAGCTTAATTGTATTTAATTATCTTTTTATTAACATGTATGTACATGGTTGATTGTTTAACGTTCCTTCAGTGCTATCTGCTTCGATGATATACATGTCGACCAAAGCGATTACTGCACAAAAAATTACTTGCCGGTTACAAGTAATTAGCTGAGAGGACCCCTTTTCACGTCCGGTATGTTTCTAGAACATTTCTCTTGTGAACTTAGGGGCCATCAGCCTGCAAACAAACAACTAAATTTTATTCATTGTCCTCATTAGTTTCTTCAGCGTTGAACAAGTCCTCATCTGTTCCATCATCCACATACTTTTGAACGATTTGTTTGATGAATGTTCTTTCACTGTCCACCCCACCACTTGAATCATATTGTGGGTATATAGTTACTTCCGCAGCTTCTATTAAATCAAAGCCATCATACATTATACTAGCCATTTCAACTGCTGTTCTTGTACTTATAGCGGTACCTATTCTAGGTGTTTCTGTATTTATTTCTTTTCTTGATGCTTGAGCTATTTCACATATATTGTCTATAACCTGTATATCTAAGTTTGGATATAATTCTTTTAATAGCGAAGATTCATCTTGCTTATCTAGAAGGTCCATTTCAATTATTATAAACCTGTCCATTAGAGCTTTATCCATAACCCTTGTTGACGTATATTCGTTACCTATATTGGCAGTTGCGATAAAACAAACACCTGGAGCAACGTTTATAGTAGGAGAACCATCAGCCTCATCTAATCTTAAATAACGTTGCCCCTGATCGAGTACAGTCATTAAAATATTCCAAGCATCTGGGTGAGCCCTTGATAATTCATCTAACAAGATTACCGCATTTTTCGTTTGAATAGCCTTAACAAAGGTAGATTCAGAAAAATAGGTACCGTCTTCTTTGTTGAAGTGTGTATTACCTATAAGAGTAGCCCTAGGGTCCTGAGTGGCACCAAGGTTGAAGTAAAACTCCGGTCTATCCAAAGCGTTTACAAGTGATTTTGCAGCCATTGTTTTACCACAACCTGCAGCACCAGTCATCATTATATTCTTTCCCCTAACAGCTGAGCGTATAAGGTATTTCCATTTAAGGTCACCCATTTTCATCAAGTTAGGTTTTAGTTCTGGAGACTTGTTAATAAAAGCCATCATCTCTGCCTGTTCCTTTGGTACATCAGCAGCTATTGTTTTAATCTGTAAGTCTATTGGAAGGGGTTTACATCCTTTAAGCAAGCTATCAACTTGCTGAGTAGTAACCATTTTTACAATATCACCATCTATGGTAACTTTGATAGCTTTACCTTCACGTATAGCCTTAGTAATTGTAGCTTTGTTAGTTTTGATTGCCTGACTGTTATTATAAGTGTTACCAGATACATCAACTAATGTATGTGTTGTCCCCTTAAGTAGTTCAGGTCTTAGAAATGTTGTTGTTTGCATATTTCAATTTTTAATTATTATTCAGTTATTCGTTGTTGTTATTTATAGTATAAATATAATCATTTTTCCCCAATTCTAACAACTTCTGACGTATAAGTTATTAACATTTAACAAGAGTTATTAACATTTTGGTCATCATAGATCGTAGGTTTAATGGTTTATAAGACTAATATAATCAATTTACCGCAGGAAAAAAAATTTCTCGTATGACAATGTGTCAGGTTACGCGTGACAATGTGTCATATCGTTAAATCATAGTTCCATTGATTCTAGTTACGTATCTCTATACCATATATATGTATATACCATAATTATTTATTGTTTGCTTAGACACGTACTCTTGTTGTGTAGTACGACTGTAGCCATGGGATAA
>VMHT01187122.1_pt1 | contig 22645 bp, 17 predicted proteins | sample 4693611 | NCBI WGS metagenome assembly VMHT01 (sample SAMN12280063, study PRJNA550983) | marine metagenome | isolation source: seawater sampled from same location over 5 years 0.02-0.2 micron viral filtrate | place: USA: collected off the coast of southern California halfway between the port... ...
AGCAGAGGAGATTGCGAAGAAGCGTATTGAAACTTCAGAGCAGAAGACTATGCCAGTATTGAGTTTAATTGCAGTTTTTGAGGCACAAGAGAAATATAGCGATGTGTCAGTGCTGTTAAATACTTACCAGCAAGAGCTGGGTGACTCAAAAGAAGCTGCATTGGTTAAGTATACGAACTCGATTGCAATAGGGAATTTTGAAGAGGCGAAAAACGCGGTTTTCTCTTTGGAAACGTTCGGTGTATCGGAATCGCTAATAAGCGTGTTTAAAGGCGAAGTGGACTTTAAACAAGGAAATGTTATCGAAGCATTGAGCCACTTTAAATCATCGTATGCTAAATCGCCAGATTTTGGAACAGCCGTTTATATTGCTAAAACGCTTGTCAGACTTAAAAGAGTGAAAGAAGGTGCTGATGTTTTGGTAAATGAACTCGACCGAATTAATTCTCCTAGCAAACGTCAATATAACGTTGTTGCTGAATACCTTCATAAATTCAATCTTCATGAGCAAGCACTCCGTGTTTATGAAAATATGGAAATGCAATTTACTCTTACGGGAAAGGAGTACAACAATATTGCAGACGTTAATTTAAAGTTAAAACGGCTAAGTCTCGCGGAAGAATACGTAAAAATGGCAATAGCTAAGGAAAAGTCTCCTCTCTTTTTAGTTACCTACGCAGAGGTTCTGCTAGAAAAAGGAGCTAACGACTTAGCTGAAGAGACACTATTGGAGGCGCTTAAAAGCGAAGAGAATAATGAATACGCTAATATGATACTCGCATCTGTATACATAAATCAGGGGCGAAAAGTTGAGGCCAAGCGAATCGTTGAACAGTATGACACGGTCCAAAGCGTATACAGCCAAAAGTGGTCATTAATACAGAGTCAACTGAAGTGAGTTAAATGTCAGCTTAATTTACAGGTGATATATCAGTATCGAATTGTTTTTCTAAAAAATTATATAATTCAATTATTTGAATAGTTGGCTTGCCTATTGCAGTGTATCGAATGTTAGAATCTATAACCAAACAAAGGAATTTATGATGGCTAATTTAATCAAAAAATCGATCGTCGCCGGCCTTCTATTAGGTACTAGCAGCATGGCTTCGGCTGCGACTACAAGTGCTGGCGGAATTGAATGGGATACAATAGATATCGGTGGTGTGCAAGGTACAACTGCCTCAATTCAATTTCAACAATGGTTCTCTGACGGTAGCTACGGTCTAGGTACAGACGGACAGGAAACTATTACTTCAACTAGCAAAGAATCTGTTGGCTTAGGTAGCGGTGGCTTTTTGACAGGTGTTGGCGTTTTTACTGGTTTTTCTGACGGGCGTAATGCCTTCTCACCTACATTTTGCCAAAATGGACCTGGCCAATGTGAACTTACAATTGCATTTGGCGGTTTATTAGCTATTGGTACGAATGAATTTGACTCGTCAAATGCCTGGCTGAACGTCTATTATGATGACACACCTGACTTCGGCTTCAGCACAAATGCAAATTCTCACGAAGATTTTGCTGAAGCCCAGGATGGCACTCTTTGGGCAAGTTTCGAATTCTCTTCATTCGATTTTGACGGGAATGGATTCGAGTCAGGGAGTACAGATGCATATTTAAATATCGTTGACGGTTTAACTGACGTCATAGATGTTTTTGAAACAGGCACACTTCGTGATATTTTCTTTACGGCGAGTGCTCAATTTAATGGTGACCAATACACGAACAACAGTACTGGTGAAATCACAACAGTATCTGCTCCTGCCACTCTAGGGTTGTTTGGCTTAGCGTTGTTAGGGCTTGGTGCAGCTTCTCGCAAGCGTACTGCCGAGTAACTTTTATTGATTCTAACCAAGCGGAGGCCAGCAAATGTTGGCCTTTCTTGTATCTATATCTTAAAACCTTTGAGCTCCAATAGAATCTAGAATATCGTTAAGCATTTTTGCAAAACCGGGCCTAAGGCTTTTTTGAAGCAGAGCTTTATTTATATAATAAGGAGCTCTCTTGCCATGATAGTCAACTACAGGGCCAATTTGTTCAAACTTGATCCCAATAAACTTCATGCTTCGAGCTAATCTAGGCTCCATCATTACGTAAGCATGTTTAATATCTTTTTCAATTGCGAGTGCCGCGGCAGCTAGGTATAACCCAACCGCTATGAACGGAAAGCAGCGAACTTCTTTCTCTGAATAAGTGTGTTCGTTAATGACGGCTACGCCAGCGCCTGCAAATTTATCCATTACACGTCTGCGGAATTCTTTAGGCACTGCTAATCGTGATATTTCACATATATCTTTACGCTCAAACCGACGTGGGTCCAAATCTTTTCTCGTTATTGACTTTAAACAGTACTTTTCAATTGGAAGTTGCTCATTGGCCTCTGTAGGCCTGACCATCCTAACTGTTCCTGCGAAGTGCTTACTCTTATGGTGCTGTATCAAGCAATGTAACGAAAAACTATCAAATTCATCGAATTCAAGCCGATTTTCTTTTATAGGTTCAAATCCAAGCTCTTCGCAGTAAACTTCATGCCTAATCGCAAAAACGTTATTTTTCAGCGCCTCAGAAGTCGCAACAACGGGCGTTAGATAAGCCGAAAAATGACTTGAAATGTAGTTAGCCTCTTCCAGCTTTCTATATCCTGAAATCAGCTTTCCAATTTTACTTTTCTCACCAACTATAGTCCCTAACTTATCGAGCAGGGTTTGCTTTTTATTTGTAACCATAGATGAAGCGATATCCGATATTTTTTATTCAGTTTAGCAGAGTTTTAACATTAAATTACATAGACTTTGTACGTAATACTAATTCACTGTATTGGAAGTTAGCTTTTGCTTCATAAGAGCTACGTATTCATAAAAAGCGAGTTCGCTTTTAGATAGCGCTGAGGCGGAAGGAAACGCAAGGTAGGGGGTTAGAAGTCCTTTAGAATGGTGGTTGACTGGAAAAAATTCACCTACGCAATTGTAAGAGCTAAACAAGTTTTCTAAACGATAAATATGTGTTGCTGACGAGACTACCCAGGTTTTTGCGCCGGCGATATAGGGAAGTGCCGACAAAACCTCTTCTTCTGTATCAGTGCCTAACTTGGTGATAATTATCTTATCTTTACTAACGCCCAACTCCTCGAAAAACTCTCTGGCTTTTTCAGAATAATTAACGTTTGAATCGTGAAGAAAGTTGCCTCCGGTTATTAAAATTGGAGCGCCTGACTTTCTATGAAGCTTAAAAGCCTCTACGTTCCGCTGCAATGAGCATTCAGTCCATCTACTCGTATCAGGGACGTTTCCAAAAGTGCTATAGTAACATGCAAGGACTAAAATATAGTCTGGGTTGTCTCCGTCAGATTGGGTGTTCGGATAGTGATGTTCGTGCTCTAGAGGGTAGAGGAGTAAGTCACTCACATATGGTTGTGAGAAAAGGAAAAAGGTAGCGAGTGACATCAATTTAAAAATCTTGCTGAAATATGGTTTTCTTCGTGATAGAAGCATTCCAATTGCGAAGAATGAAATCGCTAAGTTTAATGGAGATATAAAGAAAAGCACTATATGCTTTAACAATTCCATGTTGCTACCTTGTAAAAAAAGAGATTCGTCAATCATGTCCTATTTATCGTACTATTCCAACGTATTACTGATTTTTACATCTCTATTTTTTTCACCTTTTATAAGTGCTAATGCAAGTTATTCATTTGTTGATGTAGTGTCTGAGACTACGGATTCTGTTGTTGCTATTGGTTTGTATACACCACTGGAAAGTGATGGCAATCAAGTTCTTGGTACTGGCTTCGTAGTTGGTAATGGTAAATGGGTGATAACCAATTATCATGTGGTGTCAAAAATTCTAGATCCTCAAATTGTACAACACTATGTTGCTATTCACGGTGAAGGTCGAGACGTCACCGCTCAAAAAGCAGAAATTATCGATATCGATCCTGTTCATGATTTAGCGCTATTGAAGATCAGTAACGAACTAAAGCCATTAAAAATGGGAAGCGAAACCTTATTGAAGCCAGGCAATGAAATTGCTTTTACTGGGTTTCCCTTAGGTGCTGCAATTGGACTTTATCCAGCTACGCATAAGGGACTAATATCAGCTATTACGCCTGATGCGATACCTGCGAGGAATGCAGATCAGTTGACAGTCTCAATGCTCAAGAGACTAAAAAAGCCTGAACTCGTATATCAACTCGACGCCACAGCATTTCCAGGTAATTCAGGTAGCCCTGTTTATAATATAGAGACAGGGCATTTGGTGGGTGTGATTAACAAAGTCTTTGTAAGCCAGGGCAAAGAAGCAGCTCTTTCATCTCCAAGCGGAATTAGTTACGCAATCCCAGTAAAACACGTTATGGCAATACTTAATAAAAATGACGTAACGTATTAGGGTTTATAAGGGTTGTATCTGTCTGGACTTATAATGCCAGCAGGATCCAATGCGTGAGCGATTTTCCCGGCCGTTTTCCAAAACGTACTGTTAGCATTTAGTTCTAATTGCTGTTGAATGTTTAATCGGTAAGGGATGAACCCCTGTTTCAAGCCCTCATCAAACAATGCCCGCAAGCATGCGTGTGCATCTTCTACTGCTTGCGGATTTTCTAAATCAAACACTATTGGGATAGTGCTGTCAGTCGAAATCCCACTAAGGTTTGTAAAGGTTATCATGGGTTCAATATTATATTTGGGGGTAATACTTCGAACCATTTCAATAAAAGCTTTCATTGAGCTTACTTTAGCTGGTACAAGAGGGGCGTACCAAAGCAGACCACAACCGTCTTTTGCGGGGTTCATCAATCGTGACTTATCTGGTCGAACTCTAGGGTTGCGCCAATAAGCCAGAGGTAGAGCAACCTGACTGGGCTTGCCTTGCATTACCTCCATACCCGCAGAGAGCTTTTCAAGTTGCTCTCTTGCACTATCTAATATCGGAAGGCTAAGCCTTCTAGTGACAACTTGACCTAATCTAACCAATAGGTCGCTAGAGAACAGAACTTGATCGGCTTTTCCTTTTGCAATTTTTTTGATATCACTTTTTGCAGCCTTTGCTACCGAATGTGTGCCGTAGACCGTTCCTACTAATGTCCATTCAGGTACATCGTAATGTTTAGAAATTGCGTCTACTTGTTCACCTGTCATTACTTTATGGTTACCACAGCCTTGGGGGTTGTCTGCGACCATCGCGGCGACACGCCTTTTATCCATTAAATTTATTGACCCTACAACGCCTTCTAAATTGTGGAAAATTTCTTTCACAACTGCATAAGCGTTATCGAAACTTTCTTTATCGAAAAAGCGCATATAAAAAGAGTCAAACGCAGGCTTTACACGAGCTAACGATAGGGTAATTTCGGTTACAATCATGTTTCCAGATTGAGTGAAAATTCCGTCGAGATAAGGGCCGTGTTTCCATTTAAATGTTTTATCTACATAACATTCACTATTATCACCATTGGCCATATCGCTCATGCATTGGAGAGAGGACTGGTAGAAGCTTCCATCTGCCAAAAATCCTTTTATCGACATCACTGAGGTGAAGTGGTCAGCGATCGGCGTAATACCATAGCCACGCTCGAGAGCGTTACTTAAAATACTTGTCGTTGGACCAGCGCCCGTAACCGGAACCATGTATGAAGTTTGTTTAGAGGACAAATATTCAAATAGAGCGCTTTGAGTAACGCCAGGCTGAATAGAAATGACACCATTTTCTTCGTCGAAATAGGTAATGTCGTTCAGTGCACAAAGGTCTAGAAGCACCACTTTTTCTTCAACTGTACCCGGCATTGACGAGCCATAACCCCAGTTTTTCCCAGAACTAATCGGGTACAATGAAAACTGGTTCGGAGTATTAACTACGCTGCCTGCAAACTTGATGAGTTCTTGAATAACACCCAATGTGATGGGCCGGACTATACAAGCCACATCTCTCTTGAAGCCTTCAGTTCCCGAAGTATTTGATTCTGAGTAAGGAATTACGTCGGCATTTTCTTTAACAAGACTTTTTAACTCTTCAATTAGCACTGATGAACCTGTAAGTTAGATTTATTTTGAATTAGTATAGCCTTTAAGGTCATCTGTATACTATTATTCATAGATTAACTAAGCGAGAGGTTGAGTCTCTCTGTCAGTAATTTTAACGGTTTTTATAATTAGTTTTTTAAGTTTATGAATTTTATGGTTATTTTGTTTGGCTTGATTCTTGAATGTCATGGTCAGGCCATAGAAATGAACTCTGAGAAAATTTATGAAGCACTCGAATGTTAATAAGGACATTAAGACAGGTATGAATTCACGTCGTCAGTTTATCACTAAGGCTGCCGCGGGCGGTGTTGCAGCGGCACTAGCTTCGAAAACGGCATGGGCAGGAGGGAGTTCTGCGACTGGGTGTTCTGTGTCTGGCAACTTGTCAGGAAATTTGTCACAGGCAAGAGATTGTAGCACGGCAAATGTCAAAGGAGAGTCACCATACGTTTGGAAAAAGGTTCTCTATGGCCATAGATCCCAGCCCACCTCGCAAGCTGTTAGTAATTTCAAATGGAAAGATGTGTTTGGCATGGGCCGACCTCCTTTTGGCTTCTCAGGAAAAAGTGACAAAACTATCAGAAACTTTTTAAGAACCGATAAAAGCTATTATTACGAAACTAATGAAGCATTGGTCGTTGCTTACCTGAATGCTAGAAGCGGATTGTATCCTCTTCCTCAAGGAACTAATGAGTCAAGTGCTCGAACGTATGTCCAAGGTCTATATGATGACATTAACAACGGTGTGTTTCATGAATCGGACGTTGTAAACGCTGTCCGAGCTACATACTGATAATTAGGTTGAGTTCATTATCGTCCATCAGTGTATTTTGCGCTCCTGATAAGTCGGGAGTTGCAATCCAACATATCCCGTCTTATCGAGTTCTATTTCTTCCCTCTAAGTACGAGAGTCTGGTAAAGACATGGAGGGATTCAGTGAGCTTTCCTTCGATTCCAGAGTTGAACTGGGGGAAGTTGGGTCTTACTGACGACGATGTTTCAGAATTCCGTATCTTACTCACCGAAAATAATCTAATAGATTAAAAGTTTTTGGGGCGAAGCGGTTTGTTATTGTCAGAGTTATCTAATGCCCAGTACCAAAGTGCTGTAAAAAAATCTGAGTTGAATATCGAATTTGGCCTGATTTCGGTAAATGTTAACTCTTCTTTTTCGCAGGTTACAAAGACTATTTCAGAGCTCTATCGAGATTATAACGTCACTTTAAGCTCAGACTGGTTCGATTTTAATGTTTCAGTTGAAAAGCCTTCGAATTTTCGCCGTTTCTTCAGAAGTCAAGCGGTGTTCAAGTTGGATGGGCATATTCCCTTCAAACCTTTGCCTTCAGCACATGCCTATCCACTTTTTGAATGGGGAATGAATTGGTGTGTAGCAAGTTTTTACCATAGATACCTCATCTTTCATGCTGCAGTATTAGAAAAAAACGGCAAAGCCGTTATTTTTCCGGCTCCTCCTGGCTCAGGTAAAAGTACGTTGTGTGCTTATCTCGCTTTGTCTGGTTGGCGATTGCTTTCCGATGAAATGGCTGTTTTAGACATCGAGACTGGTAACGTTTTACCTTTCGTTCGTCCAATCTGCCTTAAAAACAATTCAATAAGACTTGTCGAAGATTGGTTTCCAGAAGCATTTATCTCAGATGTTGCTACAGACACCCAAAAAGGTGATGTTGCGCATGTTAGACCTCCAACAGACTCTGTGAGGCGGTGCGGAGAAGGCGCTAAATTGTTTGCGATAGTGTTTCCTCAATTTAAAGCTGGCAGCACCACAGAAATATTCTCGATGACTCAAATGAATACGTTAAAAATGTTAGTAGAAAATGCATTCAATTTTGATCTTTTTGGGCACGAAGGCTTCGAGTTCATAAGTAGGAAATTACCCGACTTACTTTTGCTTGAAGCAACATACAGTAATGTAGACGACCTTAGAACTGTATTGGAAAGCGAGGTGCAAGATTAGTGTCTCGCAATGTACAATCAATCTTGACAGGTATTCTAACAGGACATTACCCCTGTTCACTTTCTACTAGAGAATGGCGTGACTTAATACTTGTTGCCCGTGCTAACTCTTTGTTACCCAGAGTAGCGGCTTTTATTTTGAACGATGTTAAGTGCAATCTTCAAGTTCCAACCAATGTAAACGCACATTTAATTGCCAGCATCCGACATGAAACTTTATTTCACAACCAAGTTAAAGATGAAGTTAACTTCGTTAATGCAAAAATTTCTAGAGCATTAAATAGAAATTTGATTGTATTGAAGGGAGCGGGTTACGTTGTAGCCAGCAGCAGCGCCGCCAAAGGTAGGATCTTTTCCGATATCGACCTCTTAGTGCTTAAAGAGGATGTTTCAAAGGTGGAAAGAGCACTTCATTTATTCGGATTTGTTTCAGACACTGACTCTGAATACGACCAGAAATATTATCGAGAGTGGGCTCATGAAATACCACCTTTACGTCACCTACAGCGTGGAACTGTCTTAGATGTTCACCACAATATTGTTCCCCTTGTAAGCGGTCGAGCCCCTGATATTGAAATCTTCTTAAAGTCTACCGTTAAGACGGAATATGGTGTAGAAGTACTTCGGCCGGCGGCCATGTTTCTTCATTCTGCTATACACTTGTTTTTCTCAGAGGAGTTTACTAACGGGTATAGGGATTTATCAGATTTGTCATTGTTGTTAGACGAAATTATAGATGACGATGATGAAATCAGTTACCTCTTCTTCCTTGCAGAAAATACCGGCTTTGAAAACGAAATCTTCTTGGCTTTGCGGTACCTTGATCGGATCTTCGGAAGAACAATTCCTCAGGACATTACTAAAAATTTCAAACAGGTGCCCCCCTCAAAGATAAGGTTAGTGGTGATGGACTTTATTTTTGGTAAGGTTCTTGCTGCAAATCATCGCTTAGTTGATGTAAAGTTTCGGGGTCTAGCACAGTGGTTGGCATTCGTTCGCGGACACTTATTAAAAATGCCATTTAATATATTAGTGAAACATACTGCTTCTAAGCTTTGGCGAGGCATAGTTAAATCAGTTACAGGAGATGTTGAAAATCGTCATCATGTCCAAAGAAAAGATATTAAGGATTAATAAATGAAAATCTTAGTCACCGGAGCAGCTGGTTTCATTGGTGCAGCTGTATCGCAATACCTTATCAATCGTGGTGACCAAGTTGTCGGGATTGACAACATTAACGATTATTACGATGTGAATTTAAAGCACGCTCGTCTGGACGAGATTAAATCATCTACTGCTGCTGATTTATTTTCATTTGTCGAGATGGGGGTAGAAGAGCGCGACAAAATGGCTGCGCTTTTTGAAGAGCACAAATTTGATAGAGTGGTGCATTTGGCTGCTCAAGCTGGTGTGCGTTATTCACTTGAAAATCCTAACGCTTACGTCGACTCAAATATTGTTGGCTTTGTGAATATTCTAGAAGGGTGTCGCCATAGTAACGTCGAGCATTTGGTGTACGCGTCATCTAGCTCAGTCTACGGTGCGAATGAGACTATGCCGTTTTCAGAACAGCATAACGTAGATCATCAAGTTAGCTTGTATGCGGCTTCTAAAAAAGCTAACGAGCTAATGGCTCATACTTATAGTCACCTGTATAACTTGCCTACAACAGGGCTGCGCTTTTTCACTGTTTACGGGCCTTGGGGCCGTCCAGACATGGCGCTTTTCAAGTTCACTAAGGCTATTTTGGAAGGTAAAACAATACAGGTTTACAACTATGGTAACCACCGTCGTGACTTCACTTATATCGATGATATCGTTGAAGGCGTAATTCGCTCATTGGATAATGTGGCTAAACCTAACGAGAATTGGGACGGCAGCAATCCAGATCCAAGTACGAGTAAGGCGCCCTATAAGGTATACAATATTGGTGCGCAGACACCAGTTCACCTTTTGAAGTTTATTGAAACCCTCGAAAGTGCATTGGGTATTGAGGCGAAGAAAGAACTTCTTCCTATGCAGCCGGGCGATGTGCCTGACACCTATGCTGATGTGTCGTCGCTCGTTGAAGATACTGGGTACCAGCCATCTACCGATGTTGAAACAGGCGTAAAAGCGTTTGTCGACTGGTATCGTGACTTTTATAAAGTGTAAGCGCTAGCGACTTATAATTACTTTCTGAAACCGTTAAAGTGCACTGCTTCTCATAAATCCCGCACACTTTTTGGGCAAGAACTCTTTCGTGGTTGCATAACCGAGCTCAAAAAGTGTGTTCTTAATTTCAGGTGTAAGCGAAAAATCTACCGCGGAAATCTCCCCGGTATTCACCACCACCGTATTGTGCCAATACTTCGCATTGACGTACTCCCTGGATATTGCCGTCATAAACGTGCGAATAAGCATGCTGACGTATTGGGGCAGTTGAAGTAAGTTCTTTTTAATGGCCTTGCGTTTTTGTTCGGTGCTTTGCAGTCTGAAGCATACTGATGGCGTGCCATCGCCTCGCCAATCTTCAAACAGCGCATCTTCAGACAATATAGCGCCGTCTACTAGCAAGTGCTCTTTAAAGGGTTTGAACGAGAAGATGAGCGGTATCGACATAGAGTACCGCACTGCTTCTGACACCTTCATATCTGGAGAGGTTTGTTTGTTGAACAAAACTGGTCCGCCGCCGTTTACGTCGGTAGCGAGAATATGCAGGTTGAGTGGGAGGTCGGCAAACACTGCGCCTTCCAGCTGTTCGTCAATCCATCGTTGAAATACGTCGCCAGAAGAAAGTCCGCCTTCCCGGAGTAATCTTACGAGTGAAAATTCAGTGAATTGCTTGAAATCAGTAACCAGTGCGAGCTCTCGCATTTGCTCCACTGTGTAACCTTTGGCATAAAGCGAAGCGATAATCGAGCCACCTGATACACCCACTAAAGTGTCGAAGCCTACGTTCATGTCCTGCAGCGCTTTAATGATGCCGATATGGGCGCTCAATCTTGTTCCTCCACCTGAAAAGATGGGCACAATTTGCGTGACGTTCGCCTGTAATAAATTATTCGGTATTGCTGCCGAGGCTATCTGCATGTGCATACTCCAAACTAAGGAGGCTTTGCGCTAAGTGTCTAGTTCCAACGGAATAACAAACGCTGCGCCCCACACTATAAAAGCGTAGTTTACTCATGCATTATCAGCAAAGTATCAAGGGGGAGATAAGCGATATCTTTAGTCTAAAGTGTTGCCATATCACTACACAGTTCGCTTTTGAGTGAGTTTGCGAATTGATTTCACGTGTCGCGACAATAAATGCAAACGCATTAGTAATACACCAGCAATAAATAAAAAGGCTCACTGCTGTTTACTAACAGAGTGAGCCTTATTCAAATGCGTCTGATGAGGCTTAAAACTAGCTAGCTAATTCTTTGGTATTTTACAGTATGGAATATAGCTATTAGATTCCAATTCTTAGCCCTCATATTTTGTACTAGCTCGCCGCAAGTTTTGCCTTCATTTCGCGGCGACGGGCGTGCAGTAAAGGTTCTGTGTAACCGCTAGGCTGCTCTTTACCTTTGAAGATTAGATCGCTTGCGGCTAAGAAGCCAATTGAGCTGTCTAAATCAGGTGCCATAGGGATATACTCAGGATCCCCCGCATTTTGCTCATCTACCAAGACAGCCATACGAGCCAAAGACTCTTTTACCTGATCTACACTTACAATGCCGTGCTCTAGCCAGTTAGCGATATGTTGCGATGAAATACGCAAGGTCGCGCGGTCTTCCATCAAGCCTACATTATTGATGTCTGGCACTTTCGAACAGCCTACACCTTGGTGAACCCAGCGTACAACGTAGCCTAAAATGCCCTGAACGTTATTGTCGATTTCACGCTTAATACTTTCACGCGTAAGTGTAGAGGCATCTTCTAACAATGGAATGGTAAGTATGTCAGCAAGGCCACTAAAGTTTTCATCTAGGGACTTTTGAACGTCAAACACATTTACATCGTGATAATGAAGCGCGTGCAATGTTGCTGCAGTAGGAGAGGGAACCCACGCCGTATTAGCCCCTGCTTTAGGATGACCAATTTTCGCGGTCATCATATTTTGCATTTCATCAGGTATTGGCCACATGCCCTTACCAATCTGCGCTTTGCCAGAAAGACCACAACGAAGGCCTACTGCAACGTTTGCAGTTTCATAAGCCTTAATCCACGCCATAGACTTGAGCGCAGCTTTTTCTGCGAAAGGCCCCGCAAGCATTGAGGTATGAATTTCGTCACCAGTTCTGTCTAAGAAACCCGTGTTAATGAACACGACGCGTGAAGTAGCCTCGGCAATACAAGCTTGTAGATTGATACTCGTACGGCGTTCTTCATCCATTATGCCCATTTTAAGGGTGTTAGCTGGAACATCGATAATCGCTTCGATAGCACCAAACAGTGCGTTAGAGAATGCAACTTCTTCTGGCCCGTGCATTTTAGGTTTAACAATATAGATACTGCCTTCGCGGCTGTTTTTAAATTTGCTGTTTCCTAAAAGATCATGCTTTGCGATAAGTGAAGTGACTAAACCGTCCATGATCCCCTCTGGCACTTCTTCGCCGTCAAAGAGCATGGCATTGTTAGTCATAAGGTGGCCCACGTTTCTAACAAACATAAGGCTTCGACCAGAAAGTACTAGTTCGCCGTCTTTTAGCTCGTCTTGTGAAGCGTGTTTAGACGGCTGGTAGCTTCTATCGTCATGCATAGCGCGAACAAGCTGCTTGCCGCCCTTTGTCATTTCAATGCTTAGCGAGCCTTTCATTAAGCCTAACCAGTTGCTATACACCAAGGTTTTGTCTTCAGCGTCAACAGCAGCGACGGAATCTTCGCAGTCCATAATGGTGGTTAATGCAGCTTCAACCAGTACGTCTTTTACGTTTGCGGCATCGCTCTCGCCAATAGGGTGAGTCGGGTCTATTTGAATTTCAAAATGCAGACCGTTGTGTGCAAATAGCAGGCTTGACGGTGCGCTAATGTCACCTTGGTATCCTAGCCATTGCTCTGTGTTTGCTAAGGTGGTTTCATCGCCGTCGACAAGAGTTATCGCCAATTTACCTGATTCAATCTTATACTCAGTAACGTCAGCGTGGCTGCCTTTCGCAAGCGGTATCATGCTATCTAGATAGTCTTTCGCTTTCGCAACTACTTTGGCGCCGCGTACGGGGTTGTAGCTTTTTCCCGCTTCTGCGCCACCTTCATTGTTGATGACATCAGTGCCGTATAGTGCGTCGTAAAGGCTTCCCCAACGGGCATTTACCGCGTTAAGTGCATAGCGAGCGTTGTTGATTGGCACGACTAACTGAGGGCCTGCCATTGTCGCTATTTCGGCGTCTACATTTTGTGTTTGTGCACTTACTTGTGATGGCTGCTCAACAAGGTAACCAATGCTTTTTAGGAAGTCGGTATATTCGTTTCCGTTTACCGGGTTACCAGCTTTATGATAATCGTCAATAGCGCGCTGAAGCTGTTCTCGCTTTTCTAATAGTGCGCGATTTTGAGGAATGAATTTTTCGAAGAGGGTTTCTGCACCTTGCCAAAAGGTGTCTTTATCTACGCCTGTGCCAGGAAGTGCCTGTTCATTAATAAAGTTATCGAGTTGTTCGGCAACCTGTAGTCGGCCTCTAGTAATATATCCTTGCATAACTACCTCTATACATTTGTCTGTTCACCCAGTGTAGTGTGTATAGAGATAGTTTTTTAATTTATGGTTTGTATTTCTGCCATATATTTTGTGAATGTTTAGCCCGCATTCATTTCGCTAGCTACATCGCTGATTAAGCGGCGCAACCAAATGTGACCTGCGTCATGGTGAAGTAGGGCACTCCACGCCATTTTCAGTGCAATAGGTGGTATGTCGAAAGGCGGCTCTTTAATCACCACATCTGGGTCGTGTTTGAATAAACGTGCCGCTTTGCTTGGTAAGGTAGCAATAAGTTTTTGCTTTTTCGCAATCTGAAGCGCTGCATGGTAATGACGAGTAAATACGCGAATAGCACGCTGTTTTCCGATTTTTGTAAGCTCTGCGTCAACCCAACCCAATTTTTGTACTTCATTTGGATCAATACCTACACCCACGCCAAACCCAGTTTTACTCACCCAAATATGCTGGGCACTCAAATAGCCTTCTAGGTTGCATTTTTCTACTAGCGGATGGTCGGAACTCATTACGCAGCTAAAGGTGTCATACCAGATAACTTTTTGGTGAAACGACAAAGGCAGTTCTTCGAAGCGGTTAATTGCCATATCCACTTTACCTTGCTCGACATCGTGAAACGTCACGTCACTCGGCGTAATAAGATCAAGCGTAATATTGGGCGCTAAATCGGCCAGTCTTCCAACGAGTTCAAGTAACAAGGTACTCTCTGCATAGTCACTGGTCATAATGCGGAAAGTTCTGTCGCTGGTTAACGGATCGAAATCAGTCTCGGGCTGAATAGAGCTTTCCAATCGACTAAGCACATCGCGAATAATGGGTTGTAGCTCAAGCGCACGCTTGGTGGGGGTCATCCCATCGCTGGTACGAACTAAAAGCGGATCTTTAAATAGATCGCGAAGGCGCTTCAGGCCGTTACTCATTGCTGGTTGAGTAATGCTTAGCTGGTTTGCAGCTTTCGTTACACTTCCTTCGCGCAACAGCACATCTAAATAAACCAATAAATTCAGGTCGACCTTCGCTATATTCATTATTCTAATGCTCTTTTTAAACCTAATTAAACATAGCTATTATAAAGCTTTTTTATTTCAATGTCAGATAAGCGTTTAGTCTTAAATTGGCCGCCGTTATACCTATAAGGTATTGAAATATAGTTGGTATATTGTTTTTTTATGAAATTTAGAAAAATATGGCTTTTTTTGTTTTATGCAAAAAGCATAAGTGAAGTGAATGACGCGCACAAAAAAGGGCACCCGAAGGTGCCCTATAGGAAAGGTTGGGATGCTTTCCGTTTAACTCATTGCCTGTTCACGTTATACGTCAAACTGGTTCATGGTGTTATCTTCACCAGACGCTTTAAGTGCACCTTCACCAGAGAAGTACTCTTTGTGTGTATCACCTAGGTCAGAACCTGCCATCGCTTGGTGCTTAACACACGCTAGGCCTTGGCGAATTTCTTGACGCTGAACACCGCGTACATAAGCAAGCATACCTTCTTCACCGAAGTAACCTTTTGCAAGGTTGTCAGTAGACAATGCTGCAGTGTGATAAGTCGGTAGCGTGATAAGGTGGTGGAAGATACCCGCTTCGCGTGCTGCGTCAGCCTGGAAGCTCTTAATTTTTTCGTCGGCCGCAGCTGCTAGCTCGCTGTCATCATAGTCGGCAGACATAAGTTTCGCGCGGTCGTAGCCAGAAACGTCTTTACCTTCTTCACTCCAGGCATCAAATACTTGCTGACGGAAGTTAAGCGTCCAGTTGAATGATGGAGAGTTGTTATAAACCAGCTTTGCGTTTGGTACTTGTTCGCGAATAGCGTTAACCATTTCAGCAATTTGGCCAACGTGAGGCTTTTCAGTTTCAATCCAAAGCAAGTCAGCGCCGTGCTTAAGTGACGTTACGCAGTCAAGTACTACACGGTCAAAACCTGTGTTGTCTTTGAAGCGGAACAAGCCGTTTGGTAGACGCTCAGGCTTAACCAGTTTGCCACCTTGCTTAAGAACTAGGTCACCTTCACTTAGATCTTCTGCCCCTGCAACTTCGGTAGTTTTAAGGAAAGCATTGTACTGAGCAGCTAAGTCGCCTTCTGATGTAGATACTGGGATCTTCTGGGTAAGACCAGCACCTAGTGAGTCAGTACGTGCAACAATTACACCTTCATCAACACCCAGTTCAAGGAATGCATAGCGTACTGCATTGATTTTCGCTAGGAAGTCTTCGTGTGGCACGGTTACTTTACCGTCTTGGTGACCACATTGCTTCGCGTCCGATACTTGGTTTTCAATTTGGATACAGCATGCACCTGCTTCAATCATTTGCTTTGCAAGTAGGTAGGTTGCTTCTTCGTTACCAAAGCCCGCATCGATATCAGCGATAATTGGAACTACGTGAGTTTCGTAATTGTCGATTTCAGCTTGAATCGCAGCTACATCACCACCGTTTTTCTTAGCGTCGTCTAGCTTGTGGAAAAGGTCGCCTAATTCACGCGCATCTGCTTGGCGAAGGAAAGTATAAAGTTCTTCGATAAGCGCAGAAACTGATGTTTTTTCATGCATTGATTGGTCAGGAAGAGGACCAAATTCAGAGCGAAGTGCTGCTACCATCCAGCCTGAAAGGTAAAGGTAGCTTTTGTTAGTTGTGCCTTGATGCTTTTTAACTGAAAGCATTTTTTGTTGGCCTACGAAGCCATGCCAGCAGCCTAGTGACTGTGTGTACTGAGACGAATCTGCGTCGTATTCAGCCATGTCTTTGCGCATAATGCTTGCAGTGTAGCGAGCAATGTCTAAACCTGTTTTAAAACGGTTTTGAACCTTCATGCGTGCAGCGAATTCTGGGTTGATACCTTCCCACGTTCCGTTTTGTGCTGCCTTTAATGTGGCGAAGTTATCAATGTCTTGTTGATATTGCGACATGAGCGTCTCTCCCGACTATAATTAAAATACTTAACGTTGTTTATGTTTACGCTGTAGGGCGTTCCCGTTGATTCCATTTCATCCTAGTGCCGGATTTGGAATAATAGAAATATATATTTTGCATTGCGGTCATTTATTTTGTGAATGCCTGGCGCCGAAAGTCTAGATACTGTAAATCTTTGACACCTATGTTTGATGGTTTTAAGGCAATGGGCAGCAGTGGGGCAAGAAGTGGTCGGTAAAAAAATAACTTACGTAGGTTGCAAACGCTTGCAGGTGTTGACTATTTCGCCTGTCTATTAGCTAAAAGGGTAATAGCTTTGCCGGTGTGAGCAAGCTAAATTTGGGCGTAGAGCTTCACGCTAGAAAATCTTGTCCGATACGAGGGCGTTTTTGTTTTAGCTTGTTGATATATAATATGAAAAGTGGGTGTTATGAGTAGTAGTGTATTGTCGTCAGTTGACCAAAGAACCAAGCTTGTTGGCGAAAACAGGCTTGAGCTTTTGATGTTTCAACTGGGAACGCGACACATTTTTGCCATGAACGTCTTTAAAATTAAAGAAGTTATAAACGTACCCAAGCTCAATATAATGCCGGGTTCACATCACAACCTGAAAGGCGTGATGAACTACCGAGGAAGCTCCATTCCAATTATAGACTTGCGTCAGGCAATCAAAATGCGCGGTGCAGCTACGCAAGCAACAGCGAAGAATGTCATTATCACTGAATATAACAGAAGCGTGCAGGGCTTCATTATTGGTGAAGTGAAAAACATAGTGAATACATCGTGGGGAACCATTCAGCCACCCCCTAGCGGCATTGGAAAATCCAATTATTTAACCGCCATAACTCAGGTGAATGTTGAGGGTAAACAAGAGCTGGTAGAAATCATCGATGTTGAAAAAGTACTCGCGGAAATCATCGATTACGACACATCTATCTCTGAAGAAGTGCTAGATAAAGACATTGTTAACCACTTCTTAGGCAAGAAAGTGTTGATAGTAGATGACTCAAGCACAGCAAGAAAACAGATTAAAGATACGTTAGAGCAGCTAGGTATAACAATCATCGAACGTAAAAACGGCGCTGAAGCGTTAGCGCTGCTGAAGAAGTGGGCCGATGAGGGGAAGAACCCAACCGACGAAATTTTGCTAATGTTTACCGACGCAGAAATGCCAGAAATGGACGGCTATCGGCTTACTTCTGAAGTGCGTAACGATCCTCGTATGAGCAATTTATTTATAGCACTCAACACATCATTAAGCGGAAGCTTCAACGACGCCATGGTAGAAAAAGTTGGATGCAACAGGTTTATCTCCAAATTCCAGCCCGACATGCTCGTTGACGTGGCACAACAGCGCATGCGCGAATACCTCTCATCACAAAATAAGTAGTCGCTTCCTTCTTAAAAGTTGCTAATTTAATGAGATGACCATCTGGTCATCTCATGCTTGCGTTATTTTGTCCAAAAGCTTTGAGCATCTTGCCAGCCTGCTTTACACTAATGCATCTTATCGCTTTGCTAACACCATTATGATCACCAAAGAATCATTCGCGATAGTGTCGTTATTGTTGTATCTGCGGGTATCCAGGCCAGTAGGTACCTTACTTACTCAGGGAAGTTTAAATGATTAAACAATTTGTTCGCACATCACTACTAAGTTGTGCGTCTATTGCTGTTCTTGCGGGTTGTGGTATCACTGAATCTATGACCGAATCAGCAAGTGCAACCGGTACGCAAACTAAAGGTGTACCGAAAAATATAATAATGGTTGTAGCCGACGGTATGGGGCCTGCCTATACCACGGCTTATCGTAATTATGTAGATGACCCGTCAACACCGAAAATCGAATCGGTTGTGTTTGACGATATTTTAGTGGGCAATGCTTCCACTTATCCTGCGCAAGTATCTGGTTACGTTACCGATTCAGCCGCTGCTGCAACCGCTCTTGCTACTGGCGTTAAGTCATACAACGGTGCAATTGGTGTTGATGTAAATAAACAACCAGTAAACTCTGTTATGTACCACGCTAAGAGTAAAGGCATGCGTACTGGTTTGGCAGTAACCTCTCAAATTGTTCATGCGACACCTGCGTCATACATTGCGCATAACGAAAGCCGTAAGAACTACAACGAAATAGCTGAAGATTTCTTTGATGTTCGCGTGGACGGTAAGTTTGTCGCTGACGTGATGCTAGGCGGTGGAACGTCTTACTTTGAACGCGATGACAGAGATATTTTGGCTCAATTTATTGATGCTGGCTACGAATATGCTGATTCATATAATCGTCTGGCTTCAGTGCCTGCGGGAAGTAATGTTCTCGGTCTGTTTGCTCCAGTAGCGCTGCCTGCAGTATTGGATGACAAGCGCAAAAATCGTCTTGAGTATCTAACTCAACATGCTATTAAACACTTAGAAAACGACAATGGGTTCTTTCTTCTTGTTGAAGCAAGCCAAGTAGATTGGGCTGGTCACGCAAACGATATCGCGTCCGCCATGGCTGAGATGCACGACTTAGCGCAAACCATGGAATATTTGCGAGATTATGTAAAAACGAATCCTGACACCTTGGTTATTTTGACGGCGGATCACAGCACAGGTGGCTTAACCATTGGCGCAAACGGCGACTACCGCTGGAGCCCTGAACATCTTAAGTCTATGTCAGCCTCGGTAATGACAATTGCTTTAGAGATGGCAAATGAAGAGAACCCTGGCGAATTTGTGGCGCAGAAGCTTGGCTTGTCGTTGAGTGAAGAAGAGCTTGCCACGCTAGATAGCGTATCAAACCAAGATGATGAAACTCGCTTCATGGCAGTAAAAACCTTCTTAGACACCAAAACAAACACGGGGTGGACAACAGGCGGTCACACTGGTGTAGATGTTGAAGTATTTGCTTTTGGTGCTGGTTATCAATCGCTTATGGGGCAAATTGATAACACGGATATTGCAAAAACAATCTTCAGTTTTATCGATAAAAAACAGCCAGTAATAATCGATTCCGATTCAAATAAAGTATCAGAAAAGGTATCGACCAACATTGAGCTTACGTCAGACGAAGATGATGATGGCTTGTGTGACTTTAAGGAAGATTGGCGCTGTAACTAATCGCTACATTGTTTGTATAGAAATTAAAGCGCCAGCGTTTTTATAACAAGGCGCTTTATTTTTATCTGTGGTAAGCAGGAAAGGAGAACTATGAAAAACGAAATGCTGGCACTACTTCAAGATATCTATGATGAAGTTGAGCCCATGTTGGGCATGGGAAAAGTTGCCGACTACATCCCTGCGTTGGCCACGGTTAATCCACGGCAATTTGGCATTTCAATTTGCGATACAAACGGTCAAATAACGTCGATAGGCGATGCGAGCGTTCCTTTTTCTATTCAAAGTATCTCAAAAGTCTTTAATCTTGTTTTAGCTATCAATCACTACGGTGAAACTATGTGGGAGCGAGTTGGATGCGAGCCATCCGGCCTGCCGTTTAATTCTCTTGTACAGTTGGAATATGAAAACGGTATTCCCCGCAACCCCTTCATTAATGCCGGTGCGCTGGTGGTTAGTGATATGGTGCAATCTCGGTTCGCTTCCCCTTTTATTGCCATGCGAGATTTCGTAAGACGTTTAAGCTGTAACGGCGATATCGTGGTAAATAAGGTGGTGGCGGAGTCTGAATACGAGCACCGCTCTCGCAATGCAGCAATGGCATATTTGATGAAAGCCTACGGAAATTTTGAAAACGAAGTGGAAGATGTGCTTCGTAATTATTTTCACAACTGTGCGCTAGAAATGAGTTGTGAGGACTTGGCGCGCTCAACGAGCTTTCTTGCTAACGCAGGTTTTTCTACTTGCGCAAATGAAAAGGTGCTAACGCCTTATCAAACCAAACAAGTGAACGCTCTTCTGGCGACTAGTGGGATGTATGACGAAGCTGGGAGCTTTGCTTTTAAAGTAGGCTTGCCGGGTAAAAGTGGCGTAGGTGGAGGCATAGTGGCTGTTGTACCAGGACGCTTTTCAATATGCGTATTTTCGCCAGCGCTTAATAGCGTGGGTAATTCTCAGCTAGGTGTGGCGGCTTTGACATCGCTAAGTGAACGCATCAATTGGTCTATTTATTAGGGGCTATTGCGCTTCGCTGCATATCAAAGGTCAACAGGCCTTAGTAGCCTGTCAATTCCATAAAGCCGCTCCCTGAATGGGAGCCTTTTATTTCCACTCGCCCTTCATAATAGGGAAATAAGCTGTTATTCCATTGGTTTTCTTTAAACGGTTTTACAGTAACGTCGATATCTTTTATTGGTATTTGAATGCGCCAAATGGTGGGGACAGCGCGAGGTACTCCTCCCTCGTTGATTGTTTCATACGCCATTGGCGTAATTGATACGTTGGCTTGGTCGATAGTTTCTTTCGTGCCATTTTCCGCTATATAGCTAGCCGTTGTGAATATTTCGCTGTGTTTGCTTTTGCTGTTTTTCATGTTTTCATTCATGGCATGCATGCGAAACGCCATCAATTTATTTCCATCGTCTAGATGCAGCGAGAACCAATCCCATCCCATGGCTTCACTATTGGCTAGGTGGCTCGTCCATTCGTGATCAAACCAGCCTTTACCCGTAACTCTTACGCTATTGCCCTCTATGTTTAACGTACCTTTCGCGTTAATAAATGGTTGGCTGTAATAGTAAGAGCGAAGGCGTTCGTCTTGTGTTTTTTTACTGTAGCCGTTATCACCCTGTTTGATGAAAGGCCCATAGGTATCTAGATTAAGCGAGACTTTGACGGCGCTAACGCCCGGTGTATCATTTAATTCTGATAAGCTGTCTGCAGCGGTAGCGGGGATTTTTCCATTTATTTTGACCGGATGATGCGTGCTGCTTTGCCCAAAAGCGACTTTTAACACGGACGGGAACATGGCTTTGCTTTCTGCACCTGTTTGGACCTCCGCCTGTGCCGCTTTCCAAACCCAATCGTCAATAACTGTTGTAAAGGGTTGTTGATTCACATAGGCATTACCTACACCGCCGCTTGCAAATCGTTCTTCGAAATAATGCTGTTCAGCGGTATGTAGCGAAGCATGTCCCATCCACTGCTGGCCATCGCTCCAGTTTTTTGCGATATGGTTGTTGGCGTTAACTTCAGCACTATTTTCAGCATTAGCCTTAGTGCTTTGAGGGGCGTCTAGCTCAGTATTGAAACGAAAAAGCGTATATTGAAGGCCGAACTCTTGCCCGTCTTCAGCGCTTAACACAAACGTGAGGTACCACCACTCTAACTGAAAATCGGGATGACTCATGTGATCGCGTGGTAATTCAACAGTATTGCCCCGCTTTACTGGCGTAAAGGCGTCGCTCGACTGCATGTTTCCAAAAAAGCCCTTTGGCGTGGAGGTTCCCAGAGTTTCGTTTTCATCTTTTGGGTTTTCAGTACATGCATTCAACGTGAAACAAATAGCTACAAGTACTAAAAAGATGTTGGCTTTAAATCGCAAAAACGAGGTGTTGGTGCTACGTAATTGGTTTGTCATAGCTGAACTTCCTGCCTTAAATCAATTTTCGGCTTAAGTTTTCCTAAAGGTAACAACAGCACCAGTGAAACGATAAGCAGCGATAACCCCACGCTAGAGAGAATAACCTCTGCATTAATTGAAAGCGGGTACACCCAGTTAAATGCATGCCGGTTTACTTGTTGAATAAAGACATAGGCCAAGTACACGCCAAAAGGAATGGCGAGCAAGGCTGAGATAAAACAAAGCAGCAAATATTGCGCAAACAGGGATGCTTTTACTTTAAGCTGACTAACGCCAAGGGCACGCAATACAGATAACTGCGCTGCGCTGCCTATGGTTAGTACCGTCAGCGAAACAGCGAAGGCGACGCCCGCAACCAATAGGGTGGTAATGTTAAGGCCGTCGGTTAATACAAAGGTACGATCAAAGGTCTGCATAGAGGTATCTAAAAGCGCTTGTCGGGTATAAAGGGCAATTTCGCGGTGTTCCCCTAACTGTGATTTTAGCTGCTGTTCGAGGATGTCCTTTCCATAGGTGCTTTGTTTGTTGTCGCCTATCACGTTAG
>VMHT01062146.1_pt1 | contig 22643 bp, 19 predicted proteins | sample 4693611 | NCBI WGS metagenome assembly VMHT01 (sample SAMN12280063, study PRJNA550983) | marine metagenome | isolation source: seawater sampled from same location over 5 years 0.02-0.2 micron viral filtrate | place: USA: collected off the coast of southern California halfway between the port... ...
GTAGTATTCCTTTCTTCTGGGCGTTGGCACATACCTGCGCCGCTATGAAAGACTTGCCGGTTGCCTCTAGCCCAGCAATTTCAGTAATCTTGCCTACAGGAATTCCTCCCCACTTACCCTTACAAGTAATTGCATCCAACCACTTAGCACCAGTTGGAATCCAGTCAATTACATCTGTTGGGTTTTCTTCCTCAAGATTGTGTGCAACCTTTCTTCCTGCTATTTTATTGATTCTACCAAGTAGATCGGATGGGGATAGCTTCCCCGCTTTTGCATTTGCCATATTCTTTCTCCTTTTAATCGTAAAGCCGCTGTATATCGTTGTTTTTCTTTTTTTTATAATATTGATATAGTAGCGGTGGCTATAGTAAATATAGCATAAAAATACGAAAAGTCAAACAAAAACCCCGCTCTTCGGAGCGGGGAAAAGGAGATTTTATTTAGCGGCAGCAAAAGATGGAATGTGAGCTTTCCAAGTATTTCTGTAATAAGAGTCCCTTACAATTGCACTTACTTCTGCCCACATACTTGGCAAGGCAGCAAAGTCAGAATACCTTTTATAATTTGTTTTACCAAAGTTGTTAGTAAAGTTTCGTTCCATAGCAACCAATACATCTTCACCACAACATTGCCAAACAGCTTTCATCTCCTCTACAGTAAGCTTAGAAATAAACTTACTTGTTCTTTTGTCAAATTTAAAGAAATTGTCAATAAACCCATGAAGAACTACGGGCATAACAGCCTTGTTCAAGGTGAACGGAACAGGCTTTGCTGTTAAAAACAAATGCGACTTATGTGGCCTTCTGTCATTGAGAGACTTGGTTGTTGAATGCGACTTAAGAATGCCATAGTCGTCATGTTTACCTCGGAGGATAATGGCCATGTTAGATTGTACGTGATCTGACAATTCTAATACTTCGTTAATTTTTTGTGACGCTGCAGTGAGATACTCACCAACTTCATCGTTTTTCCATAATTTCATTATTCTTTCCTCTCCATGGAGAGGCCATCTGGAAATTTCAGAGAGAGAATAATCCATATGGAATGTTAAAGGTAGAAAAACCCCTAAAAGGCTTGTTACTTGACCCATACCACACTCAACCTTGACTTTCTCTCCGTGCATGGAAACTTGATTTTGTCGAAAACCAATATTTCTTTTATCACAATATGTCAAAGTCTTTTTTAAAGTATCAAAACAGCCATCACTGTTTACTTCACTTTTTGTTTTTTGCTTTTGAATAGCATTCGTAGCATTGGCCACTTCTCTAACTTCTTGCATTGAGTTAAACGAACTTCTTTCAACCAATTCTAGCTTTACTACTTTTTCTGTAATATTTGGATTGGCGTTAATTGCCTTCATCACCATGTGAAGGGTATGCTGACCATCATAGTGACCAGTAAAGCCATCTGATGGCGAACAGGAAAAAGAAACTAGTGTCTTTCCCTCTTCATTTTCTGTTAACTTCAGAGAATTATCATCAATGATGGCTTTTATGCCTCTATTCTTTAGAGCAAAATTGGTATCATACTCATAGCTTTTTTGTATTGCTTTAGCTATTTTTGTTTTTGTATCAACATCTCTAGGATTACCTCCTTTTGGAATTCTATCCAAAGGATACTGCTTTGATGGTATCACTGCACAGATATGTGATTTAGAACCATTACTGCTTTCAATTACAGAAATGGACTTACTGCTCTGCAGTGGGAATGTTATATTTGTCATTTTTTCTTCTCCTTATTAGATATAATGACATGCCTTACACCTCTAACTGTGAAGGCAAAAAGGCGTACTTAGCCCGACGCCAAAGGCATACGATTATTACTTACCTGCCAATTCAGCAAAAGCTTGGTCAACGGCGCTACCCTTACTACTGTAAGCAGTAGTCTCGGAGCTACGAGCCTCGGCAGAAGAGTCACCAGACATCATGTTATCAAGGATTACCTCAATCTCACGGGTAGTCTTACGCTTATCAGCGAAGAGCTTGTCAATGGTTGGTGTCTTGCTGACGATGGCAGAAGCTTCGTGCTTATCAGTAAGCAAGGGCGAAGTGTTACGACGCATCTTCAAAGTGGTCTGAGGGAACGCCCCAGGACGGTTTGGCTTCTCATAAGTAAGGCCAATATCGGTGCCCTCATCAAGGTCAGTGATATCGCCATACTCAGGGTCTAGCACATATCCAAGAAGCATCTCGTAAGCCTTCTTGCCATAGCCGTAGTACTTGACACCTTCACTCTCCTTCCCGCGAACAACAACTGGAGAGAAGTAGCGGGGGCGAACAAAAAGCTGCTTAGCAAGTTCCTTTGTGGCCTCATCCTTGGTTTCGGTGTATTCCTTCCAAAGAGAAGACGCAAACTCACAGATTGGGCAATGTTCTCCTTCATTACGCTTAGGACAAAGAATTCCGCCCTTGTGGTCAGGAAGGTTGTAGTGGAAGAAAACTTCCTTGAAGGGATCTCCATCAGGTGATGGTACGATACGAATATCCTGCTCACCCTCTTGTGGACGGAAGAATGGTGAGTTACTACCATTTCCACCCTTGACCTCGCCCTTTAGTACGGCGAGCTTCTTACGCATTAGTTCTAGATTGATTGCCATTGTCTTTTTCTCCTTTTTATTATTAAAGACACAGAGCGTTCCTCTGCGACTGGCTAAACTCTTAAAAGCAATTAAGAGTTTGATTGTACTGCATTAGTATGGGCAATGCAGAACCCAAAGTCAGAATCTGTATTAGATTCGTATATTGCATACGACAGATTCTTGAAAGCGTTTCTTGGTTTGTTTTTTAATGTATCTACCAGCTTCTTGTGGAGAGTGCCATCTGTTTCCAAGCGGTCGCTCGTTATACACACATAGTAACTGGTGTCGCGTGCCATGTCAAGCTCATAGAACATTTTTTCTGACAGGTTTTGAGGGCTAACCATACCAAATGTTCTGATTCTCTGGACCTCAGACGGATTGCTGAGATTACCTATGAGAGGCTTCTTATTAGCAAAATAATTCATGTAATGAATTACATAATAAATAGTCTGGTTGAGGGTTGAAAAGTAGTTTTTGATTGGCACATTACCAATTATTTCTTCGACTTTTGTGTTAGATATGATGGTCATATTGTGGAATAAACCAGACCTTGTATACTCCTGCAAAATACCAAAAACAGCATTTTCTTGGAGCTTTGCCTGACCGGACAAAAGCTCAATGTCAGGCTTTACATAGAAAATCTCTATCTTCTTGTCTTTTACTTGTTCAAGTATACCCAAAGCATAATTTGAACAAAAGGATGACCCACAGAGGATGACCTGTATGTGTTCGGAAATAGCAGTCTTACATGCTGTAAGGTCTGGAATGTGATTCTCACATTGTTCGGGAGTTGAAGCAGACTCTAACCGAATATGGTTATCTTCATTCTCCTCTTGGGTCGTAAAGTTTACTATATTATAGTTTTTATGTTCTTGGAACAACGATGCAATATTCTTGCCCGCTGTTCCGATACCAAAAATCGTAATCATAGGTTTAAATCTTTCATTTCTAGATAATTCTTACCAGCAGTGATGTTGGTCATAAAGTTACCAAGCTTGGTATCAGCAAAAATACTCTTTAGTTCTGGTAAAAGGTCTCTGTCCTCGTCGGAAAAGTCAATAACGACTTCATCATGCATGAGGTGGGAGACATAGGAGGCTCGGCCCTCCAACGCCTTACTTATAGCCACTGCTCGGTCGAGTGTCAAGTCATTTGTAGTGCTCTGCACAAGATAGCTCAAAGCACGTTGATCATCGACTTCAATTGTTCTGTTAAACGGGTTTGTGACAAAACCATCTACATAATACTTCTCCAAGACAGTCTTTCTGTTGTAGATACTTTTCTCAAAGGTTGTATCTCTCGGGCTATAAAGCCAAGTAAAGAAGCCAACTTTGGCTTCTTCTCTGTCTATTCCTTCTTTACCCATCAAAGAACCACCAAAAAGGTGTCTTGAGTTCCAATCATGGATATCTTCTTGTGGCTGCTCTTCCCCAAGAAGACCCAGAAAGGTTCTCACATCGGCTCCGTTGTAATCAAAGGAAATAAACCAGTCGTTATTGGGCTTCAGAAGCTTTCTGAGCTTCTTCTCCATAGAGAGTAGACCTTGACCCTTGGTGGTGGTCGTAAGGCGTCCTGTGACTGCTCCATAGAGATTATAATGAAGGTATGGCGGCGTGTCAAGTATTCTTTGTACCTGTGGTCTCGCCCTGTGAGACACAAAGAGACCTCTACAGCCATCTGTATTGAGATTCAGCTTTTGATTGGAAATATCAACAAGAAGTTCGTGAATTTTGGCCATATGATCATGGTTTTTTGGTTTCTCATAAGTCTCAAACACATGCTGAGATATTTGATTTTTAATTCCACACCAATCAAGTAAGAATCTGTGTGGAACAAGGTCAAAAAAGCATACTTCTTCCATTGGAACATTGGCTATACTGAAAGCCTTCAGATATGCCTTAAACTTTCTAGTTAAATCTTTAAGTTCAGGCCCAAGCTCTTCTGGGCAAACAGATTCCAGCTCTGCTCCTGCAGTATAAATCCATGCATACTGTGTATTTGTGTTTCTAACCGAGGAAGAGGCTTTCCAAGTTTTAGTTAGCCCTTGTGGGATACCTTCAAAAGATAATTTACCATCAGTAAAAACACCAATGCATTCTTTTTTGTCATCAAGTGTCTGAAAAAGCACCTAAACTCCATTTAGTTGTTTAATTCTTTCTGTTAAAGAGCCAGAAAGTTCATAAGGTTTGCTAAGAAAAAGCTCAACTTTAAAAATAGCTCTGGTTCTGTCCACCTTAGCCTCACTGAGCATGTTTTTCTCTATAACCACCCGATCATATTCGGACAACTTAATTTCTTCTTCTCTCATTCTCATTTTAAGATACAATTTTAAATATTGTTCTTGAGTTACTTTAGTTAAGTCAGGATTACCTACAACTCTTTGTTGTTTTAAACTTCCATCACCACACTCACCTACAAAGAAAAAATCTTCTATTAAGGTAAGAGCCATGGTGTTTATAGAATTGATAAAAGATAGATAATTTTGTTTTATTCTGTAATTAAATAATCTGTTAAGAACAGAATCAGTTGTAGATAATCCATATCTTGAGGCAGCATTAAGCATTTCAACACTTGCAAGATCGGCAGTTATACGCCACGGTACATCTTTGTCTACCATGAAACCAAACGATTTGCAAGTATTAACATAAAATTCCCAATTTTTACTATTATAGAAATTTTCTACTTTTTCTTGATCGTTAACAAAATCTAAATCAGCTATTTCTATAGATAGGCCAGAGATTAAAGGTGTAGCAAATTTACTTCTTATGAAGCCTTGCAAAGTGACTGGTCTATCTTTACTAACAACATCAAAATAGTTGTCAATCTCGTTTAAAAAATCCTCAAAAGAGACAATTTTTTTATTTTGCTCTCTAATCGCATTCCCAATTGACAGCCTAAGATCCGTAATATAAGATTGATAAAGCTGATCTACTGATGTGTAAGCATTGTAGACTTTCAATTTAGACAAATACTTGTCTGAGGGTGAAATTTTACCTATCAAAGAACATTTTTCAAACTGTCTTGCTAAAAGAATAAATTGATCAACAACAAAATTTACTGCTCTAAATGCTGCTGTTCTTTCTTCTCCTATAGGAAGAGTTTTTAAATTGTTTAATCTGTCCATCAAAACAATTGGTACAAAATTTCTATTGACTTTTCCATAAAATCTTTTTTCAGCAAAGTTAAAATCAACAAAGTTAGAATATTTAGCAGCTGTTTCTTGAGCTTTAACTTCATAATTTATTCTGTTAAAAAACATTTCTTTAGAATTAAACAGGTTCTTTTCTTTATAAATACTCATTTTTAATTACCGGTAACAGTTGCACATTTTGGTGTTCCATTAACATTACTACCAATTTGTTTTCTCTTGGATGGGTCGGCGTTTACATCTCTAGTATCTGTGCTGGCAACCCATCTAGCAGTCAACTTTGTCTCAGATTCGCCAGGGCCAAGTGAATGTTCAACTTCAATTACCATACAATAACCACCAATACCTAAAACACTTAAATCAAAACTTTTACCATTAAAAGTCAAATTGTTGGCTGATGGGTCGAAACTTTTTGGATCAACATAGATGTATGTACCGGGGAAAATATTAAAGTTACCGAAAGTGGTGATGTTTACATCATAAACATCAATTAACTGCCTGAGACCATCAAAACCTTCTTGCTCAAATCTAACTTCAGGTAGTCCAGGAGCATTAGTTCTTTGTAGAGAAATATTCTTTATACAACCATCTGGTCTTCCACCAAGGAAATGGTAGATGGCAGACCCCATATTTGTCTCATAATCACCAGTGAGTTTTTCATTTGGTATTAATCTACCAGCATTAAAACTAAGTATGAATTTTTCATCTTTAGGATTACCTGTTACTCTGGGATCTGATTTTGGTCCCGAAATGCTTAGTAAAGGCTGTTGAGGCACTAGTGGAGAACCTTTGGAAACTGTGGTCGTATAGAAAATTTCTCCGGGGCCACTTGTTGGTTCAGCCACAGTGTACCTATCTGCATCATTGTAAGATGTAAAAAAGTTTTGCATTAGACTTGTTCTTTGTGAAGTATCGTGTTTGTAACACGAAGAGTCATTGAGCATTCTAACCAAAAAATCATTAAAAAAGTCTCTACAAAAAGCTACCAAAGGATAATCCGTTTTATCAATTGAAAGAATCTTATTTGTGATCCAGCCAACAAAGTGTTTGAGTGATATTGGTATGTGGCCAATGTTTACAGAATGGTAACCAGTAGGTGTAGCACCAGCAGCATTAGGGTCATAAAGCTCCACAGGTCCCAACAATAACCTAAACTTATCAAAAATTGCTTTTTGTTGAGGATTTTGATTTATAATAGGAGTGATAGTTTCAAAAATAGTATTAAAGAGGTCTCTTACGTGAAAATAGATTATGTTTTCTTTTGAAATATCATTAATTTGTTTTTGAATTTTACTATTACTAGAAGAACCAGTTCCAACGCTACCTGTAGCGGCATTTACTATGGCTGTTGAAGATCCCGCAGTACTTGAACCAGCAACTTTTTTGCTACCTGTTCCTAGAAGTGGGGGCTTTGTTATTTGATAAGTTGGTCCCTCTGAGAGGGCTTGTAATAATTCGATAGTTGTAAGTGGCAAATAATAGAGTCTGTTTTTAGCCAACATTGTTTGATGTATTGTAGCTAATTTTTGTTTTTTGTATTTGACTATGTTTGCACCATAGTTTTTTCGGATCTCATCAAGTTCTTTATTTATTTTTTCAGCCTGTGAGGCGGATACGTTTTTACATTTTTCAGTTTCTTTGGCAGCAATTTTTGTATCAAAGTCTGTTTTAGCATCTTTTATATCTTGATTAGCTAAAACATCAAAGTTTGGTTGCTCAAAAAAATCATCAATAAAAGAAAAATATTCAATTGTAAAAGTAACTGATCCCTGATCATCTAAATCAAAAGAGTGCCGTACAGGAGTTAGATTAAGGCTCATAAAAGATTCTTTTAAAGCGTCAGAACCTGTTTTAGAAAAAAAGTTTGGAACATTTGTTCTAATTGGCTTTGCCCATCCAATGACTGCTTTTAAGCGAAAATTTAACATTTGGTTGGGGTCATACTTCATTGAACTAACACCACCAGTTTTTAAAGCTAAATCAAGATATCTAAATTTTTCTTTTTTTGATGTGTCAATATATCTTTCTCTTGAAAGTTCACTGAAGTTGTTGGCTTTTATTTTTAATGTCGCTGTTATTGATCTTTTAACAGCAAAAGGGTTGCTTCCGTTTAGTTTACACGAGAAAGAACTAATACCAACTCCAAAACCCCTCATTTTTTTACTATTTAACATCTCTAAGGGGTCGCCTGGATTACCGCTTGAGTCAATTATATTGAAATAATTATCTTTTACAGAGTTAGATTCAAATGGAATCTCAAACTCTTTTCTATTTTCAACATTTGTTGTAACTTTGAATAATCTTATTTGAGGCTGTAAAGAAGATAATTCATGATTTTTTATTTCAAATAGATAGCGCTGGTTTGGGTATTGAGTTAAGGCAGGAATATGAAAGAAAGGATCACTGGCTGTTAGCATCTTTAAGTGAGGATCATTATTGCCTAAAAGAGGAGGAGTTGCTGGAGGGTTTAGTTTGTATTCTTGTACAAGCTCAACTATGTGATTTAACAGAATACATTGTTCTTTATAAAGGATTGTGTCCGCTACACTTTCATCAGCCAATAGCTGAGCATTTTTTAATTGTGCCTTATTAGCAGCTAAGGCGGGACCAGTTGAGGCCGCAGTAGCAGCCGCAGCAATCGAGCCAGAGGCCTGTATAGCAGCGATTTCGCTTGCTATTTGGGCTGCAGTCTTTCCTTGCTGATCAAGCTGTTCTTTAACTGCTTCTTCAATAGCAGAAACATCAGGATTACTAAGACAATCTGTATATAGAGCATCAAGTTCTGCCTCTAATTTTACTATTTTTTGGTTTACTTCAGCAATCTTGCTGTCTTCTAAACTTTCTTTTAAGCTTTTTGCCTTTTCAATATTGGCTGGTGTACTACTTGGATTGTTAATAACAACACCAGTCAGGGCTCCCACTACAGCATTGATACTACCGCCAGCAAAAGAGTAAGCATCTTTTTTAGCTTGGAAATCAGCTGAACTGTTTGTGCTATTTAGTACATTTTCTGGTAAAGCTGAGGGTAGCGGCAGTCCCATTCCGGTCAATGAAACAGCAGAATTGAAAGCACTAGAGATATCTGTTAAGTGCTTGTTATACTTTGATAGTTCATTAATCAAGTCTTGATTAGCACGAGAAGAAAGAGCATCTTCTTGCTTTTCTTGGCACTCTTGTATTATGATGCTTTCTAGATCAACAGACATATCAAACCCTTAGAAGATTTAAAGTTTCTTCAACGTTTATTGGAATCTCAACATAATCACCGGGATAAAAGTCGGCTTCTGTCGGCCTTCCGTTATACCAAGCTATAATCCACCATAGCCTTGGGTCTCCATAAAACGCATAAGCTACGTTATAAAGACGGTCACCTTTCTTCCATATGTACGCGTTTGTTACAAGTCTGCTACGTTCTTCTGCTGTTGGATGATAAAGGATTTGAGTGCCATGATGACGCACGGAGCCCTTGCCGCGATTTTCGACAAAGCTGCTTTGATTAGTAAAAATTCTAGAATTGTTGTATCTATTACTCATTAGTCTTCCAGTGTAACATTGTTCGCTGCTGCATAATCACGGGCCGTTTGGCTATCTAAGCCACCAAATTTTGTTTTTCCTGCTGCATCTCTTTCAAGTCTTCTTTTGCCACCAAGACTTTTATATCTAGCATCTGCTAAGGCCTGCTGTTGGGCTGCCTTTTGTTTATCAAGTTGTCTTTGGTTTAGATCACTAAGCTCATTGTTGATATATTCAACACCTGTTAAGACTTTGTTTAATTCATCGCTCTTTCTTTGTGCTGCTAAAACAGCTTCTCCAGCATTTCTGCGCCTATCTAAATCAGAGCGCAAGGTGGCATTCTGGGGTGGTGTAGGGGGGCTGCCTTCTCCTGCTGCTTTGGCTGTACCCAAAGCAATGTAAGCGTCCCGTTCAATTTTACCGCCTGTAGATCCTCGAACTACACCTTGACCGTGGCCTTTATGAACAGATTGAGGGTTCATTTCTCCATAAGGAAAAGTAAGTCGTTCATCATCATATGTTGCAAATGCGCCGTTCTGTTCCCATCCAATTGCATGTCTGTGAATTGGCTCAAGCGATAAAGAAACATTGATTACTCTTGGCAAAGCCGAACCTTTACCAACTACAGTGTTAGAATTATCTTTTTCAAAGCCAAAGCTAGAATAATTAAGACTTGTGATAGCACAGACTAAACCATTTTCTGCAGCATTATCATACTTTATTGGAACTAAAGTTCCATCTCTGCCTGTGGTGGTAACAGGGTCAACCTCAAAACCCATTTGATTAGCGGCGCTGTCAGTAATCATATTCATAAAACCAACTCTTACTAATGGTGATTGAGCTATTGTCTGTGCTTGAGATACATCAGTGTATGAAGGATAAAGGAATCTAGCTAGAGTTTGAATTCTAGAAAGATTTTGCCAAGCTTCATTATCTGTAGAGGCCACAACATCAAAACCAAGAGTGATACTACGCTTTGTAGATTTAAAGATTTGAATTGGATCTGCTCTGCCATATACATCCTCTCCAGACCATTGTGAAGTAAAACTATCAGAAAAAGTAGTTATAAACGCTTTAAAATAAACTTTATTATTTGAAGGAATGTGTAAAAAGGAAATAAAAGTTTTATGATTGTTAGCATAAGCATCAGTCTGATCAGTAAAATTACTATTATTTTGTATTGTACCGCCTTCTGAATTAAAGAAAGCCATTATCCAATCCTCCTTCTGGTGCTTATCTCACGGTCTGTTATATTAACTACCTTCTTAGCAAATTTCTCTCCATCCATTTCTATGGTAAGGTTAATTTGTATGGGCTTTTCATTGCCTCCACCGGCCATAGTTGTCACTGCCTGTGACACACTATCGACAGACTGAGCAAGAGAGTTAGCAGTTGAACCAGCAGTTAACATTGCCATTTTAGCTAGACTTATTTTGTTAAGAGAATCGGCAGCATTTGATACTGAATCAAAAGTTTCGTTAACATTTGCTAGATCAGTTTCTGCTAATTGCAATAAAAGATCAAGCATGTCTCTCAAAATACCAAAACTATCAAATATGCCTGAGAAGAAGAACTCAAAAGCATCACTTAGTAAGCTTATAGGATTTAAGAGAGACAGCATGGAGCTACCAAAATCATACATAAAACCAGCAAATTGTAATATTCCTTGAAACGCGCTTGGTGGGTTAAACGGTGTATCAAATAGTAAATCAAACAGAGCACCAAAAAAACCAATTACACCACCTATCACTGCTCCCACAACGGCGAATGGCCCTCCTAATGCCCCAATTGCACCACCTACAGCGGCACCAACAGCAATCATTTCTAGGAAGGTTCCCACAACTTCACCTACAGAGTCTACTATTAAATAAAAGAACATAATTAATCCATTTATTCCTCCTGCTATACTACCAATAACAAAACCAACCATACCCAAAACAACACCCACAGCTGTACCTACTACCCCTAAAGCAAAAATGATTATATCAAGCATCCGAGCAAGAAGACGCAAGGTAGGTATAAAAAACTTGATCAAACTAGCAAAGGCCTTTATGGCACTACCACCACCAGATAGTTTGTCTGAGAAGAAGCCGACCGCACTACCTGTCAATGAGAAGCTTTCCAAAATTGCATAAAATGCTTCTTTTAGGGCATCAAAAACTTCACCTAGTGCTTCTGCGGTGCTAGAACCAAAAATTGATGCCATACCAAATCCAACCATACCTGTTGTAGCAAGACCTAAAGAAGCTGCGATCGTAGAAAGACCGGCAGCGATAGGAGCAAGAGCACCACCAGAGAATGGTGTCAACGCCCAAGCAGCAACAGCAGCTAGGGCTGCTATACCAGTCGATACGGCACTAATTACACCTATTAGGCCTGCCATGAATTTTTTTGTTTTTTGAAGATTTGGAATCATATCTTCAGTAAAAGTGTTTGCCATGTCTTTCAAATAATCAACTGCTGGCTCAATAACTTCTAAGAAATTATGAAAAATGGTGTTTAAAAAGTCTTGTATTTTTTGAGTTCTTGCTGCTCGTTTAGCCATTTCTTCATATTCATCAGAGGTCTTACCAATCTGATTTTTAAGGGAATCCATATTGCCTGAAAGCATGTTGGCAAGTTCACCAACATCATTAAGACCTAGAGCATCTTTATAAAAATTCTTCTGGTAGTAAGACATTGTGTCAAAAGACAGGCCAGCGTTCTTGATCGAGTCTCTAATCATATTGAATCTTTCAACAGGATCTGTAGCAGTCATCAAATCCATTGCATTTACAAAGTTGCCACCAAGGGCGGCATTCAACTTACCGGCCTGCTCGGCAGCACCATCGAAAGTATCAAACTTTTCTGTCATCTGAATTAGCCTGCCAACCTCAATACCCGTAACCTTGGCTGCGATTGCTAATCGCCTAAATGCAACTTCACCCTGAGAGCCCAATTTGGCCACAGCATTACCGGCACCAACAAAATCTTGTGCCATCTGCTCTGGAGAAACACCTATGTCCATCGCCAAAGCTGCCAAGCTTAATTGTGTTTGTGCTGCTGCGTCTTCTGTTAAGCCAAGGGCTTTTGTCAAGAGATGTGTTCCTTCAGCAAACTTTTCAACAGAATATCCTAAAGTATCGAGAACTGCACCAACCTCAGTTAATCTTTGTTTTTGAATTTCTGTGGCAAATGTAAAATCTGTAAATGTTCTAAATAATGCGGAATAAGATTTATTTACCTGCTCAAGACCTTCTTTACCTATAAACTTTCTTACATTGTCAAAAGACTTGGTTGATGTTCTGCTGAATTGTTCTGTAATTCCTAATGTCCTTTCAAGACCTCTTTCAAAATTATAGACATCAACAACAAGATTTTTTAAACCTGTGATGAACTTATTTCTTAGCTCAGCAAAAAAGTTTTCTAATGCTTTATCAAGGATACCTACAAGCTTACCAATCATCTCTACGCCAAATTGTTTTATGGCATCAAGATTCTCAAATCCAAATCCGATAGCAGCCCCTGTATCTTTCTTTATAAATTGTGCCAACTCAGTAAAGCTATTCATCTGCTCTACACCAGGAATCATGCTATCTCTACTCAACTGTTGAAGTACGTTTGTTGCATCAGACAAAATAGCTTTATTTGTATCTTTTACACCATCAACAAGTTTACCAAAAGTTGCAGTTAATTGATTATTTGCTATATCGCTGCTTGAGATAAATTGACTACCAAGGTCTCTAAATGCCTGATTTAGTGAAGCAACACCCTCTCTTGTTTCTGCAATTCCAGGTGTGTATTGATTAGTGCCGCCGTCAGTTGTTGGTTCCCTTTCGGTTCTTTCCCTATCCGAGCGTCTTTCCTCTGTTCGTCTTGTCTCGGCAGTTTCAAAAGAGTCTTTAAGTTCTCTAATGGCATCAATAACTGCCTGTTCGCCTTCAGATATAGCCATACAAAAAGACCTCCTTTACACCTAAATAGTTTAAATATATTTATTTAAGTGAATTGGGAGGTCTTGGTTGATTATTGGCTGTTAATGTCTGGGAGCCCTTTTTGCCCTTAGAGGCATTCTCTGCAGACTCTTTTTCTGCCTCAAGTTGTCTGATTAAGCGATCAAAAAACCACTTTCTAAGGCCGATAGGTAGGTTGTACGCTTCAGCAAAACTCCAACCACCCGAATACTTCATATAGAAAAACTGCTCATAGACAGCTTCCATATAATTTTCAGTTAGGCCAAAAAAACTCTGCGTTAAGCGGCACCTCCAGTTCCTTTGAAAAGCCACAGCTTTGGCATTCAAAAAGATCCTTCATTTCGGTAGCAGGGTTGATTGCTTTATATACATCTCTAATGTGCTTTGTCTCGCTAGAAGGGACATTTTCAGAGAAGTAGTTGATAGCTCTTGCATCAGAAACACCGTTTACAGAGTAGACAATCTTCTTAAGCTGGCTTGTTATGTTGTTTTCAGCCTTCTTACGCTTCTTTCTCTTATTGCTGTCATTAAGCATTTCCATTTCTTCTTGGCCGGTTAAAAGACGAAGTTTTACATTAACCTTGGTTCTAGGTAACGTGAGAGAGAAAATGCCTCCACCCTCATCCTTTACTCCTTCTGGCAGTGTGCACTGATTAAGAGTAGAATCGTCAAGGTTGAAAGAAAACTCTTGCTTTGCTCCACAAGATGGACAATTCATTTGTGATTCATACACAGAACCATATCCGCTTCTTCTTGCAGCTATGATGATTGCAGTTCTATCTCCACTGAGAAGTGAAGATGCACTTATTCTTTTATCTACAATAAGACTTTGTAGGAGACGATCAAGCGCAACACCTTGCTTAAGAAGAGTTTGAGAAGTAAGAATGTCTTCTTCCTTCGCTGTCATCTGCTTAATTTCGATTACATCTTGATTGTGTAATGGGTGAGATTCTGGATAGAACCTACCCTCCGATGGTAGCTCAACGAATTCTGTTGGAACTACAAAAGAGAACATATCTCCACCACTTCCTTGATTCATAACTTGTGGGGGTGGAGAGGTGTCTTCGGGTTTTGATTCACCCAAAAGACGGTCTTGATTTCTAGACAATATACACCTCGCGTTTTGATTTGTCTAATTTTATGGTTTGAAGATTTCGTTCTTGTTGCCACCAGCAAGAGTTGTTACACTAGAAGCAGTAGCGGTTTCTAATCTGGCCCAGTCATATCTTAAAGTCATGGTAACTTCGTTTAGGTCATCGGACGCATAATCAAGGTCTCCAAACTTTAGAGAAGTAATAAAAGCATTCCACAGGGTCCAAGTCTCAATTGGCTTACCTTCAGCATCTAGCTGGGTAATAAGAGCAGTGCCCAAACTTGTGACAGCACTTTTCTTTGACATAGAGACTAGATCAGCAGCACTAGATGGTGGATTATAACCAGCATTTTGCACAATCTGTGCAAAGTTGGCAGCCATATCGCCGTCTTTGCTGCCTGGATCAACAACAACAATATCGAGAGTTTCCCACTCGGTCCTACCAGGGTAGTAGAACTTGTGATTTAGATACTCATGAGAAGTCTCGGTAATTGTAAAAGAAGGCTTACCAGCAGTCTTTGCCATCCAAAGAAGTGGACCTCCTTCGGGGGTTTGTAGAGAGCTAAAGCTCACGATAAATCTAAATTTTCTCTTTGGATCTTTGATGCCAGAGCCATCAAAATTTTCAGACCAGAATGCCATTTGTTAATTTCTCCATTTATAATAAGTAGTAAGGTTGGTATTAATCTTCGAAAGAAGCCCCAGAAGAAGCAACCACAAAGTCAATTGCGATAAACTCAATTGCCTTAGCTGGCTTAATCATAATCTTCGCGTAAAGAACATTCTGATCAACAAGGTCAGGTGTGGTAGTGGTTTCATCAAGGATTAGTCTATAATCAGTGATACCGAATCTGCTCTTAGTTCCGACAAGTAGTGGCTCAACGAGACCCTTGAAACGGTTCCAAGTTGCTTGTACGTTCTGTTCAAAGAGAACTTGGGTTGATAGGACTGAGATTTGCTTCTTGAGGTAGATAACAAGTCTGCGGACGTTGATTCTATCGAGAGCAGATGGTCTCTCCTGAAGAGTCTTCTGGCCGAAGAGAACGATGCCAGTGCTTGGGAAAGAAGCAATTGGGTTAATTCTAGCTTCGTAAAGAAGGTCTCTGTCCTTAGAGCGTAGTCTCTCGGATACTCCAACGACTGGGATGCCTGCTGCTCCATCTGAGAGGCCACCACGGTTAAAGCCGGCTGGTGCAAACCAAATCTCAGAAGCGCGCTCAGAAGAGGCTAGAGTGCCCATCATTGCGACAGTTGGTGGAACCCAAACATTCTGTCCGGTAGCAGAATCTCTTGTCTGTACCCATGGGTAGAAAGTAGCGCCATATGAGGAGTCAAGCTGTCTTCTCTTAAGTGCGTTAGCTGCATTTCTTGGGGTACCTGCAACTCTAGATTCTCTAGTTGGGTAAGTTGTAGCATCACCCTCATGCGGTGGAACATAGACACTTGCAAGGTCTATAAGAGCAAGTGCATCGGCACGAGACTCAGCAGTTCTGACTAGATGGTCATTAAGCGCATCATTGGTAAGGCCAGGAACTGCGATTAGGTTTGTGTCGATAAACTCAGGATCAGCAATTGTATCAATCGCTCTTTCGTAAGTGTAGTACACGTAGTTGTTCTTGCTGGTTGAGGTTGTGCTCATTAGTGAGTTAGCAAGTGGATCTGGCTTGGTGATATCGAAGCCATCGAAGCCACCCCAGAAAGGAGCAGTAAAGCTGTCATATCCAGCATCTAGTAGCTGTGAAGCACTGAGTGGGCTAGCTAATGTCTGGCGTGAACCAGATTCGTAGTAGTAATCTCCTGAATCTACTCTGACATCGTTAAGTGTGAAGATGCTGCTGTAAGCGTCGAAGCCGGCCACCGCAGAAGTGCTAGGATCATCAGAGAATCCAGCCTGTAGTAGTCTGTGCATATCTGCAACACTGTTATCAGCGATTAAGGCAGATCTTTCAGTGGTTGTTCTAATACCGAAGTTTGCCTGAGTTGGGTCACTAAGGCCGCCATCTGAGGCGCTGAGTCTTAGAGCAACACTTGGGAAATCAAATGAGCAAGTAAGTACGCCGAGTGTGGTCGCCGCAACAACGCCCTTAGCACTTCCAATTAGGCCCCAGCGGTCGCCACCCATTTCAGGTGGAACACTAGCACTACCTAGTAGAAGGGTGCTTGACAAGTCTGCAGAAGCGCTTACTGAAGATACACTCTTAATACTTGGTGGCATGTAGAAGCCGAATGGTAGGTAAGACGGATCAAGCGCACCATCATCCATGTCTGGGTTGGTCTCTACATAGAAGTAACGAGAAACGTTGTCATACTCGCCGTACTCTCTGAGGTTTCTTTCAGTTTCAGACCAAACGTAGTACTTGTTACCAATGACCTTGGAGATAAAGTTTGGAGAGTTAGGGTTTAGGTTAAGGTTGTCGAATCTCTCAACAATAGATGGGTTTACATCGTTATCACCCAACGCTCTTACTACAACTGAGAAGCTACCGTATGGATCGGTGAAGGTTGTGCTAAGCTTGATTCTTTCAATGGAAACCTTGATGTTCTTGTGAATCCACTCACCGTGGCCTCTACCCTTAAGTCTAAAGAGCTTTGGAAGGTTGGCTGCGTTGAAGCTACCTGCAGCACCTAGGTCTTGTGGGATGAACCAACCAGCAACAGCTTCTCTAGCTGACTGAGCCTTCATGTTGTGTAGGCCCTTGGTAACATCGGAGTTGAGAGCAAGAGGAATAATAGTGCCAAAGGTGGCGGTGTTTATAAGGTTTGCATCTCTGAGAGATTGTTCAAAGCTTTCACCAAGCCAGTAGCTTCTTTCTGTAGTTGTTGGGTAGTAGTCACCGTTTCTAGATAGAAGTTGTGGGTTTGTGCTTAGCTTGTTACGGATGAAGTTCTCAGATTGATAATCAAAGTTAAAGAACTTCTCCTCGATACCAAGGGTACTGGATGAAATTCTTAGTTTAAATTCTTTGTTAGCATCGGAGGCCAACATGATGTGTGAGCCACTGACTGTTCCACCACCAACATCAGAACCAGAAAGTTGTACAATAGTACCAGCTTGAGCGTAAAGGACTGCGGCTAATTTTCCTGCTGTTCCATAAGCATTTGAACCACCAGTAAACGCACTAACACTGGCAAAACCGGAGCTAGCATTATTAGATAGTGCTCTATTGCCATCTGCGCCAGGAAGCTGGGTTAAAGTGACGGTATCGTCAGTCACCGAGGTTGTGGAAATAGCAACACCAATGTTGCCGCTATGGCAAGTCTCAATGGCAGTTTTCAAGGCTGCAGAAATAGTGGCAACAGCACCATCTGCCTTATATTTTGGAGACGTAGTATTAGTAACTGTGGAAGTGTGGGCTGCATATGCAAGAGTAGTTCCTGCCCTGTCAATAATAGTCAATGTACTAGCCAGATGAACGGCCCCGGTTATCACTATTGTGGCTGTTGCCTGAGCCAAGCTTGCGCTTGGGAAAAGGAACACGCCAAATGCTCCACCGTTGTTCGCGAGAGTCGCAGAAGGACTTGCAGTGGTAGCACCACCGTCACCAGCAGGAGTTGACCATCCGGCTCTAGTTCCTGTTGCAGCAGTTGGGTGCTCATGTCCGAGAAGTCGAATGTAAGTAAGTGGAGCTACCTGAGCATCAAGGTATCCCTTAGCTGCGTAGGTGCCGTACATTGGAGACTGGAAGTTACCTTCTCTAGCAATGTCACCACCGCCGTTTCCTGGCACAGTATCGCCATAACTTGTGACGTACTCAGAAAATGATGGCACTCTGGTAGGCTGCATTCCTAGGCCTCTTACAGATCTTCCGATAACTGTAGCGCCGATAGCATCAGGCTCTCTTGGTCTAAATGAGTTGTCGATCTCGTTGATAAATACACCGGGAGAGACAAACTTGAAATCTTTAACTGGCATGAACTAGCTCCTCTTAAATTTAGCTGTTGCTATTGTTTCATATTAAATAGTAGTATATTTTTGTAAAAGTCTATTATTGTTAGTCTATTATAAAGCCTGGGTCGCCGGGACCAATCACCTTTTCCCTAGGAAAAGCAATATCGACAAAGTTCTGTCTTCTCTCGACAATAGGCTCCTTTGAATTAGGACCATTTCCTATTAAATAGCCCAAAACTTTTATACTAACCGTAGAGATAAAAGTTCTTTCATCTTCGGCCATTGAAGAAACATTGTTACTGGTCGATATAGACTGATCAATGAATGCTTCATAAAGATGACCATTACGTCTCATTACAAAGGAATTTATTTGCCCAGTTCTTGTAACAAATGGAGTAATGAGATCGTTTATGTGCTGTTGGTATTCTGCTCTTATTGTGATTTTGTAATCAATGTTGACGTAAACTGGGATAGGAATTGATAGAGTTTCAACAACAATTCTGTTATTTTCACTTGGTTTATATTTTTGACGAACACCATCTGTGTTGGTTCTTGTATTACCTATAACTGCGTTATCTCTTGTTTTGTCTTGAACTATTTTCTTAGCTATAATATAGCGACCTGTTCTTCCGTCCCTTCTGTTAGAATAAAGATGGGCCTGAAAACCACCTTTTCTTGTAGGATCTTTTGTAACGCCTTCTCTCTCAAGAGAGATAAGTGGAACAATTAAAGATCCACTTTCATCCCTAAGAGTCTTGTCGTTCTTAATTTGGAAAGCTCTTTCAGGAGAGATCCAAATCACAGGAACCTTTTCCAGTCCTTGATTGGTCAATACGCTTAAATCAAGATCGGTCTTGAGAAAATCAAGCATAGAGGCATCAATGTCCTCAAGTGAAGAGCCCAAGAGACCAACCTCTTCTAAAGTAAGGTTAGCCTTTTCTGGTATCTGAGCAAAGCTGAAATCTTTAGGAAGCATTGAATAGACCTCTTCTGGCTTTCTTGCATGTTGCTTTTATCTCAAAGAGATGATCGACTTGACCAAACAACTGTACTGGTTCTTCTAATTTCATAATCTCAAAGTAGATATCACCGTAAAGAACAAAATCTCCTTCACGGACGAATAAGTTTTGATCTTCTGTTAGTCTTCTCTTATGAAAGCTAACGGTTATGCTGTATTCTTTATCAAGGCCCATACTATCGAGATAGGTTGTACCATATGTGTTTCTCTCAACAAGAGCATAGACGCGGACAGGCGGTAAGAAGTTTTTTACAACTGCCTCTCCATAGGTGCTATTAAAATTTGTAGTATCCATATCAATAGGGTAGTAAAGGATCTGCTGGCCAATGACATTTTCTATTAATTCATCATTGACTTGCTTAACTAAATTTCGTTCTTTCTCCCCAAGAAACAATGGGGGTGGAGGACTACTGGGTCTTGACCATTCGTTATCAGACATTATTTATTCTAAGCCTATAGGGGCCATAACAGCACCTTTAACTGTATTTTTAATTCCACTCTTTGCGGTCTTTATCCCTTGCTTTGTAACAGCGCCTAATTCTATTTCTTTTGCTCTTCTATTTTCTTCACGGTCAATATCTTTGCAGTGAATATTGAATTTTTTTGCTAAAAACATTTCTAAAATATTATTGACATCAAAATTAGCTATAGGCGTATCATCTGAAATTTTCGTAATAAATTCTTGTAGGTAATTAATAAAACTTTTCTCTACTTTATCATCTAAAATTTTTGAATAATCATCGTCAATATTGAACATAGATAATAGTGGACTGGCAATAGTTTCCTCTTCTGGTAGTTTTGCAGCAAGGGCAATGTTTCTAAGTTTTTTAGCTTTTACTACGTTTGAAACAATATCTTTCGCAAACCCACTAGCACCACCTGTTAAGGTACTTACAAGATTTTCAATATATGATATTGCAACATCTTTACCAATCTTACCAGCCTCTACTGCTTTATAATAGATGTGTACCTGTTTAAGTATTTTTTTTAAATCACCAAAAGTTTTGATAGTTTCTGGTATTTCTGGTTCAACTTCTTCATTCATGAAGGAGCGCCAATTTTCAATTATTAGTTTCATTTTTATCCTACAAATATTGGATTAGGAATCTTAGATAGTACATCAGCAGAAGCGTCAATGCGCTCCTTATCTGCCTTGGCAAGCTCTTTATATTCCATTGTCTTAAGCATTTCTATCAACTTGTCACGTAAGTTGCCTTGCTCATCTTTAGCTTGAGAAAGAAGTTCATTTGCATTTAGATTTACTGACTGGCCCGGAATTGGGATCGTTGCAAACTTGCCTCGGATTTGACCAAGCATCTCTTTAGAAAGGGCGAGAGCATATTTTCTAATCCACTGCTGACCCATTGAGTTGATCTTATTAAAAGCTATATTTGAAAAAGGCAGAGTATTATAGTTGTTTACACCATCAACACCAGATTTATATCCATCCGTATCGGCCCAAGCGTTTTCTTGAATATAAAATCTAAACCAAATTCTAGGAAGATCGACACCTGAAAGATGATCATTAGAAGGTGATGGGTAAAGCTTCAATCTGTTGTCACTAATTTCATATGAGTAATGTGATGTCCTTGTATAGATTGAATCCTCATACATGATCGCCTGTAGTTTGTTGTGCCAAGATGGAATAATTTCAAAAGAAGAATCATCTGCATACTGGCCGTAAGTAGAGGCATTACCAACAACACCAAGGCCGCCATAATATCCATAAAATCTCCACATCGCTCTTGGAGATTTATAGTAAACTTTATTAATTATAATTCTTTTGCTATTTACCGAGCCTGAGAAGGGTACAGCAGCGCCTTTATCATCAACACCAGAGAGAGAGGCAGAATTAACTATGTCTTGAAGATCATAGACTTGTTTGCTTTTTACTGTTTTAAATGATGCTGAATAAATTCTAGTAGTACCGCCAAAGCCGGCCTCTGTGGCGACTGCATCACCAACCCTTCTTGCCTGAGCAATTTGAAACTTAGGATATTTTAAAGCTATGTTGCTTCCTGATGTTAACTCACCTTTACTTGTGAAAGAACCAGTATCGTTTCCTAAAGCATCTGAAAGGACGTTGGCCGCTTGATGGGAGTTTATGATGTTTGAGTATTCTAATACAGCCTCTTCATATGCTGAATAAACATTACCAACTGTAAGCTCAATATCAATAACATCGCCGCCAAGTTTCTTATATGTATAGGCAACTTGGTCAGCAGCACCGCTTAGGAACTCAGCAGAGCCTGTGTACATACCAAAGGGCAGGGTGGCCGCTACATCACCAGGAGAGCCTGTAACAGGCAGTATGATGGCGCTTACTGTAGAAGATGGGGAAAGAGTAGTGGGCATTTATGAAAGCCTCCTGTTTACTATCTAAATAGTGAAGGCAAAAACAAAACCCCCGCCGAAGCGGGGGGAACTTTACTCAGCCTTGGCGGGCTTAGTGGTTCTACGTTTTCTCGTTCTCTTTGGCTTAGGTGCTTCAGCAACTTCAGGAGTTGCTTTTGCAGGGGCAGCCTTACTTGGTTTTGATGCGGGGCTTTCTTGCTCTCTAGCTTTTGCCCTCATTCTTCTTCTACCTGACATTATTGTCTCCTTGTGTTATCTTAGAAAGTTCCAGCGACTGGATCGACAAATCCGTGGATGTAGATAAGAATCTTACCAGCGGTAAATTCAGCAGAGGTGTCGTTAGCGCCCTGACAAACGTAAAGAAACTTATTAGAAAGCTCATTTGCATCATAGGCTTTTGAAGTATCCTCTCCCTTTGCTGTTAGCTCAGTGAGAATTGATGTCTGGCTGCCTGCTTGAGTGCCAGCACCACCAGATGCTGATTTTCCAGTGTTATCATCGCCAAACTCTAAGTCAATATCGACAGGACCGCCAACCGGTGCTTCTGTCATAACTGCACGAACTTCAGTAATAATACCAAACTTTGCTTCGGTCAATTGAGTAACGAAAGCCTTCTCGCCATCCTTGCCAACAGCCGCTGTGTCACCATTTGAACCAGTACCAGAACTGATTATTGAACCAACACCGAGGTCGATAGCAATCTCAGTGATAATCTCATGTCCCTGCCTATGCTGAGTAGCGTATAAAACAGCATCAGCAATCCCAGGACCAGAGCCGAGTTCAACCTTTTGACCCTTCTTTTCAAGAGAGAATAATCTCTTTCTTCCTAATCTTCTACTTCCCATTGCATTTCTCCTTTTTATATTATTGCAATAACTTGTTTTTATTCAATGATTAAATTCCAGCCACTTCGGAATTAAACCTTTCTAAGGGCAGTGGCCTCGCCCAGAGGAGAATATATCAAGTTACACTAACTAGTGCAACAAAAAACAAAAACCCCCTGCCGAAGCAGGGGGCCAAGTTTTAGCTTGTGTCAGTTATCAGGAAGCGCCTGACTCACCGAGCATACCACGCACAACGACAAGACCGTACATAT
>VMHT01198284.1_pt1 | contig 22642 bp, 29 predicted proteins | sample 4693611 | NCBI WGS metagenome assembly VMHT01 (sample SAMN12280063, study PRJNA550983) | marine metagenome | isolation source: seawater sampled from same location over 5 years 0.02-0.2 micron viral filtrate | place: USA: collected off the coast of southern California halfway between the port... ...
GCATTTGTTAAATTTTCTTCTGTGGGATTTGTTTTAAGAAGCGCTTTTAAATCTGCAACGGCACCTGGATACTTCTGTAGCTCAGCCTTTTCACCAGGATTTCCTGGTTCGCAATTTGCAGGATCAATAAACCGCCATCCAAAATAATAGTACAAAGAGATAACAGTTTCGAGTGCAAATAATTCAATATACTTCCTGTCCGCTCCTAAATATTGGACCAACTTTAGTAACATGCCGCCTTTTGCAAAAATTTTATCTCTTAATTGTACTGTCGGTCTGATGGCACCCAACACAAGAAGTTTCATTCTATTCTTATTTATATTACATAAAGCTATACCGCGTATTCCTTCTATTATTTTTTTTTTTGGTTGAAAGTTATCATATAAAATTAAAATTAAATTGGCGTTGGGTTCTGTTTTATCATCTTTATCAGCACTTTCTTGTTCTTCTAATGATATTGGTCTTCTCCAACGATCTGTTTCGAAATCATATACTGTGCCAAATAAGTCATCACCTATATATCCTTCAGGAAGTCCCCATTGACAAAGGGCAGTCAAGGTTCCTTTCGATAAACGTAATAGTTCTTGTCCCTCACCAAAATCTCCCATATATTTTACATTAGCTGCCTCATCCGGGCCATATGCTTGTTGAACATACTTTCCGCTAATTGTCCATACTGGATCCCTTTCCTCCGTTCCTCCTCTTAACAAATGTAAATTGTCACGGGTACAATATAATCCTATTCCCGGTTGTTCTGCTTTTGCTTCTGGGTCTTCTACCAATGATGCCATATTCTTATAAAATATATAAAGATTAAATTGAAATGAAATTAATACTTTCTAATTAATGTTAAATACTATCATGGCTAGCTTACTAACATCAACAAATTCTTGTGGTATTTGTTGCGAAGATTTTAATAAAAGTACCCGGGCAAAGGTAGATTGTCCGCGGTGTGAATACCCAGTTTGTCGCACTTGTACTAGGATATACTTAGTGGGAACAACCGATCTGGCACATTGTCTAAATTGTAAAAACAGATGGGAACTGGATACTTTAGTAGATGCAACTCTAAAGTGTTTTGTAAATGGTGATTATAAAACTCATCGAGCTAATATGCTGTTTGATCAAGAACAAAGCCGGTTTCCTGAAACAATGACAGCCGTAGAAAATTACAGAAAACTGGGTCAACTTCAAGATGAACAATTGACAATGAAAGCTGAATTAGATGAGGCATTAAGACAGTATAATCAAATTAGAGATAAACATTATGAATTAAATCAAAAAATTAAGCGATATAAGAATGGCGAGATTACAGAGAAAAAGGTGTTTAAACGTGGATGTCCTAAAGAAGGGTGTAGAGGATTCCTCTCTTCACAATGGAAATGCGGTCTTTGTGATACAAAAGCTTGTTCTAAGTGCTTTGCTATTAAAGAAGAGGGTATAGAACATGTTTGTGATGAAAATGATCTTAAATCAGCCGAAGCCATCAAAAAAGAAACTCGCTCTTGTCCATCTTGTGGAACGAATATCTATAAGATTGAAGGCTGTGATCAAATGTGGTGTACTCAGTGTCATACTGGGTTTAGTTGGAGGACTGGTTTGAAAGTTACAGGAGTTATTCACAATCCACACTTTTACCAGTGGCAAAATCAAGGAGGGAATGCTCCAGCAATAAATGTTCCTGGAGCAGTTATGTGTGGGGGTCTTCCAACTTATTATCAATGGAGAAATGTTGTAAGACGCTATTTTCCTGGCAATGAAATAAAAGATGATGATGATGCAAGGCACTTTTGTGAAAGGACGCTTATGGGTTTGCATAGGGGATTAAATCATTTTACACACTATGAACTAGATCGTTTTCGCAGAACGTGTAATAATATTACTAATAATCAGCAATTGAGAATAAAGTATATTTTGAATGAGGTTACAAAAGATGCTTTCAAATCAACACTCATTAAACGAGATAAAAAACACTCCAAATCTAGGGCTATTCTTGAAATTTATGAACTGGTGAATGTGGTAAGTACAGAAACAATGAGAGATATATTTGAAACAATGTCTGAGCAAAACGAATTGCCTTTTGAAGAAAAATATACACTAATTCACGATAAAGCAGAGCGATTTGATAAAATCAGACTATATGCCAATAAACAACTGATTCAGCTTAGTGCTCTGTATTCCCAGACTGTTGGTGTTATTCGACCGGACTTCTATACTGATAATATTAAAGTCAATAAAAAAGAAGTAAAATTTTATCTTGATCATCCGCAACTAATTGGAGAATAAACCCTGAAAGAATACCTTTAAAATCTTCTTAACTAGATCATTAAATCTTAGCCAACTTATTGTAGTAATACCTTGCCCCCTTTTATAATGTCCCGATCCGTAAAATAATATTTGTTCTAATAATTCAATAACCTTTTTTTGTTTGATTTCAGTAATATCAATTCGATATGCGCTATTGTAAATGCATCTGTTATAGTTGCGATCTGATTTATAAACACATGTTTTATAATCTTGATTGATGTAGTTTCTAATAAGACCAATCCCTTCGATTTGATTAGTATCATTGTTCATTTCAATAACATAAACCAAAGCCATATATGGTACTGTTCTTGGCATTTTTTTATTTAACCCATAAATACATCCCTTCCAATTATGGTTGTCGCGCCATTCCTTATTTTCTGCATAGGTGCTTGTTGTAAACCGTGTAGTTCCTATATAAAACTTTTCATCTTTATCTATCATTAGTTATCTAGTAATAGATATAATTATTTATGCCGATTTCAATTTTTATTTGCGATATTAAAATGTTCCATACTGTTTATTTGTGATACTTTCAATACATTTTCTCTCCATTTCATCAAAATTAAAGTAGTCAGCGATCGTTTCATCTGTAATATTGTCTGGAAAATCTGATAATTTTGTGATATCAGGTAAAAAATCAAAAGCGTATTTTTCCAAATATCTCATTCTATATCTAGTAGCTTTATATACAACCAATGCTAATTTAGTAGATAAAAACTGTTTTAATTTATTGAATTCATTGTCGGTTTTGTTTAAAATTACATAATTATCTCTATTTGAAATCCCATATAATCCATTTGTATCTATGAATGGGAATCCGTACATTTTATGTGCTAATACTAATTTGGGTATTCCACTATAAATACATTTTCTATTAGAAAAATTAACAATGATTTCGGGTTCTAATTTATTTAAAATACACGTAGTAATGTTAGGATATGAATGGTTTGCATTGGGTGTTTTACTAACAGTTAACCCTTTATAATCAGGTCGCATGCTTGTTTTTATAACCTCAATATTACCCACTTTTCTAACATAAGTAATTAATTTTTTAATAATGGATGGTGCAAATAATGGTAATGAGAATCGAGTATCAATATACACCGAATTATTAAATGAAATATATTTTTCTTTTTGTTCATCGTAAATAAAGATATCATAATTTAAAGTTAATGGTGGTGTTTTTTGAAAGGTAAAATAACAGGTTGGAGTTTGAGCTTGCATATGGAAGACTCGATTAGTCTGTGTATTTGTCATGCATCTTATTTTATGAATGGTCCATTTTTGAAGTAGTTTCAGCAGTTTTTGATCGCGTTTCATCCAAATAGAAGGTGTTATCATCGCCAAATATCCATTATTATTTAAATTATATATGGTAGTTTTAATAAAATCTCTCCAAATAGAAATTCCATCCCGTTTTTTCTCAGATTTTTTATTTGTGGGGACTTTAATATTTCCATTTGCATTGAATGGTGGATTTGCAATAATAACATCAAATTTCATTTCATGCATTTCTAAAAAATCATGATGTGCTATATTGGCTTCTGTTCCGAAAACGTCGTATAAAAAGGGAATGTGTTCCGAGTTGATCTCAACCATCCAAATCATATTCTGAATGATATGTTGATGTCTCTTTGAAGGGCATTTTATTTTGATTTGGAGAGATTTAAAAAGACGTTTATATAAAACCATTGAAAAATAGCCTTTTCCTGCACAAGGATCCAGCCATTTTAATGAGGGATTTTCAAATAAATACTGAGGTAGTAAATCTAAAATTTTGTTAATTAGAGAAAAATCAGTTGTCACCTCTCCAAATGTCTTTTTATTGTTGATATTTACATTAAATACCTGTTTATGTGTTGCTAGATCGATGGTAGATATTGACATATATTCTATAATCATAATCAAAATTATAGAATATCAACGATTATAAGATATTTCTCATTTTAATTTTCCAAATAGACGCTTCTTTCCATCCACAAGCTTCGTATTGGTCTAATTTAAGTTTTATTTGTTCGGCAACCCCACAATTACAATTTTCAGAATGTTCATGATGCTTGATATACCAAGGATTTTCATAAATAAGTTGTAATATTTTAGTTATTGCTTCTTTATTATTTTCATTCGATAAAGCTATTTCACAAAGATCTATTAATTTTTTTTGTATGTCATCATTTCTTTTTTGTAATGACATTGATCTAGTTATACGTATATTTGATTTATTTATAGTTGATTTTCTTCTACATATTGGACAATTATTCTTACATCCGCCACCATATGTAAGATTTCGCGTATTTTGCCATTTATCAATACACGTAAAACAGAATGAATGGTTACAATCCAGTGTGCATTTATTTGTTATAGGATTAAGACATATGATACAATCCATTTTATATATATTTACCATAGATAAATATGGCTAAGTATTTTAGGATTATAATATCCGTGACTTTTTTTTAGTTCTTTTTTTATAGCTTTGCCTCTATATTTGGTTCCAGAATGTCTACTGAAGTAGTTTTGCATCCTTTTTCTAGTACCATGATTTTTTTTGGCGTAAAGTTTTAATGGCGTTCGATCTTTATATTGTTGATAACGTCTGTCTCCAAAATGAATAACTCTGGTTTTTTTGGTTTTTTTGTTTTGAACAATCGCGGTATATTTTTTAGGAAAAGGCCCTCTTTTAAATTTTAAGATGCGTTCCTTCATTTTACTTTTTCTTCTACCTCCGATTTTTGTTTGTTTTACCCTTCTTCTTCCTCTTTTATATGTTTTTCGGGCTTTTTTTGCTAATTTAAAAGCTCTACTACTTTTTTTACACTCTTTCTCAATAATATGAAAATCTACAGCAGATGCTTTACCTCCTGTTATTGCGCTAGCCATTCGGGCATATCCCCATGAATGACCCGTTTGATTTGGCCTAGATCCACTAGAAAAGTACGCCCCTTGCCCTTTTTTAAACATGCGTTTCAACCCCTTCAAACTACATTTTGATGCCTTGGCTAGTTTTCGACTCGGCGTTATCTTTTCTATTTTGTACATTTTTCTGGCTTTAAGAATATGAGGAGATACTTTTGATTTAAAACTTTTTACCTTTTTTCTTGTGTAATATTTCTTACCCTTATACATTTTACGCGACTTTTTGAGTTCGCGTTTTTGAATTTTTCTATCTTTTTTACTTAATCCTTTTGGGACATATCTAGCTGGTACGTTTACCATATATACATTTGTTAGAATTAAATATATTGATAGATTAAATGAATCAATGGTATAAAACTCTTAAGAAAGCCCCATGGTCTCCTCCTAATTTTACATTTGGTATTGTATGGCCTATACTTTATACATTAATGGCAATTTCGGTAGGTATTGTGTGGTCAAATAAAAAATGTTATCCGTATTGTTCACCTATTACTTTTTTTATTATACAGCTTGCGTTTAATTTAATATGGACTACAATATTTTTTAAATGGCAAATGCCCAAATTAGCCTTTCTTGATATGATACTTATTATGATTGTTACGTTTTATACTTATAAGCAATTTTTACCTATAAGTAAAACAGCAGCATATCTGTTGATACCATATATGCTATGGTTATGTGTAGCTTTTAGTTTAAATTTATATATTATTCTTAATAACTGAATTCACTAATTATTTTGTTAACAATATGATTATAGAATCGTCTAAAAGTTTTATGTTTCTTTTTTAAATCTCTCAATGGAATCCATTTGACTCTGTCTTTTTCATATAACCCATTATGACTCTTTACTTTATTTGGATCATTTTTATACATTTCTTTGAAATCATTTTTGAAGACTTCTTCTATATTTTTATCATATTTCACCTCTACGATAAAAGTATGATATCCATTTCCTTTAATTACAGCACAAAGATTATTTTTCATTAAATTTCTTATATTGGATTTTGTCCCTAAAATCCCATTGCTTTCTTCCCAACCTTCGCGAAGTGCAGTTTCACGATGTGATTCGTTCTTTTCTTTAGATCCTCCGAAATCGCTCCATTTACCGGCGTCTTTTCTTGCAATTAGGGCTTCTCGTGAAAATAAAAAATATGGATGATTATTTCTAAACGCAACAGGTAAAATGCCTCCTCCCATTTATATAATTAAAGATTAAAGTCCGTATATAGTTTTGGATTAACATTAAACCGAACATTCTTATTTGCCGGATCATAACTAACTAAATAGTTTTGCTGCGTGTTATTTCCAAACATCAAGTTACGTTTACATGGTAGACCAGCTCCTTCTGTGATTAGCAATGTTTTCTTAGTAAAACCACTAGAAATATCACTACCAGTGGAAATACTACTCCACGGCGATCCACCTGTATTTGCCCAACCCATTGTAGCCTGTATACCAATATTTGTAAATTTAAAAATGTTTCCTGCTTCTGTTTGTTTAAAAAACCCTATACCGCCTCCATATGGATGATTTCCATAATTTTTTTCCCAATTAGCGAACGAACCATTAGGTAAAGTTTCCCCTGCTGACAAGTTTAATTCCCTAAACTGTCCTCCTAGTTTAACTTGTAATCCACCGGCGCCTTGAGTATTGTTTGCAAAAGATAATCTTTTGATAGCATTGTTGGTAGTATTAGCGTAGGTAGTTAAAACAGGTAAAAGTTGTGGAGGAGGGATTATACCATATAAAATTTTAACAAAAAATGTCCACCAATTTTGCTCACCGTTTGGTCCTGTTCCACAACATTTCTTTATTACAATTCCGATACCATTAAAATATTGAAAACTAGGGGAAGCAACTAGCATATCGTTTGCAGTGAAAGACCCCAAGGCTGTAGGAGGATAAGAATTATCTATATTCGCAGCAGAAAATAGCCCTGAAATTACAAGATCTCCCACACTAACAGTATTGTCATCACAAGGAATTGGGTCACCGCCAGCTGAAGATTTCCATAATGGTCCCTCTATTCTTACATATTTAGTAGCAGAGGTATAAGCTAAATATTTATTTGGTCCCTGACTTAAATTATCCATATCAGTAGGGCAAAAATTTGATCCAAATAAATTATTTGATGGATCTGTAACAATGACACATTTTGACGAATCAAATGTTGAATGCTTTGATTGATTAATGCCTACATTTGTTGGGTCCACAAAAGGAGCACACCAGATTTTGCTTGTTATGAAACCTCTAAAACCATTTGATAAGGATGATATAAACGATAATCCAGATAATCTATTATAAACACTATCCATTCCAGTAACTATCTTAACTTTAGTATTTGTAACACCTTTTCTATTACATGAATCTAATCCTCTTTGAATTACAAAATTTTCACTTGCATCTATCAAAGGACCGCAACCTTTATAAGCACCATCTACACATAATGCACTACCTCTATTCAAACTCAAAAATTTATCATAACTTCTAACATTTCTCAAGTTACCATCTCTGTAAAAACCAACTTTACCATTAAAATTATTACAGTTTTGTAAATTGCATGGGCCTCCTTTCAAAGATTTTGATCTTTTTTGGTAATCGGTTACATTTGCTTTAAAAATAGCCTGTGCTTTTTTATTTCGTGTTCTTTCACTAGAACTTAATTTGGGTCTATTATTATTAAAACAGTTCATATAATTTATAATTATATTTAATTAATCATATAAACAAACGAGATTCAATGCCATGGAGTAATCCATATTATTTAAGTCTAATACACGTCCAAATTCATCTAAAATTTGCAACTGTAACCTTGAAATATCAACCGGTCCGAAATAAAATCTTTTCTTAATTGCATTATTTTGTGTAACAGTATCATTTGTTAAAGACAAGCCATTGTTAAAATCAGATGAAGTAGCCGAATCAGTAGAAATTCTGGCTAGAACATTGGATTTTCCAATCGATTCATTATAAGCTGTAACAACAAAATTATTAACATTTTTGTTGAAATCATTTACAACAATATAAATGTATTTGGTACCCCACGCATCATAACAACCTTCCGATACATAAGATTGAGACCCGTTATATTCACCCAAACGAAATCCTAAAATCCATCCTAAATTTGAAACTATACCGTTTGTCCCAGCTAAATCTACAGAAGGTGGCTCTGCTATACCATTACCTACCTTTGTATAACCTTCTGTAGAAGTAGAAGGGGTTGCCGCTCCGTTATTTGCTCCAGATGATCGATTAAAATAAACATATAATAATGGTGTCCAATTGACCCCGGTTCCGTCCTGATTAATTTTGGCACCTGTACCTGTACCATTTGCAATAGTAAACACGGTTTTTGTAGTATGTTCATCAATAATGCAAATAGGTCTGGCGTCACTATTGCCTCCAGTAAAATTATTTTGTATAGCTATTTGAATTTGTTCATTAACTGCATCTTGAATCTCTAACCTTTTATAATTTCCATCTGGAATACTTATATAATACCAAAGTAAATCTGGAGGGGATCCCCCAACAGCACCACCACCACTCGCACCTGAATGTATCCGTGGATTAGCCCATCCAATCCAAAAATAGTTGTTTCCTAGTGATTTACTTATTTGGAAATAAGTACTGGGAAATTCTAAAGCCGATAGTTCCATTGAAATTACATTTTTAATAGTAGTGGGTAAAGTTACTTGATAATTGGTACTTAGCGTGGTATAATAGTTATTTCTAAACCGAGAATCTAAGCAAAGTAATCGATGAATTGTATGCTTTGAAGTACCTTCAACCGTAGTTTCATCACGGGGTACCGGATTTATATGACTAGATACGCTACCTCCAGGTCTTGCCATAACAGCATGTTCTTCATTCAATAGATACTCTCCATTGCCGTATTTGAATTCTCTTTTTTTTGTTATAATCATAAGTTTGTCTTTAACACCATCAAGAAATTTAATAATATCTCTTCGTTTTTCTTTCGAGATACTTTTATCTGTTAGTAATTTTTCACGTAATATATTTTCATTATTAACAATATCTTCTAAGCTAAACGGATCTTGTAAATTAAGTATATTTTTCAACTCATTTATATTATAAGAATTAATATCAAGATTAAAAATTCCAGACATATATATATTCTAAATCTAAAATATTTATATATTAATAAGCATCTATTTCTTTGCAAATATTTCTTTGCCTTTCTCTAAACACCAAAATTGTATAGCTAAACAAGGAAAAAGTCTTATATAAGAAGGCAATAATCCTCTATATAACCCAAAAAAACCATCTTTTTTAACAACAGATCTAAATCCGTCAAATATACCATTATATCGAGGAACATCTTTACTAAATCCCGCCATTTGAAAATGTTTTCTAAGCATATCAGTGGGGTAGGTAAATGTCAGAGCGCTCATGCCAGCAAATCCACCGGATAATAATTTTGTACTTGTTGGCGAGAAATCATAACCATCAAAAAAATCTTTATATTGATAATAAAACATAAAATTTAAAGCACTAAAGGGTCCAAAACCTAGTATACTAATACCTAATCCCTTATACATTTCATTAAATTTTATTTGTTTTGCCGCCTGAAAAGGGCTCGAATAATGAGATTTATTCATTTGTAAAGATAATCGGGTGCGTATGGTTTCAAGTGGATATATAGTAACCATTGAAAAGACTCCAGCCACACCTCCAGAATAAAAATTTTTAATTTTTTCATCTTCAATATCATTAAAAATATGATTTTTAGATTTTTCAAATGCGGTAAAATTTGTAGCTATTTGAGGAAAGACGCGTAAACAATTTGTCATATTACCCTTCCATAAATATCGAACCCCTTCTTTTTTAAGAACCGTCTTAATGGATGCTTCTTTAAGATATTGATTTTGACGTTGAATTTTATATAACTCTAATGGAGCAGTAGCTGTTCTTGAAATCACTCCTGCCATACCTCCGATTAACAAATCATCTAACATTACTTATATATCTTATCCCCATAGATTTAATATCATTTCCTTCTTTGTTTCATCCATACTGGAGAGAATATACCATTTTTTCTTCTTAGGATCCCATTTTGTTCCAAGTTTCTTTCCTTTGTCTTTTTCTTCAAAAGGCACTTTAAGATAAATTTTCTTGGGCTTTTTTGCATATTGACATTCTGTTTGTCCAATAGCTAAATTTGCTAATTTATCAGCCCCTTCATTTCCTAAACTATGTTCATCAGTCTTTCCAGTGTGGGCAGCAACATGATGGAATGCTACATTTTCTTTATCTTTGAAAATATAGTATGCCTTTTTTACAAGATCTACATTTGGAATGGGTTTTTTCTTTATCCAACATGCCTTTTCCATTTTTTCTCCATAAGTTGTACAACATCTTATAGCATATGCAGAATCAGAGTAAATATTAACTTGAAATCCGGCTAGTATTTCACGATATAGGATTTCAGCAGCCTTTATAATAGCTTTCAATTCTGCTGTATTATTTGTTTGTTTCCCTTCGATTCTTTGTGCACAATTTCTTGGATCATCTATACCAAAATAAACACCTAAACCAGCTTTTGCACCTCGTTGACCGTTATTGGAACAAGCTCCATCTGTATAAACATTCGTTTCCATTATATTATTGTGAGTAATAATAAAATAGGTTTAAATTCAATTTAAGTTGATTTTACCCGCCCTTCAAAAAAATCTCCGTGAGTACTAATATAATAATCGTGATAATATGGTGCTAAATACAAAATAAGACCTATTGTAACTGCCATTGTTATTCCTGAATATACTAGTTTTTTTGAACCACTCAAATATGCAGCTACTGTCATCATAGCTAGTCCAATATAGTTCTGTAATGGCATTCCCATATACCAATTTTGACTATCCAACCACCAAATATTTTCTCTTTTATATTCGTGAATTGTATAATGAGGGTTTAACATGAACCACATTGTGTCTTCTATTAAAAACCAGGCGACTATGAAAAATATTATTGTAAAAATATTATTGGGATATAGGCTATAAATAAGTGTAAATATAACCATAATATTCATTATTACATGATATGTAGTCATGGTAAATAGCGCTGGTACAGTGGGTAATTTTTTTGCCCAACCATGTTTTCCCTCTGCCTCAATTTCTAATAGAGAGAACAGTATGGCATATATAGTAATATACAATGCAGTAGCTATCATTATATAATACTAATGTAAAATTATCAAAATCCTTACTAATATCTAAATGAACTTAAGCTAAGCCACTCTTCATAACAATATTCGCAGCAAAATGAGTAATTTCGAGAAGCAATTTTAGCCTTTTTGATAACCGGTCTCAATGCAGTAAATTCAAGCATACATCCATCATTTGAACACTCTTTTATTTCTTTATAAAATACAGCTCTGCTAGGAGGAGTGTTAGGGATCTCTTTATTTTTTTCCACTTCATTAGTAAATAAACATGTTAACCATTCCATTACTATATAAAGAGGTTTTATCTTTAACATATATAATTATGTCCCATGGATGTAGATTTAAAAAAGCAACGGCTTCAATGCGATGGAAGTGGAAAAAGAAAAGAACGCGCCGATTGCAGAGAAAAAGGAGAAAAATGAGAGCGCGTGCCAAATAATCAAGGTATATCTTCTTCTAATTTCTCCTCTGATTCTGTGCCGGATTCTGACTCTGATTCTGTGCCGGATTCTGACTCTGGTTCTCGACGTCTTCGACATTTCCCTCTACAAGTGGTATCGTAAAAACACCAACCTGCAATGAAAACAGCTACTGGAATCACAATCGCATAACCATATTCCACGTTCATATAATTCTATACTATGTATTGGGTTTTTAAATAAATTGAAGTTCCGAATTTTATTACTTATTTGGTTTTGCGATCGTTTAAAAGTTAATTTACTTAAGAAAATAAAAACAAATTAACTATAATGGATATTACATCAACAAGTCAAATGGATAGATATGTTAAATCGTTGAAATATCTTGTTGTTTTTCCAGATAAAACAACAACATTTTATAAATCATTAAGAAAAATAGCCGAAGATATAAGTGTAGATTACTCTACCATTTCTAGACGATTGAATGAGGAAAATCCGTGTATATGTATTTCCAAAATATCTGGGTTTATTTTTTCTATTCGTAAATTAAATTAATCATCAGAGGAATGCATTTGAAGCGATTTTGCATGATCCTGCCACGCGCCATTTGCGGTGGGTGAAGTATTTTTCCTTTTGAGTTCCTCCACTCTTGGATTTACAGCCTTTTCATCCAATAGCATAATTCCCATAGCAGCATAGTTATGCAAATCAATTAGTGTATCACGAATTGATTCATTATTAACTAAAGTAATACCACTTTTTGTCACACTACTAAGACGACTGATTTTATCACCCATTCTTACAATTACACCCACAGGACCATATGTTGCGAAGGAGTCTCCATAGTCCTTATTTTTCTTCGTGAAAAGATTCAATGCCTCGGCTTGTACCGTGGTATACTGTTGTATACGGTCTTTATTATCCATAATGTGTTTATATTTGTACTACACAATATGGATTTAATTCAATTTATCCTTATATAATTAGACATTTAGACATTTAGACATACAATTAGGCGAATTGTTGTTTACCGTTTTTAAAACCAGTTTTTACACAACATCCGCATCTACCCCCATGACATTGGGTATTATTGCCTAATCGACCGGTAAAAATCTTGCAATCGTTATAGCATAGTTTACCGTTGCTATTAGTTGTCGTTGTGTAAGTGGTTTGTCCTTGATTTCCCAATATCTTATTTCCCGGTATTCTATTATCATAACAGTTTTTATTGAAACACAATGAATTCCCTACATCTACCGCACCTAGACATTTTTTATTCGGGCCCGGTTCATAAGGATTTTTAGTTTTGTTATATGTGGTAACTTTATCTCTGAAACCAGAATAAGCTTTTCCTCCTCCCAATAATCTAAATCCCTGCATGCCTCTAGCATTATCATTCAAACAATAATTAACTTTAGTTGAAATTCTAGATTCTGCTCGAGCGCCAGAATTTGTACCAGTTCTATTTCTTGGCTGTTTAATTACAGCTGTATTTGCTATAACTCTAGGCATCTTTTCTTTTCTTAAGACTCCACCCACTCTCCGCGCTAAGAATCTAGCATAAGATCCGTGTTTTTTATCAACACCAGATTGACCCCTATAGGCGGTTCGCGCTTTTACAGTAGGTACTCTATAAGTAACCTTTTTCCATTCATTAGGATTACCCTTGGATGTAGTTTGACAATTTTTTTGTATAGCAGATATCAAATCGCCTGGCCCCCCTGCCTGGCCTAAATTCTGCGGCATTGCACTTTGACCCACCTGTTTACTAACCGTTCCAGAACGTCTCATCATCATATATCTTGAAGAATCCATTCTAACCTGCTTATTTACACGTGCCATATTGTTTAAATTCATTTGATCTACTTGACAAATATTTTTTGGACATGAAGAACAATTATTAAAACAAGCTACACACGTTGTACAATTATTTCCATTATGATTTGACATATATACATTACTCTTATAAAAAATTGATAAAAAGACAAAGTATAATATAATTTGTAACTTCCAAATGTATGAATGTTCTTGTGGCAAACAATATAAAAGACTTAAACCCTTTCATATTCATCGAGCTTCTTGTGAGCTTTTACGTTTAAGTAAAAAAAGTAATCAAGATATTTCACATTTATCTAATTTGCCTTCTCAACAAGAGATGTGGTTAGCTCTTCAGACGGCTCTAGTACAAATCGATACTCTGAAAACAAAGGTAGAAACACAAGAAAGATGGATAAAAAGACAGAGGAAAAAGATACCAGTAATTGACTGGTTAAATACAAACTGTAAACCTGATTTTACTTATGAAGAATGGGAACAACAAATAATGCTAAATCAAAAAGATCTTCAACTAATATTTGACCATGATTTTGTGAATGGCATGTATTATATAATGCAAAAACATCTTGATCTTGCAAAAGAATCGCTATTACCTATTAGAGCTTTTGAGCAAAAACTGAATATATTGTTTGTATATACCGGTAAAACCTGGGAAATGCTAGATGCTGATAAAATGAGTGCGCTAATAGATAAATTTCATAAGAAAATACATACTTTATTTGTTAAATGGAGTGATAAAAAGCAAAAACGCATGGATTTTAATGATATTGATGAGAGTTATTACAAAAATATTACAAAGGTAATGGGAGGATCTTTATCAAGAATAGTATCGACCAAGAAGATTAGCTTCAAATTATATAATCATTTGAAGTTCAATCTAAGAAATATTGTCCAATATGAATTTACTTTCTAGATCTACGTTTGCGCTTTTTAGAATGCCTTTTACTTTTACCCGACTTATTAGTAATCAAATAAAGTTTTTCTTTACTTAATCGATTTACAGAAATACTAAATAAATACTTTTTATTATATGCGGTATCAGCGACTTCCAATAAAATTTCTGGCCCACGAGTAACATTTATAAATTTAAATGGACCACGAAGAGCCACAGATCCTCTATCAAAATAAAGTGAATCGCCCTTTTTCATTTTTTTGTAATTTGCTTTGCTTAATTGCACTACAGAAGGACCGTATAAAATTTCAGAGAAATCCTCTACATTTTGTCCTCTTGGTGCTCTTCTATAGGCAAGTCTATCATTTATGATAGCATTGAATTCTCTACCTTTAGAATCGCGAATTGCTACATTCTTGCTGGTAAATGAGTTTAATTTTGTAGGAACTCCTTTATCTTGCAACTGTGGACTTTTGTCTGGGAAAATAGAAAGAGAGGTAGGTGTCTTGGATTTCTTTCGCCCAAATGCTTTTTTTCTACGAATGCTGTAAGTTTTACGCATGGTTCTCTTCTTTTTTCTTTGTTTTTTTCGTTTTCCTTCGTGTTTAGATTTTTTATTTGATCTTTTATGTTTACGTGTTTTGGCCATATATAAAAATAGTTAGATTTTTATATATTTCTTATTTTATAATTTGTATTTTTTTCTAAACGTATCTACTAGCTCCACAGATACTCCTTCTTCTCGGGCTTCTTCCGCTTTTGATGTATCTTCTTCTAAATCTTTAACAAGTACTACAAAGGTGCTTTTGCTAACTGAAGTACTGATTTTAGCTCCTAAATCAACAAGTGTTTTTTTCAGAGGCTTGTCTCTGAAACCTGTCATTACAATACGTTTTCCATAAAGTGGATGCGATTTGTCAATATTTTGACCCACTTGTTCATTTAATTTGTTTGTTAGACCCGCATCAGTAAGGAAAGATATGAAATTGGGTAGATTTTTTACGAAAAGTTTTGCTCGCTTTTTGCCAACATTTTCAACCGCTGCCACTTGATCAATCTTGGTATCAGGTTGTTCGCTGGATTCAAAGATATTTGGATATTCATGGATAATATTTCTCAATATAGAGGAGCCCAATCCTCTACCAAATACATTAGACGCGCTAGCAATCATAACCAAGGAAGCATTGCGAATTGCCTCATCCATGTTTCCCTTAATTTTCACTACCGTTTTTTCTTTGAAACCCTCAACAGTTAAAAGCTCTTCCTTCGTCATAAGAAGAATCTTAGGTACGGTATTAAATCCAGCCTTTATCAATCTTTTAACATTGCCAGGACCAACGCCTTTAATATCGAGTTTTTTGAAGAAGAATTCAACGTTCTTCTGTAATACCATTGGGTTGTTTTCAGTATTTTTAAGCATTGCATCTACGTGACTCTCATTCCATACCCAAGGTACCGACGGCATTTTGGGGCTTTCAGCTGGTTGAATTACCGCTTGAATTTTGGGTATAACATCTCCAGACCGAATCAGTTGAATAACTGATCCTACCCCGATATTATTATCCTCTACATATTTTGCATTATGAGCAGTTACAAATTCGATTGTTGCTCCTCTAATATTTACAGGCTCAACTTGAACAACTGGATTCAGATAAGCGTCTTTACTGGCTGTCCATATCACATCAACCACTTTTACTTCAGCGATCTGATCGCTCAAAACCATCTTGAAAGCAAATGCGTAATCTGGATTTTTATTGCGACGTGGATGTTGTTTATCGTCGTTTACAATGATTCCATCAATCATGTACTCATAATTACTGCGCCACTCCACTAACAGGTCTGACAACATCTCATTTGAGATGTCATCCGTAACTTCGTGCAATACTGTAACTACACCATTTTTTTGAAGCCACGCCAATTGTTCACTAGGTTTCATAGCAGGTTCGATAACCTCATATCCTACAAAATCTAGATCTGCCCATTTACCAGTATCTCTTTTTTTGGCATTCACTAATCCTGCTACCATATTGCGTGAGTTTTTATACTCAGCGCTGTATTTTTTTTCAAATAATTTTTCTTTAATCAATAATTCTCCTCTTAATGTTACATCTTTACGTTTTGGTAAATCCAAATATGGAACCATATAGGATATATCCATTCCGTGTGTAGATCTACCGCGAGTATAAAGTTTTCCTCCTGAGTACAATACCGAGATACCATCAAGTTTTCCTGATATTACCTTTGGACCAGGATATTTTGCTTTGTATTTTGGCAAGGCATTTGTATCGGGTTTAATTTTATCCATGGAATGCATTTCAAATGGCAACTTTACCTTAGCTTTATCTGTTGGGGCACCTACCTCATCAAAGCAAGGGTTATTGGGATAAGTACGCTGTCCGTACTCTTTCAGAATATCAAATACATTATCTGCAACAAATGGTTGTTTATTGTAGTATGCGGCAGATGCTACACGTACCATCTCACATATCGTCTCTTCTGAAAACTGTTTTACCACGGAAATTCCCTCATTGGTTAACAATTCCCAGTTAGTGCGCAGTTTACTATCAGTGTCTTTTTTTTTTACTTTTCTATTTGCTTTAATTTTTATTGTCCCTTTTTTCTTTTTCACCACCTTGGCTTTCTTGAGCGACTTTTTTTTAGTGCTTTTTTTAATGTTTTTTGTCGGAGACATAACAATGGGTGAGGGCGTATTCATTTCATCGACTGGTGTTTTCACTTGTTCGCCAGTTTTAAGTATCACTGCCTTCCCACTCTTTCTTTCAGTAGGTTTTTTGTATTCTAACCCGAGGAAATCAAAGATGGATTTTTCAGTTGGGAAATCTCCTTTTACTCGCTCACCCTTCTTATTTTTCTTTGGACCGGTCAGTTTAAATAAACCGTGTTCATTCATCGTATAGCCAAGATCGACAGCTCTTTGACGCTGAACCACATTAAATGCCTTGCTTCCAGTAAAGTATAGCACTGCAAATGAGTACTCTTCGGGTTTAGAATACATGAAATCCAATCTTCTGGCAGTAGTTGACCCAGGTAATTTACCCACAGTCAAGCTTTTTGTCTTGCCTTTGGAGAGACTTTCCACTAAAACTCCCTCTTTTTCCAATTCATCAAGAAACTTTTTAAAGATTGCATCATCTCCTTGTTTATTTGTAACTGCGACATCAATATCTCCCGATGTTTTATTACCTCTTCTATAAGATCCAAGAATCTCAAATTCATCACCATCTTGTTTCACTTTATCAAAGACTTTTTTAAAGACCTTTTCGTACTCAACCACTTCTGCTCGTGGAATACGCTTCAATATATCTTCATAATGACGGAGGCCTTTTTTCTGAACCGCATTTAGGAGTTCATCTTGCCGTTCTCTCAACTGAGCAATAGAAGTTAGCCCCAACTCTGCGAGTTGAAGAGCTTTCTTAGGCCCAATACCATAGACTTTTACGAATAGGTATCTTGCCTTATGTTCAGACATTTTTTCTTTCTCAATCGCTCTAAGAGTTCCTGTTTCCATGAATTCTTTAAATTTTTTTAGTATGGTATCGCCTATTCCTGGTTGCCCCTTCAACTCATCTGGATTCTTGATCTCCGTGGGATATGCCATAATAGTCTCAGCAGCGGTATGATAGGCTCTCGCTCTGAATCCCTCGCCTTTCATTTTCATCAGATCTTCAAGCTCTTCCAAAAGATTTATGAATTGTTCATTTAGCGATGCTTTTTTGGTTTTCATGACGACCTTCTTTTTTTTACCTTTGACTTTGATTACTTTTCGTGCTTTACTCATAGTTGTTGTAGTATGTTTAGTATGTTTAACATTAGCATCTAATACTTTTTTTTCTTCAATTTTTCGATTTTTTTTGGTCATTACCTTTACTTTTACTTTCTTGAATTTTTTAGGTACTTTTAATGTTTTCTTTTTTTTTGTTTTTGGACAGTATCCAAATGTTTTAAGGGTTCTTCGTTTAGGCGTGACTTTTGTGGCACATATACTTCCTCTACTAGTCTTAATACATGCATTGTGCATTTTGCCTTCATGTTTAAAAGGAAATATGCAAGGACCTTGCTTTATTTTTTTATCTTTTTCCTTCTGGTCTAACCAATTTACATCAGAAGCATTCATTTATATTATCGTTTGATTTTTTTCTTAAAGTATGTAGTTAAAAATTTATCAGCCATGATATCATCTAAAAATTTAATATTTCCATCTTTTTTTTCACTGTGAATTGTCTTAGGTTTTTGCACTGCTTCTTTAATCATAGGGACTGGTAGTTTATCTATCGTTTTATTCATTTAATATAAAAAAATATAAAATTAATATAAGAATGACAGTATTAATCCAAGGAATCTCTATTTCAAAAACAAGTGGAAATAAAAAGACAAAGAGTAAAAAAACTTCTATCAAATATGATGGTAAAAAAGCAAATATAATGTGTAGCAATAACGGAAAAAAATCATATCATACATTAACAAATAATCAACTTATAAGTCTTATGGCAATGCCTGCTTCAAAAAAAACTTTAAAGCAAAGGCTCGGTCATATAGTTAAAAAGCGGAATGCAAGAGGTACCAAAAAAAAAAGAAAACAAAATCGAGGAACTAAAAAAAGAAGAAAAAAAAGAAAAAGAAACAAAAATAAAGGCAAAAAAAATTAAACAGCCAGTATTACTTTTTTGAAGTCTTCATCCTCTACACTATTTCTATTGGATAAATATTCTTTCGCTTTATATTTATCCATCTTATTAAGATACGTTCTAGAAGCGTACAGCAATTTAAATATAAAATCGTCAAATCCTATTGATTCAACATAAACTCTTCTATCTTTTCTTAAAAATGTTAAAAAATTTATGATGTATTTAGGATCTGCCGGAAAAAAGAAAATAATAAAAATATGATTTCTTGTAATTGTTCTATTTTTACCCTCAAATTCAAAATCAGAATAGCTTAATTCGCACCCACCATTTTTAGCAATCTCTATTAAATCTCTCTTCAGTTCCAAAGCGCCACTTGTTTTTTTCAAGTTAAACGCTACTTCCAATCTATAAGACATTATTATGATTTACCTAAAGATTTTTATTTTTAAGAAAAAAATAAAATTTTATACTACAAATACCTACAATATTGTAGGTATATCAAATATCGATTATTGATTAGATGCATTTTCAGAGAATTCTCTTTGTGCTTTTCTGTACACCATGCCGTTAGGGATGCTCCAAACATAATGATTTACGTAAGGTTTTAACATTTGTCCGATCATTTCTCCCCATTTTTCTCGCTTGACGTTCAAAGCCTTTTGAATATTCTCAATGCATTTTTCTTGCAACTCTTTGTTTAATTCTCTACCAATTCCCCAAGTACCATATCCCCGAAATGATCCCCAGCTGTTTTTTCTGTCGTCCGGGAAAACTTCCAATAGTGACTGTTTAATAACTGTCAGATGTTCTTCTTCGGTAAGTCGAAGTTTAGGATGAACATTGGTGAATATGGACAACGCAACGCCCCGCCAGACACTTCCCATCCTAATCATTTTACGATATTGATCATCCCTGACATATTTAGGGCTTGGTGATTCTACTTCATACCATGGTCCTGCTCCTCTCATACTCATATTTAGATTATAGTAGTTATTAGTAGATTGTGTTTACATTCATTTTATGGCTAAAAATCATTTCAATTTTCTGACTATATTAAAATGAGTAATTTTTTTCAGAGTACAAATATTAATGCTGGAAAGTATTATCAAAACGGGATAGAAATTGATTTAGGCGCTCAAGGCGTACAAGGCGCTCAAGGCGTACAAGGCGCTCAAGGCGCAACTTCTGAGGGCGGACTTCCTGTTGGTTCAATTACGATGTATATGAGCGATAATATGCCGCCTGGCGCAAACGGCGGCGCCACCCGTTGGTTGTTGTGTAATGGGCAGACCCTACCAGTAACCACGGAATATCAAAACCTCAGGAATTTTTTGCTGCAAATTCCAAATGCTGGGACTGTGGCCAAGACTCCAAATATGCAGCAACGTTTTGCTTTGGGTGCAGGTACAGCACAACAATACACTTTACTCCCTGGACAGACCGGTGGAGTAACAGATGGGAAAATAACAATACAACACTTACCATCACATACTCATTCGCTTGTTGATGCAAATGGATACAAAACCCTCCAAGAAGCAGTTTCAACGTCGACGGGCGCAATTCCTCTCCAAACGTGGAACGCCCAAGGCCCCGTAACATACTTTTCAAACAAGACGGAAACGGCAGCGGGGGGGGGTGTTAGTGTGCAAAGTTCTTTTGAGCCTCCATGGTTCACAGTTAATTTTATTATATATGCGGGTCCTTCCGGTTAGATAAATTGAATACTAATTTAAAAAGAATTTAGTATTCAATAACTCAAATGGAACCTCCTACTTATTTAGCGAATAAATACCCTCACGAACGTGATTCTCACATTCATTTTGATGAGGGTCCACATATTTACACCATAGATGGTGATAGCGATTATATGTCTGTAACAACATGGAATCATTCTCATTTTGCCCACTTTGATCCGGATGCTATTATTGAAAAAATGATGAAGTCGCCAAAATGGCCACAAAGCAAGTATTTTGGCCAAACGCCGGAAGAAATAAAGGCAGGATGGAACAAAAATGGTCAAGAAGCATCAAAAGCCGGTACAAAAATGCATTATGATATTGAGTGCTTTTATAATAATGAAGATGTGGAAGTGGAAGAAGATTGCATAGAATGGCAGTATTTTGAGAAATTTGAATCAGAAATTGGATCTAAATTGGAACCATACAGAACAGAGTGGATGGTTTGGGATAAGGAACTTAAATTGGCCGGATCGATAGATATGGTTTTTCGAAACCCAGATGGCACACTTTTGATCTATGATTGGAAGCGATGTAAAAATATCAAGAAATATAACAGATTTCAATCTTCAACAACTGAGTGTATCTCACATCTGCAAGATACTAATTTCTGGCATTATTCTCTCCAATTAAACACTTATAAGTACATGCTTGAGAAAAATTATGGGGAAAAGGTTGTTGGAATGTATCTTGTCTGCCTACATCCAAATAATCAAAATAAATCATATCAGCGATTGAAAGTATCTCATATGAAACAAGAAATTGAGAATTTAATGGCTTTAAAAAAACAAATGCTCGAAGACCCTTCGTCGGCGTTATAATCTTATTCTAATTTATATAATGAATGCTTATTTATTTGTTTTCTTGAATTTTATGATTGGGTTTGTATCTGATCTAATTTTAAACTTTTTATCTACAAAAGAAGGGTCCAAATATTATAAATCTAGGATCATCCAATCTTTACGACCTTATTTTGATAAAAGAAGTGTTTTAAGGGCAGCATTAGATGCGGGTATAACTATAGTGGTTGTATTGCTGTTTGTTATGCTTATGAGTAAGCTTATTTTCGGATTCGCAGTTCCAAACAATATTATACAATTGAATTTCTTTTCTGTTATTGCTTTCTTCGCTGGATTTGCTGCAGATAAATTTATTGATGATTACAAAATTTTTGGCAATGATTTAGACCCCTATTATCAAGAAGCGGGCGTAGGATTATGGGGAGCATTAGCTTTAACATTTGCAATTATAATAAGTTACATGAAACAAAAATTCTTAATTAAATATATTATATGAACAACAAACAATTGGAGGAGAGGATTTGTAAATTGGAACAACGATATAAAATAATAGAACAAAAATTAGATCAGATATTAGAAGTAATTAATACAAAAATATCAAATAGTTGCAATAAAATGAGTGGACATATCGATTTCGTTGAAAATGTGTATGATAATGTAAAAAATCCATTGGGGTTTATTTGTAATAGGGTATCCAAACTTATAGGATCCGATGAGCAATATACACTAGAAAATCAAGAAGGAAGTATAGAAGAGCAAGAGGAAGAGTTTGGTTTAGACGATTAAATAATATAGAATATAGCTTAAATAATTTACATTCTATATATTAAGAATGGATGAATGTTTAGATATGCAGTCAGTTGACCTCAATTATGGTCAAATGTTTTTTATGATGTTAGGATTTTTGCC
>VMHT01057864.1_pt1 | contig 22621 bp, 11 predicted proteins | sample 4693611 | NCBI WGS metagenome assembly VMHT01 (sample SAMN12280063, study PRJNA550983) | marine metagenome | isolation source: seawater sampled from same location over 5 years 0.02-0.2 micron viral filtrate | place: USA: collected off the coast of southern California halfway between the port... ...
CGAAACTATTGGTGGTAATTTTACTGAAACAGTAACTGGTAATGTTACCGAAGAAGTTGGCGGTACAGTCAATGAAACTTATAAGTCCACGCAAACTACTAGTATCTCAGGGCAGCAAAAAACTACTGCAGCATCTATGGATATTAATGGTGGTAGTTCTATTGATATGGACGCTTCTAGGATTGATCTAAACTAATATGACTATAACCGTATCTCCAACACAGATTAGTTTGGACAGACTGATCTTGTTTACTCAACCTAACGGCAAAATTATGCGTGATACCGATTTTGGGAATATCACCTTTACTGCTTATACTAACACTGGTGATGATATTATTTACTGTAGAATGTACCCAGCAGGAGAGAGTTATCAGGGCGGTCAAGAAACTATCTTTTCTGACTGGGACTCTGGAATCACTTTCAGGGTGAATAGTAATACAAGTTCATCGATAATGGGGGAGTTTAAAGATCAGTTTGGCGGAGAAGCCATAACTCATATTCCAAAGGGTAAAACTACTAGGATGTTTATGGAATATGAAACAGTTCCTGTTATTGAGGATGGTGTTCAGGTAGGTACAAAGGAAGTCCCGCAGGGAGAAAGACCTATGACCGATTCTGAATTTTCTTCAGCAAAAGCGAAAAATCCAGAGATAGTAAAACCCACTGTAACAAATGGAACAGCTAATGTCCCACCTAATCAAGAGATATTAGGATTTACTGCTGATAGTACAAACCGTCTTGATGCGGAGTTTACCATAGAGGTTGGATATTACGAGAATACCGAAGATCCTGAAGTAGACCCTATAAGAATCCATTACGAAACCAGACATATCTCAGTTCATAATGACTTGGATAGTCTTTTAAATTGGATTAATAATTACATGGACACATATTCACCTTTTGTATCGCCAAATCCAGAAGGATAAAATATGCACGAGTTTGTTATACTATTAAATGGGGAACTCAGAACATATGATAATTTTGATGATATACCCATGCAGTTTGATAACTTAATAAAATTTAAGCCATACCACATTCCTGGACCGCATACAGAGGAAGAGCATGAAATAAATTCTCAGTGGTTGGGTAAACTAAAAGAATTAATGAAAAGGGAGACACGATAATGCCAGCAGTAGCAAGAATTGGAGACGCAAACGAAGATCATTGTTCAGGTATGGTTCAGGCAGAAGGAAGCGGTAATGTATTTGCTAATGGACGAGGCGTGTCAAGACAAGGTGATAAAAATACTCCTCATGACCTTCCAGGAGCTCCATGTCCTGGTCATGATGTACCCATAGCATCAGGGTCTAGTTCTGTGTTTATAAATGGGGTAGCTTGTGGTAGAGTCGGCGACCCAACCTGTACTGCAGTTGCCGCAGGAAGTCCAAATGTTTTCGCTGGGGGCTGATAAACCAGTATAAATAAACGTATGACTACAGAATTAATTTCAGATAAAACCCTTCAGGATACCAGATCTAAGATCACTGGTACTACTAGGCAGTACAGAGACCTTTCTTTGGGATTCAGGGTGCACCCTGAGTATGGCGATATATCGCCTGTTAAAGATTTAGAGGCAATCAAAAACTCTATCAGAAATATCTTAAAAACAAATCGTGGAGAGAAACCTTTTGATCCAAACTTTGGGTGTGGTTTAAAAAACTATTTATTTGAACCAGCTGATGGTATCACAAAAGCATCTATGCGTAGAGAGATAATGTATTCTATTGGGATTCAAGAGCCAAGGGTCGAAGTAACTGATGTTGCTATTGAAGATTACCCTGATAAAAACGCATATGCGATTACGATATCTACGGTAATTGTAAACACACAACAACAATTTGACCTTCAACTATTATTAGAGAGATTAAGGTAATGGCGCAAACAGACCTAACAAAACTAGACTTTGATCAGATAAAAGATTCTATCAAAGAATTTTTAAAGAGCCAAGACGAATTCACGGATTACGATTTTGAAGGTTCTGGTCTGAATGTATTGATGGACGTTCTAGCCTACAACACGCACTACAATGCATTACTAGCACATATGACTCTTAATGAGTCCGACCTTGCTACCGCTCAAGTTAGATCTAATGTTGTTGCCCGTGCCCAGTCTTTGGGTTATATTCCTAAATCTAAAAAGGCTTCTACAGTCACTCTTGATATTACAGTTACAGGTACAGCGCAAACAGCAAACAGAATTACTCTGAAGCGAGGGTATAAAGTAAGTGGTAAAATTAATAACAAGACTTACTACTTTGTAGTTCTATCAGATGCAACAGCTGTGAAGTTATCTAACAACACATATAAGTTTACTAACATTCCATTATATCAAGGTGCTCTTAAAACAGAAACTTTCCGTACTGATGGTCTTGCTCCATTCCAGAAGTTTGAGATATCCTCTGATGATGTAGATATGGAGACTTTAAGTGTTACTGTTTTTGAAACTGAAAATCAACTTGCTGGGGAAGCATATGCTTTCTTCAATAAAATTAACGAGACTAGACCAGACTCCGAGGTCTATTTCTATAACGAGAATAATTTTGGTAGGTATGAATTTTACTTCGGGGACAATTACTTAGGTAAAAGACCACCAAGCGGATCAAGGGTAGCTGCAGAATATTTGACGACCGAAGGTAAAGAAGCTAATGGGATTACTACATTTTCTTCTGCGGGTTCAATAGAAAATATCTCTGCAATCTCTATAGCATTATCACCTAGTAGTGAGCGGTCTGTTTCTGGCTCCGATAAAGAGAATACAGAATCTGTAAGATTTAATGCTCCGATCAATTATGCAACTCAAGACCGTGCCGTAACTGCTGACGATTATCGTTCTTTGCTTATCCGTGAGTTTACTGACATCCAAGATATATCTGTTTGGGGCGGTGAAGATAACGACCCCCCAATTTTCGGGAAGGTGTTTGTTGCTCTGGCTCTTAAGAATCAAGAAAGGGTTACAGAGACATTCATCAATAACGCTAAATTATTCTTGAAGGATAAGAACGTTGGTGCGATTACACCTGATGTAGTCGAAGCCGAATACACAAACCTTGAAATTGAAGTGGACTTTAAATTCGATACCAACAAGAGTAAACTTACTTCTGGTGAGTTGGAAAGTAAAGTGACCGAAACTATCACCAAGTATAACGAAGATAATCTACTTTCGTTTAATGGTATTTTCCGTATGTCGAATCTTCTTTCTCTGATTGACAATGCAGATTCTGGGATTATAAACTCTGTTATACGAACAAGAATGTATAAGAGGTTCAGACCATTCCCTTTGAAGGCAGAAGATTATACAATTAATTACCCGAACGCTCTTTATATCTCTACTTCAGAAGAGCCGACAATCAATTCTAGCGTTTTCTTATTAGATGGCGTTGAATGTAGACTTAGTGACGAGCCTATAGATGGGCAGTCTAGTAGAAGAATCTTTATAGTGAATAACGCTACGAACTTAAAAATTTCCAAGTACGCAAATGTCGGTAACATAGACCCAGTAAAAGGTACTGTGAACCTTAAGAATATAAAATTCGACCTTTCTAACTTTATTACCATTTATGCTAAACCAGACAGCTTCGATATCAGCCCTAAATATAAGCAGTTATTAAATATACCAACTGATACAATTAAAGTCACGTCTGAGATAGATACGGTATCGCTACTAGGATCTACTGGATTATCTGGCTATCAAACGTTTACGAGACACTAAATGTCAAATAAAGAAATCACAAGAGTTCCCGAGATACTTCCAGATAATTTGGCGGCAGAGTCTGTCGAATTTGTAACATTCCTTAAAAAGTATTATGAGTGGTTGGGACAAGAAGGTAATCCTTCACACGACATAGACCGATCACTAACGCAAAGAACTCTTGATAATGCTGTTGACTTTTATCTCACTTCATTATATAATGAACTTGGGTATGGGTTTGTTTTAAATAACGACACAAACCAACAAAATATTGTCAATAACCTAGCAGAAATATATTCTGCGAAAGGTTCGTTACAATCTGTTAAGGTTATGTTCAGGGCATTATTTGGTGAAGAGATTGACATCAAATTACCTAAAGAGCAAATTTTTAAAGCATCTTCTGGTAATTGGCTCAGTGAATATTCTGTAATTGTAGAGTTAAATGAAGGCGACCTATACAGCGCAGTCGGTAAGTATGTTGAGGTTGAAACTACTTTCCCTAACACCCCCACACAAACTTTCGATGTAGAAGTTAAACGTGTAGAGCAAAGAGAGGAGACTTCCGAAGCTCAAGTGTATGAAGTCTATGTTTCACGATACTTTGCTGGTTTCTTCTATTTTAATAGTGTTTTGAAATATGGTGATGTGCGAGCAACTCTGCAACCATCAATGTCAGAAATACTGAATATTGAAACTGGCGGTACTGGTTTCCGAGTTGGCGAAACTTTCCCAATCAATGATTATGTTCGGTCAAATGGGTTTAATACGCAAGCGAAGTTACCTACTAACTTTAGACGGAGAGTATATTCTAGGTCTGGGTTGCGAAGAATTGATATCGAAGATGTTGATACTGATGTACGTTCTGATGGTACGATAACGCAGACTATTAAATTAGGAGATATTGTAACCACTAGAATTATACGTGGTACAAATTCGATAACTCGTATAGAGCAAGGCGGTCAGGTAAAAGAGTTTAAAGAAACTTTACCAGGAATTCCTACGCCCAATTTGGCTATTAACTGGGATGCTATAGCGACAGCAATGACCGAACTCGCAGGTTTCGATGGATTAGATGGTACAGTAAGTATTTTCTTATACGATTTCTTAAAAGAAACCCCAATCGCAACTTATGTAGACGGTACTACAGACCCATTATTTGATACAACTGGAGGTGCAACTCAATACGCTAGAGGCGATTTCGATAGAGATGGTACAGTCTCTATTGACGATGCTACCAGTTTGATAAAATATCTATTTGACATAGACCCAACTCTTCATGCTGGTGATACCGACAGATACGATAGAATAACAGATGTAATTACCGCTTGGAATGCATACACCACAGCTAACGGATTATCAGAGTATGCATTTGCTCTTAGATCTCCGAATACTTCAGGTGATGCTTGGGATCCGACGTATTCTATACCCATAGACGTTGGTGTAGATCTTTTAAGATTATCGGTAGATGCAGGTGCATACTCCTTATCAGCGCAAACAGCGCAACTGAATGAGTTGGCAGGTTCTACGCAATATAAAAAAGGTGACATTGACAATGACGGAACCGTTGATACCGACGACCTTGTAACACTTATTAAATATCAAGACCCAGTTTTAAGAACTTCTTTAACTGCTAATCAAATTGCTTGGATAACAGAATACCTTGATACTGGTAGTGTGTCAGATTTAGACCTCATGGTCTCTGCGATGGCTCTTGACTTCCAGACAAACAGAAGAAACCAACTACACGACTTCTTACTTCAAACTGATGGAGATTTTGCTACTGGTCGTGTTCGTGGAGATATTAACCAAAATGGTAGAATTACTCTTGATGACGTTACACTTCTATTAAGACGTGCTAGTGGTTATTACGACCTATCGAGCGGTGGTATAGAAAAGGTAGAAGTAACAACGCTGGTGGGTGGGTACAAAGAAGGAACTGGGGCAGTATCATTAAGCAACTCTGGAACTGGTAGTGGTGCCGAGATAAGACCTATAATCAGAAATGGAGTTATCACTGAATTTGATACTGTTTCTGCTGGTAAAGGTTTAAGGAAGGCGATTGGGTTAATTCAAGTATTACCCGAATCTCATATAAGCAATGTGCCTGACGGATGGAGATCTGTCGCATTCTCTCAAGGTATTTCTTATTACGAAATTGATTTAACTATCGCAAATGGTAAGATTCAAGGTCTTTCAGCTCCAGGGATAATGTATAACTTCCCTTCAAACCCACTTGAGGCTATTCAACCTACGTGGGAAGAATCTAGTATAACCCCTGTAATAAATTCAAGTAATGAGATTACTGGGTTTACTGTCAATGATGGCGGTACTGGTTACGATTCGACTACAGCATCTGTAGTAATAGTAGACGTTGAGGGTGAGGGTGCTGTACTTACTGCTAATCCTGTTTCCGTCAAAGATGGCGTTATTGATAAAATCAATATTACAGATGGTGGCTCTAATTATACTGATGCTACAATATCCGTAACGATAACAGGCGCAGGCGGTAGTGGTGCTACGCTAGTTCCAGTTATCGTTAATGGAGTTTTAACTGCTTTAACAATCCAAGATGGCGGTGAAGATTACGACCCTTCAACAAACGGCATTACTATAACTGACTCTGGCACTGGAGCTGGGGCAAATATAGGCTCGTTTGAAATAATTGACGGTATAGTTGATTCTATTTCTGCCCCTTCTAATGGCGGTAGTAACTATACTTCAAACGTTCGAGCATATATCGAAAGAGGGAACTCAGTATCTGCGACTCCAAAAATTGATACTATAGTTCAAGATGGGGTTATTACTGAAGTAATTGTAGATAAACAAGGTATTAATTACCCAAGCACCACGACAGTAGCAAATACTTTCCAAAGGCACGATCCTACACTAAAGGCAAATTTAAATTCTAGTGGCGGAATTACTAGTATTGTATCCACTGGCGATGACGCAAGTAAATCATTATGCGGTTGGCAGTCTGCCACCATTACTGTAACAGATTTAGCTGCAGAAGCAGAAACTTCTTCAGGAGCAGGTGATGCTATCGGTGGTACTGGGGCGAGTATCACTGTAGATATTGATGATGGTAAGATCTCTGGGTTCGTCATTGGTGCGGCAGGTAGCGGATATATTGAGCCTCAAGTTACAATAACTGGCACAAGACTCAACTCTACAATTGTAGCGAACACCACTCCAGATTATGTTGAATGGATTGACGAGGTTATTGGCGAACCTTTATTAGGTAGTGTATACAACCCACTTCTCGTGGATGGACCTGGAACTGGGGGGAGTGCTCGTGTAACTCGAGTCGGGTCAAATGGCGAATTGCAAGAATTAAAACTAACCAGCTTTGGATATAATTACCCAGATGTTTTCACAACTACCATAGTTCCTGAAGATTCGTCGGGTGCTAATGCCAAGGTCACTTTTAGATCTGGCGTTGTTGGGATTACTTCTCCAAATTATGTTGACCGCAAAGGTTTCCTATCTGATATCATTAAGATACAAGATAATGACTTGTATCAAGAGTTCTCATATGTTGTAGAAACTGGTATCGACTTTGATATATTCGAAGACTTAATTAAGAAGTCTGTTCACCCTGCAGGTATGAAGATATTTGGCGAACAAAGTATCAATAGTCAGTTTAGTATAGAAGTACAACAATTCAATGTTGCAAGTACATATTATAATCGTTATTTCGCAGACGCTACAGATAATGGTGAAATCTTAGGTGGTGATGGTACTTCAACTAGGAATACTGATGGCGATATCTATCATATGGATAAGGATCTTCCTAGAGTAGAAGACCCTACTTCTGAGACTATAGACCCTGTATCTGAGAAAGAAACCTACCAGATAGATAAGGATATGACTTCTTTTGGTAATCCGCAATATGTACAGATAGCTGATGCTGAAGATGTAAAAGAAACATATCAGTTAGATAAGGATATGACCGCTACTGGTAATGCTCATTATGTTCAGATTGCAGATGCTGAAGATTTAAAAGAAACATATTCAATGGATAAGGATATTCCTAGACAAGAAGATCCTGAATCAGAAACCATTGATCCTGTGTCTGAGAAAGAAACATATTCAATGGATAAGGATATTCCTAGAGTAGAAGATCCTACTTCTGAGACTATAGACCCTGTATCTGAGAAAGAAACATATGCTCTAAGCAAAGGGTTAATTGTAGATGTAAAAAACGCATTTGCTCTGAAAGAAACATATTCTCTAAGCAAAGGGTTAATTGTAGATATACCAGATGCATTCGATCTCAAAGAAACATACCAGTTTGATAAGGATCTTCCTAGAGTAGAAGACCCTACTTCTGAGACTATAGACCCTGTATCTGAGAAAGAAACGTTCTTACTAGCAAAACTTCAATTTGATTCTATTACTCAGACTGCTGATGGTGATGCTGACGATTTCTCATTATCTAAACCTTTGTCTGATTCTTTAATTCAAATAAGATCTGGCGATGATGACGATTTCTCATTATCTAAACCACTTTCTGATATACATTATGCGCTTTCATTAGATGATAAAACTGTAGAAAAAGATTTGCCAGCTGCAGATGACCCAACTGACGATACTACAGATACAACAGATTCTGACAATTATTCTATACTAAAAGATTTCCCACCAGCTGATGATCTTACTGACGATACCGTAGATCTATCTGAAGATGATTCTGATACAAAACTATTTTTGAAAGGTTTAGATGACGAGACTCAAAATGTTGCAGGTGGGGATGAATCATCATTCCTTGTAAGTAAACAATTTTTCGACACTTCTACAACTTCCGATATTTTCTCGGTCGCAGACGCTGATATTTACCTAATAACTAAAAGTGAAGCCGATGCTATTAGTGCTAATGTTGATGAAGAAACTGATAAGTCTTTTGCTAAACCGTTTACAGAAAGTATTAATAACCTACTAAGTGATAGAGCTGAAATGGAGTTCTCTATTTCCAAAGGGTCTTTTACAGAAAATATTAATGTTTCTGCAGAAGAAAATGAAACCGTTACGGTATTAAGAGCCAAAGGGGTTGACACAGATTTCCCAGATGCAGAAGATGCCATACTTGGTAAACAATTATCTAGAGGATTATCCGACTCAACTATAGGTTTCTCGACCAATAAAAATAATGATCTGCGTGTCGATCTTGGGGTTTCTTTATCAAGGGGTCTTCAAGATACTCTAACAGACAATGTTAGTGAAGAAATAGAGCATATAGATTTTAGTAAAGAATTATTCGATACTAATGACTTTGCCAGAAAACCAATAACGATTCATGCGGAGTTTGCTAATTCTTTTCGGGGTCCAAATTATGATAATGAGGCGGTATTAAGGTTATTAGAAAACCCACAAGATTCTTCTGATGCTGATATCAATCTTGATGAAAATAGCGAATTAAATGATACAAATAGAGATAGGTCTCAAGATCCTCGATTACAAGAATATGATTATTGGGATTCTGCAGAATTCCGCACATCATCCAGTTCGAATTATACTCGACCATTTTCTAACCCATCTGGTAATTTCAGAGGTGGGCAAGGCAATGGTCTTACTACAGACTATTTCGGCACATCTGGATCGGTCGTGTTGAAATACTATGCTGAAGCCGTTCTAGTTGCCTATGTCGGAGACACAATAAAACTTGAATATTCAAAAACAGTTGGAGTTACCAAGCATGATCCAGCTAATGGGTATTGGCTTAAGACATCTAAAACCACTGATACGACGACTGATAATGTAAGTAGTGGAGTGACTAACCAAGGGATGGTTAACAACGGCACCACCAACTCAGGATATACTAATCCTGCAACTAGTAGCGGAACTTTGACATGGGACACTTCTGGGGCTGATGCTGGCAATTATTATTTAATGGGTGGTGGGTTAACTGTAGACGGAAGCACTGACGCTCAAGATAACTCATGGATTCAAATATTACTTCTAGACCCTTATGATATCAACGAAGATGTAGATATTGCTAAAGGTAAGGCTCTTTCAGATACGCTAGATATAGACCAAGACGAAGAAGAATTTGACTTTTCTTTGTCTAGATCGATTAGTGATTCAGCTTCAGTATCAGATATATTTTCTTTGGCAGACGCTGATATTTATAGTATAAATAAAGGTATCCAAGATCAGGTGTCAAACGTTGCTAACAATGACAGCGGATCTGTGGTAAATACGAGATCTTGTATAGAACTAGGTTATTTCGCAACAACAGATCTCGACTACGAGTATTCTTCCGAAACGTCGGGAGCAACATTTTAAATTTTAATTTGGAGAGTATCTAAAATGATAGCAAAAGATAAAACTAATGGCGTAACTGGTAGGTTATGGGTAACCATTAAAAACGAAAAGGGGGAAACAAAGCAAGAATTTGATGTCCCCAACTTGGTAGTAGACGACGGTCTAGAATATATTGCCGAACGTATGAAAGACGGCAGTGGCGGTGCCTTTAGTGATAGAGCTGAAATGGAATTTATGGAACTCGGTCATGGTAATGCTGATGGTACAGCTACTACTCCTGCTGCTAGCGATCCAGCTCTTGAGGGTCCAAAGGGTGGTCATGGTAATACTAGAAAACAATGTACTGTTGCTGTTTCTGCTAACACAATCACTTATACAGCTACTTTTACTAACGGTCAATCAACTGGTTTCAGCACATCTGCGACTCCTGCAGGTACTGGTGAGATCGTTGAAGCTGGTATCTTTGATCATCAAACGAATACGTTTGCTCAGGGCGCAAGAATGCTTTGCCGTACTACTTTCTTGCCAGTGAACAAAGAAGCAGGTGATAGCATGACTATTACTTGGCAGGTTACAATAAGCTAATAAGGCTATTAAAAAATGGCAACTGTACTAAAGAATGATGTACATAATAGTATTGCGGAGATTGTATATAACGGTATTCTAAACAGAACATCGAGACCATACTTTTTCTTAGGGAAAACATTATCTTGGGATGGTGGAGATATTGCACCGCCCACGCCTAATGCCTCTAGGGAATATGAATCCGAGACAAGAAGTTCTATTGTAGGGATGAGATACGTTACTATTTCTGATGTATCTTTCGCTATTGATAGAGAAAATTGGTCATCTGGTACAGTTTATGATATGTATGATGATAGATACTCGTCGGAATTTCCTGCGCCCTCTGGGGCGCAGGATATTGCGGATGCTAAGATGTTTGTAATAACATCAGATTTCAATATCTACAAATGCATATCAAATAACTATAATCAGCCTTCAACCGTACTGCCTACTGGTACTCCCGAAACTGCATATATCGGACCACTAGCTGATGGGTATGTCTGGAAATATATGGGAACGCTTGATGAAGTTCAACGGAACAAATTCTTGACTCCTGAATATTTACCAGTAACTAATTCAACTAGCGGTTTTTATCAATCAGGTATTGCATTGAACCCGATTAAAGTTTCTGGTGGGTCAGGTTATGTTGCTACCAATACAACTGTTATAGTGCAAGGAGACAATGGTTCGCCTGTCAACAATGCAGTAATAACTCCAGTTATAGATCCATCAACAGGAGAAATTTCATCATTGACAGTCGAGAATCCAGGAACTGGTTATTCAACAGCATCTATTTTAATAACCACTCCAGATCCAGGTCAGGCTCAAGGCGCAGGTGCTCAGTTTACCGCTCAAATAGATCAAGGTTCTCTTGTATTATCTAACGTGGGGGCATCAGCTATAGATGGTCAATTAAGTTTCGTCTATGTTAATGATGGAGGCTCTGGCTACTCGCAAAATACGACTGTTACTATATCTGGCGATGGATCTAACGCAACTGCAACTGCTATTATAGCGAATGAAGTCATAACTGGCATACAGTTAAATAATCGTGGTACAGGATACACCTTTGCTACTGTAACAATAACTGATAGCGGTGGCGGTCAAGATGCTCAAGTTGAGGTTATCATTTCCCCAGTTGGTGGGCATGGTAATGATCTTGTAAAAGAATCCTTTGCGCATACTCTTGGTTTCCAGATAACCACTGCTGATGAAATTAACCAAGGTTTCACTCTAGAAAATGATTATAGGCAATCTGGTCTTATATTTGACCCCGACTCTTTTGTAGAAGATGGGGCTCAACGTTCTAGATTTTATGGAGCATATGGATCTGCTTGTTATAGGGTAGATATTCCTACAGCTAACTTGGCTTCAGGGATAGATATTACAGATTTTACGCTAGATCAAAAGATCTACAACCAAACAACTGGAAAATATTTGGTTGTCATAGCAAAAGAAGATTATGAAGTAGGTGCTTCTGTAGTTGGAGTATCTTTATTGCTTCAATCAATAGATGGATCTGCCCCAGAAGTTGGGGATGTCTATCAAAATGCTGACAGTAGTAATTTATTTACTATACCAGCATCAAGTGTTACGAACCCGACAATCGATAAGTTTTCAGGGTCTATGGTGTTTATCAATAACCGAACACCCTTCAGAAAAAATATTGAACAAATCGTCAACCTTCGTACTTACATTGAATTCTAATGAATGTAGATACGATAAATACTATTAGAAAAGATAATTCCGGAGAGATGCTAGATGGCGATTACCAACAATTATAACACAGAGCCGTATTATGACGACTTTAACCCTGATGATGATAAGAATTTTCATAGGATTCTTTTCCGCCCAGGAGTTTCGGTTCAGGCTCGTGAGCTGACACAGCTACAAACTATTCTACAAAATCAAATAGCAAGACATGGAGAACACTTTTTTAAAGAAGGTGCTGCAGTCACTGGTGCTGAATTTGGATTTACTAATAAGTTCCATGCGGTTAAACTGAACCCTACAAATGGAACTCAATCGGTAGAAACATACCTTGACGAATTACTAGACCTAGTAGTGCGTGGTTCTAAGAGCGGTATTGAAGCTAGGATTGTTCACGTAGAGCCTGCAACAGCTGTTGACCCGACAACTATCTATGTAAACTACGTCGGCAGCGGTATCGATGGTAAAAGTTACTCTTTCCAAGATGACGAATCTTTACTTTGGCAAAGAACTGACGAAGATATTGCTGCAAATACAATTGATATTAGCGGTATTGCTGAAGGGAATCCTCTAGCGGTAACGATACCTTCAAATGCGACTTCGGATGGATCTTCTGCGTCTATAGAAAGCGGTGTAATCTTTGCGAAGGGTAATTTTGTTTATATAGAAAAACAAAGAATTATTTTATCGAAATACACTAGCGACCCAACAGCGAGAATAGGGTTAGAGATATCAGAATCTACAGTTTCCGCTGATGAAGATCAGAGTCTGCTTGACACTGCTCTTAATGCCCCAAACTATGCTGCACGTGGTGCAGACCGATACGTTATCGAATTAAAACTGGTATCTAAACCAGTTACAGATACAACATCGGATAACTTCATAGAACTACAGCGTGTAGCTGGTGGTTTACAGCAGGCAAAAGCTAAGACATCGGAGTATGATGTTCTTGGGGATAATCTAGCCAGACGTACACATGACGAGTCAGGCGATTATACAATTAAACCTTATGAATTACAACTAAAAGAAACCCTTGATGACGGCATTAATCAGGGAGTTTATTCAGCAGGAACTACTACTGATTCTGGCGAGTTAGCTTCTAACGATTCTATGACTTTACAAGTTTCTTCTGGTAAGTCATATGTAAAAGGATTCGAGCTGACTACTACTGCTCCATCTTTCCTCGACATACCAAAACCAAGAACCTTTGAGAGTATTGAAGACGCAACTACAGTTGTTCAGGTTGGTAACTATGTAGAATTATCTAATGTTAGTGGTATGCCTGAAACCGTTGGCGACACGACTATCAACGAATACGAACTTATAGAATTGAAGAAAGAAGTCAGTGGCAGTTCTTCAGAAACTATTGGCGTAGCACGTGCTAGAGACTTTATAACTTCGGCAGCACTAGATACAGACAGCAACGATATCCTAGACGCTAATGCTCAATTTAATTGCTACTTATTTGACATCAAGATGTTTTCTAAAATTAATATTAGCGTTACAGCCTTTCAAGCTGCTGCTGTTGCTCAGGGAACGCTAATAACTGGTGAAACGTCAGGTGCTACTGCATATATCCATAGCACTGATGCTACTGGTATCTATGTAACTTCTGTATCGGGCAACTTCTTCCCGACTGAAAAGTTAATATCATCTAACAGCTTCGAAACTAATGGCTATTTGGTAGAAAACGCAGATACAACCGATCACCTTACTGTTTCGAGTGTTACATCTTTCGCTTTTGAAAATGTTAAGAGTCTATTCCAAGCTGATGCAGTTCATGATTTTGAAGGTGATGTAGTTCTGGATAACCTATTTACCCTTGATGGATCGGTTACTGTTCATAGCGCAACCGTCACAGGTTTCAGCACTAATTTCTTGTCTCAGTTACAAGTTGGGGATGCTTTACTATTGCCTAGTGGTTCAAATCAGGCATTAGAAACAAGATATGTTGCCTCTATAACAAACAATAATTCGCTGACTTTAAATGCTCATGTTAGCAATAATCTAACAGTAGCAGTTCCCTTAATAAGGATACGTGCTGGTCTTAAAGATCAAGAGAAAAACTTGATGCTTCGCTTGTTAGACAAGCCTTTTGTAAAGACCCTCAAGACCACAGTTAATAATTTCCAGCCAGAGAACGATGTTGTTGTTTCTAGACAATTCCAAGGACAAGTCGGGGCTAGTGGTTTAGCACTAACAGGCGCAACTGGAGATCAATTCAAAGCTAAGTCCAATGTTAATTATCAGGTTACTGTCTTATCTCAAGGTACTGCTTCTATACCAGATGGGTCTTTAATGGATGTAGAAGAGCTAACATTTAGCGGAGAAGGAACTAATCAGGTTACTATTTCTGGAGGTGGTTTAGCTGCCAACTCCGTGATACGAGTCAATGCTTGTTTACAGAAACAATCACAAAAAGAAAAATCTAAGTCTCTACAGAAATCTGCTTTATTGCGGGTTTCAAATAAGTCTGCTCAAAATTCTGGTAACCTACCTTATGGTACTTCTGCTCACCACAAAGAGATTTCTCTTGGCGTTGCTGACATTTATAAAGTAGTTGCCATTTATGATTCTGGTACTCCTGGAACTGACGCATCTCCGCCTTCAGTAGCGGTAAGTTCTACTGTTGGATCTTTTTCTAGGAACGAACAAATAAGGGGATCTGAATCTGGTGCTCTCGGTCTTGTTTTGACTATTGGTAATACTGTTGAATTTGTTTCCCTAAATGGATTAAATTTCCAAATTGGAGAAACTATCACTGGTCAAACTACAAGTTCTACTGCCGTTGTTCAAACTGTGGCAGTAGGGAGCAGGAATATTACTAACAGGTTTAAGTATGATACTGGTCAGCGTGATAACTACTATGACATCGGTAAACTAATTCTTAAGAACGGACAGCGTGGTCCTGAGGGTGATTTATATGTAATCTACGATTACTTTACTCATGGATTTGGTAATTTCTTCACTGTTGATTCATATGTAGATATTCATTATAAAGATATACCAGCTTACACTTCTACACGTATTGACCCCGAAAGTCCAATGCCCACAGGTATATTTGATCTAAGGTCTTCATTAGACTTTAGACCTAGAGTAGCCAATGCTGCTGCTACTATTACCAATGATGTTCGAGTTGTAACAGGTTATTCTTTCAATATCAATAGCAGAAACTTCTCTCCAGATTCTAATAGCGGTGCTTCTACTGTTAATACAGTAAGAGATAATTCCAACTTCAATTTCGATTATGAATATTATCTTGCTAGAAGAGATTCTGTTTACCTAACGACTGATGGCGAGTTTGTAGTAATACAAGGTAACGATAGCGAAAACCCAAAATACCCCGATACTGTCGATAATGCTATGAGGTTGGCTGATATAAGCATGCCTCCATATGTTGCTGATGTCCGTGATGTTTCTATTAAGACTTTCAGTAATAAACGATTTACTATGAAGGATATTAGTACATTAGAGAAAAGAATCAATAATATTGAATATTATACTTCTTTGAATCTTCTAGAAGTTTCAGCTAACACCCTTCAAGTCAAAGACGAAAATGGGTTAGATCGATTTAAATCTGGTTTCTTGGTTGATAACTTTGGTGGTCATAAAACTGGTGATGTCCTTCACCCAGACTATCGTTGCGCTATCGACATGTATAAGCGTATTCTTCGTCCAAAATATGTTATGAAGAATATTACATTAGAAGAAAAGGCGGTAACTGACGATGAAAGGTTATCAGCTGGGTATGTTGTTACAAATGGCGATCTCGCTATGTTGCCATATACTCACGTAACTTCTATCGAACAAAAGTTTGCTTCTACTATTGAGAACCTAAACCCTGTCTTAAACTTCGGTTGGACTGGTACTATGACCTTGTCGCCATCTTCGGACGAGTGGTTCGAGATAAACAGACTACCTGACCTAACAGTAAATGTTGAGGGTAATTTCGATACATTGATTGCTCAAAATGCTGATGCGCTTGGAACTGTATGGGACGCAGCGACTACTAACTGGACTGGTATTACGACTACAGATTTAGTTGGTCCCAGAATCAGAGAAAATACTGGTAACTTCCGAGCCGATTTCGTAAGGGGCTTCGGTCGTCGTGTTCTTCAACAGCAACAAGAGACTGAGCTTGGTGTACAAACCAGAAACGGCATCGAAACAAACGTTATTGAACAAGTCGATATCACCTCTAATGGCGATCAGCTAAGAAGTACTGCAATCATACCATACATGAGACAAAAAGAAATTACGTTTGAAGGTAATGGCTTAAGACCTCATACTCAAGTTTATCCTTTCTTTGATAATGTGGATGTATCAGATTACTGTATTAGAACTTCTGGTGCTATCGCCCCTAAACCTGGAGCAACAGTAACTAGAACTCAAGAAGTAACTCCTGCTTTTAATACTGTTAGAAGAGTATTAATATCTTTTGACAAGAACAATAATCTAAGAAATAGAATCAGCTTGGCTAGAAACATACAAGGTAAGTTGAACGGATCGTACTCTACAGTTGCTTCTGTATTGACTAGTGCTAGAAACACTACTGACCGTGATGTTATGGAGTTTCTGTTTGATGCTAATTCAGACTTAGAACCAAACGAGTTTGGGGAATTGTTCTTAGCATTTACCTTTTCTCATGAGGATAACAGAGCATTTAACAAGTGGTTCCAATTATCGGAAATACAATTCTTTAACGAGAACTATAGCGAAAACCCGAACTTGTCTTCAGGTAATCCACCCCCAGAGGGTTTCCCTCATACTAGCGTTGAAAGCTGGAACCTTTACAACTCATTAATCGACAGCACTCAATTTGCAGAAGTTGTTAAATTCAACAATATGAAAAATGTCGAGAACCTTGTTGATGGTGGTGCTCAACTTGCAGGTTACTTAATCGACGGCATCAACTATCGATCCGATCATAGTGGTTATTCTGAGGCTCAAATTGTAAAAGGCGTTAAAAAAGCTGATTGTATTGTCAAACTTCGTGGTGGAGTTCGTACAGTAGATTACGTGGAAAACCTAGAAAGATTTATCAGTAATGACGATATTGATCCAAAAGCACTAATGACAGATGCTTCTGGTCACATTTCTGGTATATTCCAAATACCAGATCCAAACGTTGTGGGTAATCCTCAATTTAGAACAGGCACAAGACTACTCAGGTTGACTTCGAGTGATGTCAATACTAAAGAACTTGTAGATACATTTGCTCAATCTAACTATACTGCTTCTGGTATATTGAATACTGTACAGGAGACATTTACTGCTACTCGTAACGGTCGTGTTGAGACTAGACAAGTTCAAGAAAATACAGAGGTGAGTAGATCGAGGGATTTAGGTCTTGTTCAGGTTGGTTGGTATGACCCTCTTGCTCAATCTATTATGCCTTCAGTTCCAGGTGGAGAATTTATTACTAAGATCGATGTATTCTTCTCATCTAAAGATGAATCTGCTCCTGTAACTATTCAGCTGCGAGAAATGGAAAACGGTTTACCTACTCGAAATGTATTACCACATGGTTCTAAAACCTTATATCCAGACAATGTAGTGACTTCTCAGGTTGGCGCCAACGCAACGACATTTGAGTTTGATTCTCCTGTTTATGTGAAAGAAAACCAAGAGATCTGTATAGTATTAATGACCGACTCTATCGGTTATACTGCTTGGATCTCAAGACTTGGTGACAAAGACATAAATGGCGTTGATGATATATCTGAGCAACCTTACTTGGGTGTTCTATTTAAATCTCAGAACAACTCTACTTGGACAGCTTACGATTACGAAGACCTCAAATTCACAGTTTATCGTGCTGAATTTGATACTGGTGTTAATGGTGTAGTAACTTTAGAAAATCAAGAGATTCCTGATAAACTTCTAGAGTCTAACCCTGTGGTAGCAGATGCGTCTAGTAGTATCCTCCGTATCAATCATAAAAATCATCAGATGTATTCTGGCGTAACTGGTCAAGAAGATTTAGTAAAAATCTCTGGTGTGTCTTCTGGTATATCTGGAGAGTTGAAAACATCTATTACGGATAGCGCAACTTCTTTTGTAATTGAAAACGTTACAAACGCAATGCCTACAAGCGGTCAGCATTATTTTGCTATAAGGTCTACTTTCCGAGGAGAATATCAAGACGAGATTATTCTGGGTACTGTTTCTGAATCTGGGGGCGATTATACTGTTAGTTCTTTAACTAGGGGTATAGGCGGTTCTCCAATAAGCCCGCACACTGGTAATGAGTTTGATACTGCTAATAATTCTACTGTCTCAGCCACTGTTGACTTGTATGAAGTAAACGGTATTTCTCTAGCAGATATAAACCGAATTCATGAAGTTCAAGATTTTGGTTTTGATCATTATACGATAGATATCAGTAATAATGCTATAACTTCCGACGTTACAGCTACCGCTGACTCAATATTTGGCGGAGACTATGTGTATGCTTCTGAGAATATACTTGTAGATGCGTATCAGTTGATGTTGCCTACGGTATCTTATCCTAAAACGAATATTTCTACTCGTATAAAATTTGCTACTGGTTCTTCTTTGTCAGGCAATCAGATACCATTTGTAGATAAAGGGTATGGTAAAACTGAATTAGTAGATCGTGTCGAATTTACGACGCCTAGATTAATTGCTTCGCAGGTTAATGAAACTGAACATATGGGCGGTAATAAATCTTCTTCGGTAGAAGTTACATTATCTACTCAAGCGTCTAACTTAACTCCGATACTAGATCTAGAACGTAAATCTATTACAGCTTATGGTAACCGAGTAGATAACATATCAACTTCTAGCGATGTCGATAGTACAAGTACATTTATACCAGCTACTGCCCCTGAAGGGGATAGTTCTGAGTCGGTTTACATAACTAAGCGTGTTCAGTTGAAGAACCCAGCAACTTCTATTAAGGTATTGTTCGATGCTGTTGTAAACTCTAGTGCTTCGGTAGAGGTAATGTATAAAGTTCTAAGATCTGACGACTCGTCAGACTTCGACGAATTAGGTTGGAATTACTTCAATACAGCAGGGGAAACTGATACTCCAGTAACTTCTGCAGTAGATAGAACTTCTTTCAAGGAACATGAATATACAGAGAACGATATACCTGAATTTATCTCTTTCTCAATTAAGATTAAGATGAAAGGTGTTAACTCTTCTGAGCCACCATTATTAAAAGACTTAAGAGCAATAGCATTGGCAGTATAAAGTGATAGAGTTAGATAATGTAAAAAAGGTTGAGGATAATATGGATCTTGTGAGGGATCCATATTCTCACGCTATAGTTAACACAAACGAATCAGCATATAAACAGGCAGTGGCTGCAGCTAAAGCAGCAAAAGCTAAGAATAAGAAATTAGAGGATGCTGAAGAAGATATAAATAATCTTAAACAGGAAATGTCCGAAATCAAAGGACTATTGCAAGAATTACTAAACAGGGTATAATTGAATGGCGAACATTAATTTAAGGGGCACATTGGCATCAGGTACTACTCTTACCTTTGCTCAGGTCGACGATAACTTCACAAATTTGAATAACGAATCTTTTTATGGCGGGATTACCTTTAATGGCGGTACACTATCCTTTACCCCTATTGGTCACGCAGGCGATTCAAACGCATACCCCGATGTAACCCTGAACCTAGACGATAGATATGTCGATATTCTTAGCGATTTATCGCAGAAAAATATTATAAAGAACATCTATGACTCTGAAGAAGACGTCTTACGTTCTTCTGACAGCGGTTGGTCGGTATTTAATAGCAAAATACATGTTGATAACAGCGCAAGTTTAGCTATTAATTCTAATTTCTATACCCCTGATATAGATTTATCAGATTACCTGCCAACCACACCTCTCAAAGTGCCGATAACTGATTCTACTTTTAACCGCAATCTGCATTGGAGGAATAGAGTACAAACTACTGACTATCCCGATGTTGCATTCAGTAATAATGCTGACACAATCATAATATCAGACCTTTCTAAATGGGACAAAATTACTGGGACTGATACCGATAGCTATACTCAAAGAGGTTCTAGTCTAACCCCATATTATGTCGCCTTTGCAGCTTCTATGATTAATTTGGACCAAGACCTAGTTGGTACAAGAGTAGATGTAAACGGTTGGGAGGGGTATCCTTCGGGGCATAGAAGAGGAACTATCTCGTCTATTTCTATATCTACAGTAACCGAAGATAGCAATGTAGTAGTAGATGAAGTTGAAATTGATGTTAATTGGGACACTTCCGAGGATGTGGGGGATCCAAGTTCGGTATCAGCAAACGATTACATAGAACAAATAAAATTCCATGGTTTATTAAAATCTCCAAGAACTCCGATAGTGGCGCCAAGAGAAGGAAGTATAGGAATCTGGCAAGAAACTTCTTTTGCTAGGTTATTGGCACCTAATCATAGCTTGGCTGCAGATCATTCAGACCTTACATTCAGGTATGCTGATCAAGATAATTTATTGTGTTCGGGCTTAACAAGTCAATCTGATATTGAAATAGCACCCTTATCTTCTTTTGGTGGCGATTCCGTTAGCACTCAAGGCGTTAATGGTGCTCAATGGGAATCGGATCCAGGTGTTTCTCCGGATGATCTAATAAGGACATCTAGCTATACACTAAATGGCGGTGATGTTTTTATTGGCGGTGGAGATCACACTCAAGGAAATTCCTCCAAAGGCGGTGATATAGTTTTAAGGAGCGGTCTTAGAAAAGGAACAGGTGAGGGTGGTTTACAGAACGATCATAACCACATAGCTAGAAATGCTCCAGCAAACCTAACCGATAACACTTCTGCTAGGACAGAAATATCAATAATGGGTTACTCAATGTATGATGATACTGTCATTCGTAGTCCCAACGGTCAGGGCAGGTTGTCTTCCCCATCAAATGGTCAAAAAGAGATTCATGATCATGTAGGGATTAGATTATTCGCTGGTACGAACTACAGTGCAACTAATAATGATACAAATCAAAGAGATGGTAGAGACATCGTTATTATGCCAGGAGGTGGTGTGAACTCTGGTACTCCTGGATCTCTAAGAGTTGTATTGTCTGGTGTCCCCTATACTAATCGGTTAGTCGAAGGACAGAATTCGTATGACTCGAATCTACAAGATACTCAGGAGCTGAATGAAACTGTAGTTCCCATTTCTATAGATTGGGAGACTGACGGTACTAGAGGGGATTACTTTTTTGATGGCTACGGGAATGGCGGTCATTCGGGATATAATATAAATCTTGGGTTCAGTACTGATTATACAAAGCTGAATATCGGCTCTAGAATTACGCAAATGAACGACAGTACTATGGTACAAGAACCATCAACGTTTGCTTATTCTAGAGTTATGAGTGATCGTTCTACATGGTTTAATACTGATGGATTCCTTTATCAGAGATCCAACGCAAACCAAGATGATATTGATGTTTTTAACGGATTTGCATCTGGAACTACAGGGATCACGGATAACGTTCTCAGGAACATGGCGTATTACTTGAGTGATAAGGATAATTATCAAGATTCCGTAGGGTATGAAGGTTATGTCAGCGATTCGAATCCATTTAATACTGACTTTATATTCAATACTATTCTTTCGTATGCAGGATCTACGGTTGATGTTGAAAGGAGTTTTGCGGGTGAAGAAAGGATGGGCGGTGACAGCTTTTTCTTCGGTAATGTCAGGAAAAACGTACAAGATCAAATAAGTGATACTGATGGCGATTATACAACAGAAAACAACTATTTAGGTTGCGGTGTTTTAGTTGATGGTTCTGAGTTGAATTTGTTTAGTAATCCAATACAGAATAATTCTGGTTTAACTAAAGTGAATGTAAAAGCTGAATCAGTTGATATTGATGGAGCAACAGATATTGCTGGCGACCTTACGGTCACAGGACAGATAACTGCAACTGGGGATATTACCGCATTCTCTGATGAGAGTATTAAAGAAAACGTTGAAGTAATCGAAGATGCAGTAGATAAAGTACAGCAACTTAATGGTTACACGTTTGATCGTACTGATATCGAAACTTCAAGACAAACTGGTGTTATCGCACAGGAAGTTCTTAAGGTATTACCAGAAGCTGTCGGCGAATCAGACGGCAAACATACTGTCGCTAATGGTAACATGGTTGGTCTATTAATCGAAGCAATTAAAGAGCAGCAAGGTCAAATTGATTCTCTAAAAGAAGAATTACAATCAATTAAAAGTATAAATAAGTAAAAGAGTTAAACAAAAAGGATAGTAATGGCTGCATATGCTAATCTAGTTATCGATCAAGGTAGTACATTTACTACTGCCTTGACTGTCGAAGACGCTGACGGTAACGTTCAAGACTTATCGGGATTCACTGCATATGCATCTATCCGTAAAAC
>VMHT01018961.1_pt1 | contig 22619 bp, 24 predicted proteins | sample 4693611 | NCBI WGS metagenome assembly VMHT01 (sample SAMN12280063, study PRJNA550983) | marine metagenome | isolation source: seawater sampled from same location over 5 years 0.02-0.2 micron viral filtrate | place: USA: collected off the coast of southern California halfway between the port... ...
CTGCTCACACAGCACTTAAGCAACTTGCTCTTTGGGAATTCTCTGGGAGTCCTTAGTGTGGGTCTCTGGTGAGTCTGTAGTGAGTGTTGTTTGTGTTCGTAAGACCCCTTGGGGTCTGTGCTGTGATTGGTATATTTTGCAAAAAAATACACAACTTAAAGACCTTGGTATAAAAGAGACTGTTGAAAATAAACGCTGCAATGTGATAACAGCGAGGAGGGAATCCTCTATATAATTATCTGTTTAACCTACTCCACTCCCCGAAAACACGTCGGGAATAATAAAGTCAGAATCATTTGTCTGGGACACTGTGTAAGGCAGTAGTCCAATGGTGAACTCCTGCCGAGTCTGGCCAACTCGGGAGTCTAGCACGCGCAGGGAGTTCTTTGCTGTTCTTAACTGATCTGGCAAAACAACGATGAGCTCAAAAGGATACTTGATTCTGCACCCTCCGCCTTCAATACCGTATATCAAAATGGTTTAAGAGTGACATTCCTCTTAAATCGTTAGCTCCACCTGCACCACAAGAACTGATCACTCTTCGGGGTGCAAAACCACACGTATAAAACATGGCAACCCTTACTAAAACAGTTGTTCATCAAATCCCCAAAAATGATTACACCCTTCTTGTTGCACCGTTGACTTCTGATCGATTTTTTGGCGCGACGCCTCCTTGTTTCACAGAATTTACGGAACTAACTAAATGTATGACTGAAACAGATAAATATTCAAAGTGCGCAGATAAATATATAAAGTTTATGTCGTGTGTTAAAAAAAATTACAATTAAAATTTTGCTAAAAAAAATACATTTTAAGATTTAAATCTATACATAGTTATAAAACATGGACAGAAAGATTTCTACACCACCTCCATCGGAGAGACATCCTCCTCCGGTTGTAAGGATGAATGCAACTATATGTCCACCGCCAACTAAGCGATGGGTGGATGACCTTGAAGAAGATACTCTTCCTCCTTTGCCTCCTAATCTTAAGCGCACAGAATCGTGTCCACCTAATGAAAGAAATTTAAATAAAAATAAAAAACAAGCACGCGACACACGGTAAATTAAATAATATGTAATTAAAGTCAGTGTCTCCTTCGGGAGGCTAAGGCTGACGCATCAACAATGAACGCTTTTATTGTCCTGAGTATTTTGACCAGTGGATACAATGTTGTCCACAATGGAAAAAATATTTACATCCCTTATAACAGTGCATACTCGGGAGGTGGTCCAGCTCCATATTCTGCCCCCTTTCCCGTTTATACCTACAAAACTTATAAATACATGCCAGGTGCTTATTATACTGGAAAGATAGTCTCAACTAAGAAACCGAGGAAGCCAAAGAATAAGGATAACATCTGAATGAAGTAAATTAAAAAATTAAAAATTTAAAAAAATGTATCCTTCGGGATAAATAAAGTGAAGTATAAAACATGGTTCGCTGCTGCGTTCTAGTATTTGTTGCTAAGACTCAAAGATATCGTAAATGTATGCACAATGGAAAATGGGGAAGCGAAGCTAAATGTTCTCACCATGTAAGAAATTATGCTATACTTATTCAGTCTGTGTGGAGGATGTATGCAACAAGGAAGAAAATTAACCTTTTTAAAAAACTACCGGATGATGCATGGAGTATAGTTATGAAACACATCGAATATAAAAATAACATTGTTAATCTTCTTAGAAGTCATCAAAAAATTTACATTCACAGGAAAAACCTTCTTAAAAAATATCCCTGGTGGGCAGTTGATAACGGTATAATGTATTATAAAAGACCAGACATTTATAACAGATGTATTCTTGCAGCAGATATAAATATAGGATATTTTCAAGATCTTATAAATAAATGTTAAATGAATAATTGTGTCCTTAGGGATAGTAAAACTTAATTTAGAATAAATATAAGGGAAACTAGGACGCGTGGGGCTCGAACCCACGGCCACAGGATTAAAAGTCCTGCGCTCTACCAACTGAGCTAGCGTCCCTTATATTTATTTAATAAGGAGAAAGGGCGGTTATAATTGTATCGAATGTATTTTTTTCCTTGGGAGGATCTTTTTTAACGATGGGTTTTTCAAGTAGATTATAATGAGACACCGAACACGAATCGGAATTTGCCAATGCCATTTTATACAACTGATTGCATTTATTTTTATAATGATCACTTGTTGGATGACACCACCTTCCTAACCGAAGAAATGATTTCATTGTATTTATACTTATACATTTATATATTTTTTATCTTTAAATTAAAATAAATTTGAACTCAAAAAACTGGATTTCCTGCACCAAGTTCATTTAGCATTTCGCATACAACTGCTAGCATAGCAACTCGTCCAACAAATAGTTCATTTGTCTTAACACTATTACTGTTACTGTAGTTAGTAAGTTCCAATGGGTCAAATCCGTAATCGCCGGGAGTGTGATCTTCCTTCATCTTAAACCAAGAAGATGTATTCATTGGAAATTCGTATGCACTCAGCATCTGACAAAACTCTGAAAATCCAAAACCAAACAAAAGCAACTGTTGGGTACCGAGGTCTAGAGAATTTACATAATTAACACCAAGAACACCTGGTTCTACATTATCTAGGAGAGGAATAAGAAGAGAGCTTACCATTGCTACACGACCATGTTTAATCTCGGCTTCCTTTACAAACTTAGTAGATCCTAGATTATACCCAGAAATAATATTAAATAGAATAAATAGATTAAATACAGTCTTGTTCATCTTAATTATAAATATAATTTATCTTTAAATTATTTTATTTAGTTAATATAAATATAAAAGTATGAATCAGCAAATTTTAATGTTAGTATTAGTTGTTATAGTAATTGGTGTAATTTCTGCTGGAGCTATGATGTCTAATAGCCCTGAAACTTACACTGCGGCGGCGTCTTTTAACCCAAGTAAAGACATATATATTCCAGGCATGAAAGCTGATGGAACTATAGTTCTTACACACAAATTTAAGGATATAGATACAGCAATAAATACAGCTGCTGCCAGTATTAAAACTGACTACGTAGCTGCTGACGCTGTTGTGAGAGCTAGCGCCGACACAAACAGGAACGCTCGTGCTGCGTATGTAGATCAAACATTTGCAAAGAATTCTGGTATGGGACCCATGATGGAGTGGTGGATGAAAAATAAATATGATCCGAGATATATTAACAAGAACAAACTTTATAAGATTGTTGTTGGACCTGGCCAGCGCAACGCGGGCAACAATCTGTCGATGAGCTGGGGTTGGTTGGGAGGGAATGTCGGAGCGCAGGGTGTGCCGATAGGTGCGAATAACAGCTCACAGTTTAAGATTGTATAGACTAGTTTAACGTCTCAGATGTTTCTTACCTCTAAATTTATCTAGAGCTCTATCAAGTTCTTTTCTCTCTTTCTTTTTAAATCCTTTATCAGGTACAATAAAATCTTCCAAAGAACCGGCTGAATCTTCTTCATCTGATTCCTCGGAATCTTCTGTGTCTATATTTTCAACCCCATGAAAAAGATCCCATTCTCTACAGATGTGCCTCGCCATATGCCTACAAGGACAATTACATGTATTTACATTCTCATTGGTCTTTATTTCATTAGATACTGCCTTTGAACCAAGAATTGGAAAATTAATTCTGTGTCTTTCACAACAAGTGCAATCAGTTAACTCCCGAGGGAGTATAATGTAGTCTTTACACTCTTTTAGTTTTTCATCGAAGTATGTTTCATAATCTTTGCCCGCTAAAAACTCGTCTAGTTTCATTTTAAATTAAATAAATCAAATTTTTATATTAAAAAAACATTGTATTTAATTTAAAATGAATAAGAATTTAATTTATGGAATAGGAGCAGTTGTTTTGTTATTAGTAGTAATTTTAATATTTACATTTTCGACGAGATATTCTAAGCAGAAGCAAGATGAGGCGGCCATCAGCAAGCTTCAGGCAGAGATTGCAGCAACAGAAAAGGCGGCCGCAGAGGAGGCAGCCATATCTAAAGAAAATTTGGATATTAAAAGTCCATACGAAGGTTGTGTATACAAAAATTCTGGATGTAATAAATCATTATTAAGTTATCAATATGAAGTACCAAATGCTTACGTTCCCGGTGATTTAAATAAAGATATGCCAACTATTAATTTTAGTGCTAATCTTTGTTGTAATACATTTAAGAATGCAAAGGACGCAAGAGACGCTATTGCATTAACGGAATTAAATAGTAGATTAAGTCTAGTTACAAAATTATTACCTCTTGATGTTCAGAGAAAAATAAGAAGCAGAGTAATGTTGGCGCGGCGCATTTCACCCGGTAGTAGTTTTTATATCCCGCCATTATCGTCTAAGCATGTTGGTTATGGTGATCCGCAGTCTTCCCCTCCGCCTGCGCCTCCCCCGCCTGCGCCGTAGATGACTACCATTCAGGAAACGTAAATTTAATCTTCTGCGGCCAAATCCTTAAAAATGTCTTCTTCATCGTCTTCGCCTTGAATTTCAATTTCTTTACAGATCGGTTCATCTTCCTCTAGATCAGAGTCGGACGACACTTCATAAATCTTCCAATCCATCGAGTGCCTAAAACAGAAATGTTGCTTTGATCCTTCAGGTTGTTCAGTACCCGGACGATTACACGGCTCACCATTCTTTGTAAGACCACAGCACTTATGCTTTGAATTAGTTTCCTTCTTTACTACAGTAGTATTTAGCTTTTGAATACCCTTAACTGGAGTGTCTTTATTGTTCTTGATGTATTCATCGATGTCTTTCTTTGTGATTTTTTCTTTATCAAAGTTGTCCAGTGTAAGTTCGTTCTCCGCTGCATACTCAGCCGCAATTTTAGTAGCCCACTTTTTAATACCTACTGATTTTGATTTATTAATATTAACACTCTTAGACTGCTTTGGTGTCTTAATCTCATCTGACTGCAATAGTTTGTGCGCCAGTTCAATAAAGGAATCGTTGAAAATACTTAACATTTCAGCCATTGCTTCATCATTGAGATTATATTTGTCCTTAAAAGCGTTAAACTTTGCGTCAAGTGCCATACTGATGTAATGTATTATATTCTACTTTCTTAAATTTATTAATTTTTTGCAAAATTTTATACTTAAAGCATTTTTATTATATCAGAAGCCTCTGACCGATGTTCTGGTTTTAGTCTTGTCATGTAGTTTTCAATTACATTCCTAATTTTTTTAGGGCAACTGTACCACTTAAACCCTTCATCAGGATAATATCTTTTACTTTCAAATAGTTCATAAAATACTATTCCACACGAATATATATCAACTTTATAGTTGTAACCGTTGTCTGTTCCAATTTCTGGTGCCATATATCTTTCAGTTCCTACTTCATTTGTAAGTTCTGATTTATCATAATTTGACTCTAGACTAACTAGATTATCGCTAGAAACATTTTTATTTACATTATAAAATTTAGCCAGGCCGAAGTCGGCAATTTTTGCACCCTTTGATTCTGTTAGAAGAATGTTTGATGTTTTAATGTCGCGATGTACAAGAGGATATGGCTTACGATTATGTATATAAATAAGTCCTCGAAGGATGTCCTTTGCAATATTAATCTTTGTTGAGTTATAAAATTTAGACATAGATGTCATAAGATCTCCTTTTGGGATGTATTCAATAACCAGAATAAAAGGATCATCAATGTATCCCAGAAATTGAACAATGTTTGGATGATGAAGTTTAGTCATTGTTTCAATTTCACGCAAAATAAGATCTTTTTTATATTCTACACACACCTGATTCATAACTTTCGCTACAACAAATGTTTCGCGCCACTTAGCAAGATACACATCAGAAAAACTTCCAGAACCCAGAAGACGATGTTTAAATATAAACAATTCCCAAGGCGGTATTTCCCAATCTCCAAATTTTTTATCTTTAATGCTACAATACTGTTTAGGAACGCCGTCATGAAGCGAGACATCATTAAGACTTGCTTCATAATTATAATTTGAGATAAACATACTTGATAGTTTAAATATAATGCAACGTTTTATATTATATAAATTTTTACAGAATTTAATTATATTAAAGAATAAATCTTAAATGTAATTAAAATTTATCTATGGATAACTCAGGAATGATTTTTCAACTAGCTCCTTACTTAATTAAAATTCAAAATGAAATGCAAAAAATCTTAAATAGACCAGAGAAACTAGACAAAATAACGTTTGACATTTCAGACACAGAGAATATGAAAGAAAAAAAGCTACAAGTGAATGCCGTTCGACTTCGCCAACAGAAAAATGGAGAATGCTGGCAGGTTGTTATAGGTTTTTATGATGGATTTAAAGATTTAGGTCAGGGCCACCCAAGTGGTTTAGACATCATATCATATACCAGGCTGTTAATAATAGAACTTAAGAACCGAACAGATACAGATAATGCTTCATCGAGGAAAGCTAATCTTGATAAATTGGCTAAATTTAAAAAAGAAAACCCAGAATATACCGCGATCTATGGTTGTATTAATGATGACACAGAGGAAAAAACAAATGATATAGAGCCAATTCCGCCCACTAATGAAGTCCTTAAAGATCTTTGTCGCAAAAATGGATTACAGGTGCGTGGAAAAAAAGAAGATTTAATAAAAAGACTAGAAGAGAAAAATATTGAAATTCCATATAAAAAAGATATTATTATGCATAACGGTGTCGAAATTCGCTATATGGTAGGAAGGAAGTTCTTGGAATTTATATTTGGCGAAGATACTGATACGATTGTTGATTGTTTTAAAAGTGTAATGGAGAAGAATCCAATTTAATCTAATATACGTTTTAATGCTTTTCCAATATGCATTGCTAATTTAACTGGTACAGCATTACCTATTTGTTTATACTGAGAATTAATACTTCCAATAAATTCATAATTATCATCAAATGTTTGAATTCTAGCATATTCTCTTATTGTTAATGGTCGTTCTTCTAATGGATGACACCTTTCGGTTTGTTTTTGAGATGGAGTGCATAATAGTGTTAGAGATGGTTTTTCCATAGATAGTCTGTGTAATATTCCTCTTTTTCCTCCACCAGAATTATAACTATTACCTAAATATTCCCGTTGTAAATTTTCAGGTAAATTAACCCAGCATCCGCCTTGTGGGATCATTCTAAACAAACCTTTTTTATATTCATTATATTCAAAACCAGGCGATGGCGGTACACCAGTTAAGACATTTTTTAATACTTTTATATTTTTACCCTCTTCTGGGAACTCAAAAGAATTATTTATACTTTTTAGAATTCCCACTATAAATACTCTTTCTCTTTTTTGTGGAACTTCATATTTAGAAGAATCTAAACATTTATATTTAACATCGTATAAATTGTTTCTATTTAGATCATTAATTATTCTTGTAATAGTTTCACCTTTTTCGTGAGTCATTAAACCTTTTACATTTTCAATCATAAACATCTTTGGTTTTATTACATTTAATATATCTATAAATTTTAATATTAGATCCCCTCGGGGATCTTTTAGTCCTTTTCTTAATCCCGCTTGAGAAAATGATTGACAAGGAACACCCCCTGTTAATAAATCTACATTTCCTATATATTCTGAATAATCAATTTTATCCATGGATTTGCATATAACATTTACACCTGGATGCATCTTCTTTAAAGTTTCACAGCAGTCTTTATTGTTATCGTTCAGTAACATTGGTTTAAAACCGGCTTCTATAAGTCCGGTGCTTAGACCTCCGCACCCCGCGCATACTTCAATAAATGTACAATTCGGCATTCTTAAAGATGTATCTACTACGTAATTATAAATGTATTTTATTTCTAAGTTATTTTCTTAGTTCTTGCTTTCTTTACTTTCTGCGGAATAAGATCCTTCCAAAGCTCTGATACATCATCCATCATAGGATCAAAGATAGTTTCAATAGCGGATTTAAACTGATGTTCGAAATAGTAAATGTAATCAATAGGTATAGCATTTTTCATAACATAAGCAGGATCTTCTACCTTTTCAAACTGTCTAGACCCGTCATAAGTCACAAATAAGTATGGAACGCGATCACCTGAAGCTACTTTGTCCATCTTGTCTCGCTCTTCGCGCTTTCTAGCAAGTGCGACATGTGGAATATTAGCAGGACACCTAGAGAATGTATTCATTTTATTACAACTCGGACACATGTGTTCAGACTCTAAGAATTCGTCAACATGATTGTTCTTTTTATTAACAAGTTTATGCAAAACAGTGATGTCCATTTCTTTCTTACCAACAACATTTAAATTATAGTATGTCTTAGTGCAGCCGTTGCAGATTACTTTACGATCAAATGCATACCCGGCGCGAAGACTTTTTGAAAGCATAAGTTCTTTCATAGGCACTTCTGCATTTACTAGCTTACGAATCTTAGATCTAGCAAACTCTTTGCTTGTTTCTATAAGCTCATCTACAGTCTCGAAGTTATAATTTAATACTTTGTTATTAAGAAAAATGTATTCAAAGATCTGTTTTGAGTTTTCTCTTACGTATATACAGTTGTCTCTCCGAACTACTTGAATACCCTTGTAGTCAATGTAGTCATACTTAGCTGGATTAGTCCAGAATAAACTTGCGTAGCGTTTCTTTGAGTATAAAATGAAAGGATACATAACTTTTTCAAACTCAAGCTCAATCGGTTTTTTAAATGTTGCTGAAATACGATCTGCGCATTCGGGAGCAATCTTAAATATCCAGTCCATATGATCTTGACCCTTGAGATCACTTTTGAACTTAACATAAATAGAATCTGTATCACCATATACAACTTCGCAGTTATACCATTCTTCAGCACATTTCTTTGAATGAGCAATCATACCACGACCACAAGCAGTAACAGCTGCCGCAATCTTTTTATTAGGAAGTCTGCCATATCGCGCACCTGTAAAACCATAAATACTATTCATAGAAACCTTGATAGCAAGCTGAACACCGTTGAGCACTGCATACAAGTTGTCATCTGGCGACAGCGTTTTCATCTGCTTACGAATAGCTTTGCGCTCTTTCCAAAGGCGATCTAAAATTTTTGGCATAATACCAGTGCGATTCTGCACAAATCTTACATTCACAGGACGTTTTATCTCATTGCCATCAGAATCAATGTCATCTTCCTCCCAATCCATATCAAAGTATTCTACACCAGGTAAGTTGTCAAACTCTGGATCTTCTACAATAGTCGCATAGTCATAGTTATGCGCGATCATAATGCTAGGATATAGACTTGCAAAATCAAGACCAGCAATAGGTTCAAAGTGAGCTCCAGGTGTCGCTTCTAAAACAGTAGCGCCAGTAAACTTTTCTTCTTCATCTGAAATGTCTGTCTTTGGTTTATACTCAGCTGCCGGAATAAGATAACCCTCTTGTTTAGTCTCATAAGCGATCTGTGTATGAACACGAATCTGCTGACCGCGAAGTTCGATGTACTGCATCGGAACCATAGTAATATTAGCCATACCGATTACATTTGTGATAATTCTAAGTTTTAGCGTGAGTTCTATAAGAAGCCAAGTGTCCTGAGCACAATACTTTACTACAAGAGCAAGTTTGTCTTTTGTTGATGTGTTATAATTAAAAAGATCTGCTGGGCTAAGATCATCTTTTTTGTCGCCTGTAAAATGCTCGGCGACTGCATTTAGTTTATAAGACTCAAGTTTGTGTTCTTTCTTAATTATAAACATAAGATCAAACTGAGTAACACCATACATCTTAACATATTTCATTGTGTTATCACCATATGCAGAAGTATTAAGCTGATCTTCGTGAAGATAAGCTGGTTTGCTTTCAATTCTACTAAGATTCTCTAAGGCATATTCAATACCAAGAACTTTTGCACGCGCGCAGACGTATTTCCAATCGAAATCATATCCGTTATACTGAATTAGGATGTCTGGATCTACAGAATTTATAAACTTGACCCAACCAATAATAAGTTCTTTTTCAGAGTCATAAGTTTCAATGTGTATTCCATCTACAGGATCACAGTCATTATCAATAGGACTTTTAATAGTCACTACATGCTTAAAGCTTTCTTTTGTGCTAAATTTATAAAGACTAGTGCCGATCTGTGTGATTATGTCATTTGGTTTAGTAGGATCAGGAAACTCGTTGATGCCGGTGTATCTTGAAGCGTATGAGAAAGCCTCTATGTCCCAAGCTCCAAGAGTAAGATTACACGTTTCTTGAATATCTAGTTTTTGAACAGCTGCATAATTCGCAATGTAGCTGTGCTGACAACGAGACATTTCATTGTCTTGAGTAATATGCTTAACGCTTAGCCAATTAGCCATTTGGATTTCCATTTTATGTGTGAATCTAAGATATGGTTCAATATTAGACTCATACAATTCAAACTTAATTGTATCTCCTTGAAGAACGCTTGATATTCTTGGCATCTTTGATTTATCTCTTGGATTAAGAATATACTTAATACGATTGAATGTATTTAGATTTTTACACACAAATCGAAGAAACTTAAACTGTTTTTCATTTGTAAAGCCTTTGTATTTTTTGCGATTTACTAGACTAACAGACTCAAGATCATCGCGATTTTTAAAAAGTTTATTACGAATGAAACGCTCTACTTCTTTTCTATGAAAATCTGTAAAAGACTTTTGTAGACAATCTGGGATGTAAGCAAAAAAGTAAGGCTTATATCCATCAAATCTTACACAAACTGATTCACCCAGCTCATTAACACCAAATGAGTAAATGTGATACTGAATATCTGGTAGTTCTTCATTATCAGAATCAAAGTTCTCAACTTCTTCATCGCATGCTTCCCATGATAATACCTGATACGTTAGATGTTTCTTTTCAGTAGTATATTGTTTGCGAATAAATGCATCCATATTAATTATAAATACAATTATGTTTTAAATTAATTATTATTCTGTAAAAAATTAACTGAAAATAGAAGTGTTCCGCCTATTGCGATGCTTTGTTTTATCAGTTTACCATCTGAAGTTGATATACCAAATACATTGAAGTCTAGCCATTTTTCTGAAAGCATATTACCAAGAATTAGCCAATCTAATGTAGTAGCAGAGTCTTCTAGTATATTTAAAGTAACAAGACTTATATTACCATTTGATTTTCTAGCTATTTTTTCTGTTGATGTTCTCATTAGAAATCTATTTATGAAATCAATAGACTTTATAAAATGCAATATTTCTTCTCTTGCATAAGAATATTTTCTCATTATAACTATAAGAATAATTTGATTACAAATGTATAAAATTATAGGATGCACTAGATATCTATCATGATCATCAAAATTTAGAGTTAGATCTTTAAATCCATGAGGAAATACATCGCGTATAAATATAGCAAGAGAAATTCCTCCAAGAACAGTGGTGTAAGATATTATATCATTGAATAAATTTATAGTTTTTTCAATTTCATACTTAGTTTTTGCTATTTTAATTATTAGATTACTAAGACAGACATTATTTTCAAAATCAAACTCGTTTTCCTCTAATTGAGATTTAAGACTTTTAAGTTTTTTAATGTGTTCTTTTAATACAAACATAAATGTAAAAACAAATAAGAATAATGTTATTCTAGAATATATCCATTCGATTACAATTAGAGTAAAAAATAATACATTATCATTGAATGTATTTAACCAATGATATTCATTATAGAATGATTTAATGTCCACTAAATTTATTATCATAGATACAACACTTGCTAATATTATAATACTTCCTTTAAATGTTTTACATTTTAAGACATGGTCAATGTGATTTGTTTTAAAATAAATCTTTGACCAAATATGAATCAAAGGTAAATTTATATGTAGGAAAAATGAAGTAAGATACTTCAATTTATTTGTATCTCTTGAAAACATAATTATTGTATAAATCGGTTGAATTGAAAGAATACAAGTTATAAACAAAAAGTAAATCGTGTAGAGTATACAAAAACAGTTTGTAATTACATTGGGATTTGAATGTCTATTGATTTTATAAAGCGCCATTTTTGGAGACGGTGTTTCATCTTCATCTAAAAGATTTAATAGATTTATAGATTTAATATTTTTATTTGATCTCAAAAATTTAGCATTAATATTAGTTTTTTTAACTAAAGAATTTTCAATGTCCCACGATTTAATTCCTAAAAATAATAATAATTTTTCTAACATTAATATTAAATGTCTATTATAATTATAATCATATTAATATTTTTATTATTTTTAATAATAAGACCATGTAAAGTTTCTTATAGAACAAAATCCGGTAAAATGTATAAAGCTAGAAATCTTAAAACAGCTGAAATGGTAGAAGTTTTACGTGACATCTCGATACATTTAAGTTATAATATTAATGATAAAGATGGCAAAATAATGAGAGAAAAATTACAAAATACAACATTCAAAGAATTATTACATATAGACCCCGATATATTAGGATGGAATTATGATAAAGGACGAGAGATAGGAATTAGAATGTATAAACCATCTGGAGAAATGTATTCGGAAGAGGAAATAATACATACACTTTTTCATGAATTAGCTCATTCAATAACTAAAGAAAAACATCATCATCCAAAATGGAAGATAAAGGATGACTATTTACAGAGTTTTGCTCCAAAATACGTAAAGATCCTTAATTTAAAAATATCCCGTATTCTTAATCAGAATGAATGATTTGTTTATAGGAGGCGGAGGATACTCGGGTGTAATTTTTATAGGTTCTCTTGAATACATTCATGAAAATAAATTATTAGATCTTAAAAATTTTTACGGATGTTCTATAGGTTCACTAATAGGTTGTTTATACATATCTGGAAATACTCCTAAAAATATATTATCTAAATTTTTAGAATTAGATCTAACAGATATAGTTAAGTATGATTTTAATAATTTTATATCTAAAAATTTCATAGTAAATGATTCTTTATTAGATAATCTAATAGGTCTTTTATGGGATTCTGTCAATGAAAATATAACTATAAAAGAATTTTGTGATATATATAATGTTAATGTAAATATTTATGCAACAAATATATCTAAAAATAAATACACAAATTTTAATAATATAGATTATCCTAAAGTTAAACTAAAAGACGCCTTGAAGGCGTCTATGACTATTCCTTTTTTATTTAAGCCTGTTGTAATAAATCGAGATACATATATAGATGGATGTTGTAAAAATTACTATGGTTCTCCTCCACAAGATATTTATATATGTGGGTATAGTATTATTTTAGATATCGCCGCATCTAACGATTCCTTTTTTTCAAATTTCCTTTCAAGCGTTTTAGATTATACTAAACCAAGAAGTACGTTTATAATAGAATGTAATAATATACTAAACCCGAGTATTTATCTAAATTTAGACAAATTAGACAAAAAAACAATTATAGAAATGTATAAAAGTGGTATTTATATTGCAAAAAAATGCCTCAATGACTAAATTAACGCTTTGAAATACTTTCTTTCCACTTAATTTTATTGTTCATAAAATCTATATAGCTCATTTCTTTATCAGATTTTATTAACTTTTTTTTCTCTTTTACTATTTTTTCATCGTAAATTACACTTCTGGACTCTTTTTCTTCTTTTAGTTTATTATATTTAGATCTTAGATTGTTTACAATTTCTAGTATGTTTTTAGGACATGATTTTACTTGAGAAAAAATGATATAACTTGGTACGTCTACACCCAATGTTCTTTCATTAAATTCTAATTGTCTCACTACGTTTTTAAATTTATCGGATATATTGTATTCTCCGTTGAAGTAAAACTTTTCACAGTGTTCAGAGAAAATAAAGTATGGAATCTTATTACTTTTACATAACTCAATAAATAATAAGCTAAGTGTATTATATTCTATAAAATTGTGAAATATAATACAAAATTTTGTAAATTGAAGAGAGTCTTCAAATGATTCTTTTAAATTTCCCCCGATTATAGGACGTCTATGAAATTGCATCATATTTTGATTACATATATTACTAATGTATTGCATACACTTTCCGTAAAAATAGTTTATTTTATGATTAGGATTTATACATCTTGGATTTAATCTTTTTGAAACAAGAGCAAAATTATCCCATGCATGATCGTTTATAACTAAAACGTTCATTATATACTTTAATTTTTATCAATTTTTCTAATTTAAGTTTTTTATTGTAAAATTTAATATAATAAGAATGTAATGATAAATTATATTATAATCTGCTCTGTAATTTTAATAACAATTTACTTAATTTACACAATAAATCTAAGTTTTGAAACTAAAACTAAATCTGAAACTGGAAATGAAAACGAAGCTTCTTTAAAACTTAACATATTATCAGATTGCATAATTGTTCTTTCTCGTGAAGATTGTCCATACTGTACACTTCTTGAAGAACAACTTGTTAATTATACCAAGAAACATACTGTTATAAAGCTTAATAATCTAGGAAATTTTAAATTTGATGACACTTTTACAAGCTTAGACATTGCTGAAAGAGAGAATATAATAGAAGAGGTTAAAAAAATAATTAATACTGGCGTAGTTTACTTTCCAACAATAATAGTTAATAATAAAATGCATACAGGATTACCAAGTTTAGAAAAAATAAAAGAAATATTTAATTAGATAAATATAATATAATGTATAATGTATAATTAATGTATTATGACCTTTAATAAAATAATAGCAATTGGGGACTTGCACGGGGATTTTCAAATTTTTATAAAAGTATTACAAATGTGTAAACTTGTAGATAAAAATTTAGACTGGATTGGAAAAGATACCTATCTTATACAATTAGGAGATACCCTTGATGGTAAAAGGCCAGAAACAGCCGCTGACTCTGCTTTTTTAGAAGAAAGTGGAGAAATTGAGATAATAAGACTAATTCTTAATTTAGATGCTCAGGCGCGGACAAAAAATGGCAGAGTTATATCTTTAATAGGGAATCATGAATTATATCCTTACTATTTAGAAAATGATAAACAGTTTATAAGAGACTATGTTAAAAAAAAAGACATTGAACAGTTTAAAAGAATATTTAAAATGGACAGAGTAAAATTTTTAAAACCAGGAGGGATGGGAGGTTCTCTTTTAGGTAGAACACGGCCTTTGGTATTACAACTTGGAGAATTTATTTTTGTACATGGATCAATTACAGATAAATTAATTGAGAATAATTTAAATCCTGAAACTGGAAAAGTAGATATATCTAAAATAAATAGATCAACAAGATTATGGTTACAAGGCAAAGGTAAGGTTCCAAAATTTTTAGAAAAAATGGATGAAGAAAATCCTGTTTTTTCTCGACTTTATTCAAAGTCTAAAATATTTAATAAAACAGAATGTGGTAAATTTTCTGAACAGTTAAAATTTTTTGAAGGTGCTAAATATGTAGTTATGGGACATTCACGATTTAAAGAAATAAATGCCGCATGTAATAATTCATTAATACGTACAGATATAGCTCTGTCAAGAGCATTTGGTGGAACTATAACTAATAAAACTTTGCAGGCTTTAGAAATAAAACAATATCCAAATAAAGACCCTGAAATAAATATAATAACTAAAAGTGGTAAAATTGCTTTATGATAGAGTCATAACTATTTTTTCATATTTGGGGTTTACATTATGTGGAATACCATTTTCATCAAATGATGCTATTGGATAAAGATTAGAAGTTATAACAATAGATGTATCAAATAGTTTGTCTTTATAATTATTTATTTCTAAGAAAAAATCATTAAGTTCTTTCTTAAAAGTATTAAATTTTTCCTTCCATTCATGAAGTGATATATCAATTACACCATATTCATTGTCTGTTTCTATTTCAGAATCATAAATAATACTATTGCATTTTTGCACAATCTTACCTTTGGTTTTATTCATTGCTAGTAGATACCCAAAAAGTTGATAAAGATCATATTCATTCTTTCTTACATTTTGAGGTCTCATTCTTGTTTTGATCTCTATTACCATGTCATTGTCTGTTGCATCATGAAATCCTTTTATGTACCATCCATTGTCAGAATAGTAATAATACATTTTATTATTACCCTTTTTATATTGCATTTTTGAAATTACATTTGATTCATTATTTGTTCCACAATCTTTTTTGAATGAGTTTTCAAGAAATCTTGAAGCGTGTTTGAGATCCTCTTCTTTTATTTCTTTATTTTCTGAACTAAGACGTTCCGTGATGTCTTTTTCTAATCTCTTAAAATCGCCTGGACTTTTCACTGTTTTTTTATACTCTGAATATATCTTTTTAAGTTGAGAATCATAAGTTTTGCAATCTGGGTCTAATGTTGTAAATGCCCCGCATTTAAACATTGCATTTTTGTATATGTCTTTATATTGTCTGCATAGTAAAAGTAGTGTTGTTTTAGATTTAGGTTCATATTTATTTTTACCACAAGCCGAACCAATGTAAGAAATTTCAAGTGAATTCATATTAATTAATAATACATTTGAAATTTTTAACTTAGTTTTTTTTCTGTAAAATTATTATTCATCAGACTTCTTTTTCTTTGAGTTTTTCTTCTTATGAGCAGACTCGGTTTCTACAACAGGCTCTGGCTCAGGCTCTGGAACAGTTTCTACAACAGGCTCTGGCTCAGGCTCTGGAACAGTTTCTACAACAGGCTCTGGCTCAGGCTCTGGAACAGGTTCCTTTGCCGCCGGCATTTCCATCTGTGATTTACCCTCTTCGCCATAACCGTAGTCAAGAGTCTCAACTACTGGCTCTTTTTTTGGTCTAAGCATTCTTCTAGAACCCATAAAACTAGGCATTATTTACTTTATAATAGATGTATACATTTATTTTTTAAATTAATTACGCAAATTACTAAAAATAATACTTGTTAAAAATTTTTAAATGTAAATTACTAATATGGAAACTATATCAGTGTGTATAATCGAATGTATGAATCAAAGCATCTTTAATACTGTTAGAGTTTCAGGTAAAATAAGAGAAGAGGTTTATATATTTAAAAAATTTCTAAGTGATAATATACACAACAAAGAAATTTTTTACGAATGTATTAATAAAATTAGTAGTGTATGGGATAGTATTCTAAAAGATTCATTTAAGAATCTTATTTTAAAATACAATACTGAGTATAATTTGCAAAATAAAAAAGAAACAAATCTACGTAACGAAATGATAAAAGTTGCTGACGACATTAATGCAGATAATTTAACATTAGAAGACATTAATATAACTCCAAATTTAACATCTTTAACTTACAGTTTTAGTAAAAATACAATTTCAAAAAGAAAAAGACCATCTAGAAAACGTTAAGTTTAGCCTTCGCCTATATAACGAAGATAAACCTTATCTAACCAAGATTTCCTGACAGTATTATCTTCTTCGCGTTCTACCGGTATGTCATCTGCGAGGTGAAAGAAAAGTGCAGCGTTCTCGGCCGCTTTATATTCTTGTATTAATTGAGGCTTACATACATTGCATACACTTGGCCACCTCTCACTAAAGTAACTAAGCTTATCAGGAGAGAGATATCTTCTTTTACATCTTGGGCATATTATAGGTGGTTCCTCTGAATCATCATCACTGTTATAATCTTCGTCAGAGGAATCCTCATCCTATTCGTCATCGTCATTGTTTTCATCAAGTAATTGACCACCCGGTATATCTCCATCACCTGCTACCATTCCAAAATCATTTTGTTTATTAGCTAATTCTATAATACATTCGTCGCAGAGGCCTGTGTCAGGATGTAGCCAATTCGCGTCGTTTCCGCATTTTACACAACGACCTGTTATTATTGGCGTTCCTACCCTACTATCACTTCCGCCTAAATCTTCGTCGTTTAAGGCAGCATCCGCGTCATCCGCAAGTTCATTAAGATCTAGGTCAGCAATATCTACGTCATCGTTTGCATTCACAGCAGCTTCAAGTTCATCAAGATCTATGTCACCTAGGTTATCGTTATGTCCAACTCCAAATTTAGCTTGGCTTGCAAACTCCGGGAATAATGGTGTAGAAACTACAGACATATTATCTCTGATGTCATTATTATCTCTTTTTACATATCTTACATTTCTAACACCTAATGAATTCATATACAATTCAGGTTTATAATCAGCAGCAAATCGAGGTCCAAATTTAATTCTCATGTGTTCTTCTAATTCTGGTATAGACATCTCAGATGGTTTCTTCTTTTTTGTAAATCCCATACTCGGAGACATACTCGGAGACATACTCGGAGACATACTCATACCCATGTCCATATTCATACCGGTAGATACGCCTACGCCCATATTCATACCCATGTCCGGAGACATGTCCGGAGACATGTATGTCTCAATTGATCCATCATCAGAATCAGACATATAGTTATCCCCAAAGTAAGTAAAATAATCCTGTCTTCGTGGATCGTAAATTTGATCAAGTTTATTTTTAATGTCTTCAGATAAAGTAAGTTGAAGAGCTTTTAGTTCATCTGCTATGCTACTATCTGGTGTATAATCTCCCTTTTCGTTAGCGTCTAAAATGGCAGTTACCTCATCTCTAAATCTTTTTCTTGCCACTTTGATTCTTAATGTTTTTTCTTCAAATTTTAGTTTTTGTGTCCCTGAATCAAATACAGTAGCTAAATACTTTACCCCCTGGCTGTCATCTTCAACCTGTCCATATATAAAAACAGGGTAAAAAGTCATACCTAAATCATATAACACTTTAAATTTATCCCTCATTGTCTTAGGTGAATTTTTCTGTATTTCTAGAACTTCTCTCATTGTATCAGTTACTTCTACTTGAGCTGGAGTTATATCAACAGGTGCCTGAATAGGAGATTGTATTCCTTGTTGGTTATACATTTTGACAACCGTCATAATTTCTTCACTGACATTTTTTGCTTCAAATTTATCCGGCGCCTGCTGGAGCGCATCAGCATATATTTCAATATCATCATCGTTACACGTTTCAATTTTAAATTCGACTAATGGCATTACTTTTGTGGCCCAATCATAGCCTTCGTCGCCATCTTCTACAATCTGGAAATACTTAACATTTCCACCTATTATATTATCAATTAGAATACCAGCTTTTACACACCTTCTACGTTCCGCGTCAAGTTCTTCAACAGATGCAGAACTTGGTGTAGACGGAACTAGCGACATAGTATCAAAAAGCGTAGAAATTCCTGAAGGCCCAGCCGCCGCAGCAGGCGGTGGGAGTCTGGTTTGAACAAGTTCAGTTGAAGAAGACGCAGCAGCCGCAGAAGACGCAGCAGCCGCAGGTGCTTCTATGGCAGATATATCTGGGATTCCTGATTCGGTAAGGCATGTTTTAATCTGATCGTCTCTTAAATTTTTTAACATCCAGTCTATAATTTCTTCTGTGCTTTTATCGTCAAAATATTTTAATGTTTCCGCACTCATTTATATTATAATTACATTTTATTTTTAAAATTTAATTTCAAACTACCTGTCAGAGCCCGCTCCAAAATTACTACTACTTCCTGGTGTTTTAGATTTACTAGATACCTCTCTAAGAGCTTCGTTTATAGTTTCTGGGCTAGCTGCAGCTACTTCAAGTAGTTCTTCTAACATCGATTCTGGATAAAGATTGTATGTATATATCAATTCTAATACTTTTGAGTTAATTTTTTGCTTTTGAGTATCCGTTTTAAATTGTTCTGCGATTTTTTTCGTAGTAGACTCATCTACTAAACCTTCTTTCGCGAGTTCTTTAATGCATTTTATAAGTTTGTCTCTGTTTTGATTTTTAGTATCTGCTTTAAATTTAATTTTGTTTGTTCCAGATTCATTAAAATATTTTTTGCGGAGAATTGGCAATAAATTATAATTTTTATATAAATTTGTAATGTAAGATTTAATATCAGGTGTTAAATTTAGGTCTTCAAATTTGCTTGTAGATCTCCACGGAATTATAGTTTCTTTTAGATTTAGATCAGCATTTACATCATCCTTGGTTAATTTTTCCTCTGGATCTTCTAGTAATGTAAAATTAAGTGGTAAATCTTTAGTGTTGGGGAAACTAAATTTACGACTATAAATGTCTGTAAAAGAAACACTCTCAGGAACTTCCTCGCGTGTATACATGTCTCCGTTAGATGGATTTTTATATAAAATTGTATACATACCATCTGGTTTTGGGTGAATTATTTCCTCTAATCTAATTATATTTCCATTTTGATTAATTTCAGAATCTATAGCACAGCTTTTTAATAAACGTTCCAATTCATTATTTATGGTATATTTTTTGATAGACGACATTAACATTTTCTGCTCTATTCCATAAACTGCAAGTTGTTTATAATTTGAACCTAATGCAGTTACTACATCCTTATCTTCTGTTCTTGTAGAAGATAAAATACTATAATGTCTATATATGTCAACATATTGTTCTTCATCTGGCAAACTAGAGTGACTGCAATATCTTGAAGCTCTGGCCATAATTTGTTCAATTCTTGATTCGTTCCACCACGGTTCTGTTATGTGAACTTGTTTTACATTTTTAAAAGATACACCTTCCATAACAGATCTTGTTCCAAGAATAACTTTTAATTTATCACCATTTTTATTATCATTAGAATTAAATGTATTTCTTGCTTTCTTGATTAATGCCCCTGTCGGATCTTTTGTTTTGGTCTCTGAACTCCATAAAAAATATCTACCTTTTCCTTTATCTTCTTTATCAAATAGTGTCAATCCACATGCTTCTAAAATTATAGCTAACGGTTCAACACCATAAGTAAGCCAATTAGAAAATATAAACACTGGTCCAGAGCTACTTAATGTTAATTCAATTATAGAAGCAAATTTAGTGGAAAATGTTTTGATGTATTCTATTACCTGCGTAGCATTTTCAAATTTAATATCATTTAGTGTTCTTTTGAACATTTGAAGTGCATTTTTCTTTTCTGCTACTGTTTTATTTATAGTTTCGCCAATCCTAGGTAAGAATATATTTGAATACTGTTGTGTGGTTACATACATGCCAGATATTTTGTCTTCATTTTCAGATTCATAATTTCCAAGTAATACGCTCTCATATGCACCAATAGATCCTGAAGTTCCAGCAAATTTTTTATCTTTTGATGTATCAGATTTTAAAGCTGATATATATTCTGATTTATGCTGTACTGAAAAATTATGTTCCATAGTAATTACTCTTTTATATGGATATGCATTTGGATTACCTCCTTTAAAATAAGAAACATAACCAGAACAAATGTATTTAATAAGTTCTTCGTTGATTATACAAGAATCCTCCGATATCCAAGATTTTTGATCTTTTACCGAGAGCGGGACACATTCATTAGAATCAGCACTTTTATATCTTCCAACAAAAAATTTATAAAATTCTTTATCGCTTATTGGAAAAGGAATTCTTGGCCTTAGCAGATTTATTGTAAGAGCTAACTCATATGGATTATCATAAACTGGAGTAGCAGACATTAAAGCTATTCTTAGTTCTGGATGAAAATAATACTTTATTGCATTGTATAATTTTTTATAGAATATACCTCCGGCGCTTACAAGTCTTTGAATCTCATCAATAATGAGAAGACCATTTTTGTTAAACAAAGCCGAGTCCGGAGAGCTGAGTAGTCTATCATTCTTAATTAATTGTCCTTTTTCACCTGTTTTATAAATAGATTGTATAAACGATTGATGAGATACTATTTCAAATGTTCTTAATATATTAGTTTTAAGTTGTTTTTGATAATCATCTAAACCCCGTTTAACTACTTTAGTTGTATTTTCTTGTTCTGTATATGCTTTTGCAGTTGCAGGACTATTGTCACCGTCATTAATTAACTTTTGCAAGTTTAATAATTTATCTTGTTCTCTTGTATAGTCATTCGTTTTTGCCGTAAGTAAACGATCTTCTTGCGCAGATACATAAAAGTCTCTCTGTAATTTTCCTCCGTTTCTAACTATGCAAAATGATGGACATGAAAAGAATTTTCCATTTCTTATCTCCCCTGATATTTCTTCAAAGTATTGATCTACAAGAGGAGCTGGAACAACGTATAAAAGTCTTTGTTTTGTTGCGTTTTTAAGAGCTTCGCCTATTACTATAGATGTGCAAGATTTACCAGACCCAAGACCATGAAAAATTAATACATTATTAAAATTGGATGTTGGACCCATAAGCTGTCCCATAAATTTTTGCTGAGGAGCTAAAGACATATCGGTAGTTTTACATATTTCATTACTTGATAAGTCTATGTAATTATTTTTAAATTCAAATGGTGAATCTTCTGTAAATGCTTCCGAAGAATACTTATTTTTAACAAAGTCCAAAAGATCGTTATTATTAAATTTTTCAATGTCATTCAAATTTGGAAATACCTTGTCTTCGCAATTTATTTCATATTTTTCAGCATCTTCTGGATTTTCATAATAATATTGCAAGCAAGCCATGTTATATTATTATGAATATACATTTATTTTTTAAAAATTTACTGCGAAGTTAACATTTCACCAAACATAAACCATAAAAATATGGATATAAGAAAACCAACTGTAAATCCAACTATACAATTATTTGGACTATTTCCAGGCAACATAGGAGTTGTAAAATAAGGGACTATAAAGAAAGTCAATAGCGAATAAAAAACCATCGCAGATTGAGATTTAAGAGTGCTTA
>VMHT01186854.1_pt1 | contig 22619 bp, 34 predicted proteins | sample 4693611 | NCBI WGS metagenome assembly VMHT01 (sample SAMN12280063, study PRJNA550983) | marine metagenome | isolation source: seawater sampled from same location over 5 years 0.02-0.2 micron viral filtrate | place: USA: collected off the coast of southern California halfway between the port... ...
GAAATTGGTTGGGGCAGTGATGTAAAAAGTCCAACTGGTATATCAATAAATTGCACACAAAATTTAGTACAAAATCACAAGTACAAGTGTACAGCATTTGATATGAAGCGACAAATTAATTTACATAAAAATGTTATGTTTCATAAAGGGCGTATTACTCCAGATAAGTGTAAAAAAGTTATACAATTATTTGACAAAGATGTAGATGTTTTTAGTTTAGATATTGATAGTTACGATTACGAAGTTATGACTAATTTAATCAATTTAAACTTTCGTCCTAGTATTATTTGTGCAGAGATTAATAGAAAGTTTAGTTACGATGCTGTAGGATCATTTCCTTTTATTGAAGATTGTAATCAATATAGTAAAACAATATGGCATGGTGTAAGTTATAAAAAATACAGAAACTATTTTGAAAGTATAGGATATAAATTTTTTACTATTAGTAGTAATAGTGTAAACATATTTTTTTATGATCCTAATAGGATTAACGAAAGTTTACTTTCAACAGAACGTTTAGAAAAGAACAACAGTTATGCAGACTTGTTAGATGAATTTAAACAACGTATGTCAGAACATGAATATTGGAAAGATTATCAAAATGATATTTTTAAGTAAAAACGGCACAGACGAATACGTTAATATGTTTGCAGATGGGTGTAATGCTAAACCTACATCAGATAAAACATTTGATTATGATACAACTGCACCACAACCAATAGTGCTACGTGGTATACTAAAACATAAGATTATGAAGAAGTGTTGGGAAGATAAAAGAGATTTTTACTATATGGATAGTGGGTACTTAGGTAATTACAAATCTCCTATCAATCCTAATGGTTGGAAATGGTTTCATAGGATAGTAAAGAATGATCTACAACACAATACTATAATTGATAGACCTAGTGATAGGTGGGAAAAATTACAATACAAAATTCCAAAATGGAAAAAAGACGGACGTAATATTCTTGTTGTTATGCCAAGTGAGAAACCTGCAAAATTTTATAATATTGATATGAACGAATGGCGTGAACAAACAATTAGTAAGATAAAAGAATACACTGATCGTCCTATAGTTGTACGTGAAAAAGCAAGTCGTCCGGAACGTATTGTTAAAACTATATATAACGAATTAGATAATGCACATGCTGTTGTTACCTTACAAAGTATTGCGGCAACTGAAGCAGTATTATACGGAGTACCTGCTTTTGGACTTGCACCCAATGCTAGTACCCCAGTAGCATCTAATGATATAACTAAAATTGAAACGCCATACTATCCAGATAGTGACTTAGTTCATAAATGGGCATGTCATCTAGCATACGGACAGTATCATATACAAGAACTATACGACGGAACAGCAAGGAGAGTATTGAATGAAAATTAAAGTCTACATGTTAACAGGACAAAACAACGGCGAAAAAGATGTATTACGTGCATACTATCGCGGCCTTGTTACACACTTTTCGCAAAGTGTAAAAGTAAAAGAAGAACTAACAGAATTCAATATGCAAAAGTATATTAAAGAAATACGTAAGATTGGTGTAGAGATTAGTTTAGATTATGGCGAAGTTGCAGACGAAACAGCAGACGTTGGTATTATATTTGGTAGTGCAAAAGAAAGAGAAAATTTACATCATCGTGTAAGAAATAGTGTAATCGAAAAATGTAAAAATTATATTGTACTTGAAACTCCTTTACTTGCTAGAAGTATTGTAAAGCAAAGTAATCACGATATGTATAGAATTGGACTTAATGGATTTTTAAGTGGTTCTGCAGAGTTTAATAACGACAATTCAAACAGTGACAGACTTAGTAAATTTGGAGACTTATACACTAGATGGAAAGGCTGGATTAATAACAAAGACGGTAATATTTTAATACTTACACAGTTACCCGGCGATGCTAGTCTACGTGGATCCGATCATGGCGAATGGTTATTAGACACAATAGAAGAACTTAGAAGTATTACAAAACGTGAAATAAGAATTAGATTTCATCCTGCAATGAGTGAAAAAGGACATGAAAACTTTTTTGGTGATATAGGAAAAATAGTATTTAAAAATTATTCTAATGTAGTATGGAGTGATGGAATTGCAAGAACATTACAAGAAGATTTAAAAGAAGCAAAAACTTGTATTACTTATAGTAGTGGTAGTGCTATTGATGCTATTGCATATGGTATTCCTACTATTGCAGTAGATGAAGGAAACTTTGCATATCATGTATCTAGCAAACAGTTAGAAGCAGTCGAAAACCCTGCACTTGCAAGTAGTGAAGAAATTCAACAATGGTTTAATGATCTTTCATATTGTCAATGGGACAGAGCAGAAATGGCACAAGGCAGAGCATGGACACACATATGGCCAAAAATTGTTGACCTTTGTGGTATGCCTGAGCCAACAGAATGAAAGTAGTAAGTTACCTAAAAGGTATACCTGGTAGTAATAAGAATCCAGAAAAGCCAGAAGTTCTTAAACGTTTTGTACAAGGTGTACAAGTACACGGTGATGTAGGTATAGCACACGACGGTCTTTACACACCTAGTGATGTTGCAGTATTACAAGGATACGTACACGAAGATAGTCCACATACTCCGCACTTACAATTACGCAAACAAGTGTTGGATGAACAAGCAAAACGTAATCGTAGAACTATTATTGTAGACAGTAATTTATTTTTATACTTAGATAAACAAAATACTAAACGTTATTTGCGTTACAGTATGGATGGTGTATTTCCTACCACAGGGAATTATTTTTCAGATAATCCTGATCCAAAACGTTGGCTTAAAGTTAGTCAAGACTTAGGTATACGTACAAGAGAATGGAGAACACAAGGCAATCATATTTTAATTTGTTTGCAACGTAATGGTGGATGGTCAATGAAGGGGTTAGATAACCAAGACTGGGCAAGAGATGTTATAACTCGTATTAGACAGTTTAGTGATCGTCCAATTATTATTAGAGGACATCCAGGTGATCGTAGAGCAGGAAAGTATTTAAATCCAAAAGAAAAAGCATATAAACTACACGGTCTTGATAACGTACATATAAGTGATCGTCTTAATAGAAGTTTACAAATGGACTTAAACAATGCTTGGTGTACAGTAGTTTATAATAGTTCTCCGGCAGTTGCAAGTGCGATAGAAGGAATACCTGTATTTGTAGATGATCCTATTGATTGCCAAGCACAAGATGTTTGTAATAGTGATATTGCAAATATTGAAATGCCAGACGTATTTGATAGAGAATTATGGTTACAAAAATTAAGTATGTGTCATTGGAACTTTGATGAACTAACATCGGGCGAAGCATGGGAACATATGAGAAAATATGTATAATGGATTCAACAGATTATAACATTGAAAAGTTTCATCGTGCTATGGTTGTAGAATCAAAGTATCCTGAACTACATTGGAAAGGTGATGCAAGATTAAGTAATTTAGATAATGCACTTGCACACATCAACACTAATGGACTTGTGTTAGAATTTGGAGTTAGTAGAGGAACTACAATAAATCATATTGCAAAAGCATTACCCGATCAAACTATATACGGCTTTGATAGTTTTGAAGGACTACCTGAAGAGTGGCAACTTAATAAAAAGAAAACAATTGAAGCAGGACACTTTGGTAGACCTGATGGAAAGAAGAAGTTTCCAAAAGTAAAAAAGAATGTTGAACTAATTCAAGGTTGGTTTGATGCATCATTACCTGCTTTTATAGAATCAAATAACTTTGATAATATAAGTTTTTTACATGTAGACAGTGACTTATATAGTAGTGCTAAAACAATACTTGATTGCTTAAATTCAAAAATAAACAAAGGTACAGTAATAGTGTTTGATGAATTTTATCCATGGACAAATAAAAAATGGTTCACTACTTGGAAAGAGCATGAATACAAAGCACTAGGCCAATGGATTAAAAAATATAATAGATCGTTTGATATTTTATCTAGAAGCAATCACTGTCAAACTAGTATTATTATAACAAACTAGTTTCGAACAAAACACAATCCGTGAGTCTTAACAAAAGGTTTGTGTGCAAATTTTCCTGTAATATTTAATGTAGTAACTTCTCTAATCATTCTTGTCATGTTAGCATCATGACTAAATCCGTAACTTTTAAATACGTCTATCCAATATGATTCTGGTTTTATGTTAACGTGATGATGTCCATTCTTTTCACTAAATGTACAGACAACAAACTTACCACGTTGAAAGTCTTTCATATAGTTGTCTTGATACTTTTCCCAAACATGTTCTAAAAACTCTACTGACCATATTAAGTCTATGTCAACATCTAATGAACTTGGACCTGTTTCGTAATCGTGTATTGTTATAAACTTAGATACTTTTTTAGAACGCTTAACTTCAAAGTCTCCGTCAATTCCGTATGCTTTTAAACCTTTGCTTCTAGCAAGTTCTACCATTCCCCCGGGACCACAACCAATGTCTAACATTGATTTAACTTGTAAAATTTTTATACAATGATCTAATGATCCTTCATCTAAGTGTGTTCTATTTTTGTGTCCACCTAGGTGTTCGGGTAAACTCATTTTATAACTCCTTCTGCAAGTTTATCAACAATACTACTATCTAAAAATCGTACTGCTTGTTTGCGTTTATTACGTTTACATTTTGTATCTATTTGCCATACATTATCTATTTCATCAACTGCTTCTGCTACACCTTTAATAATATAATCATCAAAAATAACAACTGGAGTTTCACTTAACATAGAATAATCATGCTTTACAATTTCGTAATTATGCCCACCATCAATAAAAGCAAAGTCATATTTTTGTGGTGTGTTTAAAATTTTAGTACTATCGCCTTTGTGTAATACATAATTAAATCTTGTAGGATATTTTTCACGTACTGATTGTAACTTCGCAGTAGCAATACTCAATCTACCAGTTCCTTTACCATTGTGTCCAATCTTATGTGTTTCATCGTTTGCTTCTTCAAACAAATCGTAACCTGTGTAGTTAACATCTATGCCTAGTTCTAAAAGATATTCGCACATCTGTTTTGCACTCTTGCCATCATGTGTTCCTATTTCACATATCGATGCTGGCCTTACTACATCAAATATTCTATAAAAATTATCTATTAATGGGCTCTTCATTTCTACTCCTTGAATATTGCAAGTTTATGTTGCTTACCTACTTCTGGTAACTTAGGCAATTCTGCCGCACGTAAACCTGTTGAATCTAATACAGTATCCCAATCCATTAATGGAATATTTTCATTTTGTATTACTTCGTTTACTAATTTTTTAACATCGTCTTGATAGTAATCATCAAATACAAGTACTGTACTATCGCTTACCATATTGTAATCATGCTTAACTGTTTCGTATGAATGTCCGCCATCTATAAAGACAAAATCAAACTTTGTTTTTGTAAGTGTTTCATTTGTAAACCCTTGTACAAGATTATATTTAAATTTTGAATTACGACTGCGTACTTTATTAAATCCTTTTTCAGCAACCCATTGTCGGCCGGGTCCTTTACCATTAAATTCGTTACGTTGAAAATCTTCGTCAGTGTCTAAATCAAATATGTCATATCCTGTGTAACTTATATTGTTAGCATATTGTAAACAATACTTGCAAAACTCAGCACCAGTACGTCCGTCATGTGTTCCTATTTCTCCTATAGTTACAGGCTTATACTTGTCAAATATTTGATAGAAAGCCTCTAAATAAGGTTGCTTCATCTTACACTCTTCCAGTAATCTTCATGTCTTTGTATTTTTAAATCTTTGCGTTTACTCTGACCCTGACGTTTGCGATCATCGCCTTTCATGTGATCAAAAAATTGTCCTAGTTCACTATTAATAAGTGGATGTCCTTCACCTTGTATTCCGCTTGATATATCTTTGTTTGTTACGTTATATGTAGTTTCATGCCAACGTCTAACTACATCATAAATGTAACTGTCGTGCCATTCTTTTTCTTTAAAGATACCATTTTCAGCATCGTCATACATACGTTGAAATTCATCTATAAACTTGTCACAGTGTTCATGATTTAAGTTTAGTGTGTACCAACCACATTCAGTGTACTTTGGACCTCTACCTAAAAAGCAAGTAAACACATGCTCAGGAACAAACTTTTCTAAGAAGTTTAAAGGCATTGGAGTATGTACATAACTATCTGCATCCATCCATAATAGTACATCTACACCATCTTCTTTTGCTCGTCTTGCGGCATCACACACTGCATAGACTTTATTACAAAACTTAATAGCGTCCCACTTAAATGCTTTTTTAGCATCTAGTCTTTTACCATCTGGACCTTGTCCTGTTGCTCTAGGGTCTCCAATATACTTCTTTTTAAATTCTACCATAGCAGGTAAAGTTTTCTCGTGATCTAATATATTAATAACTCTTTTTGTTTTACGGTTTATTGGTAAGCATCTTTCTGCATAGATGTACAAATCAATCTCTCGAGGCATTCGATCATCAAAACTATTGATCATTCGTTGACCATATAGTTGTAAACCTTTTTGATTAAAGGTTGTTAATACAGCAAATTTGCGTGACATATATAAACTCCATAAATAACATTATATGCGTATATTTAGTTTAATAGGATAAGTGACAAATGATCTTCGGAATGTTTAACGAGTTTGGTGCAATGAATTCAGGACCTGTGTTTGGTGCTTTCCAATCTAGTCTTGATAAAGCAGGTGTACCATGGACCAAGAATATTAATATGTGTAATGTTGCTGTTATATGGTCAGTGTTGTGGAATGGTCGTATGGCTAGAAACAAAGAAGTATGGGATCATTGTAAGGCAAATAATAAACCTATAATTGTACTAGAAGTTGGCGGACTTCAACGTAACCAAAGTTGGAAAGTTGCTATTGACGGTATTAATAGAGAAGCATACTTTGGTGAAGGATCTAAAAGTAGTGTTAACAATTGGTTGAGAAATGCTAGTAAGTTTAGACAAAAGAAGTTTGACTTAGACTTACAACCGTGGAGAGAAACAGCAAACAACAAATACATATTGATATGTACACAACATAACAAAAGTCATCAATGGCGATCTATGCCTCCAGTTGACCAGTGGCTAGAAGAACAGATCAAACAGATAAGAAAACATACTAGCAGAGATATAAAAATAAGACCACACCCTCGTAGTCCAATTGATCCTAGTACTATTCGACAACTTAACTTTAATTACAAAAATGTAGATTTACAATATCCAAAACGATATCAACAAACATATGATGAATTTGATTTTGATGCGGCCTTAGACGGTGCCCATTGTGTCATTAGTCATAGTAGCAATCCTGGACTTCAAGCAGTTGTAGCAGGTGTTCCTGTGTTTGTAGGAAAAGAAAGTTTAGCATATGATGTGTCAAATAAAGACTATAGTAGGATTGAAAATCTACATAAACCTGATCGATTAATTTGGTTTAATAACTTACTGTACACTGAATATTTTATTGATGAAATAGCAGACGGCTTGCCATTGGTAAGATTACTTCCTAGATTAGAGAAATTAGTTCTTGCTCAAAACACATAATCGTGTTATAATACTTACATAACTTAAGGATTAGAATGAATATGGGTGAATCTTTACCAGCCACCGATCAGAATATCGAAGAATGTATCATGTATCTTTCTGGAGAAGGTAATTACATTTTTGGAGACGAAGTATCTATTGATCAATATGACTATGCTATTGTAAAAAGTTTAGGTAAGCAATTAAGTTCAAATAGTCCATTTACACAAAAGCAAAGTTATATTGGATTACGTATTGTTAAAAAATACAGTTCGTTATTAGCACGTACTGGTTTTGATCCAGAAACAATACTCGATAAGCAAACATTCAAATGGCCTTTTAGAACTATTGATAGAACTAAAAGTTTATATATTGACGGAGAACAAATTGTACTAAAGAGCCCGTTTATTGCTGACATCGTAAACAAAGTTAAAAAAAGAAAAACGCCTAGTTACTATAAAGGAATATATCAAGCAGAATCTAAAGAATGGGCATTTGATTATAATGAGCCTAATGTTGAATTTATGGTTAATCTAATTAAAGGAATGAACTTTAATATAGATCAAAAAATAAAAGATGATTACGAAAGTATCATTGAACTTAAAAAGAATGCGTTAGATCATTATCCTATGTTAACTAAAGAAACAAATGGATATGTTTATAACAATAATGTAATTGAAGTAAACGACCCAAGACGTGCAGTAATGCAATCGAAGTTACTAGGGTGTAATGTGTTTGATGATAGTGTTGTTGACAGCATGAAACCAAAAAAACCTTTGGATAAAATGTTATTAGGGGACAGTCAAAAATGGTTTATTAATTCAAACTTAATACCCTATTTGGATATATTTTCATTGCTTAATACCGTAGATCAGTGTATAATTATGTGTAGTAGTAATAGTATAGAACAGTTACAAACTGTTGTAGACAACTTATTTGATAATGGTTATACAGGCGATGACGTTTGTGTTATGTTTAGGTTTACTAAAAACAAGGATTATTTTGAAGGTAATAAATTTATTAAGAACAAAGGTGTAAACTCTTTTGCTCCTAATAAGAAAATTTTTATTATTAACGAAAAAATTCCTAAGCCGTTGTTAAGTAATGATATTGATCCGCAACTAGTTTTTAGTTTGCTTCCTACACAACCTAGCCATTATAAAACACAGGCTTGGTTAGAAAGTAAACCTAACGTTATATATTATACTAGTTCCAAACCAAGTGGAGTAGACAACTGTGCCGACATGTAAATTAATAATTAAAGACGAAGTAAACGTTAAGTTTGAAGGACTTGATTTAGAAATGCGTAAGGCATTAACTAACAAGTTCAAGTATGACATTCCGTATGCTCGTTATCTACCAGCATATAAATTAGGACGCTGGGATGGCAAGGTTAGTTTCTTTGGACTAGGTGGAACTACATATGTTAGTATGCTTGAAGATGCATTACCTTTATTAGAACAAAAAGGTTGGTATGTTGAAGTTGAAGATCAGCGAGACCCTACACAATTAAACTTTACAAACATCACAGAAGACTATTGGAAAGATCAAGGTGCAGTATGGCCAGAAGGACATGTAGCAGAAGGACAACCAATTGTACTACGTGATTATCAAGTAGAGGTTATCAACAACTTTATTAGCAATCCACAGAGTTTACAGGAAGTTGCAACAGGCGCAGGTAAAACTATTATCACTGCAACATTAAGTAAAATATGTGAACCGTATGGTAACAGTATTATTATTGTTCCTAATAAGTCACTTGTAACACAAACAGAAGAAGATTATATTAACTGTGGATTAGATGTAGGTGTATATTTTGGTGATAGAAAAGAACTAGGACATAAGCATACTATTATTACATGGCAGAGTCTTAATGTATTAGATAAGAAGTCAAAGAATCATGAAGCAAAACTTACACTAACAGAATTTTTAGAAGATGTAAGATGTGTTATTGTTGACGAAGTACACCAAGCAAAAGCAGATGTTCTTAAGAATTTGCTTACACAAAATTTTGCACATGTTCCTATACGTTGGGGACTAACAGGTACAATACCAAAAGAGCAGTTTGAGTTTCAAGGTATTAAAGCAGGACTAGGCGAAGTTATTAATCATATATCAGCACACGACTTGCAACAAAAAGGTGTACTAGCAGAGTGTCATGTGAATGTTGTACAAACAGACGACACACAGGTATTTGGTAACTATCAAGAAGAATTAAAATATTTGGTTACTAGTGAGCATCGAATTGATTGGATGGCAAAACTATTAAACAAAGTAAAAGACTCCGGCAATACATTAATTTTAGTTGACCGTATTTCAGCAGGTAAAATGCTAGAAGAAAGACTAGAAGGTTCCGTGTTTGTATCAGGAGAAACTAAAGGAGCCGACAGAAAGGAACATTATGATTCCATTAAAGATAGTACCAATAAAATTATTATTGCTACTTATGGAGTTGCCGCGGTTGGTATTAATATCCCTCGCATTTTTAACTTGGTTCTTATTGAGCCTGGTAAGTCTTTTGTTCGCGTCATTCAGTCTATTGGCAGAGGCGTTAGAAAGGCAGAAGACAAAGATTTCGTGCAAATTTGGGATATAACAAGCAGATGTAAATTTGCGAAGAGACACCTAACACAAAGAAAAAAATATTATAAAGAAGCAAACTATCCTTTCACTATTGAAAAGATAGCCATTGACTAGGAGAACAAATGCAAATATTAACATTAGATAACGAACACTTTGATCTAAACACTTTGCCTAAAGAAATAGATAAAGACATTAGATACAGTGTATTAGACAATTCAGATCCCAAAGATCCGGACTACTTTTTTGTACCTTTAATTTATTTAGAAAGTTTTAGTTCACCGGCTGTAGTGTTGCAGGTAGGAGAACATCAAGTACAGATGCCACTAGAATGGAGCATGGTAGTTGGAAATAGTGAAGTAGGAGACTTAGAAGTATTACCGTTAACTAGTTTAAATGATAGAGGATTTGAAGCGTTTTGTTTTAATCCACTAACAAGTAATCGTCCAAACTTTTTACCTGTAGATGTAATAAATGTTTACCAGGATGTAAAATTTTATTTTCCTAAATTAAAAAATGGACAATTACTAACAACACCTATACAAAAAAAGAAAAATCCAAACTGTGCGTTTTTTGTAAAGGAAGTAAGTAGACAAAGCGAACTAATTGATTTTAGTTTAGTTTGGTAGGAGAAAGGAATGACTATGAAAGCAGGAAAAATTTGGGGTCAAACAGAATTGATCCACGCAAACGGTGTACTAGAGTTTCACCGTATTGAATACAAAGCAGGATACAAATGTTCAGAACATGAACACGAATTTAAGTGGAATGGCTTCTTTGTTGAGTCGGGTAAAATGATTGTACGTGTTTGGCAAGACGGAGTACAAAACGGACTAGTTGACGAAACTATTCTTGAAGCAGGTGACTTTACACAAGTTAAGCCAGGTAAAATTCATCAGTTTGAAGGACTTGAAGATGGTGTAGCATTTGAACTTTATTGGGCAGAATTTAATCATAATGATATTGTAAGACGTTCACAAGGCAAGCCAGTAAAATAATGTTAAACTTTAAAACTAACAATGATACTGAAATCACTTTTTGGAGTGTAGTTGACGGAGTAGAAAAGATAGTACCTATTAAACGTGCTAACGAATACTTGCCTAGTTGGTTTAAGAAGATGCCACAATTTAGCGGAGTTGGTGACCCTCGTGTAGAAGACCACGGAACATTTAAAAGATGTCCTGCTATAGTTGACATGTTTGCTAATGCATTTGTTGTGCCTTTATGGTGTGACTTAGAAGTTGAAATACAAGAACAAGGTTTTAGATATAAAGCAAGTAACCCAGAGTTTATATTTGAAGGACATCATAAAAATCAGTTTTTAGAACATGTAAACACAGACTATAAGTTTATATTAAAGGCAGTTTGTCCATGGAAAGTAAAGACACCTCCGGGATATAATGTACTTCAACTACCAATGTTTTATCACTACGATCAGCCGTTTGATGTATTGCCTGGAGCAATATACAGTGACATACATCATGCAATGAATCAACAAATGGCTATGAAAGGTTATGGTAGATACACACTAGAAAGAGGAACACCGTTGTGTATGTACATGCCTGTTAAAAGAGATGACTGGAAACTTAACGTGAGTGAAAATACAGATGAACTAAAAGAAGTTTATAAAATGAATGAACTTAATATAAAAAGTAAATTTGTAAATGCTTATAGAGATATGAAGAAGAGATTATTAAAGGATTAGATGGTAAAGATATACGAATCACCAGACGGAGGCAAAACTGTGTACGAACGAGATACGGATTCAGGTGAGCGTATATGTATTGAAAAACCTGTATTTCCAGAATGGCACATTACAGAATATGAGTTTCATGTAATACAATGTTTAGCCGAACAAGGAAATAAAACCTTGCAAAATTTATTAAAAGAAGTTAAACTAGTATACAATATAAGCATAGAGGAAAATTAATGGCACAAAAGAAAAAGTTTTTAGATTTAAAAGCAATGTTAGGTGCAGTTGACCGTCGTGACAAAGATTGGTATAACAGACTCAGCGATGACGATAAAAAGTTATTTGCTCCGTTTATTGCTATGCGTTATGTAAGTAGTGTTAAAGGTGATACATTTTTTCAAGAACACTATTTAGAAATGTGTAATGAATTTGTTAATAAACATCATTGGTCATTAAGTAAGAATCATAAAGGCTTGTTATGGAAACTAATGGCAATGTGTGGAGCATATGAAAACTTCTTTCATACATATCAAGCGGCTCCTAAGAAACAAGCAAAGAACAAATTTACACAAACGTTGTTAGATAAAAATCCAAATATGAAGTTAGATGATGCAGAATTATTATCAAGTATTATGTCAAAGAAAGAACAAAGCCAATACATTAAAGACCATGATCCAAATGCAAAATAAAGAATTCAAATGTGTACACTGCGGTAAGAGTTTTCAAAAAGAAAAAACTCTAATGGCGCATATGTGTGAGCCTAAACGTCGATACTTACAAAAAGACGAGAAGCGTGTACAAGTAGGATTCTTAGCATTTAATAAGTTTTATGTATTAGTACAACGAAGTAAAGAGAAAACATATGCAGAGTTTTGTAAGAGTAGTTACTACAATGCATTTGTAAAGTTTGGTAGTTTTGTTACAAACATTAATCCGTTGTATCCAGAAAAGTTTATTGACTTTGTTATCAAATCAAATGTAAAATTAGATCATTGGTGTCGTGATGAACTGTATGATAAGTACATGTTTGAAATGATTAAAATAGAGCCAACTGAATCTGCACTGGAACGTAGTGTAAAAACAATGATGGAATGGGCAGACAAGCAAGACGCACAGTACAACGACTACTTTAGATATTGTGGGATTAATCGTGCTGTAAATGATATTAGAAATGGACTGATTAGTCCTTGGATCTTACTGAATTCAAAAACAGGACAAGCAATGTTGCAAAACTTTAATGACGAACAACTAGCAATAGTTGAGCCAGCATTAGATGTTCCTTTTTGGACAAGACAGTTTAAAGCAAAACCTGTCGATGTAGAATTAACCAAAGAAATTATTAAGGAGGCTCAAATTGACTGATTCATATGATTTTGAAAAAGGCGAATATACAATAGTAAGTAATATGCGTAACGGAGAACCAATCGACCGCATATACGGAGGCGGTCATTTAAGACTACGTCTAATTCAAAAAGACGGTACAGAATACAAAGGGTCAATTACACAAAAAAGTATAATGGCTGAAGGTATAAATGGTAAAATTAAATCACACATTTATGTTACAGATGACAAAAGAACATTTGACAGAAGCGGCTTTCCAGTATATAATATAGATATTATTGAGGAAGATGTAACAGAGGAGGTTACTGATGCTACACAAGATCAGTCAACTGTGTGATAAAATAAACGTAATGTATAACAAGTCTATGAACTTACGTAGACTTAAATATGATATTCCAAAAAGGAATAGAACCAAAGAGCAAGATCATCAAATAGATGAACTTGTGCAAGATATCCAAGCACTAGCAAGAGATATCGCAAATGATAGACAAATGTATGAAAAAACAAAGTAACAAATATTCGGATCATTCACAATATGATCCGGAAATACACACTAAAACAAAAGGCGGATTAGGATTTGGTATGAAAAAAGGCATTGAAACTTCAGACTGGGAAAACAGTGGCGGCCAACTTGCGGCAGTGTTTGGTTGGGATTTACCCCCACACTTACAAAAACTAAAAGACGAATATGAAGCAAAGAGTAAAAAATAATGCCTGATATTGATTTAGATTTTTTTGATCGTGATAATGTGCTAACAAAGTTTAAGCATATTAAAGGATCACGAAATGAAAAAGATCAATTAAAGAAACATAATACAGGTGTATACTTTCACAATGCTCCACTTGATCCGTTTACTGGACGCTGTACTTTAGATCATAAAGTTGCAGATGAACGAGGTTACTTTAAAATTGATATGCTTAATGTTCACATATATGAGCATGTCAAGAACGAAGAACATTTACAAAGACTTATGGGAAAGGAACCATTATGGGAACTATTGGAACACGAAGACTTCAGCGAAAGAGTCTTTCATCTAAACGGGCACAACGATCTATTGAAAGTATTGAAGCCCAACTCGGTAGAAAAATTAGCGGCGACACTAGCGATAATTCGTCCAGCGAAAAGACATCTAGCGAACAAGGACTGGCAAACGATAATGAACGAAGTGTGGACAAAACCGACAGGTGATGAATACTACTTTAAAAAGGCACACGCAGTTGCTTATGCACATGCGATTGTGGTACATATGAATTTAATCTGTGAAGAAATATATGAATAATGAAGAACAATTTATTTTTAACAACGACACATTTGAAGAACAAGAGATTGCACAAGTAAGTGCATTACTAGAGAACGAAGCAGTATTAAGGAAGCATAGGGAGAAACTAGCCAAACAAAAACTAAAACCAAGTCTAGAAGAATGTATTGAATGTGGTAACGACATACCTAAAGCAAGACAAGAACTAGTACCCGGTGTAGAACTTTGTGTAGATTGTGCTAGTGTAAAAGAAAGACGTGTATAATGAAAAATAAATTTATAGATCCAAAGAATAGTCACACAGTAGGAACGAGTTGGTTGAATCTTGGTAACCATGTATTGGTTGCAGGATTTATTGCTTGTATATTATTTGTAGTGTATGCGAGTTACTAATGAATTACGAGTGGGAAGATTATAGACCAAAGCATATTAAAGATCCAGGTCCATGGTTGACATGGACTGTACCTAGTGAACTTGTTATGAAGTATCTGTTTAGGCTTTTGTTGTGGATGTTTATTCTTCCATGGATACTATTCGGAGGGACTTTAGTACCTTTAGGAATATTGTTGCAGTTTATAGTTGTTGATTATTTTACTTGGCTAAGGTATAAAAATACAAATACTATTTGATCTTTCTTACTAACTGAATACTCTTTCTTTTAATTCTTTTTTCAGTTATATCATTTAACCTAACCATAGGTCCGAATAATAATTCTACATCTTTTGTCGCAAACGTCTTAATAAGACTTCTGAACGGTGCCATATCTTGTTTCATAAAGATGTTAATTGGTATTTTTCTATTAGACTCCCACCACCAACTATCGCCACATTCTAGTAGACGTAGTTTTTGTGCATCGTTGTTACATGTAGAATAATCATATATACTTGTAACACTTGAATCTTGGTTAATGATTATACCAACGTATTCATTATCACCGTGTTTTAAACAACTTAAAAACGGAAACTTTTCTTGTAAATCTTCTTGTACTGTTGTCATGTCTTTCCAATAAATAGTATTATAGGATGAACTCAATATGCATAAGTTACCCATATATATTTATGAAACCGGATTTACCTTGTTCAGTGATTTGGACGGGACCGTAAAACAAGGATATACGCCAATGTACCAGAAAGATATTCAGGTAGTTAAGGGTGTTACGAACACCATTAAATTTACCGTTAAAAACCAAGACCAGAAACCGTTAGACATGAACGGCGAAACACTAACATTTAATTTAGTGAACAACGAAACCGGTGCTGTACACCTACAAAAAGCATGTACAACACTTGATGACGGCAGTACAACATCTACAAAGGGTGTTGCTACAATCACGCTTACAGAGAGCGATACGGCGTCTTTAGTAAGCAAGTTTTATAAGTTTAGTGTTACTAGAACTATTGGCGGTTCAGGTAATCATGCAACTTATGCAAACACACACTACGGCGTTGCTGGTACTTTAGAAATTGTTGACCATGTATATCCTGCATTTACAAACAGTGTTGAATTACCAAATACAGAGTTTCTTCGTCCTACTACGTCACATTTTTATACATATGGCGGACAGATTACAGAATACTTTAGTAGTATTGTAGATGCACAAGCAGAGTACAAACGCAACAATGCTATACATACGTTTACACACTATAGTAACTCGTACACAGGCGATGTTACAATACAAGGTACATTAGATAGCCAAGTTACTGCTGATACTAGTTGGGTAGATTTGACTACTGTTAGTTTAACAAACCAAGACACAATTGGTTATGCTAATGTTACAGGAGTATACAACTACTTCAAAGTAAAACATTTACCTGCCATTTCGAACACCGGAACACTTGACAAAGTACTAGTTAGAAGTTAAACTAGTAATATGAATTCGATACAATCTAGCATTACGACTACCTTGCCTGCAAAAAGAAAGCAAACCCCTAGTGGGTGGATTTCTTTTGATGCTCCATGCTGTGTTCATAACGGCGAAAGCACAGACAAACGTAAGCGTGGTGGAATAATGTTCAATGGTGACGGTACAGTGAGTTATCACTGTTTTAACTGTGGCTATACAGCATCATTCATTCCGGGTAGAAACTTATCTTACAAGATGAAGAAACTACTTGGATGGTTCGGAATGCCAAACTCAGAGATAACCAAAATTGCTTTGGAGGCACTACGTATAAAAGAGGAGCACGTCATAGACGGTGGAACACCTACTATACAGTTGCCTGTATTTGAAAAGAAAGAACTGCCAGTTGGTGCTAAACCTATAATGGAGTGGCATGATTGGAAAGCACTCGAACCAAGTGGATTAGATCCAGAGTTCATTAGAGCCGTCGAATATATAGTTAACGATCGTGGCCTTGATATTGAGGACTACGACTTTATGTGGACCTGCGAAGGATCATACAAGTCAAGGCTGATAGTTCCATTTTATTATCAAGGGGACATAGTCGGTTACACTGCTCGTAAACTAGGCGACGGCTCACCTAAGTATATTACAGATAGTCAACCAGGCTATGTGTTTAACTTAGATGGTCAAGGATATGATAGACAGTTTGTAATTGTAGTAGAAGGTCCGTTTGATGCTATTAGTGTAGGCGGTGTAGCAGTACTACGTAATGAAGTAAACGATCAACAGAGTATGCTTATTAACAGTCTACAACGTGAAGTTATAGTTGTTCCTGACAAGGATCAAAGTGGAGAGCAACTAGTAACCGATGCAGTTAAATATGGATGGAGCGTTTCGTTTCCTGAATGGCCCGACAACGATATTAAAGATGTCGCAGAAGCAGTTGAACGATACGGTAAGATATACACAATGCAAAAAATAGTATCATCTAAAGTAACAGGCTTGAAGATTCAACTATTGGCGAAAACTTACTTTGCAGAATAAACAAAAAGGTAGTATAATATAACTATGCAAGATTTTAATCAAGAAATACAGAAGTTGTTTTTAGAAATGTTTCTTTCAGATGCAGAAGCATTTGTTAGATGTCAAGGCATTTTTGAAAGTGAAAACTTTGATCAACAACTACGTGATGGTGCAGAATTTATTAGCAAGTATGTTGATGAATACAAAGTTATGCCTGAACTTGACATTGTTAACACTAGTTGTGGTACAACATTAAAAGATGCAAGTAGTATAGGACAAGAACACACAGATTGGTTGTTGGATACATTTGAACAGTTTAGTAGACACAAAGCACTAGAACGTGCAATTCTTAAGAGTGCTGACTTACTTGAAAAAGGTGAGTATGGTCCGGTTGAAGGACTAGTAAAAGAAGCAATACAAATTGGTCTTGCAAAAGATATGGGTACAGATTACTTTTTTGATCCTAAAGGTAGACTAGAAGGACTAAAGGACAACAACGGACAAGTAAGCACAGGTTGGCCAAGCATTGATAGAAAACTGTTTGGTGGGTTCAACAGAGGTGAACTTAATATATGGGCAGGTGGATCAGGTGCAGGTAAGAGTTTGTTCTTACAGAATATGGCTGTAAACTTTGCACTAGAAGGCATGAACGTGTTGTATATTAGTTTAGAACTTTCTGAAGCACTAACGGCAATGCGTATTGATAGTATGCTTACAGGAGTTGCTACTAGAGATGTGTTTAAGAATCTTGATGATATAGAAATGAAAGTCAAGATGATGGGCAAGAAGTCAGGTAAGATACAAATCAAATATATGCCAAGTGGTAAGAATGCAAATGATATAAGAAGTTATGTTAAAGAATGGTCAATTAAAAACAAGTGCCAACCAGATGTATTATTGATTGACTATTTAGATTTGCTGATGCCGTTGAGCATTAAAGTATCGCCAAGTGATTTGTTTGTTAAAGACAAATACGTAAGTGAAGAACTACGTAACTTGGCAATGGAAATGCAGTGTGTGTTTGTTACTGCATCGCAGTTAAACAGAGCGGCAGTAGAAGAAATAGAATTTGATCACTCGCACATTAGTGGAGGGTTGAGTAAGATACAAACTGCTGATAACGTGATAGGTATCTTTACAAGTAGAGCAATGAAAGAACGTGGAAGATATCAAATACAGTTTATGAAAACTAGATCATCTAGTGGCGTAGGACAAAAAGTAGATTTAGAATTTGATGTAGATAGTTTGCGTATTAGAGATCTTGCAGAAGATGAACAACAATCATATCAAAGCACAGGCAGTTCAATTGTAAGCGGTATAAAGAAACAATCAACTGTAACAGAATCAAGTCATGATGAAGGACAAGAAACTGCACTACGTGAGCCAGGAGATGGCGATACTATAGGTAAGATAAGCGGTAAAGCACAGAGCAGTAAACTACGTGAAATGCTTCAAAATATAAACGTTGATTCAGATTAAAATAAGTTTTTTACACTCTCACTGATACTTTCTGATGTAGCACTTTGCCACAGAGTTGGTATAGGAATTTCTAATAGATTCATTGGACAAGTTGTATACAACCATTTGTGTTGTGGCGTCCATGGAGGTTCTCCTCCCATTTCACCTTCCAGTTGTCCTGCTTGCCAAGTGCTAACACCAACACACAATCTCCAATTGCTTGGCCCGCGGTTCTCGCCTATTTCACGTAGCATTGCTTCACTACTAGTAACACACAAACCCGGAGTTACACTAAACGTATCACCAACAGTGCAGTCTGGTGTATGAATAAAATGCAAGCCATCTTGTGCTACTGGTCCGCCTTGAAACACATGTTCGTTGGCATATATTCCGCAATCAATACCTTGCGAAACTGTTTTTAGATCTAAACTAGGATGTTGTTTGTTGACTACTAATCCCCAAGCACCTTTGGCATGATGTTCACAAACAAGTATAACACTTTCATTAAAGAAAGGACTATTTGTGGTTGGTTGAGATATTAGAACTTTACCCTGCAAACTGTTAGGTCCGGAATACACGTTAGAGTCCTATCTTAGTTTTTTTAACTGCTGGGTTGTAGTTTTAATTTTTCCATCAGCCGCCCGTTGATATGCTTTACTGTTTTCACGTTCAGCAGGTTTATTGATTGTTGCGGAATCTACTGTAGGCCTTTGACCTGTAAATTCACCTTGCTTGATCATACCTTGTTTATCTACTTCTTTTTGTGCCATAGAGTATCTCCTTGTTAAACGTATTTACCACAGTTCTAAACACTGCGGCGGTGCATAACTTGGTGTATTCCCAATAGTCCCAACGACTACGCATGTACTTGTTGGGTGGAATTCCCAATGCTGATCTGTGTATGTCTATAATAAAAACCAATCTGTTTGTGGTAGCATTTGACCATGCAATGTGTACGCCTGAGTTGTCAAAACCAAACACACCATCTCTCCAACCTATGCGTTGACCCATTACCCAAAGACCCATGTCACCTTCAGGTATCATCAAAGGTATATGACATCTTATGTATTTGCAGTAACGGTTTTCTTCATCTCCGTTGTGCAGTGGAATCTTTGCACCTGGTTTGAGCAAACTATAACTTGCTACATTTACATCATCGCCAAACATCTTTACTAGTTTGTGTGCTGTGGGATAGTTGTTTTTGATCACACGTTCTTTGTCTGCCCACTGCTTTTGATAGAGTACGCCCAAAGGCACCCACCCGTTGATGTCATGCCAATACTTTTCTTCATCGCCCTTGCTCTGCTGTTCTTGTTGTTCTAGTACTTCAGGATGAACTCGTAAAAAGTCTGCCATCAATTGAGGTGCTAGATCTGTGAACTGCTGTGCAAAAGGTATTTCGTGATGTCGCCATATGTACTTACGCATGTGTGTATTTAACGAGTGTACACACAGGGGCTCATCGTTTGAACAAGCCCCTGAGAGTGGTTATATAGTTCGTTTGGATACAGTTATATGGTTAAGCACAAGACCTGTGTTGGCTCCGTGCTTGACAGTGTATCCACTAGTACCACCTGCATTAGTGTCAACGTTTAGTCGACTACGTGCAAGTATGGCATTCTTACGTGCTTTCACACGAGCCTCTCTGTACTGTTTGTGTAGATGATCGAATCTGTTCATTTCACCCTCCTCTTCTTAAAGTTAGGTGCGTTCCTTCGCATTATGCTACTTCCGGACTATTGTCTGAACGTATGTGTATTTAGTGTGAGCGTATAGTGTGTGGGGGTGGTTCTAGGCCAACTCAAAGCGAAGCGTTTGCGGAAATTTTTTTACTAGAGCGAAGCGACAAGCGGTAGCATTTTTATCTACCTAGACTGTGGTCCTTTTCTCCGTCCACGTTCTTGCACACTGTTCCCCACCGTAGTAAAAACTGTGTGAGCAATCGTCCTCTGGGCACCCAAAAGCGTGTTCTTGCTAGGTGTATTTCATAGTCTAGATCGTTGGTAGAGCACCATGCAACCACTTCTTTGAATTCTCGTTGCTGTGTGTACACACAAAATTGATAGCGTTTTTTTAAAAAAATTGTACAGTTCCTTTTGACCACCCCTGGTTACTTTTTGGAGTGTAACTGTATTTAAATGACCCAGTATTTATCCTGTGTGCTTTTGACTGTGCTTATAAGCAGTTGTTTTTGGATGTTTCGTGTTTAAATGGCTCTTAAACGTGTTCTAGCGAGTATCGTACGTATTTGTACTCGCTACAGTATTAGTTAGCGTGTATGACGCTTATACAGCGTTATAGACACCTATTTTCTACAGTTTTTACATGAGCAATCACGTATGACAAAGTGTACTAGAGCCATTGTAAACCACATCCACGTCATTTCTCCAAACCCTAGTAGTGTAGTTGAATGCATACTGTGTCCTACGCTCATGTCTTTGAGTAAAAATATTACTCCTAACGCTAAAAATAGTAGTCCTGCTAGTCGATGTCTCATAGTCAATCCTTGTTGTTTTGAGTATTTATTCAGAGGGTAACTGTGCTAGTAGTGTTACAGCCCGGGCTTTGGTAATACATGAATAGTAGCGTGTTTGATCTACATCAAGTATGTGTAGACTTAGATCTATATAACATTCATCTATGCTTGAATACTCGCTTTGTATAGTGCGAAAACAGTTGGGTGAGTTCATAGGACACAGTGTTACAAATAGTACGATTATTGCTTCCATACACATATTTAAATTTGTGCATAAGAGGGGTGTTAGTTTTTGGACTTACAACTTTGAGGAGCAAATACACAACCTAGCGTGTGTGCTATTGAATCCCAATCTGCAGGACCTTGACTATTTGCGTTAGACTGTACTGTAGAGGAACCGTTTGAACACTGTGCGTCACTAGTGTTAGCAGGCTTACTAGCGTCATGTGTGTGCGCCGGAGAGCCTAGTGCTAGTGCAACTAGTATGCATAGTAATATAATAGCAGTTTGAACGTCCCATTTCATATATGAAGGATATTTAGTGTTTTCGAGGCCTAATAGTATAGTGCAATTTTTTTGCAAATAAAATTTTAAATATGAGATTTTCTGATGCCTGGTGATTCTACACCACCATGGTTTTATATGTGTATACCCCGGGCCTCAAATTATTTTTTTATTTTGGAATTGGTCAAGAAAAAAGATGTACATTTCTGTACACCTTTGATCCCGTAGCAACGTGCTACTCTCCTCTTGTAGTCTAGGCTTGCCTGTTACCCTACGTAACCCAGCACCCCCTAGTGGGTATTAGTCTGCTCTGCTACCCATGTATGAACGAAAGCCATACTTGACGAACACATCTGCCGCCGCTTGTGCACCTACCTCTTTGGTAAGCATACACTGTGTACCTACACCTGAAGGGTTCCATATCTGATAACTCTTATCATAACTCTGTTCAATGCCTGCGGCCTTGAGTGTCTTGCCCAGTTTAGTATTACCCTTAACACCGTAGATGTTTACCCAAGCAAAGCCACAGTACATGTTCTCTCCTACTGTGTCTAGGTGCTTCAGTGCCGCAGTCTTAGCCGCGTCTAGTGCTTCTTGTCTAATAGCCACTACGTCTGCTACTGTTAGCATGTTTGGGTCTTGTGCAATTTGTGTAACTGTTTGTGTTGATGTAGTCATTTATTCGCTCCTGTTTGTTTAATTATAAGTTTATTATATGTTCACTTTGGTAGTTTGTCAACCGTTTATTAACTGTCGCACACGGGTGTTTCTAACCAGTTGTCCAAGCAGTACGTCTCTAGTTCTTTCTGCACACGAGTCAACTCTGCATACTTTGATCTCACATATGCCATAGGTGCTTCACCATCACAGTGTAGGTTCTCTGGTGATAGTTCTGATCCTATGCTTGACATCAGAGC
>VMHT01064791.1_pt1 | contig 22609 bp, 28 predicted proteins | sample 4693611 | NCBI WGS metagenome assembly VMHT01 (sample SAMN12280063, study PRJNA550983) | marine metagenome | isolation source: seawater sampled from same location over 5 years 0.02-0.2 micron viral filtrate | place: USA: collected off the coast of southern California halfway between the port... ...
GGGCAATTAACTTCATACAACTTAACTTTGTAGCAGTAAGAACAGGAGTTTCGTTTGAAGAGGTTGTAGGACGCTTCTAAATAAAGGATAACACAGGAGAAAATTAAATGGCTTTTAATGTAAACGAATTTAGAACACAGATGGTCGGCGATGGCGCCCGCCCTAATCTGTTTGAGGTTGAGATGCCATTTCCATCGTTTTCAGCACCAGGAAATGCCCAAACAAAAATGACTTTTATGTGTAGAACAGCACAATTACCAGGAGCTACTCTTGGTATTGTACCTATTACATATTTTGGTCGTGAATTAAAGTTTATGGGTAACAGAACTTTTGCTGATTGGACTGTAACAATCATCAATGATGAGGACTTTTCAGTTCGTAACGCAATGGAAAGATGGATGAACGGCCTTAATTCACATAGTTTAAATGTAAGAAACCCAGCGGCATTAGCGCCTCTAGGTTATTCAGTTGACGCCAAAGTTACACAGTTCGGGAAAACCGGTGATGAATTGAAGAAATACAAGTTTATTGGGATTTACCCATACGACCTATCTCCAATAGATGTAGATTGGGGTGCGAATGATCAAATTGAGGAATTTACTATCACAATGGCATATCAATGGTGGGAATCCGAAGAAACTGGTGTGGTTTAACGAGAGCGTGCTCTCTAAATATAGGATGGATATTTTATGGCTATAAAGTTATTTGGCTTTACTTTAGGTAAAAAAGAACAAGCAAAGGAACCACCAAAAGGTCAAAGTTCCTTTGCTTTACCAAACGAGGCACTTGATGATGGTGCCGTTACCGTAACAAACAATGCTTACTACGGGACATATGTTGATTTAGAAGGCTCAGTTCGCAATGAACTTGAGTTAATCACAAGATACCGTGAGATGGCAAATCACCCTGAGTTAGATATGGCGATTGACGATATAGTCAATGAAGCTATAACACATGATGTTGATGGTAAATCAGTAGACATCAATCTTGATAATTTGAAACAACCTGAAAGTATTAAGAAAAAAATCATGGACGAGTTTAACAACATTAAACATATGTTAAACTATGGCAACTTAGCTGATGATTTATTCAAGAGATGGTATATAGATGGTAGATTATACTTTCATATTGTTGTAAATGAAAATAATCCTAAAGAGGGTATTCAAGAATTAAGATATATTGATCCACGAAAAATAAGGAAAGTTCGTGAGATTGTAAAAGAAAGAGACCCAAAGACTGGTGCTCAAATCATCAAGTCAATTGGTGAATACTATGTATATAATGATAAGGGTACAACAACACAAACATATTCAGCGAATGTAAACTCTGGTGTTCGTATAGCTACAGATGCAGTTGTATATTGTTCATCTGGTCAAATGGATGCAAAGAATACATTTGTGATTTCTTATCTACATAAGGCGATTAAGCCTTTAAATCAGTTAAGAATGATAGAAGATGCAATTGTTATCTATCGTTTATCAAGGGCACCTGAAAGAAGAATATTTTACATTGACGTAGGTAACTTACCAAAAGGTAAAGCAGAACAATACTTGCGTGATGTAATGGTCAAGTATCGTAACAAAATGGTTTATGATGCTGAAACAGGTGAACTTAGAGATGACCGCAAACATAAGTCCATGTTAGAGGACTTTTGGTTACCAAGAAGAGAAGGTGGTAAAGGTACAGAGATTACAACACTACCAGCTGGCGCTAACTTAGGTGAGTTAGAAGATGTTAAGTATTTTCAAAAGAAACTTTTACAATCACTTAATGTGCCTATCTCTCGTTTAGAACCACAACAAGGTGGTATGATTGGTTTAGGTAGAGTATCAGAAGTTACAAGAGATGAGGTCAAGTTTAATAAGTTTATTATAAGATTAAGAAATAAATTCGCACAAATTTTTGATCATGCTTTAAGAGTTCAACTATCACTCAAAGGTATAATGAGTACAGATGAATGGGATGCTGCTAGAGAAGTTATCTATTATGATTTTAAGAAAGATAATAACTTTTCTGAAATGCGTGAAGCTGAATTACTCCGTGAAAGAGTTAATCTTCTTAATACCGTTGACCCATATATTGGTCGTTACTATTCAACAGACTGGGTAAAGAAAAATGTTTTACAAATGTCTGATGAAGAGATAGAGTTGATGAATAAAGAAATGAAACAAGAAGGACCAGTTGTAACGCAACCAGAAGTTGATGGTCAAGAAGGTATTGATCAACCTGCACCACAACCTAATAACTCTGATAACGTGGACACAGCAAGAGGGTTAAAAGCAGAATCCATACTAAAGATTATACAAAAAAGTGAAGAAGCAATACTAAATAGAAGATGAAAGGAATATTATGGCAGATTTAAATGATTTCATAGACCAAGTTGTTGGAGGTCAAGCAACAACAGCTAGAGAACAATTACAATCAATGATTGGTGCTAAAACAGCTGATGCTTTAGATGCTCGCAAACAAGAAATATCTTCTGCATTGTTTAACAATGGCGAAGAACAAGAAGTTGAAAATGAAGATGGTGAAGAAATTGAGGCAAGTGCTGATGAACCAGAAGCTGAGTTAGATGACTCAGAGATAGAGTACGAAGAGGAACCAACGGAAGAAGAATGAAAGATTTAAAAAATTTCATAACAGAATTACAAGGTGTCGCTCGTATGAAAAATACGGCCGACTTTAAAATGGTTGTGGGTTCCGATGGCAAAATGAAAAAGATAAGAGCACACCGTGTTAAGGTTGGTGATAGAGCACCTTCTGTTGGTGATGATCCAGAACAAGATGCGGAAGATGTACAAGAAGATACATCACAAATAAAAGATCCACCATTTGTTCTTGTTTTTAAAAGAAAGGCAATTAGACCATATCCAGGTGGTATGAAGGTTGCCATGTATTATAATAAAAACTTAGATAAGTATGTTTCCATACCTTATGGAAAAGGTATGGAAAATATTATACAGGCAGAAGAAGAAATGATTTCATTTACAGACTATTTAGAAGAAGGTAAACAAGTCATGGATCATTTACATGACATTACTAAAAATAAAGCTAAAAAAAGTGTAAAGTTTGAAAATGGTCAGACAATGGGTGTTGACCATTTTACTGCATCTGCAATTACAGCTGTTCATGGAAAAGTAAATGATGAGAACAAAAAGAAATTATCTGCCATGGTCCATAAAAGCCCAGCCCATTTAAAGAAGGCAGCTGATTTTGCTTTTAAGGCTATGAAATGAATTTAGATTATCTTTTAGGTTATCTAACTGAAATATCAAGAGCTCAAAATATTATGAAAATTGGGCGAGTAAAAAAAATAAGAAGGCGTATTCGTAGAGATTCTAAAGGTAAGATAGTAGTACAGAGAAATAGAATTAGGTCTGGAGTCAAAGGTTATGCGGCTACAGGTAAAGGCGGTCAAGTAAAAAGAATTACCGCTACAGCAAGAATTAAAAAGGCAAGACTTTTAAAAAGGTCTTGGAAAACGACAAGAAGAGCTAAACTCCGCCGTTCAATGTTGAAGAGAAAGTTATCAATGAGAAGGCGGGCATCACTAGGACTAAGGTAAAAAAATGGCTATAGCATTTGAAACAACTAATAGAGTAAGAGGACCATCCACGATTAGGATTCATGGAATTGGTACTGCAAATATTAACGTGCAAAACACATTTGCAACTCAAGGTGTTGATAAAGAAAAAATAACAGGTTTTGCAATACAAAAATGTGCATGGTCTACGAACGGTAGTATAATGATTCGTTCAAGTGGACAGGACGTAGTTGAATTGCACAGCACTGGTCAAATTAATTTTGCTGAAGATTTTTCACCTATAGCAAATACTGGATCAGCAGTTGTTGGTTCACAATTTTTTCAGGTCACGATTGCTACGGGCGGTACTGTAATGTTACAGGTTTCTAAAGTAGCTAATTATGATCCAGCACTAATTAACTCATCAGAGAGAGTCTAATGAAACTTATATCAGAAACAACATTTACAGAGGTAAAAACTCTTATAGAAGAGTCTGATGGAAAAAAGAATCTTTATATAGAAGGTACTTTTCTTGTCGGTGATACTGTAAATAAAAATAATCGAATGTATAAAATGGACACGCTTCGTAATGAAGTAGGTCGATACAACGAAGAGTATGTTAAAACTAATCGTGCATTAGGTGAATTGGGTCATCCCGATACACCTACGATAAATCTTGAAAGGGTATCACATAAAATAGTTTCTTTGAAAGAAAATGGTAATACATTTCACGGAAAAGCAAAAATTTTAGATACACCATACGGGCAAATTGTTAAGAATTTCATTGACAATGATGTGAGTGTGGGTGTTTCATCAAGAGCATTAGGTTCTTTAGAACCACACAAAGAGGGATATAATTTGGTGCAAGATGACTTGAAACTTGCTACGGCTGCTGACATTGTTGCTGACCCATCTGCTCCAGGTGCTTTCGTAAACGGCATTATGGAAAATAAAGAATGGATGTTTGTTGAAGGACGTTTCGTTGAAACAGATTTCGACAGAGCAAAAAAAGAAATAAAGAGAGCATCAAAAGCCGAAATCGAAGATGTTGCTCTAAAATTATTTGAAAATTACCTTAGAAAACTTTAAATTTATAAATATTGCATAAAAGGAGATAACTCAGATGTCAGAGAATAAAAACCAACTTATGGAAGCAGCTGCTGAAGTTTTAGCCCAAAGCAAAGCAAAAGCACCCGCTGAACCAATGCCTAAAGTTGATACCTCATCAGTAGGAGGTATGCAAGACTTAGGTGGCCCAACACCTTCAAACAATAAGCCAGATGACGATTCTAATAAAATCAATGCTTCTGGTGCGGCGCCAGATAATTCTGCAAAGAATCAGGCATCTATTAAAACCAAACCTTCAGCTGCTTCAGCTAAAAACGAAGAAGCGGAGACGGAAGATGAGGTTATCGAGGAGAAAAAAGGTATGCCTCAAGGCTTAAAAGACTATCTTGCTAAGAAAAAAGATAAGATGAAAGAAGAAGTTTCTGAAGATGTAAATTCTCTTTTCTCAGAAGATGAAAATATTTCAGAAGATTTTAAAAAGAAAGCTTCTATCGTTTACGAAGCTCGTGTAAATGACCGAGTGACACAAATCGTAGAAGAGGTTGAGGGACAATATGCCACTATGTTTGAAGAGGCTGTAACCGAAATCAAAACAGAATTAACAGAAAAAGTTGATGACTATCTTAACTATGTCGTAGAGCAATGGATGACAGATAATCAGATTGCTGTAGAATCTGGTCTCCGTGCAGAACTCACAGAAGAGTTTATATCAGGTTTAAGAAACCTATTTGCAGAGCACTACATTGACGTACCTGAAGAGAAAGTTGACTTAGTTGATGAATTAGCCACAAGAGTTGAGGCTTTAGAATCCCAGCTTGACGAGGAAATGGAAAGAGGTATGGAGTTTGCCAAAGCATTAGTTACTGCAAGGCAAAATGAAATTACTTCGGAAGTATGCGAAGGTCTTACCGACACTCAAGAAGAAAAAATCAAAACACTTGCAGAAGGTGTAGATTTTTCCACAGAGGAAGAGTTCAGAGAGAAGGTAAAAACAATTCGTGAAAATTATTTTCCATCAGAAGTAAAACAAGCTGATGAAGAAACTCTAAATGAAAAAGTAGAAACTGATGCAGATAAAAAAGTGGTGTCTAATGACCCATTCGTAAATGCAGTTTCTAAGGCTATATCACAAACAAAGAACTAATTTAAACTAAACGTAGGAGAAAAAGATGTATCTTTCAGAAAATTTACAGAAAAAGTGGGAAGGAGTTCTTGACCACCCTGATCTACCACAGATTGAGGACAAGTATAAGAAAGCCGTAACCGCTGTTGTTCTTGAGAACCAAGCTACAGAAATGGCGAAGTCTGGTCAAGTTCTTTCAGAGGCAGTTCCAACAAACTCTGCTTCTCAAGGTGATGCTGGTATCGCTGGTTTCGGAGGTTCTGCTTCCACACCAGTTGCTGGTTTTGACCCAATTCTAATTTCTTTAGTCAGAAGAAGTTTACCAAACCTTATCGCATATGATATTTGTGGTGTTCAGCCAATGACTGGACCAACAGGTCTTATCTTTGCAATGAGATCCAAGTATGACACACAAGGTGGAGACGAAGCTTTTTATAACGAGGCTAATACAGGCTTTGCTGGTGTTGATACAGGTGGACCAGCTCTTCCTCCAGCACTTGCTGCAGGTGGTGCCGTACCAACCGAAGTATTTACATCTAACGCAGCTCCAAATCAAGCAATGACAACATCTAAGGCAGAATCTTTAGGTGATGGTAATGCTGCTAATACATTCCATGAGATGGCATTTTCAATCGAGAAAGTAACTGTAACTGCAAGAACAAGAGCACTCAAAGCTGAGTATTCTATGGAACTTGCACAAGACTTAAAAGCAGTACACGGTCTTGATGCTGAAACAGAACTTTCTAACATTCTTTCAGCAGAAATTCTTGCTGAGATAAACCGTGAAGTAGTCCGTACAATCTATAAAACTGCTGTACAAGGTGCTCAAGTGGGTACAACTACAAGAGGTAAGTTTGACTTAGATACAGACTCAAATGGTCGTTGGATGGTTGAGAAAGTTAAAGGTCTTGCGTTCCAAATAGAACGTGAAGCAAATGCAATCGCCAAGTTGACTCGTAGAGGAAAAGGTAACATCATGATTTGTTCAAGTGATGTCGCTTCTGCTCTCGCTATGGCAGGTTTGCTTGACTACAATTCTGCATTACAATCTCAAGTTAATCTAACAGTAGATGACACAGGTAACACATTTGCTGGTACAATGTTTGGACGCATCAAAGTCTACATTGACCCATATTTCCCAGTAAGCTCAACAAATGAGTTTGTGGTAGTTGGATATAAGGGTACAAATGCTTATGACGCTGGTCTGTTCTATTGCCCATATGTACCATTACAGATGGTCAGAGCAGTTGATACTGGTACCTTCCAGCCAAAAATTGGATTCAAGACTCGTTACGGTCTCGTATCTAATCCATTCGCTGATGGTACTGATGCAACCACACAGGGTGCATTAACCGCTCAGACAAACAATTACTACCGTGCTCTTCAGGTTGCAAACTTAATGTAATCTAAGAGTTACACCCCGCCTAGAGGCCCCCACAAGGGGCCTCTTTTTTTGTCTCCGTTTCCGTTTAGCATAAATACAATTATGTCAATTGCAGATACGAACCCAACTAATCCAAATTTTTTACATCCTAATAAGTTTATATTCTCCATGGCGAGAGCACCAAACTTACAATACTTTTGTCAATCAGCAACCGTGCCTGGTTTATCATTAGGTGAAACAGTATTCAATACACCATTTGTAGACCTGTTTGGGCCAGGTGAAAAACCAATCTATGACTTATTAAACATAACTTTCTTAATTGATGAAGATATGAAAGGTTGGCTAGAGATACATGATTGGCTTCGTGCTATGACTTTTCCAGAAAGTTATGAAGATTATAGAAGATTACCTAAATTAAACAAATTTGCCGATAGACCTAATTTTCCACAATTCTGCGATTGTTCAATGACTCTGTTTACCTCGGCAAACAATGCTAAATTTAGATTTTTATTCAAAGATGTTTTCCCAACAACCCTATCTACTTTTGTGGTAAACTCTGCCGATAGTCCAGATGAAATTTTGACCGCAGACGCCACGTTTAGATTTGCCTATTATAATGTTGAAAAATTTTAAAAATTAGTGTATACTCCTAAGAGGAGGAATATTATGAACGCAGCTGAACAAGTATTACAAATGTGGGAAAAAGATAGTGAAATTGACCGAACAGAACCAGGCAAAGAACTTACCAATGTACCCAAACTACACAGCAAATATTTAGCTATACTTTCAAAGCATAGATTATTGGCTAAGAGTGCCGATATAAAGTATGTGAAAATGAGAAGATTGAAATGGGAGTATTATACAGGTAAATTAGATGAAGAAGAATTAAAAGAGAGGGGCTGGGAACCATTTCCGTATGTACTCAAATCCGAGTTGAATACATACCTAGAGAGTGATGATGATTTAAATAAACTTGTAATTAGTAAGACAATGCACCAAGAAATTGTTGAACTATGTACAGGTATTTTAAAAGAATTGAATAGTAGAACGTACCAACTTAGATCATTGATTGATTGGGAGAAGTTTATACAAGGTGTCTGATATTATATTACATAAATTAAATGAAGCGTATTTACAAGTGGAGTGTGAAGACCATTATGCGGTGGAACTATCTAATTATTTTACTTTTTTCGTTCCTGGTTATCGTTTTATGCCGGCCTACAAGTCGAGATTATGGGATGGAAAAATCCGCTTATTCAACTCAAGATACAAAACAATATATGCAGGTCTAGTACCATACATAAAAAAATTTTGTAATGAACGAGAATATAAGCTTGATATATCTCCAGATGTTAACATAACACATTCAATAAGTCTAGTTGAGGCAGTTGAGTTCATAAAAACACTAGATTTGCCTTTTGAACCTAGAGATTATCAATTACAATCATTTGTTCAATGTATTCGTAACAAAAAAAGATTGTTGTTATCACCTACTGCATCAGGCAAATCTCTTATCATTTATATGATAGTTAGATACTTGTTGAAGTTAGAATATCAAAAAGGTTTATTGATTGTACCAACAACATCTTTAGTAGAACAAATGTATACAGATTTTCAATCATACGGCTTTGACTCTGATAAGTATTGTCACCGCCAGTATTCTGGTAAAGAAAAACATACAAATAACTTTTTAACAATTACAACGTGGCAATCTGTTTATAAAAATGATAAAGAATACTTTGAACAGTTTGATTTTGTAATGGGTGATGAAGCACATCAATTTAAAGCTAAATCTTTAACTACTATATTGTCGAGTTGTATTAACTCTAAATATAGGATAGGAACAACAGGTACTTTAGATGGTACTCAAACTCATAGATTAGTTTTAGAAGGACTCTTTGGACCTGTTTATAAAGCCACATCAACAGCAGAACTTATAGAGAAAGGACAATTAGCAGGCTTTAAAATAAAATGTCTTATACTGAAATATGAAGAGCAGATAAGACAAGAAGCCAGAAGATGGAACTATAATCAAGAAATAGAATATATTGTTACTAATCAGGCAAGAAACAATTTTATTTCTAACTTAGCTTTATCTTTAGAGGGCAACACTTTAATACTCTTTCAATTTGTAGAAAAACATGGGAAAAAATTATATGAAACAATTGAGAATAAAACAAGAGGTAGGAAAGCTTTCTTCGTTTTTGGAGGAACAGATGCGGAAGTTAGAGAGTCTATTCGAGGAATCGTTGAACGAGAGAAAGATGCGATTATTGTGGCTAGCTATGGTACTTTCAGTACCGGTGTTAATATTACTAATCTTCATAACATAGTTTTTGCTTCGCCAACAAAATCAAGAATCAGAAATCTACAATCAATTGGGCGAGGCCTTAGAAAAGGAAATAATAAAGAAACTGCTGTACTTTTCGATATTGTAGACGATTTTCGTGTAGGTAAATTTGCAAACTACACGATTAAACATTTCATAGAAAGGTGTAAAATATATGATGAGGAGAAATTCAATTATAAATTTTACAACATAGAGCTAACAAATGGAAAAACAGATAAAGATAATAAGGTTGCAATCGGGTGAGGACATCATTGCACTCTTTTCAGAAAATAAAAAAACTAAAAAGGTAACACTAGAAAACCCTATGCACGTTATCTTCAAAAGATTTAATTCAAAATCAGGACCAATGATGTATATGGTACCATGGTTACCAGTAGAGATGGTGGACGTAGATATGGCTACATTTGATTCATCTAATGTCTTAACTATACTTGTACCTAAAAAAGATATGTCTGAATACTATCAAGATTTAGTATTGAAAGCTCAAGATGATATAAGAGATGCCACAGAGAGTTTGTTTGAAGATGAGTGGGAAGAGATTGATGGAGGAGATATAAATAAGCAGACAAGAAAGAAAAGTGATTTGTTACATTAAAGATTAGGAAATTATGAATAAAGTATGTTTTGTGATACCATCTATTGGTAAAAAGGCGTATCAAGATTTAGCGAAAACACATTCGGCAATAGAACCACCTACATGGGCTTTATTGTTAGCTAATGCTGTACGCAAAAAAAATTATGAACCCATATTACTAGACTATGAGGCTGATTATAAACCAGACGAAGAAGCTGCTGATGAAATAGAATCATATAAACCAAAATTAGTTGTATTTGTTTTATATGGACAAAATCCAAATTCAGGCACTACAATGATGATTGGTGCCTCGACACTTGCAAGACAACTCAAACTAAGTCACCCAAATTTAAAAACTGCTTTTATAGGTTCACACACTTCAGCTTTACCAAATGAGGTTGCATCACAGGACTACTGTGACTTTGCATTTATTAATGAAGGTGTTTATGGTTTACTATCACTATTAGAAACAAATTTAGAAAATGACTTAGACAAAGTACCAGGTATGTGGTATAATGACCGTGGTTTAATAAAACCAACAGAACGTGGTGAGATAGTAAAGACAAAAGATTTAGATGAAGTAATGCCTGGCTATGCTTGGGATTTAATTGACTTAAAAAAATACAGAGCACATTTTTGGCACTCAAATTTTTCACATGAAAATAGAACACCATTTGCAGCCTTATACACTTCTTTAGGTTGTTCTTTTGGTTGTAACTTCTGTATGATTAATATTGTAAACAGAACATCACATGATTATGATATAACATCAGTTGACTCAAAAGGTATGAGATTCTGGAGTCCAGAACTTATACTTAATGAATTAGAATATCTTTATGACCAAGGTGTAAGAACTTGTAGAATTACAGATGAGATGTTTTTTCTAAACAAAAAATATTATGTACCAATACTAGAAGGCTGTGTTGCAAGAGGTATGAAGTTTAATTTCTGGGCATATGCAAGAGTTGACTCTGTAAGAAAAGACCAACTTGAACTTTTTAAAAAGGCAGGTGTCAATTGGCTGTGTCTTGGTATAGAAGCAGGTAATCAACAAGTTAGATTAGAGATTGATAAGGGTAGATTTAAACAAGTAAATATTCGTGATGTAGTAAAGAATATAAAAGATGCCGGTATAAACATTCTTGGTAATTATATGTTTGGTTTTCCAGAAGAGAACTATGATAATATGCAAGAAACTTTAGATTTAGCTCTTGAGTTAAATACAGAACACGCAAACTTTTATGCAGCTATGGCTTTGCCAGGTAGTCCTTTACATTTATATGCTAGACAACAAAAGTGGGATATACCTAAAAGATATGAAGAGTATGCTTTTTTATCTTATGACTGTAAACCATTGCGTACTAAACATTTAACTGGTGCAGAAGTTTTAAAGTTTAGAGATGAAGCATGGCACAAATACTTTACTCATAAACCTTTTTTAGATTTAGTAGAGAAGAAGTTTGGTGTAGAATCAAAAAACAATGTGATTGAAATGGAAAAAATTAAATTAAAAAGAAAGATACTTGGAGATTGATATGAATGATAGTGAATTACAAAATTTAGCCCATGAATACAGAAAAGAATTATTTGAAAAATTTGTAGAAGTAGGTCAAGGCCATCCAGGTTCTACTTTCTCTATGGTAGAGATTGCGACCACATTATATCATGGTGGTTATGTAAGGCCAGAATTTGATAAGGTTCTAATCAGTAAAGGTCATGCAACAGTTACACTTTACCCAATACTTACTAAGTTAGGAATTATTCCACAAAAAGAGTGGGATAATTGGGGTTCAACTGAATCATGTTTAAGAGTTTTTGGTAACATATCAATACCAGGTATTGACGTTACCTCTGGTTCATTAGGTCATGGTGTTGGTGTAGGTCTTGGTATGTCATTCGCTTGTAGGAATAGAGAATATTGGACTAAAAATGTTTATGTTGTAATTAGTGAAGGTGAACTATACGAAGGTTCTACATGGGAAGCTTTGTTATTTGCCTCACATCATAAGCCAAAAAATCTTACAATCTTTATTGACATCAATAATTTAATTATATTAGGTGAAACAAAAGATTGTGTTAGTTTAGAACCAATCAAAGATAAATTAGAAGGTTTTGGTTTTGACATACATGACGTTGATGGTCATAATGTCGGTCAATTAAGAAATGCTTTAGATAAAAAATCAGATACTACAAAGATAATTTTATCAAGAACCGTGAAAGGTAAAGGTTTCTCTCTCATGGAGAATAAACCTCATTGGCATTACATGAATAAAATGAGTGAAGAAGAAATTGAACAATGTCGTAAGGAGATTAATAATGTATCAGCGTGACGCCTTTATAGAAAGAATAAAAGAAAATTTAAAGTTTGATAAAAGCATTTATTTTCTAAGTGCCGATTTTGGTGCGCCAGCTTTAGATGATTTAAGAAAAGATTACCCAGATAATTTCATACATTGTGGTATATCAGAACAAGCCATGATAGACGTAGCTGTAGGTCTGGCACTTGAAGGTAAAAAAGTATTTTGTTATGCTATGGCACCTTTTCTATCAATGAGAGCCTTAGAACAAATTAAATGTGGACCTGGTATTATGAATCTACCAATATGTCTTATATCAGTTGGTGTAGGTATAGGATATTGTGATTCAGGACCTACACATTATGTTACAGAAGAATATGCTTGTTTAAGGTCAATAGTAGGTTCTAATATCTACACAGCTTCAGATGCTATTACAGCAAATAATATCGCAAAAAGATTATTAGACTATCCAGAATTTTCATATGTTAGATTAGATAGAGATGAACTACCTGACATATATGATGAACGTGATACACATACTGGTCAAGTAAGAGATGTCTTTGTTCACAACCCTAGAGAGAAAGATTTTAAACTTCTAATCTCTCATGGTAAAATGGCTCATGTCTGCAAACAAATTTCAGATTCAAGTAGTAATTTTGCCTTTGCAGATATTCTAAAATCAAAGCCATTTCCTGTTGACATAGAACTTACAGAACAGATAACAAAGTGTGATGGTATCGTTGTGGTTGATGAACAAACACCATCAGGTGCATTATCATCAGCAGTTTGGGAATGGACAAGTAAGAATGGTTTATTTCCTAAAATTAAATCTGTTACTTTACCAGAAACATATGTTTTTGAAAATGGTGGTAGAGAATATTTACTAAATAAAAACGATTTATCTAAAGAAAATATTATATTACAATCTCAAAGGTTTTAAATGATTATATCAAAAACACCATACCGCCTCTCTTTGTTTGGCGGTGGTACTGACTATCCGGAATGGTACTCTTCAAATAAATCTCACATTATTACAGCTGCAATAGATAATCATTGTTATCTAAGTGTGAAGTATTTACCTAACTATTTTAGTTATAAACATAGAATTGCATATTCAAGAATAGAAATGGTAAATGATATAGATGATATTGACCACCCATCTGTGAGAAATATTTTAAAGTATATGAATATAGAAGAGGGTTTATCAATCACCCATGATGGTGAGATACCAGCAAACTCTGGTGTCGGTTCTAGTTCATCTTTTACAGTAGGTTTAATTAACGCCTTGTTTCGATTAAAAGGCATACAACTATCAAAAAAAGATTTAGCTCAAAAGGCAATTTATGTTGAACAGTTTTTAAATGGCGAATCTGTTGGCATACAAGACCAGATAGCAGCTGCATATGGTGGTTTAAATAAAATCACGGCTGGATTTGGTAGAGATTGGGAAGTAGAACCTGTTAATGTATCTGATGAATTTATAAAACAATTAGAAAATCATATACTCTTAGGTTTTACTGGTAAAAGTAGATTTTCAGGTATACAAGCCAGAAAACAAATAGAAAATTTTGAAAAAAATAAAATTATTCTTGAAGATATTATAGGTATTACTAAAATAGCAATAGACAGAATAGAAAGAGAAGATTCTATTGAAAAAATTGCAGATATGATTAAGGCTACATGGTCATTCAAAAAAAATCTTACTGATGATTTAACAAATGAAAAATTAGATAATATCATACATTATTCAGAACTAAATGGTTCATTAGGTGGCAAACTAATGGGTGCAGGTGGCGGTGGTTTCTTTATGTTTGTTGTGCCACCAGAAAAACAAGAGAACTTTAAAAAAGAAATGAAAAATATTAAAGTGTGGGTACCTTTTAAATTGAATACAAAAGGAAGTGAAATTATATGATGCACCCTTTAATGAAAAATAATGTGAGTCGTGAAGATTTAGATTTAGTCATAGAACATTTAAAACAAGATGACCCTAAACTTACAAACGGCCCTTTATGTGCAAAGTTTGAGGAAGAATGGTCTGACTGGCTAGGTGTAGATCATAGTGTATTTGTAAATTCTGGTTCATCAGCTAATTTACTTTCACTCACTTGTTTAAAATTAAGATACCCAAAAGGTGGTGAAGTAATAGTTTCGCCTTTAAATTGGGTATCAGACATATCTGCTATTATACAAACTGGTTTTAAACCTGTATTTGTAGATATTGATTTAAGAACATTATCACTTGATAATGAAAAAGTAATAGAAGCAATCACAGATGAAACTAGAGCTGTTTTATTTTCTCATATACAAGGTTTTGATGGTTATGAAGATGACCTTTTACTAGAATTAGAAAAAAGAGATATAAAACTAATTGAAGATGTTTGTGAATCACATGGCGCTACTCACAATAGACAACCAATAGGTTCATTTGGTTGGATGTCTAATTTTTCATTCTATTATGCTCATCATATGACTACAATAGAAGGTGGTATGGTTTCTACAAATGACCGTGAAACATATGAAAATTTAAGAATGTTAAGGTCGCATGGCATGGTTCGTGAATCTACAGATGAAGTTTTAAAAAGAGGTTATAAAGCCTTGAATCCAGAATTAAATGAAGATTTTATTTTCTTCTACCCATCTTACAATATGAGAAACACAGAGATAGGTGCAATTATTGGTAGTAATCAATTGAAACGATTAGAAAATTTTATTGTCAAAAGGTGGTCTAATCAAGCATTATTTCTTAACATTTTAAATGATGATATATATAAGACAGACTTTAAAACAGAGGGCTCAAGTAATTATGCTTTCAATTGTATACTTAAAGAACCTGATGATTACTTAATGAAACAAATAACAAATAGAATGGACGTAGTAGGTATAGAATATAGAAAAGGTAGTGCCGGTGGTGGTAATCAACTAAGGCAACCTTATCTAAAAAATATTATGCCACATGAATATTGGAAAAAGTTTCCTAATACAGAGCACGTTCATTTTTATGGTTTTTATGTTGGTAATTATCCTACACTAAAATCTGAGGATATTATAGACCTCGTACATGAATTAAATTTATACTAATGGAAAAAAGAAATATACTTGTAACAGGTGGTGCCGGATATATTGGCTCTATGTTGATAAATGATTTACTTGAGGCAGGACATTATGTTACTGTAATAGATAATTTCATGTTCAATCAATCTAGTTTAAATCAATATTGTAGCCATAAGAATTTTGAAGTTGAAAAAGGTGATATTCGTATTCATGGCACTTTAGCTAAACATTTAAAAACAGCTGAAATAGTTATACCTTTAGCAGCCTTAGTTGGTGCACCTTTATGTGATGCAGACCCAGTTAATGCACATACGACAAATAAAATATCTCCGCTGGCCATGTTAAAAGAATTATCACAAGAACAAATTGTAATTATGCCAACTACAAATAGTTTTTATGGCACATCTCGTATAGGTAATTTTGGTATTTGTAATGAAGAAACACCAACTAATCCTATTTCATCATATGCAAAAGATAAATTGGATGTGGAAAATAAACTTAAAGAACATTCTAATTTTATAAGTTATCGTTTAGCCACAGTTTTTGGTATGTCGCCAAGAATGAGAACAGACCTATTAGTAAATGATTTTGTTTACAGAGCAGTTAAAGATAGTGCAGTTGTTTTATTTGAAAGTAGTTTTAAAAGAAATTATATTCATGTAAGAGATGTTTGCAGAGCTTTTTTACACGCTATAAATAATTATGATAGTATGAAGAACCAAGTATACAATGTTGGTTTATCTGATGCAAATTTAAGCAAAAAAGAATTGACTGATAAAATCAAAGAACATTTACCAGAATTTGTTGTTGTAGAAAAAAGCTTTAAAAAAGATAAAGATCAAAGAAATTATATTGTATCAAATAAAAAATTAGAATCAACAGGTTTTGAACCTTTATATAGTTTAGATTTTGGTATTCAAGAACTTGTTAAAGGCTATGAAATGATTAGTAATAACAAGTATGGAAATATTTAATATCTTCAAACGGAACACCGCTAGAATAACATTTGTCAACCTTTTTGTCAAGAGAAATTATGAAGAATTACCCAAATATATTTAAAGAACATGGTTATTTTCATGTAAAAGAATTTATACCTAAAGATGTTGGAAAATACTTATTTGATTATTTAAGATTTTCAAGTCATGCCATGGTATTATGTAATCAAATTAGTGAAAAAGGTTGGCACGCCGCCGATGGTGACGATCAAGTGCCAGGTTCTTTTGCACCAAGATATGGTGATTTGGCCTTTCAAGCTTTGATGAGGCAAATGCGACCAAAGATGGAAGAACTAACTGGTTTAAGCTTGTGTCCTACTTACACTTATGTTAGACTATATCGTATGGGAAACATTTTGAAAAAACATAAAGATAGACCATCATGTGAAATATCAGTAACAGTAAAGTTATCTGATACAGGTGAATTTAACTGGCCTATTTTTATAGAAGGTACAGAATGTAAACTAGAAGATGGTGATGCGGTGATTTATAGAGGTTGCGATTTAGAGCATTGGCGTGAACCATGTGAGGGTGGGAAAGATTATAGATTAGGTCAGGTATTTTTACATTATATAAACAAAGATGGGCCACATTACCCAGAATATGCTTATGATAAAAAACCCTACCGAGTATTATTTGAAAGCGATTTATGACCAAGAAAACAAATCATTATATAGATAACAAACAATTTTTACAGGCACTCATAGATTATAAAGAAGCTTGTGAAAAGTCAAACGAAGATCCACCAATACCAAACTATATCGGTGAATGTTTTTATAAAATAGCAGAACACTTATCAAGAAAGCCAAACTTTATATCGTATTCATTTCGTGATGAAATGATTTCAGATGGCATAGAAAATTGCCTAATGTATTTTAGAAACTTTGACCCTGAGAAAAGTAAGAACCCATTTGCATATTTCACTCAAATAATATACTATGCCTTTCTAAGAAGAATTACAAAAGAAAAGAAACAACTCTATGTCAAATATAAGGCAACTGAACAATATGCCATAATAGATGAACATAACGAATTGCCCGATGGAGGCTTGCGACAATTTGAATTATATGATAATATAGCAGAGTTTATACAAACATTTGAAGAAAACAAAAAGAAAAAATCAGAGAAGAAAAAAGGTATCGAAAAGTTTATATGAGTTTTGTTTCTAAAGGTTGGGGTAGTGAAATAATATGGGAATCTAATGATTTATATTGTGGCAAATTTTTAAATTTTAATAAAGGTGCAAGATTCTCAATGCACTTTCACAAAGACAAAGACGAAACTTGGTATGTTTTAAAAGGTAAGTTTCTTGTTAAAAGTATAGACACTAAAACTTCTGAGATACACGAAACAGTATTGGTAGAAGGTTCTACATGGAGAAACAGGCCATTAGAACCACATCAACTTGTTTGTCAAGAAGAGGGTCGAATTATAGAAGTGTCTACAAAAGATACAGTAGAGGATAATTACAGAGTGCTCCCAGGAGATTCACAGAAATGAAATTAGCTATATTAGGTGACACACATTTTGGTGCAAGAGGTGATTCACAAGACTTTCATAATTTTTTTGAAAAGTTTTATGTAAACACTTTCTTTCCATATTTAAAAGAAAATAATATTGATACAGTATTTCAGCTGGGTGATTTATTTGATAGAAGAAAATATATAAACTTTAATTCACTCTATCGTTGTCGCCAATACTTTTTTGATTTAGTTGCTGAATACAATATAGACTTTTACACACTTTTAGGTAATCATGATATATCATATAAGAACACACTTAAAGTAAATTCATCAGAGTTACTTTTAAAAGAATATAAAAATATAACTGTTTATAGTGATTATGCACAAGCTGAGTTTGATGGTTTGAAAGTAGATGTAATACCATGGCTCTGTAAAGAAAATGAAGAACAACTATTTGATAAGATGAAAAATAGTGATTCACAATTTTGTTTTGGTCATTTTGATATAGATGGTTTTGAAATGTATAGAGGTAATAAATGTTTAGGTGGTATTGATAGAAATAAATTTCAAAAGTATGATACAGTATTAACTGGTCATTTTCACCACCGTTCTACACATGACAATATTACCTATGTTGGTACACCTTGTGAGATGATGTGGTCAGATTATAATGACACAAAAGGATTTCACATACTAGATACCGAAACAAGAGAGATGGAGTTCATAAAGAACCCATATCAAATGTTTTACCGAATAAAATATGACGATTCACAAACTGATTTTGAATATTGGAAAAACTACAATTACCGCAAAGCACAAGATTCATATGTTAAAATAGTAGTTCTGAATAAACAAAATCCTTATTTGTTTGATTCAATACTTGATAACTTTTATAAAGTTAATGTTGCAGATTTATCAATAGTTGAAGATTTTAGTGATATGAATTTTGGTGTAGACAAAGACATTATCAATCAGGCAGAAGATACAATGACAATACTATCAAAATATATAGATGATTTGCCATTGAATGTAGAACCAGAAAAATTAAAAAACATAATGAAAGAATTATATGTTGAAGCCTTAAATGAGGAAAGAACATGAGCCATAGTTACAAAACCATTTATAATTGGCCATCAGAAAGACAAAGAAAATTTTTCAATTGGGTTTTTTGGGACAATGCTTTCAATGAAGAAGAGCTGCATAGAATAGTACAATTTATGGACTCTCAAAACTTAGAGAGAGGCACAACTATTGGTAATAAAGATCAAAAGTGGAAGATAGGTGGGTTAGTAAATCCAGTTCAAAAAAAAGAAAAAGTAGTAAAAACAGAAAATACAGTAAATGAAAATGTTAGAAAGTCTGATGTTAAATTTATAGATTATCAAAATGGCCAAGGTGAATCTGATTGGTTATTTTATCGTTTAAATAGTATCATAGAAAACTTAAATAGTCAATTTTATAATTTTGATTTAAACGGCTATGAAACTTTACAATACACCGTTTATCATCATCATGAAAATGGTAGATATGATTTTCATATGGACACAATCATGGGTCAAAATTTACCTGATGATATGTTTGAAACTAGAAAATTATCAATGACATTTTTATTAAATGAGCCAGGTGTAGATTTTGAAGGTGGTGATTTTCAAATCAATAGTGGTCAAGAAAAAGATGCTGAAACAGTTCCCTTGAAAAAAGGTAGAATCATAATGTTTCCATCTTTTATGATACATAGAGTCGCACCTGTAACAAAAGGCACTAGAAAATCAATTGTAATATGGGTAGTGGGCCCTAAATTTAGATGATTATATTTCGTAAAGTAAAGTGGAAAAATTTATTATCAACTGGCAATTATTGGACTGAAATAAAGTTAGATAATAAAGATAGCACCCTCATTGTGGGTGAAAATGGTTCTGGTAAGTCTACTATGTTAGACGCCATGTGCTTTGCGTTATTTAATAAACCTTTTCGTAAAGTTTCAAAGCCACAATTAGTAAATTCAATTAACAGTAGAGATTTAATAACAGAACTTGAATTTGATACAAACAATAAATCTTATAAAGTAATTCGTGGTGCAAAGCCAAATGTTTTTGAAATATATTGTAATGGTGAACTTTTAAATCAAGATGCAAATGCTAGAGATTATCAAGAGTACCTAGAAAAGTTTATTCTTAAATTAAATTATAAATCATTCACACAAATTGTAATACTTGGCTCGGCATCATTTACACCATTTATGCAGTTATCGTCAAATGATAGAAGGTCAATTATAGAAGAGTTATTAGAGATTCGTGTATTTTCTACAATGAATGGTTTACTAAAAACAAAAATGATAGAGAATAAAGATAATGTTACCGAAAAAAAACATTCGATAGAATTGAATGAACAACAGTATGATATGAAGCAATCTTACCTCAATACGATTAAAGAAGATGATATATTAAAGGTAAAGAAACTTCAATTGGAGAAAAATCAATGTGATAATGAAATTGTAAACTATACACGATTTAACGAGGCAAACACTATAGCCGCAGGTATATTACAGGAAGAAGTCAAACTAAAAAACAAGTCTGAAACAAGAATTGGTAAAATTACAAAATTAGAATCTCAAATGGAATCTCTTGTTACTATACATAAAAAAGACAAAAAGTTTTTTGAGAATCATGATGATTGCCCTACTTGTAATCAACACATTGACGAGAAATTTAAAAAGAAAGAGTTAACTAATCTAATTACTAATATAGAAAAACTTGATCAAGGCCTAAAAGATTTAGGAGATAAGTTTGAAAGTGAACAAATAAAATTAGAAAAGATAAGAAAAGCCCAAGAAGAAATACAGAAATTACAAGTAAATATTGCAACAAATAATAATGTAATTACAAATAAAAAAAATAAAATTGAAGAATTGATTAAAGAAATAAATGAAATAAAAACAAGTAAATCTAATTCTGAAAAAGAACAAAAAGAACTTGATACATTAGAAACTATACTAAAAGAACTTAGAGAAGAACTAAAAACTTTATTAGAAAATAAAAATTATTATGAAGCGGCTTCAACTTTATTACGAGATACAGGAGTAAAAACAAAAATCATAAAACAATATTTGCCAATTATTAACCAGTTGACAAATAAATATCTCTCTAGTTTGGACTTCTTTGTAAACTTCAATTTAGATGAGAGTTTTAAAGAAACAATTAAGTCAAGGCACAGAGATGACTTTTCATATGCTTCATTTAGTGAAGGTGAGAAACAAAGAATTGATATGGCCTTGATGTTAACTTGGCGTGCTGTAGCCAAGATAAAAAATTCAGCGAACACAAACTTGCTTATTCTTGATGAAACTTTTGATTCTTCATTAGATGCAAATGGTACTGAAGATTTGATGAAAATTTTACAATTATTAGAAGATGTTAATTTATTCGTAATTAGTCATAAGGGTGATGTATTACAAGACAAATTTATGAATGTGATTAAATTTAAAAAAGAACGTAATTTTTCAAAGGCATATAAATGACAAAAATAAACGAGCTTGATGGACAAACAACAATAGATGGATTTATATTGCTATCTGAATATTGGTCAGATGATAATAAAAGAGAAGCAAAAATATATCACAGACCTTTTGGTGGATATAAAGTTAAATTTTATGAAAAAGAAAAAAAGACTAAGGTATTATTTTCAAACACAGAAATAGATGCTGAAGGCCATGCGGAGGAATTTGTTAAATGAGTGATAATTTTGTAATTGATACTGGTAAAGATGTATTTAAAGAACCAAAAACTGAATCATATGGATTTTTACCTGAACATCATGAGATGCTTCGTAGACCCATACCAAATTTAGAATTAGTTTTACCAAATACACAAATAGATATTCTTATACAAAGACTACACAAGACAATGCAAGAGGCTGGTGGCATAGGTTTATCTGCTAATCAATGTGGTGTAAATATGAGAATGTTTATTATGGGTTTTGGTGAACAAGTATATGCTTGTATAAATCCAGAAGTGATTGAACAATCAGATGAACTCGTTGATGAACAAGAAGGTTGTTTATCTTTTCCTGGTTTGATATTAAGAGTAAGAAGGCCCAGATGGATTCAGGCAAAATATACAAACAAAGATGGTGAAACAGTAGAAGAAAGATTTGAAGGTCTTACTGCTAGATGTTATTTGCATGAACTTGACCATATGAATGGTGTTGTGTTTACTGAAAAAGTAGGTCCAGTATCATTACAAAAAGGAAGAAGAAAACAACAGAAATTAATTAAAGCCTTGACAAGAAAGATGAAAAATGAGAAAAGATCAAATCATTAAAACATTACAAAGAAATTTCCATGCTCAAATGGAAAAACATAGAATGAACGCTGAAATAATGATAGAGAACCCTATCGGCATACATGACCATACGGCTTGGTTTGAAGGTATAGAAAAAGAGTTGGAGAAGATGGCAGAATATAATGATAAACTTGATATGGTATCAGAATATTTAGATAATTATAATGAAAAAGGACATAAACACCAGAGAACAGAATAGTGAATACATACAAATACGACCCAAAAGATGATGTAGAAACACAATGGAAAAAGTGGAGTGAGTCTGATATAGAATTTAATGATGTATCAGATTCCGATTTGAAAGAAAACATTGTAAAAGACCTCTCATACGTTTCACAAATGGACGTAAGAGAATATACACTATATCAAAAGTTTTGTGAAGTAAAACAAAGATACCCTACTATCACAGTAAATGATTTGTGGGAGGGCGAACGCCAA
>VMHT01146942.1_pt1 | contig 22601 bp, 19 predicted proteins | sample 4693611 | NCBI WGS metagenome assembly VMHT01 (sample SAMN12280063, study PRJNA550983) | marine metagenome | isolation source: seawater sampled from same location over 5 years 0.02-0.2 micron viral filtrate | place: USA: collected off the coast of southern California halfway between the port... ...
CTAGTGTTACGGTTTCTGCTGTGTCTAATTGCGCAACAACTAATACTGACATCCATATATACTCAGCAATACTACAACCTTTAAAATAATAGACGGTGATTTATAAATTAAATAAACTAGGCGTATATCAGCCTTTATTGGATTCTGTAAATAAAGTTAAGTCTGGAGAAAATACAACTCTTACTATAACATATGCTTATGACCAAAGTTCTTTTGAAGGCATAAAGTCAAAAACTTTAAGTATAGATGCTTTTAAAACAGACATTTTAAATTCTATGTTTCAGTGGGAAAAATTTGCTTCTGCTGTTTATAGTAATAGAATTCATTTTGATGGTAATCTAACTTTAAAATTTAAAGAGGTAGATTTAGGAAGTCAGGATGTAGTTATATCTTTTACTAATACAAAAAAAGAAATACTTATTTCTAAAACAGAAATAAAATTTAGTAAAGAACTTAACTGGGGAACTTCAGAAATTCCAAATGAAAAGGATATTATGTCCTATTCAGTATACGCTATAGGATTTTTATTTGGTTTAGACAGTGTTGGGGGTATCACTCCTATGGGGTCTAAATATTTAAATAAAAATTTTAATTTAATTAACAGTATTAATCCAACTGAAAATGGTATTGTAACTAAACCTGTTCTACACAGATACAAAAAATTAATTAACCACTTTAAAAAAATATACGGGCTTCTAAATAATAAAACACAAATGTTTTATGGATGTACAGATCCTAGTGCAGTAAACTATAACCCAGAAGCCAATACAAATGACGGTTCATGTGTAGAAAGTTCAGACATTATTCCGCATAGAAGCACGAACTATTATAATCTAAAAGCTATTAGATCTACTGCTGAGGCAAATCTTTCTAATGCTCATTACGATCTTATGTATAATTACGATGCGAATGGATCTATATATACGTATGATACAGAAGGTATAATATTTAAATTAAATACTAACATAGATATAGCTCTAGATATAGAGAATGTAGAAATTAAATCTATATCTGCTTCAATAAACTCTTTAAATAATGGGCTTTTAAATATAGTTTCTGTAGTAGACTTTGAAGTAGAAAATTCTTTACATAGAGGTTACCGCATAATGGTACATGATAGATTAGGTACTGAATTACTGACTTCGGAACTCCCATTTAGTGGACAAGGTTCAAGCGGGGCAAACACAGACCCATACAATATTGCATCTAAAAATTCCCTTATACAAATAATAGATAATTTTGACTCTTATAGAACTTTAAGAATTTTAAGTCCAGGGAGGGCTAGAAGAATAGAAATAAATTTAGATAGTACTCCTTCTACTTCTAGTGGTATTGATTGTGATAACACTGAAGATGAACTAGGAAGTTTTATTGAAACTTCTGTCCCAGGCTACTCTTCTTGGGCAACAGATTTGGTTACAGGTTTAGTTGTTGCTTTTATTCAAGAAAGTGCGGAGGCTTTATATAGCACTGCTATTAATCAGATTAGAACTGTTACAGATATGGAACACGAAGTGTTTCCTACTGCTTCAGTGCCAGGAATATTTCCTTTTAATGATTCAAATTGGGTAACTGATTTAATGCCTTCTACTAGTTCAACTATTGGTACTACTTCTGCGTTTTCTTTAGGAGACTTAGAAAATACTGGTCCTGTAAATACATACTTTAAAAGAGTTGCAGCTTTTATGAGCGGGCATTTAAAAAAGTTTGATCGCAATGTGCAAAAAAGTATACCAGAAATTAAAGTATTAACTATTTCTCCTATACAAGACTCTTATACGATTCAGAGGTATTCAGGATTAAGTGACATTTCTGCAACAGGAAGCGTTATACTTAAACCTAACACTTCAAGTTTATCTAATGCTAATTTATCTTCTGAGCTTAATAGCGGAAATACTCATTTTGCGTATGACTCTAATATAAGCACTATTGTTTATGAATTTTCAAATACCTATAAATTTTATGATAATACAGACGGAGGGCTAAGTTTTGGGCTCCAAAAAGCTTCTGTTTCTCCATGGACTAAAAGTACTGTGAATTCGAGTACTGTCTGTAATTTTGACGGACCCTTAAGTGAGGAAGAGTTAAGTACTGTTGTAGTAGCAAATAAATTATATCCTCCAGGAATTGGTGTGCTTACTAATGTTGAACAAGACTCTGGTGCAGTCGGGTCTGAATTTCTAGCTGCAGTTACCTCTGACGCCTCTTCATCAACATCATTTGATAATAATGCAATATTTGTATCTCAAGGTATTGACATTAGTAATTATGAATCTATGTTTGTAGCATCTGTTGCTAATCCTGCATTTTCTATGGATAATACTTCTCTTGCTTTTCATAGAACAAATAACTATCCATTAATTATAAGTAAAAAACTTCGCAACTTATCAGAAACACAAGTTGCAATATCCCAAGACCCGTACACAATAAATGTTTTAGGAGAAGGTTTAGGTGATAGTAGTTTATGGTATAATACTGCTTTCGGAGAAACAAATATTGCGTATGGATATAAACTTGTTTTTATAGGAGTGAAATATGGAATCTTTATTACTAAAATTAATAATATTTCAGGAGAACTAGATCCTGCGCTTCAGTTATATATTCCTGCTGGAGATAACTCATTACTTGGATATGCAGACGTTGACACCTTTACAGGAGGATTTTTAATGGTAGATTTTGCCATATCTTTGCATGATAATTTTCTGTATGCTATAGTAGAAGATCCTGATACTGCAGATAGGCATATTGTTGTATACGATATAACCAGCGCCAACGAGTCACAAACTGAAGATTCAATTTTAGAATTATCTAAAAGTATTCCTAATCCTTTTTCTGCAAATTTATCTTCAGTAACTTTAGAAAAAGATGGTAACATTTATTTTTATTCTGATAATTCTTCTGAATATTTAAAAGTACCTAATCCTGATCTACAAGTAAATGTAGATGGATTATTAAATTACCCTAGTGCTTTTATATTAGAAGTAGCTACTGAAGGTGTAGGAATGAATATAAAAAATAGCTCTTCAAATACTTTTGATTTTTTAAAATCCCATGCTAGTGGCTATATAACAATAAATGATCAGTCAACAGAAACAGAAATAAATGTATACAATGGATCGTATTGGATGGATTTATTATCTGATATGCAATTAAATGTAACTCCCGACTTAAATAAAGGACAACATTTACCTATAGCAGATCAAGAAAAATACAGACTACTTAGCGAAGATTTACTTTTTAATCTGGACTATGGTGAGTCAGGAGATTTTTATACATCTATTGATTCTGTTACTACTATTGACACTATAGTCTATGGTGTAGGTGGAAGACTAGAGTTTTCTAAAAATAATCGTATAATTAATTTAGGAAATTATACTGTTGGACTTATTCTTTTTAGTTCTAATTATTATACTTTGTATGATAGAGAAGGTGGAATTATTACAACTTTTGATTCAAGTTTTGAATTAATAAGTGTAGAAAATATTATACAAGATACAAATATAGATTATAGAGTTATAGGTACCCAAACGGTTGGTAATGCAGGCAGAGAGTCATTAGCTTTAGGGTATTATACTCTAACTTTTCCAGTTGACGAAACGCAAGAATCTAATATTTTAAATGGAATTTCTTTAGGAGATATTGATACTAGCGTTGGAGGGTTTACAGTTATATCGCACTATACGCAGGATCAAGTATTTCTAGCTTCTTTTGTAGCAAACACAGATCAAGCCAACACTACACATTTATACTATGCTATATTAGATACAACACTTTCTAATGCAGGAACATTAAAAATAAGTAAAGTTATAATTAATGCTTCTGGAGCTACCAGTCAAACTATAGTAGATTTTGAACTAAACGGTGTAACAGCAACCGCACAGCAAGATATAATTAATCTTAATTTTAATGACAGTATTTTAAAAATACATGGAAATAGGCTAGTATTATCTTTACAAGGTAGTAGTGGGCAAGGAAACATAACTAGTGCTGTTTTATTTACGAAAGACTTAGGGAATGATTCTGTACCTTCTTTAGTATTTGCTTCTCAATTCAATAGATCAAAAATTACATCTTTAGAAATAGTAAACCAAAATATTTTTTATATTTGTGTAGACAGTAATACTAATATAGCGCTAGAGCTTAGTTATTATAATTTTAATACTAATGGGTACTTAAGTCTTCCTAAACTAGAAAGTAAATTATATATTACTTTGCCTAATGAGGGTGGTTCTGTAGAACAATATCCACCTGACTTTGAACTATGTACAAGTGAATGTGAAGATAGTGACTTTAGTTCTATAGTTACTTATAATCCTCATACTACAACTCTTTCAGATGTTACAGGATTATTTAAGCATCCAAATGGTCAAATATATATTTCTACAAATAAAACTCCAGTAGGAGGTCAATATTTGTCTAGGATTTTACATCCTACAAAAAATACACCTAGCTATGCTTTACATATTGCTACAGTTGCTTTAGAAAATAATATTAATTCTGAGGCTAGAACACAAGAGGCTGTAGATTTTAAAAATATTGTAGGTCAGTCAGGGGGGATTATAGAAGATCCTGATGACGGAATAGATGCTGCATTTTTTATGCCTATTACTTCTTGCATAGATCCTGCGTACATACATTGGTGTGGGTATAGTCAGGAAGATGCAGATGACGCGGCCGCAGGAGCTGATATTGTACATCTTCTTTCGGATTGCGGTGAAGAGCCTTCTGAAGACATACGAGAATATTGTCCTAACGGAGGTTGCTTCGGTAATTCTGTTCAAGCCAATACTGGTGAATCGTATAAAAGAATATATGCTTGTGGTACTTGTTCTTTTTTTGAAGAATTTATTCCAGGACTCGAAGAGGCAGACTTACAGCTGTGTGGAGTATGTCCTCCATTAACCCCAAATGCACTAGAAGTCGCTAGTTGTGGTGTACCGATAGATGATGAAGGTAATATTCTTCCTACTTATGCAGCAGGGTGTGTAGAAGACGTAAGAATGTGTGAATATGAAGGTTGTAATGATAACTTTCCTCCTAGTAGTTCGCCTGGAAATCAAGGTTATGGGAACTTAGGGTGGCAAGGGCTTTCTTGTAACGGATTTGGTCATTATAGTTCTTATCAAGGGACTATTTTTGATCAAGCCGAAGGTGCACTCAATACTCAGGTCACTCATAACGGAAATTTATGTTTGCACCCAACTGCTGAATGTCAGTGTAATGGAGCAGGAGGATTGGAAACAACTCCTATAGCAGATTTACCATATGAAGTAAATCCAGGCACACCTAACAGTCTAAATTGGGTAAATTGTACTGATTGTAGTAATCCGAATCCCGAGCCTACTATAAATACAAGTCGTGTAACCCAGCCGTATGTTAACGCATTTATTGCTTTATATGCTGACTATAATGCTGATTCTTATAATGAAGGCAATAGTCAAGTTCCTTGGCCTATGCTGCCGCCTATAGTGGGGGATCTTCATTGTCACTGTAATCAATTTAGAACTCATCTCCACGGAGACTTATGGTCAAATGTAAACACATTATGGGAGAATAGAAGCGTTTGCGATTGTGATGGAGGCACTCCTGCCGCTCCCGTTAACATAATGGGGGAAACGGTCGGCCCTTACTGTAATTGTTATGGGCACTATGATGCAACAAAATACTGTAATTGTAATACTAAAAAAGACGAGATTGGGCCTTATTGTAATTGCGATGGAACTAGTGTTGATCTTCAAAACGCTTGCTTTAATCCAACTACTGCAGAGGTTCTGTGTAGTGAGCAAAAGAATTATTTTTATATAGATTTAGATGGGGATGGCAAATATAATTGTAGCGAAATGTATTTTATGTGCCCTTTTGAGGCCTCTGATGAAAATGCTGAAGCAGGGTATGAGAAATACGTAAAAGTTGTAGGCGACTCTGTACAATGCGATGATTGTGATGGAATAAAAGATTGTAATAATACTTGTATTCCTTATGATATTAACGGCAACCTTCTAGGAGAGGTAGTTGTAGAAGATGAGTGTGGTAACTGTGGGGGTTCTGGTCCAATATTCGATTGTCCAAATGCTGACGGAGTACAAGGATGTCTAAGTTTACCAGATCCGACTATAGATACACACCCTGTTACAGGTGAACCAATAACAAACACTTGTGATTGTTCTGGAAATATTGACTTCGGATGCGGTTGTGGTGTAATGACTATATGGGACCCATATATAAATCAAAATATACAAGTTCCTATAAACGGAGGAGGTGACCCTGTTGTAGCAGAAGGTAATTATATACTACCTTGTAATGTACATATGATTTACGATTACTGTACTAATCCTTATATAAGAAATGAAGAGCATTCAAATACAAATCCAGAATTTAGATTCGACGAGCAAACTGGGTTTATTGTAGCACAACAACAATTAAATCAATTAGCAGCTGGTGGTAGTGATAATATATATTATTGTTCGTGTCCTACATGGAATGATGATGTAATGGCGTATACAGGTAGTAATGTTAGCTCTGTTGATTGTTGTCCTGGGTACACTTATGTAGCATGCCACGGTTGTAGAGAAGACTCAGTAGCGGCTACTCTCGCAAGCGAAGTAGACTGTGCGGGACGATGCCCTGGTACTTCAGGTTACTTAGGAATATATGATCCAGTAACAAATACTGGAGGAGGAATAGATGAGTGTGGAGTATGTGGTGGAACTGGAATAAATGCATCAGGGTGCTGTGGGACACAAGTAAAAGATTGTAATGATGCTTGTGTAGAGCAAGGAACAGGAGATGTTATTGATCAGTGCGGTGTATGTGGAGGAGATAACACTGTGTTTGAAGATGGAAGTTCTTGTGCGGGCTGCATGGATCCTGCTGCTTATAATTATACTGAAGGTCTTGTAATAGATGATGGCTCTTGCGAATACTTTGAATTAACAAATGCAGAAGACTATCCTGTAATATCAATAGTAGACGGAGTTGCTGCACCTAATTTTGACAGTACTGTAATTACACACCACAATAGTGTGCAAGTTTCAACTAGACCTTATAGTAGTGACAATATATTTGATGGAGATAATCTTAGTATTGGGTTACCTCTTACTATTCGTAAACTATATGTATTTAATGAAGGTACAAACAATAATAGTATTCATAGTGTAAAGAGAGATAATCCAACGGTAACTAGTAGATGTCAAATTATAAGCAGAAATAATCCTTATTTATATCTTACAAATGTTACGCAATACGGAGAAGTTGATTACACAATAGAAGTAGACGAACACCTTTCTTCAGGGGCAACTATACAAATGACTCCACTTGGTGCAGATGTAGATACAATTACAGATGCTTTAGAGCCAAATGTTATTGGGGAAAATACTGTAGCAACTATTTCAGCAAGAACTGCAGTATTTTATTTCAGAGTAGAAGCAGATGCAGATAATGCGTCTCCATTTGCAACTACTGCTAGTGGAGGTGTCATGAATCTAGATTATATATTTACTCCTTTGATGCTTTCAGGCCAAGTTGTTTCAGTTGAAAAAGAAGATGCTGAAGATGTAAATCTTATAGAGGCAGGGGTAGTTAGCGAAGAAGAGATTACTTCAACAGTACTTAAATTTAATTATACTTCAAATTTTCAAAACCCAGATGACGCATCTACTGCTAGTCAAGTAATAGTTTCGCAGCCTCAGCCTAATTATCATGTCTACAAAGTAGTGATGGGAGTTACTGCTAGTGGTCTTCCTTACGATGTATCACTTCCACTTGATTTTACACCGTTTTTTAGTCTTCTTTCAAATACTACAGGGCAGAAACCAGTGTGTGGAAGTTGCGATAGCTTTTCTGATGGTCTTCCAACGTCATTTGAGCAGCTTAATCCATTAGGTATATCAGTAGGTGGAACTGAGCATTACTCTCATTATGGCTTAACTCCTGAACAGTTTCTTGATTTAACTTATGGTAACACAATAACAGTAATTGTTGAAGACCCAACTACTACTACTCAAGGAGTAGCTCATGAATATTATTATAGTGCTGAGAAGTGCGATGCAGCTTGTCTAGATCTTTGTTTTAGTACACAGTTTGGAGATCAAGTTGAGTATCAATGTTGTGATGAAAACGCTGGTAATTATGTAGAGAATCCAGACGGATTCTACCCTAGCTGTAAAAGATGTTGGGCCGAGTACCTGGGAGGGACAAGTCCTTGTGTATATCCTACACCTGAACCTACACCAGTATGTTGTTGGAATGACTATTTAGAATACTGGGGTAACTCAGGTATAGATATTAATGTTAATCCTATAGATCCAGACACTGGACAACCTGGAAGTTGGCTATGTGATCCTTCGCAATGTTTAACTCCTTTATCAGGTGAAACAGATCCTGAAATTTATGAAGATGATGAAAGTAATTTTACAACAATTATACAATCTTTACCTGGTACAACTTCAGATATAGAATTCTTTATTTTTGATAAAGAAGGTAGAATAATATTTGACCACAGTGATATACTACGTAAAATTGGTAGATCTGTAAAATATAAAAATTCTAATATTATTGAAAGAGTAGCAGGTATTAGAAATATGGATAGTTGTGCAGGCTTTGTTCCTATAGGATTTAAAACAAATGAAGATTGGTTAAATTTAAGGTTGACAATAACTGAGGCTATGGCCCCAATCTTTGGTTTAGATTTTGGCCAGATAAACCCAGGGTATACAATGCTTGACGAGAGCCTTACTGATTTATCTTATGGATCTGCTTCTGGCAGCCCTGATGGCTCTGCTGTGTTAAAGGTAGGACAATCAGATTGTTCTGTAGGATGTAACGATTTAACTATAGATCTTCCAGAAGCTTGTGTAAGAAAAGTTGCAATAGATGTGAAAGAATTTACAGAGTTTACTGTAGAAATTATTGCAGAGCAATCTCCTTTAGAAAATTATACATCAGCTAACACAGAGTTTATTGTATATAATATTGAAACAGGAGAAAAATTAATTACTCTAGATAACATATATGCAGGAGCATCTATTACAAAATCTTTTAGACTTAACAGAAGCGCACCTATTGGTGTAAAAGCAGTTTCTTCAAATATGCTTATATATAAAATTATGGATGAGAAAGGATCCGTTATACAAACTAAAACTATATATAATGATTCTTATTTTGAACCTTTCAAAATTGATCTTGTAGTTCCTGGTTGCACAGACAGTACGGCTGCTAACTACGATAGTAATGCAGTTATAGATGATGGGTCTTGTTTAGACGGAGTGCTTTATGATTGTGTAAAATCTGCATTGTTTGATGTAGATATACTACAATGCGATACTAGGGAAAATACAAAATCTCTACAGATATATACAATTTACCAATCTTATAAAGAAGCAGTAAAAGAAAACAATAAAGTTAAAATAGAAATGTACGGAGACAAATTAACAGAACTCTGTAATTGTAAGACATGTTAAAATAATGAGTAAAAATTATAAGTGGGTTAATCTGACGCCCGACGAGATCTGGGAACAGACATCTCCAAAAGTTCATAAAAATAAAAAGAAGTATAATCGTAAAAAATTAAAACAACAAGATTATGGCAATGAAAAAGAAAGCAGGCTATAAAGCAGGCGGTAAGACAAAAGCTAAAATGGGTAAAAAAACAACAATGAAAAAGAAAAAATACCTAAAAGGCGGACAAACAAAATTAGATGTAGCAGCGCCTTTTGGTAAACTTACAGGAGCAGATTTTAAAAAACTGGGTCAAGCTATGTATGGAATGGCTACTAGAATAGGTAGAAAAAAGAAGTAATGGAAATATTTAAGAACGACAACAACTGGAACGAAAAAGCAATTGTAGGATTTATAGCCTTTGCTATAATGTGTCTTATAATGGTAGCTGATCTTGTTACTGGTTGGGTTGGGACAGACTTAGTAATAAACGAGTTTGTATACGATTCATTTGTTTGGGTTGTGCTAGGTTCGTTTGGTATAAGCGGAGTAGAAAAATTTGCAAAAAAATAAAATATGGCACGTAAAGGATTGTACGCAAACATACATGCAAAACGTAAAAGGATAAAAGCAGGTAGTGGAGAAAAGATGAGAAAGAAAGGTGCTAAGGGAGCTCCTACAGCTGCTAACTTTAAGCGGTCTGCTAAGACAGCTAAAAAGAAAACTACTAAAAAGAAAACTACTAGAAGTAAAAAGAAATGAGAAAACTATTTTATTTACTCATAGTTTTAAGCCTAACAACTCAAGCCCAAGATAGTTTATTTGTAGACTGCTATGGGACAGAGGCACCAATAAATTGGTTGGGCGATGGATACTGTGATAATAGCGCTTACTCTTGGAACGGTAACATTATAGATTTTAACTGTGAAGAGTTTGGGTACGACAACGGAGACTGCCCTATACCAATAGATACTGTACCAGGTTGTACTGATATGTTAGCATTAAACTTTGTACCTGAAGCTAACTTTAATGATGGCTCGTGTGAGTATCCTGTATTTGGATGCACTAACCCAGAAGCTCCTAACTTTAATCCTTGGGCAGAAGCAGATGATAACAGCTGTGTTGGTATAAGCTGTTCTGATGGGGAAGTTAAAATGATTTTTAAACTTACTCTAGATCAATATCCTGGTGAAACAGGTTGGATACTTACAGACATATCTAATGGCGAGGCTGTAGAAAGTGTTACAGCTGGTGAGTATTCTTATGAGCAAGCTAACCAAACTATTATATATGATTTATGTGTACCTGAAACAGGTGTAGAACTTATACTTAGTGATATATACGGTGATGGTTTAGAAGGATCTTTGTTTGGTGGTACAGATGGAGACTTTATAATACTTGGCGATGCAGAGCCTTGCGGTAGTTTAGATACTTTATGGGCATTAGATACGGCAGGTTTTGGTAATGCAGCATACTCTGGTCCTATATGGCTACAGCAATGTGATATACCTGCGATAGAAGGTTGTACAAACAACACATATATAGAATTTAATCCACAAGCTAACTTTGATGATGGATCTTGCGAGACATTACATACATTAGGGTGTTTAAATCCAAATGCATTTAACTACAATTCTGAAGCTACACTAAACGAAATAATACCTACATGTAACTACACTCTTATTATAGAAGATGACGGTGGTGACGGATGGGGCGATTGTTATATAGGTGTAGTACAAGAAGATAGTATTCTTGGTACATACACTATGGGGCCTGGACCTTACTCGCAAGAGTTTGGTATAACATTAGAAACAGATAAGCCTGTCAAGGTATACTACTTTGAAATAGCTAGTCCGCAAACTCCTCCCGCAGAAGTTGCATTCCAGACTATGCATAATTCTTTTAAACTTATAAACTCAAACGGTATTGTAACATTACAAGGCGGAACCTTTCCATTTGCTAATAATGGGCAAGGTGCACTTAAAGCTTATAAGCCACCGTTCTGGCATGTGTACGATGCATTTCCATTTTGTGGAGATTATTGTATACCTACAGTGTACGGGTGTTTGGATGAACAAGCTTTAAACTATACCTCTGACGCAAATACAGATAATGGCTCTTGTATTGAGATAGTAGAAGGTTGTACCTCACCCTTTGCATTTAATTATGATGAAGCTGCTAATGTAGACGATGGTAGTTGTGTAGCAGTGGTAGTAGGTTGCATGGATAGCGCAGCATGGAATTACAATCTTGAAGCAAATACAGCAGACGAGTCTTGTTTATATTTTGGATGTACTGATCAGCTAGCTCTTAACTATGATAGTACAGCAAACGTAAACAATGATAATTGTATATACCCCGTTCCAGGGTGTACGGATCCTCTCGCATTTAACTTTGAAGTAGATGCTAACGTAAATGACGGTAGTTGCATCCCCGTTATAATAGGGTGCATGGATCCTACAATGTATAATTATAATGAAGAAGCAAACACAGCAAGCGATAACTGTATTCCTTTTATATTTGGGTGCAGTGATTCTGCTGCATTTAATTATGATGCTGTTGCTAACACCGATAATGGATCGTGTATCCCAGTAACTCCTGGATGTACAGACCCTAATGCATTTAATTACAATGCAGATGCAAATACTGAAGATTTTTCTTGCATAGATGTAGTGTATGGTTGTATTGATGAGTCAGCATTTAATTATGATTTATTAGCTAATACAGATAATGGAGGGTGTATAGATGTATTAGAGGGTTGTATGGATCCGCTTGCTCATAATTACGATGCTGTATATAATACAGATGATGGTAGTTGTTTGTACGACGCAGGATGTGTTGACGGACCTGGTATACCTTACTGGCTAAATGATACATGTTATGCTTGGGTTATTTTAATTGATCCTTACTGTTGTAATAACTCTTGGGATGATAAATGTCAGCAAATATATTGGAGCTGTTCTTGGGATAGTCCATTAGACACAAGAGATTTATTAAGAGGACACAATATAGTTATGTATCCTAATCCTATGGGAGATGTAATAAACATATTAACAAATGGCCCTGTAGGTGTAGAGGTATATGATATGTCAGGTAAACTTGTAATACGAGTAAAAGAAAATCAAACTGCAAAAGGTTTAAATCAACTAGATGTAAACTTATTACCTTCAGGTATATATAATTTTAGTGTAACATATAATGGTAATACAAGCACCACAAAAGTATTAAAGAAATGAAAAGATTAAAAGAATTTTTTAAACCTGACGTTGCGTACTTATCGTTTTGGTTAGTGCTAGTTTTATTCTATGTTGTATTTTTTGGATTATTTGCCTCGTCTTGTAATGCCCAGGGATTGCATAAAATATTTAAGTACTCTACATTTTATGCAGCAGTTAATGGGGGAACATCATTAGGTGATGATCAAATATGGTCTGTAACTTCTGGTACACTAGAAGAGCAAACAATAGAAACTCCTTTTGACTACACATTTTCTGTAGGTATTAGAAAAATAAAACGATTTGGATATGAGAATAGAGCAAATACTTTTTATAATGGTTCAGAAAATTCTTACTCTGATGCCGCAACCATTGGTAGAGTTGATGGTTTTGAATATTTATTTGAAGCTGACTTTGTACGTCGTTTAGGTATAAACTATACTAACCAGCACCACTTTGTGAGATATGTTGCTGACAAATGGGTGAGTAAGGTTGAGTACTTGGAAGATGGATTTGCTGATATAAAATACTTTGAAGCATCAGAGAGATTTAGATTGCAAATAGGTGAGGCAGGTAAATTGTCTGTAAACTTAGGAGCTGTTCAAAGGCTTGCAGAGCCATACGGGTTTGACCCCCTGGAAGACTGGGTGCTGGACAATGGGACATTACACTATACATACTTGGCACTTCAAGAGGGGTACACTATAACATTAGATGGACAGTACTCAGCACCCAATGGAGAGATAGTAGCAAATAGTCAAGAAGTGTGGGAAGAGGTTGTTGTACCTCAAGTAATAGATGATTATGTAGAAGATCAAAGGAATGCATTATCTAATACTGTAGAATATTCTGCAGTTATAGGTTTTGATTATTATCATTTTACAAAAGATTTTTGGTTTCATAGTTGGGGTAATTTAATGCCTTATCATATTGATACAGACAATGAATACTCGTATCATAAGTTTAACAATGGACAATGGTTAGATTATTCAGCTGGACTTATATTTGGATATAGATTTAATAAAAGTTTAGGTACCTTCATAGAGGGTAGATATAATAAGTATTGGAATAGACAGTGGCACAACTTTAGTGTAGGAATTAATTATGTAATATTTTAAAAGATGGCAAAAGAATTAAATGAAGATACAGCTGTACAGATCAGTATTAAAACATTAGCAGGGATAGCAGTTTTAATGGCTGCTGTTATTAGTGGTTGGTTTGTACTACAAGGAGACATAGCAGAAGCTAAGAAATTACCTTTACCTCCAGACCCTGAAATAACTCGTATGGAGTACGACATGAAAGATCAGCTTATACGTCAAACTATAATGTCAACGCAAGAAGATGTTACTGACATTAAAAAGCAAATGATTAGAATGGAAGATAAAATTGACAAACTAAGATAGTGATAAAAATATTAATATTATTAGCGCTTGTAACTGTAACTGTAAATGCACAACATTTACCAGCTCGTGATGCCAATAATGTTAATAGGGTTTTATCTGCTATGGGGGATTTTGCTTTTGCAACAGACAAACAGCTCCATATAGGGGGTTCTTATGTAATAAGTTCTACAGTTGCTGCTATAGTTTATAATAAAACAAAGAATAAAAAGCGTGCTTTACTATCAGGATTAGGAGTGTCATTACTTATAGGAGCTGGTAAAGAAATATATGATATAAAAAATGGAGACTCTAATTGGAATGATATGTTGGCAAACACAATAGGAGCAACCATGGGTGTAGTAACAATAAAGATTGCAATATGAAAAAACTATTAATATTATTTTTGTTTCCTCTAACAGCGTTCTGTCAAGATTTTCCTGATGGAATGGTAGCTGTTGAGTTTAACGCTAGTTTTAATAAAGCCAACGAAGTAACTTGGCTGTCAAAACTATCAGATTGTGGTGTAGAAAGAGTTGATATAGCTGCAGACACAAGATGGTCTAAAGAATACCAAATAGTAGTTGTACCTACTATTGTTATATTTAATAATAACGAAGAAGTAAAAAGATTTCAAGCAAATATTATGATGTCTATGGAGGCCACTTTGAAAGATGTGCAAAACTCTATAGATGAAATTGTAATGGAAGCATTTTAAATTTAATATATGAGACTAAGTAAGAATTTTGTATTGTCAGAGATTACTCGAAGCAATACAGCAAGAAGAAAAGGAATAAGTAATGAACCAGAAAAAAAACATCTGGCTAGTATGCAGACTCTCGTTACAGAGCTTATTCAGCCTATGCGGGATGCTATCGGTCCTATCCGTATTAGCAGTGGTTATCGCAGCCCGAAACTTAATCGTGCTATCGGGGGAAGTAGCCGCTCACAACATTGTAAAGGCGAAGCACTGGATTTGCAGTTTTGGAAAGACGGAGAAATGAATAACAAAATCATGTATGATTGGATACTAGATTCAGGTTTAGAGTTTGATCAAATGATTAATGAATTTGATTATGCCTGGATACATATATCATTTAGTTCAGGCAAAAATAGAAAGCAAGTACTAGAAGCTTATAAAAACGATCAAGGTAAAACAGCTTATAGACATGCAAGTGATAATATAAAAGCACTTTAATGAGTAAACTATTAAAGATATTAGGCGGAAATGTCATAGAAAAAGTAGGAGGGGTAATAGATAACCTAACAACTACTGAAGAAGAAAGACTAGAAGCAAGGCGTAAGATGGAAGAAGTTCTTATGGAAGCCGAGTCTCAAGCACAAGAACAAGTAACACGTCGTTGGGAGGCTGATATGAAGTCTGACAACTGGCTTAGTAAAAATATTAGACCACTGATTTGTATCTTTTTAACAGTAATGTTTATAATTATTTCTATATTTGATGGGAATTTAGGAGAATTTGTTATATCTCCAGCCTATGTTCCTATCTACCAGACACTATTAATTACCGTGTACGGTGCTTATTTTGCTGGAAGGAGTATAGAAAAAATTAAAAAGAAATGATACAACAATTAGACAGAGAAGGAACTGTTATTGACGAATTTTCTAGTATCTATGAAGCAAGTAATGCAATAGGTATAGACCAAAGCAATATAGCTAAGGTTGTTAGAGGAGTCAGAAAATACGCAGGTGGGTACGGATGGAGAGACAGTAATCAAAATATAAACGAAACAGAAAATATAGGGGACATAGATCCTTTATATATACCCGAACTGGATTTACATCTAAAAGAAAGGGGAATAAAAAAACAAGATGTAAAGTCAGTTAAACACTGGCAGGCTGCTAATGGTGATTATAGATTTTCTGTAGTAACAAAAGAAAATGGATTTGATCTTAAGCAGTTTAAAGAAGAGTTCTTTGAAGAAATGAAACAGTATATCCCAGAAGTTGCGGTTCCTACCTACAGCTTCAAAGCGGGATCTCCTGTAGCTTACGAAATATCTTTACCTGATTTTCATTACGGTAAGATAGGATCTGTATCGCAAGAGGATAACAACTCAGATTTTATGAATTCTATTAAAGAGTTGCATAGAAAAGCTGAAGGGTTAAATATAGAAAGATTTATATTACCAATAGGTAATGATGGATTAAACTCTGAAGGATACAGTCGGGCCACAACTAAAGGTACGCCACAGCATGACGCTGAAGAATGGCAACAAACTTTTAGAGGTTATTGGAAGTTACTAGTTACAGCAATAGATTATCTATCTGCGTTTGCGCCTGTAGATATTATAGTAGTGCAAGGTAACCATGACTTTGAACGTATGTTTTATATAGGAGAAGTGATAGCGTCTTGGTATAAAAACTATAAACCAGTTACAGTAGATAATAGCTATGACTCAAGAAAGTACTATCAATACGGAAAGAATATGCTTATGTTTACACATGGAGATAAAGAGAAGCCAGCAAACATGCCCCTTCTTATGGCAACAGAAAGGCCAGCAATGTTTGCAGCATGCCCTTACAGAGAAGCTCACTGTGGACATCAGCACCGAGAAATTGTTAACACATACCAAGGAGTGAAAGTTAGATTTCTTCCTAGTATTGCAACTCACGATGCTTGGCATAAAATGATGGGGTATTACTCTAGACGAGAGGCGCAAGCTTATATATGGAATAAAGAAAAAGGATGTGAAGGATATTTACAAGTTAATTTAAATTAAATGGCAACAATAAAAGAAATAGTATACGATTTAAAAAACATCATTCGAGGAGGATTACAATCTGATGATGAGATGATTTCAGATCGTCAAATAGAGTTTCAAGTTGATTCTTTACGAGCTCAGTTTATACGACAAGATGTAAATAAACGTAGAAGCATATCAGATAATATTAAACAGATGATACATCGTTTAGATGTAGAGTCTGTGCAAGGAACTACTTGTGGATTAACAAACGATATTCATGTAGTTAGAAGTAAAGAAAAAATTCCTAATGCAATAGAAACTTCGCACAGTGATTTAATTACTGCTATAGGTCCTACAGGAGTACTGTCTGTAAATTTTCATATGATACCTTACAACAGAGCTCCGTGGGCAGGAACTAATAGATATACAAAGCGTATGACATTCTGCTTTGTATTAGACAGTTTTGTTTATATTGTTGGCCCTGAAGCAGAGTTGTTAGATTGTGTTAAAGTAGAAGGTGTGTGGCAAAGTCCTAGAGATATTGAAAAATATACGGACAAGCATAATAACCCTAGCTATAGCCCAGAAAATGATGAGTATCCATTATCTACATCTATGTTAGATCTTATTAAACAAAGCATGCTGGCTCAGAATTTACAACCGTTAGTTCAAATGCCTACAGATGTTTCTAATAATTCTAAATCTGATGTACAACCTAGCCAACAAAAATAATGTTTGAAAATAAAAAAAGAGGGTTAGGGGTATATAAAAATGATTATGGTTCAGATGAATCATATAAATATTATAAGAATAACACAATTGAAGAACTGCAAGTAGATAAAAAAACTTACAGAAAAATATGTGATGAGTTTAATAAATTATTTATAGATGATATTTTAACTAAGTCTGAAGAAGTGCGTTTACCGTATAGATTAGGGACTATTAGAATAAAAAAATCTAAAATGAAATATGACGATAAAAATAAATTAAAGATAGATTGGGCGGCAAGTAAAAAACTTGGCAAACGCATATATCATCTTAATGATCATACTGGAGGATATAAGTATAGATTTTATTGGACTAAAGGAATTGTTAAAAATATAACAGCATATTCTTTTATACCTACAAGAACTAACACTAGAACTCTAGCAAGTATATTAAAAGACAAAGAACGCGAACTAGATTATTTTATGTAATTATGGCAAATGTAAAAGTAAAAGCACCTATAGGTTATCATTTTATGATAAACACGACAGATAGCTCAGATTTCTATTTAATGGCAACAGCTGTTTCGGGGTATAAAAAACACAGTGCAGATGGTTATGCCTCTGCTTTATCTATAGATATAGAATTAAAAAGTGGGCATACAGCAGCTGCTGCTACACAGCGTACAGCTACCGCAACTAGTTCTACGGGAAGAACTACAACGACTAGAACAACTACTCCTACAAGAGCAACTAGAGTTAATTACTCAGGAGGAGGAGGATCATCTTCTTCTGGATCTAGCGGAGGAGGATACTAATTTTTATGGCAATAGGAGATAAAATAATATCATTCTGGAAGCGAGTAAGGCTTAAGTCTTCTGATATGTTTACTTTATTTAAAGTAGGTATTGGAATAAAATCTCCTACGCATAAACTTCATGTAAAAGATTCTACAGATCCTATAAAAGTAGAGGGTTTACAAAATGACACAACTGATCCTGACAAGTTTCTTACAATTGATTCTAATAATATAGTTAAATATAGAACAGGAGCGCAACTTGCTTCTGATATAGAAGTTAGTATAGATGATTTGCATGGAGCAGGTGTAGACGGAGCTGCTAACCAATTACTAACTGATGATGGTGACGGTACTGTTACATCTGAAACTAAATTTATTTTTGATAGCTCTTCTGATGAAGTTACATTAGGAGGTGATGATATTAGCACAGTTAGTATTATAAGAAAAACTCACAGCGATGGTGATGGAGGTAAGATAGATATAGAAGGCGGAAACTCAGGAGGGACAAATAACCCAGGAGGAGATGTAAGAATTTACGGCGGGAAAGGTACAGGTAATGCTGTAGGAGGTGCTATAGAATTTTATTCTAGCACACCTACAAGTTCTGGTTCTATAGCTCATTTCGTACATGGTGTAGATATGAAAATATCAGACCAATTAGTTCATGTTACTGGAAACATAACTCTTTCAGGAACTGTAGACGGTAGAGATGTAGCAACAGATGGAACTAAATTAGATGGTATTGAAGCTAGTGCAGACGTAACCGACACTGCAAATGTAACTGCAGCAGGCGCATTAATGGACTCCGAGTTAACAGACTTAGCAGGAGTAAAAGGCGTTACAATATCAACATTGCAGGCTAAACCATCTGAAGGTGCGTTCGCTAATGGAGATAAAACTAAGTTAGATGCAATCGAAGCTTCGGCAGATGTTACTGATACCACAAACGTAACTGCTGCTGGAGCGCTTATGGATTCAGAGCTTACAGATTTAGCTGGGGTTAAAAGTCTTGATACATCTACATTAGCAACTTTAGCAGGCAATCAAACGATTACTGGAGTAAAAACTTTTGAAAACAAAATAGTATTAGATGGTGATAGAAGTATAACAGCGGACGGTGATGGTGTAGCAGTACACATTGATGCAATGAGCATGACAGATAGTAGTACTTCTGCTTCAGGTACAGCTTCTGTATACAATCATTTAAGAATAGAGGCTCCTACACTATTAGCTACAAATGCAAATGTAACAACTACAGATGCTTATACTCTTTATATAAAAGGACCACCAGCAGCAAGTACAAATCAGACTATTACTAACCCTTGGTCTCTATATGTTTATACTGGAAATGTATATTTTGGAGGAAGTTTAACGGTAGCAGGTTTAACAGTAACAGGTAACGTTATAAAAGATGATGATGGCGCAAACTGTATACTATTTGATTCTAGTGGTAATACTGTTATTGGCGGTAACTTATCAATATTAGGTAACACTATAAGAGATAATGATAATACTACTTGTATAACATTTGACTCTTCAGGTAATACAACTATAGCTGGGACTACTTCGGGTACTTTTTCAGGTAACTTAACTGGTAATGCGTCTGGTTCGTCTGGCTCTTGTACAGGTAATGCAGCAACTGCTACGGCATTAGCAACAGCTAGAGCAATTAATGGAGTTGACTTTGATGGTACTGCACCTATAACAATTACAGCTGCTGGATCTACTTTATCAGATACAGTAACAGTAGCTAAAGGTGGTACAGGAGCTACAACCTTAACATCTAATGCTTTACTTACAGGTAACGGAACGTCAGCTGTACAAGCTCAAGCTGATTTAACTTTTTCTAGCGGAACACTTACATTAACAGACGGCAATATTAATAAACCTATTATCGAAATAAAAAGTACAGGTGGATTTGCTCATACAGGTGGATCGCTAGATTTTATAACAGATGAAGGTAATGCTGGAGCAAGTGGTGATATATTAGGTAGGCTTCGTTTTATTGGTGATAATGCTGATCAAGATATACCACAGCAAACTTATGCTAACATTCAAGGTAAAGTTGATGTTGCAACAGATGGTCAAGAATCTGGTATATTAGAGTTGCAAGTTGCTAATCACGATGACGACTTAGGAACTGGGCTTTCTTTAACAGGTGGTAGTGAAAATAATGAAATAGATGTTACTGTTGGATTAGGAACTTCTTCAGTTACTACAATAGCAGGTACACTTACTACGGGTAGTACTGCTGCTTTAGATAACAGTGGTTTAATTCAGGTTGCTGCACAACCTAACATAACATCTCTTCATTCAAGTATTGCAATAACGAAACATGTTAAGGTAACTTTAAGTACAGCAAATTGCAACGCTTTACATACTACGCCAATAGAATTAGTAGCAGCTCAAGGTGCTAATACAGTTATAGTTCCTACAGGTGGTATGATAAGAGTTGATAGAGCGTTAACACAAAGTAATTCAGCATCAGATGTAAACTTTCACTACGAAGGTAAAGAGCCTGGAACTATCAATCAAACTGCACTAGCTCATTACAGGAGATTTATGTATAACGAGAGTGGAGATAGGGTTTTTCATATAATACCAGCAATGCCTTATTCAGAAGTCTCACAAAACTTAACTGATGATGTAGATAAAGCTGTAGAAATTTCTGTAGATTCAGCATTTACGTCTAATTGTTTTACTAGCATAGATATTTATTTAACATATAACGTATTTGATATTTAATACTTATGGCATTAGCAAATAAAAAACACGAAAGATTTTTTTCAACTGCAGGTTCTGATGCAGATAAAGTATCTACTTCTAAACTAGCAGAGGTAAAAGATTTATGGGATAAAGATGTTGCTAGTGGTAGCAACTTAAGTTTACTAAACGATCCTAATCTTGGTCCTTTAATATATCAAATGCAACAAATGCAAGACGAGTTAGATGAACTTAGAAGACATATTGTAAATGATGTTGTAGGGCAAACAGGTGCAACTGGTGCTACAGGACCACAAGGCCCCGCAGGTAATAACGGAAGTGATGGAGCAGATGGAACAACACCTACTATGACAAGTTTAAGTGGTAGTAGTCTACCTACAAGTAGTAGGGGTTTATCTAAAGGTAAATTATGGAATAACAGAGGAGTAATAAGTATAGCATAATAAAAAATAATATGGCACTAAACGGAAAATATATATCACTAAAAGCAATCATGGAGCAAGTATATGCTGACAACGGTTATCAGTTTGAGCTGCCGTGGATGGATTGTATGTTATGGACAGAAGAAGCTCTTAATCTAATAGGGCACCCTAGGCAATATATAAGAAAAGTAACAGGGCATAAAGAGCATCCTAACTTAGACATAAAAAATTATAGAGCAGAGCTTCCTTGCGACTTTCACAGCTTAGAGCAAGTTGCAGTAAACGGCAGGCCTGCAGAATATTCTGGTAATACATTTCACCATTTGTTAGATGGCGCTTGTTGTGGTGTAGAAGGATACAATACTTTGTCTGCAGAAGTAAAAGAAAGAAACTGGGGTACAATTGTAAAAGTTACGAATACAGATGGTACAGCTAGGTATGAGCAAAGAGATGAGGAGGAGATGGATAATCTAAATATTGATTACTCTGGTATGATGACTTTTGATATGACAGAGTATAATACTACACCCGATCATCCTATAACATTTGATTTAAACAATAATAATATTACATTATCTGTAAAAGAAGGCCAAGTGTGTATGGCTTATTTAGCAATACCTACAGATGAAGAAGGTTTGCCTCTTATACCAGAAGACACAAGCTATCAACTAGCAATAAAAAAATATCTTACAATGAAGATAGATTACATTGCTTGGAGAAGAGGAGAGTTACGTTCAGATATATTCCAACACTCAGAACAGGAATGGCAATGGTATGTTGGGCAAGCAGGTAATAAAGCTAAAATGCCTAACATAGATCAGTTAGAGTTTATTAAAAATCAAACTATGCGTTTACTTCCTAATATTAATTCTCACGAAACATTTTTTAAAACTCAAGGGTCACCAGAATTAAGACAAAATTTTAATAGATAATGAGAGATCAGAATATAAATACATTCCAAAAAGGTATGATGACTGACTTGGGGGAGACTTTGCCTCAAGATGGGAACTATGTGTATGGTGAAAATATAAGAATTGTATCAAACGGAACTGACTCTGGCGAAACAGGAGTAGTTGTTAATGTTAATGGTAATAACACATATTGCCCTTTAGTTAGATATGTATTCGTATTAATAGACGACAATCTAGATGATGATACACCAGTTATTGAAGGCGGTGCAGATGAGGAAGGAGGCAGGGTTTTTAAAATGGA